>Ga0193742_1001263_pt1 | contig 15471 bp, 22 predicted proteins | sample L2c1metaG_FD_165511 | JGI IMG/M metagenome (GOLD analysis project Ga0193742, IMG submission 165511) | Soil microbial communities from a riparian zone of the East river system, Colorado, United States - L2c1 | ecosystem: Environmental > Terrestrial > Soil > Riparian zone | place: USA: East River... | reverse complement strand
AGTACCCCGTCACTTTGCACACTCTCGACTCACTTTGCCATGGTAACCATATTACTTCAACTCAATGCCAATGAATACGGGGAAGCCATCACGTTTGCGGGTGGTGATAGGGGATTCGGAGTGGTCCCGTGGAATGGGGGTTGGATTCGGGCATAGAAAAGCCCCCCCATTACTGGGAGGGCCGGCCATCCGCTTATCTATTTGATTAGATCCATTAGTCGTCGCCCAATGAGTGCTGTATATACGGGAGGGGATAGCCTGCCCTGTGCGTCCTGTTGTCCTAATCCAGTACGTACCCATTAACGTATTGCATTGACGCTGACTGATATGCCAGTCACCGGGTCCATGTATCGCTGCCTCTGCTGCATTTCGCTTCACCTTACCGGCACTACCGAACACGCTTATGGCTCGGGCCTTACCGCACACATCTGCCGGCACGTTACCGATATCCCAATTGGACTCGAATAGTCGGTGTCTCTGTAGCTCCAAGACACCTCGGTTGGTTCGTTGATTTGATCCGTGTTAATTACGTCTCAATACCGCAAGGGCTCCTGTGAGGTCACAGCGCTCAACCAGTCCTCTTCGGTCATCGTGGCATCCACAGCAGCTAGAACGGCTCTCTCCGTTGATCTGGGAGCCCACAGTGGCCTACGTAATTTAGCGAACCGAGCATCCCTCGCCATGGCTGCGTATTTTACGCCTGTGTAGCACTGATCTAAACCTCGATACATGAACTCCAGACGCTCACGCTCAGACATTGCCACGAACATACCCGTGATCAAATTGGCGGATACCTCATGTTGTGTGGAGCCGTTGACCAGCGTCGCGGGAATCGTCATGATCTCTCCTAGGGTGTTCGTACCCGCCGTTCGGCGAGGCTTGAGCCTATCGCGGATGTCAAGGTTTTAGTAGCCTCTAATTAGGACATTCCCGAAGCACAATGCTGTCGGGTTACTTACAATGGTAAGCAGGATGGCATATCGGACATGCTATCTTGCTCGCCATGTTGGAAGATCTATACGCAACGGACACATTGATAGACGCCATTGTCGAGGGATGGAGCCCTACCCGTCTAGCGGAATACTGTGATGTACCTATTCGAGAAGTCAAACAGTTCTACAAGAGACACAAGGAGACGATACAGGAGAGGAGGGATACCCATGGGGAGACCATTGCGGAAAGCGAAGATGGTACAGAAGAGGAACGCATATCGTTTCTATGGGTCGCTTCGAAATATAAGCGGCTAAAGAAATATCAAGACGTAGCTGACATCCTGCTAACGAATATCAGTAAGGGTCAATTGGACGCAACGACACTCCGAGAGGCGCGTTCATTCATGATGTACGTAGCTACCGAGCTAGGCCAGATCCCTAACCGTGGAACTGGATCATCCAATTTGGACGGAGAGACAGCCACGTACGAGGTTGTAGGCGTGGAAATGGGAGCCCTATCGTGAGTACGTCCACATTGGTGCACTCATACGCTCCGCGTGGTGCCTGCCAGCGCCTATTCGAAAGGCAAGATCCAGAGATCCTCATTAGTGGTCCGGCCGGTACCGGGAAGAGTCGAGCATGTCTAGAGAAGCTGCTGATCCTGTGCCTGATGAATCCTGGCCTGAGAGCCCTGATCTGCCGGAAGACGTTGACCTCACTGGGATCGACAGCGCTTGTGACGTGGCGAGGCTATGTCGCTACTCAGGCGTTGGCTACCGGAGATGTTGTCTACTATGGAGGGTCTCAGGCAGAGGCAGCACAGTACCGGTTCAAGAATGGCTCAACGATTACCATCGGAGGTCTGGATAAGCCTACGAGGATCATGAGCGCGGAGTACGACATCATCTATGTGCAGGAAGCTACTGAGTGCACATTGGACGATATCCAGATGCTCAGCACCCGGCTACGTAACCACCGAATTTCCTTTCAACAATTGATGATGGACTGCAACCCTGACTCTAAAGAGCATTGGCTGTACCGGCGCTCTGAGGAAGGGACCACAGTCCTATTGGAGTCAAGGCATGAGGACAACCCGACACTCTTCGATTACGATCCTGAGACGAATGAGTACACAGTCACGGAGCGCGGGAAGGCTTACATAGCAAGGCTTGACAGGCTCACGGGCGTTCGGTACCTGAGGCTCCGAAAAGGACTGTGGGTCACGGCTGAGGGTGTCATTTATGACGAATGGGACCCGACGCTACACCTATTGGAATGGCAGTATGACGAGACTACGGGTGAACGCCTAGCCCTACCTGAGGATTGGGAACGGTACTGGGCAATTGACTTCGGTTATGTCCACCCGTTTGTGTTGCAATGTTGGGCAGTTGACGGAGATGGAAACCGGTATATGTATAGAGAAATCTATATGACCGGCCGTACTGTGGCTGAGCACGCTCAACAGATCATGGATATCGTGGCTCCATTCAAAGAGGCCAAACACTTCTTCAACCCGATCAATAGGCGTGATGAGACTCCCCCTCCTAAACGTGAATGGATAGAGCCTCATCCAACAGCGATCATTGCTGATCACGATGCTGAGGGCAGGAAGACATTCGAGCGTGAGACCGGACTAGGTACTACGCCTGCTATCAAGGCTGTCCATGATGGAATTGATATCACGAAGACAGCGCTCAAGCCTGATGTTAAGACAGGTGAACCACGCCTGTTTTTCATGGAAGACGCATTGGTAGAGGTTGATGAGTCCTTAGTGGACGCTCTGGATCCCTGGTGTACGCAACAGGAATGGACATCATACGTATGGAAGCGCCATGCCTCAGGGAAGTTCTCGTCTGAGCCCGTAAAGGACAAGGATGACGGTATGGACTGTGTTCGATATATCAATATGCATCTGGACTGGCGAGGCAAAGCTCGCTATTCCATAATCGGCTAAAGACATAGAGGAACGACAATGCATCGTCAAGAGTCTACTACAGCTAAGTGGCTACGTACCGTGGCTAGTCGATTGGAGAATAGAACAGAACGGAAGAGAGCTATTGGTTTTGCTCTCCTCATACAGGTCTCCCTGTACCTTATAGGCTTTGGTGCTCTGTGCCGCGCAGCCTTTGCCGTATCCTCCCCGTTAGGTTGGTTGGCGATTGCGGTCTCGTGCTTTGTTTTTGAAGCCTTGAGCCGTCCAGAGAATGACACATCGACGAATAGGAATAGCGCATGAGGAGTTTGGTTGGGAGCCTTGCTCGGAGCGTTAAGAATGTGACACCCGTAGCATTCACGACCCGATCCGGAATGCAAGGGCTGTTCGGGGGGAACAGTGGTCCCGAGGCTGTAGCTGAGCAGGCATACAGCGCGATGGGCTCTGTAGGTACGCTCTATGCAATCATATCAATGATTACAACTGCTGTAGCCTCTACGGACTGGGAGTTGTATAAGAAAAGCGGAGCCTATAAGGACAATATGCTAAGAAAGGCAATCCCTGTTAGCGGGGTAATGACGCTGTGGAATAGACCCAATCCATTCTTTACCGGCTATCAATTCCGTATGTCCGTGCAGCAGCACCTAGACCTTATTGGCGAGGGATGCATTGTATTGGTACGTGACAATGTGTTCGGTACTAATCTCCCTTATGAGATGTGGCATGTACGGCCGGATAGGGTATTTCCAGTTAAGCATCCGACACAATTCCTTACAGGGTATATCTACTGTGGACCGAATGGGGAAGAGGTCCCGCTAGCTAAGGAAGACGTACTCCACCTTAAATACCCTAACCCTGCTGATCCCTATCGAGGTCTAGGACCGGTTCAGAGCGCGCTGTTGGATCTGGAGTCAGCAAAGAATGCCGCATTGTGGAATCTCAACTTCTTCCGCAATGGAGCGAGGCCCGGTGGCATCATCGAGGTTGACTACCGGATGAACGACACGGAATGGATTCAGTTCAATAACCGGTGGAGGGAACAGCACCAAGGAGTTAACAACGCACACCGCGTTGCTGTGCTCGAAAATGCAAAGTGGACTGAGGTCTCTCAGACCATGCAAGATATGCAATTCGTCGAAATGCGTAGCCTGTCTCGCGAGCTTATCCGAGAAGCGTTTGCCTTCCCTAAGCCCATGCTCGGTAGCGTCGATGATGTGAACCGCGCTAACGGCGAAATTGGTGAGGAGATCTTCGGACGTTGGCTCTCATTGCCACGTCTTCGCTTGTGGCGTGAGGTAATGAATGCCTTCTTGCTCCCACAGTTTCCAGGTGGAGACAAGCAAGAGATGGACTTCCTCAACCCCATTCCGATTTCACCATCCACAGAGAACGCCGTTCGCACTAGCAAGGCCGGCGCGGCAAAGACCCTTACCGACTCTGGTTATCACGGAGATGATGTCCGCGAGGCTATGGGGCTTCCTGAAATGCGTTGGGATCCCGCTAACCGTGCCGCTCCTCCTCAGGGTCCTATCTCGACAGACGCACCGACTGAGCGCGAATCTGAACAGCAGGCGAAACACTCGATGTACGGTAACGCACCATTGAACAAGTTTGATCGTCAACCAGTGCTAGTCCACTAAGGATAGAGACATGGCTAAGTTTGTACCCGATGCGATTCTCGATGAGCAGGCCGCTATCTATGCAACGGCCAACATCCTGCACGTATGTTCGACTCAGCCGGCTAACTATGCGGGCATTGCTGCGTTGTCGTTGGCTTCTGTAGCACTGACCCCTGGTGTGGGTAACGGAGATTTCACAGCGTCCAATGGAGACACCTCCGGCCGTAAGGTGACTGTCGCTGCACAGAACGCGGTAGATGTGATTGCATCTGGCACGGCCGGGCACCTCGTATTGGCGCTCACGGGTAGCTCCAAGCTTCTGCACATCACCACATGTACGGGTCAGAGCCTCACGAGTGGTAACACTGTCAATATCCCCGCATACGATGCTGAGATGTTGGACGTCACACCGTAATGACTGCGAGCGTAGTCAATGCGTCTGCTACCCCCATCGCTTGGAATGGTGTGGGTGGACCGATTACGCCCGGTATCCCTACGGACACAACGGCAGGAATGCTGTTGTTACTGCCGATTGCGGCCCGTACTACGGGCGTAGATATCAATTTGACAACTGATTACACGCTCCTAAGTGGAGATGATGACACAGGCGCGGCGCTCATTGGTGAGATCCAAGGAAAGGTAACTGGGGGCTCAGAGAGCGCTCCGTCCGTTACCAGCACTATTGTGAATACACAACCTACGGGAGCGTTCCTATTAGCTATAACGGATTGGTCCGGCGTAATTGGTGATGTGTTCTGCTCAACGCCTAACATTGGCACGTCTCAAAACGTACCGGCGCCGGATGCTACCGCGCTCGTAGACGACACGTTGGTTATCCGTATCTATATGCAGTCAGATGAGAATACTGTTGTGACCCCACCAACCGGGCATACACAGAAATTTTTCCAACTGACCGCGCAGGGCAGTAATCTAAACATGGTCGCGTACGCAAAGGATTCGGCCATTAACTCTGGTGTTGGTGCCGGTATAGCTACCGTGGTAATGAGTGGGTCAGATTCCTATCTGGCCTACACAATTCTCGTTCCTCCGGTGGGTAGTGGAGGGGGAGAGGTAACCCTAGTCGTTGCGGATACCGCGCAAGGGCAGACCTCCGACGTACCGACGCTCACACAGGCGCATGTCCTAAGTGGAGTGGAGGACACTGAGCAGGGACAGACGGCGGACAGCGCAGCCCTTGCACAGCAGCACTTTCTAGAGGCTGAGAGCACGCTACAGGGTCAAACAGCCGAGAGCCCTACCCTTACGCAGCAGCACACGCTAGAGGCTCAGAATGCTTTACAGGGGCAGACAGCGGAGAGTCCCACCCTGAACGCGGGAACGACACTCGTAATAGCTGACACGGTACAGGGACAGACTTCAGATAGCCCTAGTCTTACCCAATTACATACCCTCACGGTACAGAGCGCGGTACAGGGACAGATAGCGGATAGACCCGTTCTGATTCAGGTACACAATCTGTCGGTACAGGACAGCAGTCAGGGGCAACACGCCGATGTCGTGACCTTGACAGAGGGTGATATAACTACCCCAGAAGAAAGATCGATAACTGTGGTTGAAGAATCGAGAATCGTCATTGTCGAGCCTGAGGGTCGCATAGTTACGGTGGAGGCAGAGACCCGTGTCATTACAGTCACTCGATAAGGATCCGAATTCGGTATTGGATTTTCTGGTTGATTGGTTTGCATGGCTGCAAGTAAGCGAAGTCATCACGGATCACATTGTGACGATAACGGGCTCAGTCGTTGAGGATTCATCGGATCACGATAATTCAACTGTGACCGTTTGGCTATCAGGAGGAGAGGTAGGGGAATTCACACTGGTAACTGTCCGGGTGACTACTAACCAGGGTCGGACTGAAGACAAGAGTTTCCGACTAGTAATCAAGGAAAGGTAGGAAAGGAGGCAATATGAAACCTTCCCGTGGGACAGTCGCTTTACGTGACATGCGAGAGCGCACCATGGCTCGCTTAGCATTGCTGCATCCCGATCTCGCTAACCAACTCAGTGCCGCTTTACCCCTTCCCTGGTATCGCGTCCTGAACGCGGATGAGAATCCGATCGAAGAGCCTGATCCCAAGAAGCCAAACGAGGAAGAGGACCCCGAGGAAGAAGATCCTGAGGAAGAGGAATCGGAGACAACGATTCTGATCTATGAGGAAATCGGTGGATCGTTCGGCATTAGCGCTAACGATTTCGTCACTGACCTCAATAAGATCACAACGGACATTATCAATGTCCGGGTTAACTCTCCCGGTGGTGCGCTCTTCGATGGTATTACCATTTACAATGCGCTGAATAGTCATCCATCGCACATCCGTATGTATGTCGACGGGATGGCCGCTAGCGCAGCGTCCATTGTGGCAATGGCAGGTGACGAAATTGTCATGATGCCTGGTAGCCAATTGATGATTCACGATGCTATCGGCGTGACTACGGGTAACGCTGCTGATCACAATGTGATGGAGAAGTTCCTACATCGGCAGTCCGATAATATCGCATCGATTTACGCCTATCGAATCGGTGACCAGTCGGAAGAGGCCATTAAGAACTGGCGTACAGCCATGCTCGCGGAAACATGGTATATGGCTAGTGAGGCTGTTGAGGCTGGCTTAGCCGACTCGATTTACCTCAAGCCTAAGTCCACCCGTGGTAATGGTGGGGGGCTGGAAGTTGAGCTAGAGGAAGATGAAGACGGAGAGCCCGTACCGCTAGAGGAGGAAGAAGACGACACCGAGGAAAGTGCAGTGTCTGATTTGGACGTTGCGGCCTTGATGAGCCGTCCGCACAAGGCACGGAACAGTAAGTACGGTAACCGTAAGCGGGCTCCCAAGCCCTATATGCCCGCGCCTCAGGTAGCGGCAGTCCAAGGTGGACGTTTCGACGTTGCCGCATTTGTCAAAATGGCAGAAAGGCTTTAGCTGTGCCTACTATGCTCGAAATTCCGAACTCCCCCGAGGCTCTTGCGGAGAGGCTCAGAGATCCTAAGTTCGTTAACAAGCTCTATGCCGATCCTGCGAACCTTCAAGGTCTCGTGTTGGGCTATGCAGATATTCAGAACAAGGACCACCCGGAGATTAATGGGACTGCGGGTGAGCAAGCTCAGCAAGTGATGATGAACTTCCTTAAGGAGCATGGTGCTAGCGGTCCGGCTAACCGGCTGAACCTTGACCCGTTCGCTAAGCGTGCTCCGAAGAATACCCTGTATAACTCCAAAGCCATGGGTGCCGAGCATGACAAGCTCTACGGCTCGATTTCTGATCTGCTGATTGATGGGTCTGGCCGTACGCATATCAGCGCTGAGGTCAGTCAGAAGCTGCTCACGCTGTCTAATGCGCTGTCGAGCATCAAGCCCTCTGATGGCGGTTTCCTGATTCCGGAGATCCTCCGATCGGAATTGCTACAGGTTGCGCTTGAGAAGGCCATCGTCCGTAGCCGCGCACGGGTCATTCCAATGGATTCGCTGTCGGTCCCGTTCCCCGTGGTCGACTCGACTAGCAACGTGTCTAGTGTGTTCGGCGGTATTACGGGTTACTGGACTGAAGAAGGGGCCACGCTTACCGATAGCCAGCCCAAGTTTGCCAGGGTGAAACTGGAAGCCCACAAGCTCACGCTTTACACGGAGATCCCCAATGAGTTGATCGCTGACTCACGTCCGTCGTTGGAAGCGCTCATTAACCAAATGTTCCCCGAGGCTCTCGCATGGTTTGAGGACCTCGCATTCCTGTTGGGTGCTGGTGTTGGTGAGCCTCTCGGCGTGCTGCACACGAATAACCCTGCCACCGTGGATGTTGTCCGTACGGTTGGCGGTAACAATATTGAGTGGGCTGACTGTGCGAACATGTACGCCCGTATGCTGCCGTCCAGTTTGGACCGCGCGGTATGGCTGATCTCGCCTGAGGCTCTGCCGGACATGCTCCGTATGACGGTTGGTGATTTCCCCATCATGCTCAATGGGTTCTCGGGTCGTCCGGGGGCTACGCCGCTTAGCCTGTTGGGTGCTCCGGTCATCGTGACGGAGAAGGCTGGTCAGACCGGCGCACGCGCTGATATCTCATTTGTCGATTTCGGTATGTATCTCATCGGTGACCGGCAGGCCATGAGCGCGCGGCAGTCAGAAGATTTCCGATTCAAGAATGACGTTACTGCTATGCGTGTTGTCGAGCGTGTTGACGGTCGCCCGTGGCTCCTGGGCGCTATCACCCCCTACAACGGCGGAGATTCGCTTTCCCCGTTCGTTACTCTCGCTGCTACGGTTTAGTTATGTGGATTAAAGTAGAACAGGATGTAAACGGGCAAGATAGTTTTTTCAATCCAGAGCATGGTTCACTGATCACCACAGGTAGTGGGACTGGTGGGACTTTTAATGTTATAGCAATTGTACCGACTAGTGGGAACACTTCCAATCAAGAAATTCTGAAGAGCGGATATGCTACGACTAGTGATGCAAACGACGCACTTGAGATTTTAATGAGCAGCATTGGTTACGAACATATTTCCTGAAAGGAATAGCTATAATGCAGGGTCTTGGACGACTGTTTGATATCTCCTGTGGTATTGCTCCGGTAGATTTCGCTGGCGGTGCCGCTACGGGTCTCCGGATGAAGGTGCTGAATGCTAGCGCTATCACCGTAGTCATTTTCAAGGAGGCGGGTGCTGACGCAGAGCCCGTTACCTTCACTCTGAACGAGCACAATGCAGCCGCAGCGGGTGTTACTCAGACGCTGCCGGTCATCACTGAATTCTGGAAGAAGGAAGCAACGACGCTTGCGGGTACTGAGGCATGGGTGCGGACGGCTCAGGCTGCTGCTGCGACGGTTGTACAGGCTTCTGGTAACTCCGACATGCAGGCCATTCTCGCGTTCGAGGTAGAGGCCAACAGCCTGAGCGCGGGATTCCAGTGGATCAGCGTTAGCTCTGCCGATGTGACTACTGCCGCGCAATGGGGAGGAGTGCTCTACGTTTCACATGATCTTTTCCGTATGCGTGCTCCTGAGTTGCTCGCTGCCACGCTCTAAATAGGGGGTTTGGCTATGGCTCCAAAGATCACGAGGCATGGTGGTCCCTCGTTCGAAGAGGAACCTGTCAAGATAACGCGACCATCATTGGTACCGGACGCTACGGATAAAAAGGGTGGTGAATCAAAATCAGTTGGCAGCAACTCCAAGCCATCGGAGAGGAAGCCAAATCCATCCGGGAGCAGCGAGAAGCGCAACCCCCAGCAGCCTGCCCCAACGACGGAGAGCCACTCCAGCCGGACGGACAAGGCAACCTTCGGTGTCAATACGACGGATGGACCTACCCAAGAGACGGAGACGGAATCCGTTAAGACATCTAAACGGACTCCGCGTGTTCGTCTCGTAAAGAATGACGATTTCGATTAGGTATAGCTAAAGGGGGTCGCGCTTAGGAGGGATAGGCGCGGCCCCCCTTGCAAGTTGCGACAGGGGAATTAATGCCCGATTCTACTTTGGCCGGAATTATTCAAGCAAGCGCGGGTGTCTTTACCGCATTGGCAGTGCTCGTCACAGCTATTACGGGATTCATAGTAGCTAGACGAAACTACAGAAAGCTAAACGCTAAGGTCGACGGAGTACAGATAGAAGTTTCCGACGTACATACGATCGTTAATCAACGTCAATCAGATCACGAGACGATAATTAGAAATCAGCAAGATTTCATTCGAGCGTTAAAGCGGGCATTGAAGACAGCCAATATAGAGATTCCAGTTGATCAAAGCTTACCGGAAGACACTATAACTAAATAACCATGGTCATGTACGTCCGTAGAACGCAACCGGGAGTGCCCATATGCAAGCGTTGTACACAACGCGTGAGGCTGTCTTGAGGTCATTCGAGATAGCCAATACAACGCGTATCTCACCTATGGTAGATAACGAGATTCGGGCCGCAAGCGAAAGCGTCGATCACCAGTTACACCGTTTCTTTACGGTAGAGAAGATCACGCTTGCATTCGACTGGCCTAACTACCAGCACGCCGATGCATGGCGTATCTATTTCAACGAGCAGTCATTCATTACCATTGATACTGTCGTGAGTGGCGGGCTCACGCTGGATCCTGCTGATTACCTGCCCTATCGCGCGGACGGTGTCCTAGCCCCTCCGTATGAGTACATTGAGATCAATAGGGCTCGCTCTGCCGCATTCTCGTCTGGTCTGTCTCCACAGCGCTCTATCATGTTCTCCGGTCTGACTGGCGTTCAGGATCTAACCTCTTCTGGTGGAGTGCTCACGCCCGGCATGGATGCCACTACATCTATCGCATTTATCGACCCCGTTAACGGGCGCATGTATGTAGGTGTGGGCTCTTCTCTGATCATCGGTAACGAGCGTCTACAGGTCACAGAGCGTGGATGGAGTGACTCAGGGACGGTGCTACTTACGTCTCTTGGGAGTATCCAATCAGACAACATCGTTGAGATGTCTGACACCACAAAGGTTGCGCTCTATGAATACCTGCATATCGGTGGAGAATCAGTACAGGTATTGAGCATTGTCGGGTCGAACGTCACTGTTCGGCGTGCCGTAAATGGCAGCGTGTTGGCAACTCATGAATCAGGCTGCCCTATTTACCTTAACAATGCGTTCTCTGTCACTCGTGGCGCGTTCGGTACTAGCGCTGCTGTCCACGCGGGTAGTGCTCCTGTGCTGATCCAGCGTTACCCTGCTCAGGTGGAGCAACTGAGCCTTGCTGAGGCTGTTGTAGGGGTCGCTCAGAATGCCGGGCTGTACGCGCGCATCGTAGGTCAGGGAAGCTCTACCCGTGAGGCTGTGGGTAAAGGGCTCGATGACATGCGCCGCGCTGCCTACCAGTCATGGGGCCGCAAGCTACGGAAGACGGCGATTTAACCATGCCAAACGGATTCACGGTTCGAACGAACCTAGAGACCAAAGGACCGCTATTTGAGGCGGGTGGAGCTACTCCACTTATTAAGGCGTTCCTCATCGACGCTGAGCAGACCATGGCGGATAAGGGAGTGGAGTTCGTCCTAGATGTAACCAAAGCGCGATTCAAGACCCGTACGCCTATCTATGAGACACGTGTTCAGGTACGCCCGTTGACCACCAATCGCCTAGAAGTGTGGGATCAAGGCATCGTGTACGGGCCATGGCTGGAAGGCACGGGCTCGCGTAATGCCATCTCACGATTCAAGGGTTACCGGATGTTCCGCATAGCTATGAACAGGCTCGAAAATGAGCGTGACCAAATCCTACGTGAACCGATTCAACGGCTGATGAGAAAACTCAATGGCTAAGACATACACGCTTCCCGACGCGTCTGAAGGTTGGGTCGATGATATAAGCGATGCTGTGGTCTCGGAGCTACAGCGCACGGGCTACTTCGAAGACGTATTGATGAAAGAGCCCAAGCGGGCGCCCGGTGGCGGTATCACTGCCGCTACGTGGGTACAGGATCTCCGCGCTCTGCCTGCGTTCAGTGGGCTCAGTATGACTTCATCACTCATGACGTTTCAGGTACGCATGTATAAGGCCGTTGACAAAGGAGCAGACTTCACGCACGGAGATATTGTAGATATCAATATGACTAAAGCAGGCGCGGCTATCATCCGTAACCTACACGCGCCGTTTGACTTCGATATGGACCCATTGGTGTCCCACGTGGATATCCTAGGTGAACATGCAGGCGCACCCATTGCATTGACGATGGGATACATAGAGATTGATGGAATCGTATTCAGGGCAGGAGATATCTTCGTTCCTATTGTGATCCGGGATATGTGGCTACAGGAGTCGAGCAATGGCTAAGCGTTCAGGTATGGGTATGTCCCTCTACGTTGGAGGGATCAACGTTTCAAATGATATTGGCGCTATCTCCACCATTAGCGCGCCGCGCTCCGTCATCGAAAACACAGGCATAGACAAGTTTGCATTTGAACGCCTGCTGACCACAAAGGATGGTGCATTAGCCCTTGCTGCGCACTGGAATCCGACGTTGGCACATGCACTGTTTAAGACGCTACCTACCGCCAACACCGCAGCGAGTCTCCAGTTAGGAGGGACGATCGGGAGCCCTGCCGCATCCATGGTGGGATTGCAGCTCAACTATGACGGTACTCGTGATCAGGCAGGGGCTCTCTCGTTCAGCACCAACATGCAAGCAAACGGATTCGGGTTGGAGTGGGGGAACCTCCACACCGCTACGGGCTCAGACGCTACTCAGCTAGGCGTACGCACCGACGTAGCGGCTACCAATGGGGCAGCGCTCGACAGTGGAGGAGCAACTACCAACTTCGGATTGCAGGCGTACCTACACATCTTCGGTTTCACAGGTACGAGTGTCACCGTTAAGATTCAGGGTTCCTCAGACAACGCCGTCGGAGATCCTTATGCAGATATCACTGCTGGGGGGTTCGTTGCTGCTACTGGTCCGGGATGGCAACGGATCCAGACCGCAAGGAATGCAGCCATCGAGCGCTACACACGTGTTGTCACTACAGGAACTTTCACCGTTGCAAACTTCGCTTTGATCATGGTTCGCAACTTAGAGACTGTGAATTTCTAATATGGACAGACGACGCGTACGGATGGTCTCCTCACGTGAGGGACACCATACGGTTCAACGTATCCAGCCTTCTATGCCCGTTCAGGCTGTGGAAACTTTCGGTATCCAGTCCCCTTTGGACACTCATTTTAAGTCAGTCTCATGTGAGGTCGCAGAGTGTGTGCGTAACCGTGATGGATGGCGCACGGTACTAGACACTTCTACTGTGGAGGGTGCCAAACAGGCAAAATGGATCATTGATTTTAGCGGCAGGAAATACACGAAGGTAGAACAGGGACCGGTTGTCACGTTCACGTTCGGTCCGGCGCAACAGTGCTTCCAGCGACACAAGCAACCATTGGGTAGACCCGAGCTATACCTAGTGCGTGGCGGTGACTGGCGAGGCAATCCAATGGGAACAGTCAGGCAACACACACGGCCGGAATTCTGGTTAGAGCACAGTGCAATCTCGCTTGACAGACTAAGTGAAGCACAGAGGAGAGGTTAGTCATGGCTAAGGAATCTGGTCTCGGTTGGACCACCATGAGTGTCGCGGATGCTGCTGCCGCACTCCAAGCTATCAAGAATGACATTACCAATTTCCAGTTCGCTACCCCACGTGCCGTGCAGGACATCACAGGTATCGATAAGTTCGCTTTCGAGCGCCTGCTGTTGCTTGCTGACCTGAGCTTCACGTGGAACGGCGTGTTCAACGATGCGGCCAATGCAGCGCACGATGTGTTCAAGACTGTTCCGTCGTCGAGCGTGGCGCGTGCGTTCAGCCTCGTAATCTCGGGGCAGACACTCGGCACCACTAACTCACCTACCGTGCTGCTGACGGACTACAACCTGTCTCGCCCTCAGGATGGTTCGTTCACGTGGAGCGTTCCGGGTGTGCTCGCCAACGGCGCTATCCCGGCATGGAGCTAATGATTTAAATGATGGACTCTTGGACGCTGCCCGATCAGTACACAGGGACGTTTCGGTTGTCCTTTGTGGATGAGACGTTTGCAGGCTTTGAATGCGTGATGAAACGCCACACGATCAAGGGTGTTCGGGCGGCGTTCAAGGCTCTGTCTATCCAAATTGGAGACCTACGCGCGGGTAAGCTCACAGAGAAGCAATGGAAGACTATTGAGAATGCGCTAGACCAGTTTGCAGAGCACCTCGTGTCATGGAATCTGATTGTTGACGGAGTGCCGGTACCGGCTAACCGTCAAGGTGTGCGCTCGACAGACATGATTTTCATCATGCAGCTATACATGGTCTGGTTGAGACTGCTACTAGAAGCTGCTGCACAGCAAGCGGAAGCGATGGAAGCACAGGCATTCAACACTGACGACATCCCTATGCAAGATATAGATGATACAGAAGGTAGCAACGATGGCTAATGATGTTGCTATTAACGTTACCGGGCGCGATGTGTCCGGCACACAGGTATTAAAGAATGTTCAGGATGAGGCTAAGAAGACACACAAGAGCCTCGCGGAAACAGCGGAAGGTACGGACCGACTGGATACTGCATCGGCTGGTCTGACAAGCTCACTGGGCGCATTGGGTAGTGGTTTTGAACTGGTAGGGCTCCCTAACTATCAGGCTGGCCTAGAAGCAGGCGCACTGGCAACTGACTTCTTCTCGGGTGTTGGTGAAATCGCTACAGTGGCAATGACACACCTTAAAGACGGTGTGGGCTTGGCATGGGAGAAGGTCAAGGGCTTTGGTTCAGCCATTACCGATGGCGAGACTCGGACCGGTAAATTTGCTCGCACAGCAGCCATTGCGGCAGGCTCTATCGCGCTGTTCGTGGGTGGTCTACAGGCAGCAAGCGCAGCGTTCGGAAAAGACCTCAATCCGAATGTGGAGGAGTTAGGGTACGCGTTATCTCAGTACGCCTCTGGGAGCGACCTCGCGGGGGAGGCTACCCGGCTATGGGGCGACGATGTAAAGAACCTACAATACGATCTAGGCACCCTGAATGGTGGTGTGCTCAATAAGACCGGTAACGCTACGGCTGGTTTTATCGAGAGCATTACCGGTACCGGTAAGCTTATGGATCAGTCTTTACAGCACGCTCAAGAGCGCATTGCCGCGCTGGATCAGGCACTAGCTCAGCTAGTAAACAGTGGGCATTCCGAGGAAGCCACAGCAGCATATTCCAAGCTGCAAAATGAGGCCAAAGAGCTAGGCATCAATCAGCAGGAATTAAACGCTGGTCTCCCTACCTTCATCGCTGCCCAAGCTCGCGCCGCACGTATGACAACCGAACACGCGGAAGCACAAGAGGACCTCAACGTACAGCTAAGCGAATATGACGACAGGATCAAGGCAGAAATTGACCCTCTCTTCGCTCTGCTCGATGCGGAGAATGCGGTAACGGACGCGCAGAAGGCATACAACGATGCTATCAAGGAGCATGGTAAAAACAGCCCTGAGGCTACCGAGGCTC
>Ga0193742_1001262_pt1 | contig 15474 bp, 18 predicted proteins | sample L2c1metaG_FD_165511 | JGI IMG/M metagenome (GOLD analysis project Ga0193742, IMG submission 165511) | Soil microbial communities from a riparian zone of the East river system, Colorado, United States - L2c1 | ecosystem: Environmental > Terrestrial > Soil > Riparian zone | place: USA: East River... | reverse complement strand
CGTAGATCAAGAGATAAGATCGCCAAGATAAGATCAAGAGATATGATCAAGAGATCAAGATATCTTCATATCTATAAGATAAGATCAAGTAAAGTTCAAATGTTCAAAGTAAAAGTAAAGTAAAAAGAGTGTCGTAACATGATACACCCAAATTGGAATGTCTGAATATGAGTCAAAAAGATATATTATAGAAGATTTACAACAACAACTGAACGGGTATAGTAAATATGAGCATGAAGCAAAAAAAATGACATGAAAGGAAGGAGAAAAGAAGTCAATACAGAGAAATTGTGAAGGAGAATGAAAACGGCCTGATATGGCTCAATGACACACCTGTGTAACTTGGTGTCACACCATTGATGTCACACATGAGATAAGCAGCGATAAGACACTTACTCATCTTGCTCCTCATCTTGCTCCTTATTGTTGTTGTTGTCTGCACCTTCACCATCTATGCCACTGCCATCATCATCACTGCTGTATTCCAGATCCAGCTCTCCATTTTTCCTGGCCAAAAAGTCCCTCAACAAGGGAGGAGGCACCCGTTTCAGAATAGCAGCCTTCTTTGGCTTTGCCAGGACTGTACCACCACTACCACCATGCCCACACCCTCACCCATGCCCTCGCCCACATTGCACCTTTGTGTTTTCTGCCTCCCAAGCTGCCTTCAGCTCCTTGTATATTGCCTCCTCCCTATCCTTCAGTGCAATGTGTGCATCTTCACCTTGTTGCCACCCCTGCTTAGCCTCTTTCCAGCAGGCCTGGGCATCCTTCTGTGCCTCCTTTGCCTTTGCTGTGGTGCATTGTTCCTTCTTGAAATTGATGCAAGCTTCATAAAACTTGTCTTCAGTAAGGACACAAGTCAGGCCATCTGGGAGGGACCCGGTACCCTTCTTCTTCCTCTTGTTCTCCTGGGTCTGCAAGGCTCCCTTTGCATTGCCACAGTATACCTCATTGAGCAGGTTGCTCGCTTGCAAGGCAATGTTTTGGTTGGTGAGTGAGTTGTTCATCTCCTGTGATTCTCGAAGGGCAGCAATGAGTAAAAGTTCAGTTTCAATTTTTGGTTGGATAGCAAGGAGGGGGGAAGGTTTGGAGTGAGTGATTGTCTGGGTGAGAGTGGTGGGCATGGTGTTGTTAGATGTGGTCAATGTGGTGGAAATGAGGTGCACAAGTTTGGTTTGGGACAAGCCGTCAACAGCTTGGTTGATCACATCGTGTTTGGTGAGGTTTGATGGACCTGCCATCAGGGCCTCGGAGATGACATCAGGTTCATCTTTGGACTCATTGATTGTTGCAAGCTTTTGAAGCATTGTTGCAAGCACATTGACTGCTGGATCATCTGGTGGAAGAGGCAGATGTGCCTCGCATGATGCCTCCCTGCTTGGTGAAAGCATGTCTCCAGTCACAACATCAGAGTTGAAAAGCCAAACACCCATTTTCTTGAAGGCAGCTTTATATTGTCAGGTATGAGTGCACATACATGAGCCCTGCCATAGATCACAAGAAAGTTATTTTGTCCATAGCAGTATGTTCATGTAGCCATGTGTCATGCTCCTCTCCAATAAATTTCTTGAGGGTAGAGAAGATAATGTCAAGGCCTTGGAAAATATGGATGGAGTGGGGGATATAACAGAAGAGATGTTCACATGCATACAAGAGGAAGGCAACTGTGTAATGGGAATTATATCCATTGACAAGGAGTAACCAGCACTCACCCTCTTCAACAAGCTTATCTTTAATGTGCTTATCAAAGTTCTTGATCCATTCAGCACCAATTTCACCACTTGTCCAACCTTTCTTCTAATATCCAATACTAGTAAAAGATTAGCTGAATTTTAATGAAAAACATCAGTGAGGACTCACGAAACATTGAGAGGGTTGTCATCTCCCCAACTAACTTGGTATGCAGCACCCTTGAAGATGACAGTAGGTGGTATGGATGTTCCATCTGTGCAGATAGTAACAATTACTGTGGTATTTTCTCAAGTACCAGCATGTTGCTGATATTGAGGTCCTTTCTTTGTTCACGTTCAGAGCCACGTGCCAAGACTCTGACTTCATCTGAGCCAAAAATAGCCTCCCATTTGAACTTGTACTTCTTGAATGCTCCTCCAAGTTCACTCCAGTAGTGTGTGTTTGCATATAGGTTGACAGTGTTACGATTTCATCCTCAACATGTACGATTTCATTTTTACTTTTACCTATATCTCTTGAACAACATGCCATGAACACATGTTCATCTATTTTTACTTTCTTCCATGCATAACGTGCATGTTACATGCTAGCGACACATGTCTTTCATTCTTGATGCTGCGCATCATAATTTCACTTCCTTATCAAACACATGTAGTACATGCTTTGACCATGCGTTACACGCATGTTTTACTCTATATATACTATAGCTAAGTATCATGTAACTTTAGCTAGTCTTTGTTTGAATACGAAGACATTCTTTATACGCGAGAACATTGGCTCGACTTAAGACAATACTTTGGTTATACCAAAGCATTCTTATAGTCTGATAACGAACAACTTGAAACTAGCCTAACGACTGTTACTGATCAATTCTGTAAAGACTGAATCGGTCGAAGTCGTAACAGACAGCACATCCACATTTTTCTTCAAGTGGGCATGAGTCTGCCATTGCCAAGCCGTGCATGAGCAATTTGATCAACCTGCTCCTTGAGGCGACAATGGCTAAGAGGAACGCCACAGGCGCTCATCTCAATGGCAATTTAACAATGATATCCTCCTTGATTGGGGTCAGCCAATGACGATGTTCATTGGCCTCTTCCCAGTTGCGGTCACCTTCTGCCAGTTGGCCAAGTGTAGCAAAACTAAGCGGTATACAAACACCCTTCTCCTTGTAGTATAGCTGTTCAAAGTCTTTGCAGATTGTACAAAGTCCATGATGGCCATGGTATGGCTTCTCAAGCTCAGCTAGATAAGCCAGAACAGCATGTGCCATAAGTGTATCATGTGCTCACTTGGAAAATGTAGCCTTCTTAGCAATATATTTGGGCTGTCCAACCATTCTGAGAGCAGAGTAGAAGGCAGATGGGTATATCCTATGAATCCTGAGCTCTGGAAATAGATAATATACATAAAAACCATTGAACATGCTGCAAACATGGTTTTGATTGGCTTGCCTCATGATTCCTCCACAGTTTTCGCAGATAAACTTCTTTAATTCTGGCCAAATCTGCACAGTTCCAACTGGGTGAACCTTAATTCATATTAAAATAAGTAATGGCAGGTAATTCTGCGCCTGATATCCCTCACAGATGTCTAGATACACTCAACAAATCCAAGATCCCCAAATTTGGCAAATTTGCCAATTAAAAAGTGGAAGTTTTGAGAGTATCAGAGTGAGGTTTCCATTGATTTGTAGCAAATATATTAAGACTATTTTTGTGCTTCTATTGCAATTTATTTCAAAGCAAAATACACACTTTGCGTTGCAGGAGAGCAGAAACGAAATTTGGTGTATCACTGTCACGTGGTGTGTCATTAGCCGGTGTGATGACTGCAGTGTAATGTTTTTCGCGGCACTGGTTGTGTTTTTGTGGGCAATATAAATAATCTGTGGTTTTTTACCCAACCGGACAAGCATATAGACCAAGGCTTTTCAACACTGACTCAGCAAGCTCGTTTTGTCCTCGCATTACTGTTTCGTGGTCCTGAAAGTGTTACTTACGCGGCACGGAGGAACCGGCCTTCTCTGAAGTTATCGAGGAGCCTGAAGAGATGCGCCAACAAGATGATGAAGAAAATCAGGATCAGTTGCTGGAGCTAGAGGAGTTGTGTAGTACTGATGTAAATAATAAGTCGGAAATCAAAATTAATTGAGGGCTGTCGATTCTGGTTCTGGTTGTCATGTCACGGTACTGGCACCGGACTGTTCACAACGTGTTATCCGATTTCCTCAAGGCTTGTCCAGGCCTTGAATAGCCACTTTGCCATGCAGAAACCTGCATGTGCTGGACTTCTCGCCGTCTTCATAATGTAGTACTTTCATTCATCGATAATTTATCTCACTATGGCACCCACCAGTCACAAACGTCGATGGTCCTCCCGCATTGGAACTATCATTCGTCGCACGAGTAAATCCCACAGACTCAGTCATTCAAGTTCTATTTCCTTTGACCAGGATGTAGAATTTGTTCCTCGCAATTGTGATGATAGCGGAAAAACGCTTCCACATGTTGCCTTGGATATTCAGCCTATGCTCTCCACGTTGTGTAGTATAGCGGAATCTCCACTTCGTGAGGCTGAAGCTACGCAGTCTGTTCCGAGTCTTTGCTCAGGTGGCCCATTCTATGTCGACACTCCGTCCTCTGTATCTCTGGCACCTCAAGTTGTGACTGATTCGCCCAGTCCTGTCCCTCTTCGAGATATATCTATTATTCCTCCGAGTCCCTCCGAGTCCACAAGTCAAGATCCTATTGATAATGAACCACGGCCATCGCAACTTCATTTTACAGAAGGTCTCACTTTAACTTCTGAAGATGAACATCAAGCTGAAGTCCCTCGTTCCAAATCAACTGACGAAGTATCGACAGCTTCATTTTATGAGATGACGCATTGCAACTCGGTACATCATGACCATGTGCCTTCCAAGTCAAGTCCGTCAACTACATCGAGGTGTCAGCTTCCCCTCGACCTCGGACATGTTGAGTAAGTGGTTTCTGTATCATATTTACTTACCGGTCTCCTTTTTTTCCGCCACCTTGATCAATATACTTCTGTCCTTCTTTCTCCCTCATAAAATAAGGAAAGGTTCGCTCATCCTGCCCCTTTTATTCCAGCACATCTCTTCCCCTCTTTCCGCATGTTACCCTTGAGACTCCTGTCACCACCGACAGTTCCGACGACTGTGACAATGTCATCTCGTGGTTCCCGTATTCTGCTTCTTCAGACAAGCTTGAAAAGCTACACGCCATAGGCTGGTTAGAATACCACTTGCCAAACGGGAATTATTACTATTTCCACCAGGAAAGAAAGGTATCTACGGAGGTAGACTTGACCAATGACACATTCCTCAATCTCGTTGAGGAATTCTGGGAGGAGGGTATGGATGTTGGTAGTTTGTCTAGTCTGCCTAGGAATTCGAAGTCAGGAATGACTTTGAATGGATTTATTGAGGATGAGATATGGTTGAAGGATATCGAGTTGTCGAATGAAGGTTCGAAGATGATGTTTGAAATATGGTGGGTCGACCATGTGGCAAGGACAGTGGTATTGGCTAGTCAGGAAACCAACAACGGCGGCTCTGCCATCACTCAGGAAGATCGTGAGTTCATCATGTCCTCGATTCTCTCTGTGTGAGAGTTCAGAGTCTATAATCTTGACTCTTACGTTTCGTTTTTTATATAGAAATCGACATGGAACATCGATACTGGGCTTTTATGCAGTCACACCCAGTACATACGGTCCTTCCTCCAAATGCAAAATCGGCTGCAATTAATACTCTGGCTTGGGCATGGACAGGTACGCTTCTTTCCGCCCTCATTTTCATTACTACCATTTCCTCGGGATGTAGATCATCTTTTGTCCTCGCGTCATTCCGCCTCCATCCCTTTTACTCGAGACGAATGTCGGGATTCAATGACACTCCTTCAATCTCTGATTGGTCAGTTGTCTCTAAAGTTTTTTTGGATTCAAATGGATAATTATACTCGGACAAAAGTTGAGAAACATCACCATCAGGTGATCCAAACATGTCTCGTAGCCAAGGTCTTCCTCCAAGTTGGTACGTTGCACCGCAATTATTTGAAGTAACTTTGTATTGCTGTTATTGATGCCTTGCGCAGCCCAATGGCACAAATCTCACCGACACGATAAATTGTTCCCAACTGACATCCCAATCCCAATTTCAGTACCCCCAAATCAGCTCCCGGACTCACCGGTGCAACTTGCAAAACCATGGGTCGTCCGACACATCTTCCTCGACCTTGTAATCTTCGTTTCAATTCTACTCTTTACTCTTCTCTACGCTCTGGGCAAGGACAACCTCATGTTTACGCAAGTTCAAGTCTTCGTGGACAAGGTAGGAGGATCATTGGGACAGGCGAGGGCTTCAATTCCTACTTTGAATTGGACTAGAACACTGGAGTGCCTGGGATTGTCACGGTCGGAATGGAGAGATACGGCTATATAAACTGACATCCCGTCGCCGCCATTCGGACTGGCTCAGTCACTTTTATTATCACCAATTAATCGTCAGCGCTTGTCGATACCAGTTGCGTCCAGCAGAGCGACAGCGAAATTAATGACACATCTATCCTACACATTTATTTGAGGGTCATGCTTTAATATTGGCAAGCAGGATATGTTTTGAATGTTTTGCTCTCGCTTCCGTGTAGATAATATACTACTCTGAGACCGTTCTGACCGTTCTGATTCGCAAGACATGAGCTTAGCTTGAAATTTGAAACAAATTTATTTCACGGGAGATGACAGGCATGAATCGACAATAGGATACAACAAATTTACAAAAAGCATTGCAGTTCCGTCAAGTATGACAAAGTGAACGTAAACCTGAGTTCGTTATCCATGACAAGTTATGTACGTGGACCCCAGGACGAGGTGCCAAGCGATATTTCATGACATCACGAGCTCCTCCACCGGTTCGGCAACTGTCCCCGTGAAACCTCCCAAGAAGTCGAGTGTTCTTACGAACAGGGAATCAAATTCTTCCAAAAGTCCCATATGTTCAAGCATGCCCGAGACGTCGTCGCTATCAGCATCGTTGGCCCGAGTTTTCTCGTTTGTCAGCCATTCCTCTAAAGCGGACTCTCCTGTAAAAAGAAGACTCTGCAGACGAGTGACCTCTGTCTGACTGGGTGGAGTGGATCTAATGTTCAAAGCTGACGGTGATTTTGGAGAAGCGTGAGAGTCATCATCTACAGCAATAACGAGATCCACAGCTCGAGCCGTTGATGGATCCCAGACCTGGGATTGCAGAACAGCAAGCCAGGCTTGATCAAGATCACCAAAAAATTCAAGAAGGTCTCGGAGTGCTTCTTGAACATTGGTAGTCTTTGAAGTCTCAAGCTGATAACCTGGGATTGCAGAGAGGACGTCTCCGGTGAGACGCAGAAGATAAGCTATTCGCAGACCTGTCGAGGGATCTATTGGTGGAATTTGAATGACAAGTAAGAGGAGATGCCGTGCTGCTTCCAGGTAAGCAGGAAGTGTCTTCAACGTCGAGGAAATATCAGAACTGGAGATAGTAGTAAAAGATCTGGTAGCGACGATGTAGAACGAATATAAACTGACCGCTTTTTGTAGTTGCGAGTTAGTTGTAAAAATAGGTCATCCAAGAATGCTACTACTTTTCTCTCTTGCCTGGAAGTGAGTGCACGATTGCGATAGGCAGGTAGTGTTAGGGATGTTGGAGCTTCATCCGAGTCAACCTCCATGCCATCCGAATCGTCTGGCGGAGCGAGTTGTGGTATAAGGGTTGCTGGCATCGCTGACCGACTGGCTAGGTTCAATATATATCAAGTCTAGCTAATGGCTTAGTAAGAGTAAGTAATGCGTTGAGTTCAAGTTCGTCTGGTGACGGTAGGAAACACGAAATCTAAGTCCTACAGGTCCCGAAAGTAACAGGTAACAATCATGAAGCACAGCAAAGACAATCAAGCTTGATTTGCTTGGTACTAAGAATACAGCTTCAAATATACATTTGGAAGTGCTTTCATCATAGGGCTACAAGCATTACGCTGTCGAGGATTTAGGCATAACCGCAACAAGCTGTTCTAACGCAGCTGCAATCCGAGCCAAACTCGAATCAATAGAAGCAAGGCGACTGTTCAACTCTACAGGAATGAAACTAGTCGAACTTGAGCCTGCAGACCCATCCGAGAGAGGTGATGTAGGTTTAGGAGGAACGGGAGGTTTGAAATCATCCAGAGTGTCATCCAACACCGTTTCTTGGATTGGGTAAGGCTCCAAGGAAGGTAATTTCACTGTTTCGATAGCATAGCTGGTAGGACGGGTTTTGTTGATGATTTCACCATAATCTGGGCATAAAACATAGCCAAGACACGCGAATCTCTTGGCTGGCACCTTCTTGCCTTCTTTCATCAAGATTTTGAAAGCGTATACTCGACGACACGACAGGTCGATAAGAGCCCAAGCATTCCATTCCCATTCCCCAAATATATTTTGTCCAATTTCGAGATCCACTTCGGTTTGGCCCGTCTTCAAAGATTTATGGACAGCCTTTTCCAGTTTGTTCACGTTGACATTGGTGCCTTTGATCTTAATAACACCTTTGTTCTCGTTGGGTGGTTCAACGTTAATATGATAACGTTCTAGGGTAATTGGATTGTCGAAGAAGAAGAATCCAAGATCGGAGTCTTTTCGTTTCTCGAAATAGAATGGTTTGTATACATACTCAAGGACAAGAGAGCATTCTTCGCCTTCGATGTCCTCGAGGATAAATTTGATACGAACAGGTCGGTATCGTGCCATGAAAGCCCTATTCCACCAATGGATGTCAATCTTGGAATCTTCTTCGGTTCTGGGTACCGTAACCTGAAATTTGAATATGCAGGATTGACGTGGTTCGATCGTAACAGGGACCTGAGAGTCTTCGAGCAGCCTACAGGATTTTACAGGTTGGTACTCTGGTTCGCCAACAAGACGGAATGAGGCAGTAACTGCGGCAATGGTGATTGGATTCAATGATCCAGGAGCATGGTTGTTAAAAACTGAGACAGTTCCTTCAAAGTAATCAGACTTCGTGTCTCCCAGCTTGGGATTGGCAATTAATGGAGGATCAGATGTCGTCCTAAGAATGATACGCAAAGACGGCGAGGTTGTCGTCTTAAAGTTTGTACGGACGGAACGTGCTGGAGAGTCGCTGACTTCTGGTCCGACCCGTACGGTTTCTGGAAGGATATAGGGAGACGCAGGTGTGTAGGACCGCATACCTCCTTCAGAGATTGTCAGAATATCGCCCGACTTGGTGCATGTCGACAAATCGATGGGACAGACACGAACATAAGGGTTTATGGAAGTGGCAGATTTCGCAGTGAGGCGAACTCCAGTGATCTTTCCAGAGATGGAGAGAATCCATTCAGCCATTGCGTACTCGTTTTCGTTGGCAGAGGTCCGGTAGATCATGGTCCTACGAGACAATCGGACGCTTTTGGTAATGTCCTCAAGCTCTTTCGCAGTAAATGTATTAAAATAGTAAGGAGTATTGTACCAAACTCTGCCAACGGAGATGAGAAGCGTGTTTTCATCGAGATGTGCACCACGAGACACCCAACGAAGGAGTAGGCCGATGGATGCTTTCTGGACCTCATCTGTCTCTAAATTTGTATCTTCTACTGCTGTCCAAGGGCCAACGGTGTCCACGTAGCCCGTGATTGCATAAGCCCGAGGAAAGAATGGGCCATAAGGGTAATCGCAGTGGTGTTTCGCTCGGTGGGCATCGAACTGACAAGGGTGAGCAGTCCCGCAGCATGGATAGCTCTTGGTCCAGCTCGAATACTCTCCACGGTGGAATGAACAAGCTTTAGGTCCGTTATTGTGGTTTGTAAACTCCTTGTCACATTGAACGCATTTGAATCGTTGCTCTGCTTCGGAGGCGTACATCTCCGCTGCCAGGCTCTTCAGACCGTTAACAATGGCAGAATTGACGTTGTCCCTTAGAATTACTTCCAGTCGCAGATGGTTTTGAGTCACGGAATCTGCAATGTTGGAATTGAGTTGTTCCATGACCGAATCATCCATTACGAGATTTTGCTGTTTCGCGAACTCCTTAACAAGCTCCCTATCGTGCACGACCGCATCAAGACTGCCATGGGTAGCAATGAAAGTGTCCGCAGCGATATCTTCTGCATCGACAGGAATAGCGCGAGTCAGGATATCGAGTTTGCCAGTTTGGTGTATCTGAAGACTCATCAAGAGATCACTGCAGCAAGTGTTGATGCTATCAACACATGTGGAAAATTTTTCGCGGTTGGATATTCTGAGCCTTCGAACGATGCGACCTTGCTTCCGATAAGTCGCAATGAGAGCTGCTGCTTCTTTAAGCGCTTCGTTCATTCGGTCGATGACTTGGCGGGTTGCGGGGATGATTTCAACCTTTTCAAGAGCTGGCAGATGACTGAGCATGAACGTTACGCGCTCAATGAGGTCGGTACATTTTGCATCCGCATCTTGAGCTCGTTGTTCGAGGTCAATTATAACTTTGAGAATGATGAAGGCGGGGGCAACGAATGGTAATGCCTTCCCCGCATCTGAGAGTTGCCCAAGCACTTGTAAAGCCGTTTGAACAGTGGGGTTATTAACCATAGGATCCACAATGGAACTGGCAGTCGTCCCCAAAGTAGCCATTCTTGTTGGTTCTCGAGCAGGCATACCTTCCTGCAGATCGCGGTTCATTCCATGATAATCCCTGTTTTGTTCTAAGTAAAGTGACTTTGGACTTGCGGTGGCGATGGGATATGGGCTCACATATCTAGCAGCTCAAGGCAACTTTGTACGATATTTGAACTTGAAAAACGGCACCCTTGTAGGTGGCAACGCAACAGAGATTTTAAGAGCTTTTGAATGGACGGTGGAAGAAAAGGTTGGCCACGATAAATGCTACCCTGCGATTAATTGACAAGGGTCAGCGCCTGCCAGCCTGTGTGATGGTTGCATGATTGTGGAGGGGCGCTGCCTATGTTGTCAGGCACCATCATGAATAAATAAATGGTGGCTGTGCAGTGACCACAGAGCCGCCATGATCTTAAAGTTAAGAAATCCTACAGCTGAAAAACCTGTAATTTATTGATAAGGCAACTATTGCAGCAACATAGTAAGCTAGATCGTTCTCAGTTTCCATTTCCAAATGGTATGACCCGACCGGGTGGTCTATAAGGTAGTACATATGAAAGGCCATATACTTAGTCCACGAAAGGCCATATACTGATGATGAGATGAAAGGCCATATACTGTCAACGGAAAGTTAACTCACGTCCAGATCCTTTTCTCGGCGGCAAGTTGACACGTTTGTTCTCCTTAGAGAAACGCGTACATGCCGGAAGACTTGCCTCAAGATTAAAGGTAAGGCAATGATCGTAGACCATAATCTATCATGCAATCATGGAGCCTACAAAAACTTGAACCAGATTTTAGTACTGCTCAAAAGCGCATTGTACATGGTTGACTTGTGGTTGACAGTCAGCGCTGTTCGATATAATCCTCGAAAGGCTCTCACCATTGATATATTTCAAAATTTGAAAAGATTCGAGGACTCGGAGGTTGTCGTCTTTGGTAAATAATTGGAACAACTCCAGTTAATTGCCAAAGATGACTTGCAAATGCTGTCCAAGTTCCAACTCCGTGTCTCCGAAAACATCATAGATTTTGAAAGATTGAAAGAAGGAAAACAGGCCTCGCTGGATAACTTGAATTTTGAAATATGTATAACTTGAACTTAAGAGACTTATGGAAAAAGGCTTCGGTTTGCAATATATTTGATCAGTGTCGAGGCATATGCCAAAGGTTATCGATTATCACCTACTTACGTATACCCACATGCCATGGGGTTTCTGTTATGTACTTACATAAGGATTAAGTATATTAAGTACCCAGTACTCAATACTCAATGTTCAACGTTTAGACACCAATATTGCACTGACCTTCGTAATCTTGACTATGATCAAGCCGTCTGACCTACAGTTTTTCTCTCTTCCAGAGGAATTGCAAGTCGAAATTCTAATGCACATGGACTATCGTTCACTGCTGCGCTGCACCTTGGTAAGTAGGCCAACAATGCTACAACCCATCATTGACTATCATGTGTTAGACTTCAGATCTGCAAGTCGCTTAATCATATAATCAAGGAATGTCCAGGAATACAGTATATCATTGAGCTGGGTGCCAGTGGAATGGAAGCTGTATCCTGCACCCTCTCACAAGCCGAATTGCTTCAGAAGCTGCGCAACCACTGCAAAGCTTGGGACCGGCTCGACTTGAAAGAGTTTAGAGTTATACTAAGTGGAGACTTCACCGAACTTCGTGCACACGACCTCGTAGCAGGAACTTTTTCAACATCAAACGGGTCAGATCTCTGCGTGATCTGGCTCCCATCTGCAATACATGAAGGCCGCACTCTGTGTCATGAAACGTTAGGACTATCCATCAGGGATTTTGCCATCGATCCCACCGAAGATGTCATTGTATTTTTGGAAGAGGAGCCAGAGTACGTTGCTTCTACACCTCTCGTAGTCACCGCTCAACTGCTCTATAGTCTTTCGACAACTCCAACCTGGAACGTCCGCCTGCATATTCGCACTATATCAAGCAATAGTCCTCATCCACTTGCACAGGAGGGCACACTATCCTTTGACATATCCCAAGCTGTCGAACTCGAGGGTTTGATAGGTACCACGTTGCAGCTTGCTTACGATATGCTCTTTCTCTCCATCGATGCGAATTATTGTGCAGTAAAAGCAATGGCCTGGAACTGGAAGACTGGATGCCTCATATTTGTAAGTCTTATTCCTTGTCCTTTCGTTGCTTGTCTTAATCTTTGCTCAGGATTCCGGTGATCCAGCAGGTTTGAACGGCTCCCAGACCTTTATAGTGTTAAATAGCGAGACCTTCGTGTTACTGTCAGCAACCGGTTTTGGCAGTTTCAAGGTTTACACCATTTCTCATTGCGAACGTTCTCCAGCTACTCTCATCGCCACTCTCCATCTCCCAGAATTGCAGCAGGGACCTCAAATTCAAATTCTTATTCCACATTCAGGTCCGGTCCACGCAAATCCCCCTGAAAATAGCTCATTCACCTCCTCATTGGAGTCCCGCATTCAAGTCATTTCCGCTTTCTATTATGATGTACTCACCTTACTTTATCATACCTATTCTATCTTTATCCACACCGATCACCTTCTTCATATTGCCAAATCCTGTCCCGTTGACTCGGACTTATCGTGGCCTTCATGGGGTCCCCAGCATACTCGGTTCTTGCCTCGCTCTTTTCCTACAGACTGGCCGCGGTGATTCCACTTTTCCTTCTTCAATTTTAAATATCGCCAGCTCAACGTTCAACCAGATATGTCCATGGCCAGCGAGTCATCCGCTTGACGCCGGACAGCATGCAAGTACTCAATTTTGCGAGGTCAATACATGCGCCCTCACCTGGAGCCCATGAAATATTCTTGCGATCAAACCCTTCATGTATCCCCAAAGACTCGAAATCTATATTCGTCGAGGATGTCGTGACGAATCTACCTTACTATACTGTAAATCTTCCAATTAAACGGGGGTTTTTCACTTGCATGATTGACGAAGAACGTATCATTGGGTTGAGAGTATGTTTCATATTCAAGGACGATAGTTTCGTTTCTGACCCTTACTTTCTAGACCACTTCTTTGGAACATATAGAGTTATACCTGCTTGCGGTATAGTCACGTCAAAATTTCTGTATTTGTCCGCGTTCTTCATATTATCATTCCCCAGTTGTATGGTTTTTTTTTGTATTCAAACTTCCTTTCCGTCATTAGTCCGAAGATCGCTTTCTTCCATGTACTGCAGTTTATCTACTTTTCTACTCTCAAATTTCGCAGTAGTAAGCTATAATGTATTCATGAAGTGTTATTGAATTATTGGCTTCAGTTTGAAAGACGACCATAAGAACAGTGATTATGCAGGCATATGTATCAAAATAACTTAGGACCTGTGCCTTCACAAAGCGATCGCTTAGCTCATGGAGACGAAGCATTGATGATCCCAAAATTATCAAACCGAATACATAGATGCAAGGACCCAGATGGAGGTGATACAACCACGCTAACATTTGATTCCAACAAGAAAGACAGAAGTTTCAAGTCTGTGGCGCAGGCATGACGACATTTCCAGTTTACGGTATCAAAATCGAATACGGATTTGCTGAATATTCACGCAGATGGGTGAAAACCCAATGCCAGAAGCCTTCCAAAGTTTGAAGGGCGCACGGGCCATGGCAAGAGAGAAAACCAGAGAAATTCTCCCACGACAGCTTCCTTCACCGCACTCAAGTCAAATTGCAAACCATGGCCCTACAATCTCTTCCAACGGCTGGTTTTGTGCCAAAGTAGTGCTGAAACGAAAGCCTGGATGTCTTAGTGCTCGATTTACCATCACGTCTCTCCTCATCGTCTCTCTGCCTGGGAGAGCAGAGCCGGTAGTCCACACACACCACCTCCCCGGATCTCTTTTTTTTGTTTACGAAAATTTTTCACTCTAAAAACATATCTACCGTTTTTTCTCTTTTCTTTTTCTTTTTGGATTTCAATCGAATCTTTTTGATGTGAACAGATTGAATGATCTGATGTCCCATGGCAGGCTCTATTGTTTCGATCTTCAAACCTCAAGCTCAAGTTCCAGTGCAAGGCAACAACGTGTTCCGAGCGCAGCAAGGTTAATATCAACAAGAAGTCATACCTCCAACATGAGCAAGCTTGAGGTGATATGCGCCCAAGGAACCCAGAAGACGTGGCTACCCATGTTCGATTCAATTGCAGCCAATGTAAGATTCTTCAAGTTTATCAAGCTTCCAAGTACCTGTGTGATATGAAGGATTCCATGAATCTTAAATGAATTGACCACATGTCGTTCACAGCCGATAGTTCAACACTTAAGACCAAGATTCCGCTTAACTGCAACTTGCAAAGAAACCACCATACAATCAAGACAAGCGCAAAATGGGAATTCCAATCAATTTATTTACACGAAATTTTGGTCAACGACGAGTTCTTCGTAATCTTGTGGTTCTGGCTATGGTACTATGGCTACAATATTTTGTAAGTACGTAGTTGGGTGTATTTACGAGTGATATATATTGTGCGAGAGGCCGGGAATATGCGTTCGCCGGGTTAAGATACTTTGTCGGTTTGTTTGAATCGGTTTGTTTTAACGACCGTCGGCAACCATCGGTGGGTGGTGACTTTATCCCAAAAGAACCGAATCACACATGACACATCCTAATATATTATTTTGGACAGTGGCAGGTGCATGCTGACATTCGATAGGCTTAGAAATGTGAAGAAAATGTATATAAGTTCTTTTGTTTGTTGTTATTGATTCAAGCAATCAGAAACAAACACTTTCGGTGCTTCGTTTGTGATTTATGAGTTTGGGCACGGAATTTATGCTTTAGGAGCTTTTGTGAGAGAGAAACTAAGAGAAGGTTTGCTGAGATTTGCTAAATGAGTTGGGGTATGAATCACCTGATTTCATGGTACAGATTTTTCAGTATTTAAGTACATAGAGATAACACTGCTGGCGCTTGTTAGGGCAACTGCAGAACGACTTAGTCGAGATCTAGCAGGGGATCCTAAATATATATAAACATATAAAATACGACAGGAAAGCGCACCTAGCAGGGGATCCTAAAAGAAAAGGATAAAGCCCTGCTAAAGTGGGATGCATGTCTATATACCAAAAATTGGAGTGGAAATAATAAAATGATGAAAAATAAT
>Ga0193742_1001261_pt1 | contig 15476 bp, 10 predicted proteins | sample L2c1metaG_FD_165511 | JGI IMG/M metagenome (GOLD analysis project Ga0193742, IMG submission 165511) | Soil microbial communities from a riparian zone of the East river system, Colorado, United States - L2c1 | ecosystem: Environmental > Terrestrial > Soil > Riparian zone | place: USA: East River... | reverse complement strand
CGAGTTTGCCCTGGATGCCTAGCGTCATCGGCCCGGCATAGCTTTTCACCAGCTGCGGATCGGACGAATAGCCCTCGTAAGCCCGGCCCCAGCGGCCGTCCTGCGGCACCGCGAGGGTTGGTGCGAAGGTCCATTCGATGCCTGTCGCCGCAACCTCGGCGGCGGTCGCCGCGCCGATGCGGCGGATCAGATCGGGATCGTGCGCCGCGCCCAGCCCTATATTGTGTGGGAACACCGTGGCGCCGGGCACATTGGCATGGCCGTGCACCGCATCGATGCCGAAGATCACCGGGATCTTGAGGCCGGTCTGCATCGATGCATCGCGGAACGCCTTGACCAGCGTGTGCCAATCCTGCGCCGAAGACCGCTCATTGCCGTTCGGCCCCGAATTGCCGCCGGCGAGGATCGAGCCCAGCGGGTATTTGGCGAGGTCTGCGGGCGTGATCGCGCTGATATCGCCCTGGATCGTCTGTCCAACCTTCTGTTCCACGGTCATCCGCGCGATCAGCGCGTCGATTCTCGCTTCAGTCGCGGCATCGGTGATCGCGGCGGGGCTTTTCGCGACGGGCCAGACGGCGGGGTTGGCCTGCTGCGCCACGGCGGGGGCCGCAAGCGCGGCAACGATGGCGAACAGGCTGGGGCGCAGGAACATAGTATCTCCCGATGCGTCTCTTGAGAACGTTATCAATCGCGGTTGTGGCGGGAGGTGGTATGAAATTCAAGCCGTTTTCAGGCGCTCGCTCCGGACCATCGCGATCAGCACAGCGGCAATCGTGGACAGCGCCGCCAATGCCCCCATCAGCGTGCCGAACCCGCGCCCTGGAACCAGCGCGATGGCGAGCAGCGGCGACAGGATAGAGGGCAGGGTGTTGGTCAGGTTGAATAGCCCGAGATCGCGTCCTCGCCGATCGGCCGAGGGCAGCATCTGCATCGCATACACCGAATGCAGGGCAAGGAAGATCGCGCTGCCGCAGCCGAACAGCGCATAGGCGGCGACCGCAACGGGCAGTGCCGGGGTCGTCGCCATAACGCCCAGGCCCACCGCCATCGCCAGTGTGGTACCGATCAGGAAGGGGCGACGCGCGCCCAGCCGATCGGATGCGCGGCCAAGGATCAGGGCCAGCGGCACCGCCACGGCAAGCGTCGCACCGCATAGCTGCGCGACGATCGCGGGAGACGCCTCGCCCGGCAGCGACTGGAAATAATAGAGCAGGAAGCCGAACAGCACGCTGCCGGCGATCTGTACCAGCAGGCGCGCGAACCACATCAGGCTGAGATCGATGTGGCGGAGCGTGCGCGCGGCGCCCTCCGGCGGCGGCGTGTGCGCAACTGCCACCGGCCGTGCGCGCCCGGCCAGCAGCATCGGCAACAGCAACGCGGCGATCATCAGGCAGGTGAGGGTGAACTGCGCGCGCTCACCGGTGATCCCCGGCAGGGTGACGATCACCGCGGCGAACCCGCCGATCGGCGGTCCCGCGCCCAACAGGCCGCCGAGCACGCCTTTCTGATGATCGGGCACATGATCGGCGGCGAGTGCGGCGAGCGGCGACAGCATCATGTTGAGTACGAATTGCCAGGCGATAATCCCGGCGACGATAAGCGCGGGCGCCTGCGCCAGGTGCAACAGACCATAGGTGGCGATGGTGAGAAGGAGCCCCGCCCAGATCCATGGCCGGCGAGAGCGGGTAAGGTCGCTTGCCCAGCCGAAACCAACATTGGCCACGCTGGCAGAGATCGCGCCCAACAGCGTCGCCGCGGCCAGCCATTCCACCCGCGTCTCGCCCGCGGCGGCGGCCATCTTGACCGGCAGCAATATCGTCAGCAGCGGTACATAGGCGACGAAGCCGCCGGCATAGGCGAGCGCATAGAGCAGCATGAAACGGGTACTCTGCCGGTCGCCCGGCGTGGAAGTGTCAGCCGTCACGCAGTCCCGTCGATGCGCGCACCACCAACTCGAACGGCAGCACGCTGGGTTGTTCGGGATCGGGTTTGCCCTGCTTGGCCTCGATCAGCAACTCGGCAGCGCGTGCGGTCATCGCCGCGATGGGCTGGGCGATAGCGGTCAGCGGCGGAACGCTGAAGCGCGCCACCGGCGTATTGTCGAAACTGACGATGGAAAGATCGCGCGGCACAGACAGACCCCGCGCCTCAGCGACATGCAGCGTTGCCAGCGACATCTGGTCGTTGCTCGCGAGGATCGCGGTTGCGGGATCCGCCAGCGACACAAGCTGGCTCGCGGCGGTGATGCCCGAGGCGAAGGTAAAATCGCCGCGTCCGATCAGTTCATCGGCATCCTTCAGCCCGGCGGCGCGCATCGCCCGCCGCCAACCCTCCAGCCGTGCGCCCGACAGCGTATATTCGTCGCTGCCGGTGATGAAGCCGACGCGTTTGTGGCCAAGGCCGATCAGATGCGCAGTCGCCACCTCTGCGGCGTGCGCATCGTCCATCGAGATTGAAAAGCCCGCGCCGTCATGGACCGATCCAATTCGCGCGAAGGGGATGTGCTGGCGGATCAGCAGATCGGTGATGATCGGGTTGTCGCCGTGAGGCGGCGTCAGGATCACGCCGTCCGGGCGGAGCGAGGACAGCGCCCCCATGATTTCGCGTTCGACGTGTGCATTGTGCGTATCGACCAGCTCGAAAATCATGCGATAGCCGTGTTCGGCGCATTTGAGCATGCCGCCCAGCAGCATCTGATCGACCCAGTCGGTGCCTTCGCCCGACTGCCAGCCCTCGATCGTGCGGTCGCGATCGTTGAGCGCCAGGATCAGGTAAGACCGCGATCCGCCCAGCCGCCGTGCGGCCAGGCTGGGAACATAGCCCAGCTTGGCAACCGCGGCATTGACCCGCTCCTGCACCACCGGGCGCACGTTCGGTTCGTTGTTGATGACGCGCGACACCGTCTGCAGCGAGACCCCAGCCTCCGCCGCGACATGCTTGATGGTGACCGCCTGGCGGCGTGTATGCGGCATTGATCCCCCTTGTCAGCCGTCTTGCCAGCAGGGCGGTGCATTCGGCAAGCGGATCACGTCCGGGCAGCTACGGGCTGTGGCGCCGGGCAGTGATCGGCAAGGAAGCGGGCATGGGTGGGAAGCTCCGCCACCAGCCGCACCAGTCCTTCCGCCGCGCCGTCCATATCGGCGATCGCCGCCGCCAGATCCATCCGTTCGGCGAGCGGATGGTGCGTGCGCGGAACCACGCCCATGCCGTCGAACACCGATTGCCAGCTGATATTGCGGAACAGCCCGTCCAGTGTTTCGGGAATCGTGCCGTTGGTACGGAACAGCGCGATCCGCCGCGCCAGTTCGGGCGGCAGTTCCATGTCGCGGCAGGCGCGCCAGAATGCGGTGTCGTCGCGCTCGGTGACGCAATAATGCAGGATAATGAAGTCGCGGATTTCCTCATAATCCGCTGTCATCCGGCGGTTATACTCGTCGATCAGGCTTCGGTCGCAGTCCGTGTTCGGCAGATAGCGAAAGAAGAAGTCCATGCCGCGATAGACCAGATGGATCGCGGTTGATTCCAGCGGTTCGATGAAACCCGCCGCCAGCCCCAGCGACAGCACGTTGCCGCGCCAGACGTGCTCGCGCACGCCGGTGCGGAACGGCACCGTCATCGGATCGGTAACTGGCTCGCCTTCGACCTGGGCGAGCAGCTGCGCGGTCGCCTCGTCGTCGCTCATATACGCGCTGGAAAAAACATGGCCGTTGCCGGTGCGGTGCTGCAGCGGAATGCGCCAGCGCCAGCCGGCCTCCTGCGCGTGCGACAATGTATAGGGCGGCGGCGGGCCGGCATTTTCGGTCTGCAGTGCGATCGCGCGGTCGCACATCAGCCAGTGCGACCAGTCGCGCCATTCCACGCCCAGCGTCTTGCCGATCAGCAGGCCGCGAAAGCCCGAGCAATCGATGAAGAAGTCGGCGGTGATCTCACGCCCGTCCTTCAGTTTGAGCGATTGGACGAAGCCATCGGCGAGGGTCGCCACATCGGCGACGATGCCCTCGGTGCGGGTCACGCCGCGCGCCTCCGCAAAGCGGCGCAGGAAACGTGCGACCAGCTTGGCATCGACGTGCAACGCATAGGCCGCGCCGCCGATCAGGCTACGCCGCATCTTGAACGGCAGCATGAAGCGGCCCGCATGTGCCATCACGGCAGCGGGAGCGAATTCCTGCAGGCCGCGGCGGTAGCCCTGACCCTTGGCGCGCAACCATAGCTGGTAGAAATCGGTCATCCCGGCGGGCGCGCCGATGCTGCCGAACGGGTGGAAATAATTCTCGCCCAGCCGATGCCAGTCGCGGAATTCGATCCCCAGCTTGTAGCTGGCCTGGGTTTCCTGGATGAATTCGCTCTCGCTGATCCCCAGCCGGGCGATCAGCTCGAGGAATGGCGGGATGGTCGATTCACCCACGCCGATCGTGCCGATATCGTCGGACTCGACCAGTTCCACCGTAATGCCGGGCGCGACATGCGCCAGCATCGCAGCGGCGACCCAGCCGGCGGTGCCGCCACCGACGATGCAGATCCGCGTGATCGGCGCAGGGGCGTTCATCGATCTATCGTCTCAAGGAATTGCCGGTGGCTCGGCGCCCCCGCCACCGTTGCCGCGACGCTTTCCTTCATCCGCCGCATCGCCGCGGCCATCTTTGCCGCATCGGCGCCGTCGAGCCCCCGGTTCGTGCCCTCGGGAATACGGCCGAAGCCAGTGTACATCGCCAGCCAGCTTGCGGGATGGAACATCTCCCAGCGGTAGCGGATGAATTCGCCCCGCGCGTCCCACAGCTCGATCTTGCGGCGCAGCGTGTCGGGCACCGGCATCGCCGCGCAGTGCCGCCAAAAGTCGGTGTCGTCGCGCTGGGTAAGTTTATAATGCAGGATGATGAAATCGCGCACGCGCTCCATTTCGCGGGCCGTCGCGTCGTTGAATTCCTCGGCCAGCGCCGGGTTCAGCCGTCGGTCGGGGAAAAGCTCCTTCAGCCGCTCGATGCCGGTCTCGATCAGCGCGATGCTGGTCGATTCGAGCGGCTCGAGAAAGCCCGAGGCGAGTCCCAGCGCAACGCAATTGCCCTGCCAAGCCCGCGTGCGGCGGCCTGAGCGGAAGGGGATGGCACGCGGTTCGGTCAGGGCCTTGCCGGGCAGATCGGCCATCAGCGTCGCGGTCGCCTCGTCCACGCTCATCCGCTTGCTCGAATAGACGATGCCGTTGCCCGCGCGGTGACGCAGCGGAATGCGCCATTGCCAGCCCGCCGCCTTGGCATGCGCGCGGGTATAGGGCGGCGGATCGTCCGCTGCATTCTCGGTCTGCACCGCGATCGCCGCATCACACGGCAGCCACTCGCTCCAGTCCTCGAACCCGACGCCCAGCGCCTCACCCAGCAGCAGCGATCGGAAGCCGGTGCAATCGATGAAGAAATCGCCCTCGATCCGGCGGCCGTCGTGCAGGCGGATCGCCGCGATCGTGCCACCGTCGCCCGGCTCCACCTCCGCCACCTTGGCGTCGATCCGCGTAACGCCGGACCCCTCGGCATAACGGCGCAGATATTGCGCGAATAGTGATGCATCGAGATGCAGCGCCCAGTCATAGGTGGCGAGCGGCGTGGGCGGATTGGCCTGGGGCAGCGCCATGCGATGCTTCTCCGCCAGCATCGCGCCCAGCGAATAGGCGGAGATCGGCGTGTCGTCGCCCTCGGCGCGCGCGCGCAGCCACAGGTGATGGAAACCGACATCGCCGAGATTTTGGCCGTACAGGCCGAATGGATGGATGAACGCCTGGCCGGTCTGGCGCCAGTCCTGGAACATGATGCCCAGCTTCGCGGTCGCGCCGGTCGCCTGCATCACCGATTGGTCGCTCAGGCCCAGCTTGGCATAGAAGCGCCGGATCGTCGGGATGGTCGCCTCGCCGACGCCGATCGTGCCGATCTCGCTCGACTCCACCAGCGTAATGGCAAGGTCGGACCCCTGGAAATGCTTGGCGAAGCTGGCCGCTGCCATCCAGCCCGCGGTTCCGCCGCCGACGATGACGAGCGATCGGATGCGGTGGGGGGATGGGTCTGTCATCGGATCAAGGACGCGTAATCCAGGGACGGTGGCAAGAGGCTTTCGCATCCGTCGTCAAAAAGGCGGCCGGCCGCGAGCGTATCGCGGCCGGCCAGAGGGGATCAGAATTTGGCTCGGACACCAAAGGAGTAGCGTGGCTCGAATTCATTGCGCGCCTGGAATTGCTGCGCGCCCTCCTCGAACTCGTAATAATATTTCTCGATCTCGCCAAAGACGTTGGAGGCGTTGCCATAGAGCGAGAAATTGTCGGTCAGTGCGTAGGTGAGGTTCAGATCGACATATTGGCTGGTGTCCTGGTAGATCGCGATGCCCTGGATCTGCCCGGTCAATCGCGGCGAGCGCCGGTTATAGGCGGCGCGCGCCTGCAGCCTGCTGTCCTGATACCACAGCGCGAAGTTGTACTGGTGCGCGGAGTTATCCTGGAAGGGGAATTGCTTCCCCGTCCGCTGCCGCCCGCCCGATCCGGCGGCACTGTCCGAATAGGTGTAGTTGGCGTCGACGCCGAAATTGCCCAGGAAGCTGTCGGTGCTCAATATGTCGCTGAACGCGATCTTCGCGCCCACTTCCACGCCTTGCAATGATCCGCCCTCTCCCTGGACCGGCCGGGTGAAGGGCACCGTGCGGCGGATGACGCCGTCGCCATCGGGGAATTGGCCATCGTTCAACGTCTGCGTCGTCACGAAACTGGCGATGTCGAGCATGAACACGCCGGCGTTGAGCAGCGACGCCTGGCCCCAGTAATATTCAAGCGCGACATCGTAGTTGGTCGAGCGCCATGGTTCGAGATCGGGGTTGCCGCTCGCGTTGGCGCCGGTCACCTGTCGCTGGCCGCAGGGCGCATCGGTCGGCCCGGGGTTGGCGCACGGGGCGTCGGCGGTGTTGACGGTCACGCCGCCGCCATAGTTGCCAAGATCGAGCGGGATCATCGTTCGCGAGAAGGACGCGCGCGCCTTCAGATTATTGGTAAGGTCCACCTGCGCGTTGATGATGGGCAGGAAATCCCAATAATCGTTGCTGTCGAGGGTATCGCCCAGATCGCTGTTGGTGTCGCCGTAAGGCGTCGTCGGCCCGGTGATGTTCTGGCGGACGTCGATCTTGGTGTGGATCGCCCGCAACCCGGCGTTGACCGTCAGATCGCCGAATTCCATCACCGCATTGGCGTATCCGCTCTGCTCGAAAAAATCGACGTCATAGGACGTGCCCGGGATGATCACCGGGAAGGCGTTGCCGAACACTCGCTCCTGGAAAGCCAACGGATCGTTCAGGTCGCGCGGATCGGCTACCCATATGCCCGGGAAGCCTTCGGTGACCGAGCCGAAATCGTCGAGGAAATAGACGTTGTTGTTCTCCGCCAGCCGCGTCGGCTTCCAGGCGGTATAGCCCTGGAAATACGTGGGCGCGTTGTTAGTTGCGCTGATCGGCAGGTTGGGATCGAACGTGGCGCTGGTGGGCAGGGACGGATCATAGCCGGGCGTCGGCAGTACCTCGCCCGCGCGGCATGAGCCCGGCGCCGTGCTGTTCAGCGTGACGTCGATCGCCTTCCACTGCGCCGCGCATCCGTTCGGGTCGGACGCGCCATTGCCGGCATAGAGGCGTGAGAATAGGTGATAGTTCTGGATTTCGGTCCGGCGCCGGCTGCCGCGGCCGCCGAAGTCGATCCGTTTGAGGAAGCCGAACAGCGGCCCGTCGGCCTTTTCGAAATCGTAGGACGCGTCGAACCGCGCGGCGTAAAGGTCCGAATTGTTGCGATTGTTGCCCTCCGACGAATAGGCCGCGACGGTATAGCTGTCGAGGTTCGACATATAGTCGCGCAGCGTCGAATTGGGGCCAAGGCCGCCGCCGACCACCCGGTCGAACCCGCTCCACACAATATTGCGGCCGGAAATGTCGATGTGCAGCTGCGGGTCGGATCCGTAGCCAAGCGGGTTGGGATCGATGAAGCGGCCGCCATTGGGGCCGACGACGCCGTTCGAATATTGCGAAGCTGGATATTGCGCGGCGATGTCCGCCGGATAGAAGGTGCCGCGTGTCCGGTCGGATGGGTTGCGGAACAGGCCGAACGTCCGGTCCGGGCCATATTGCCAGTTGCTGAGATCGCCCTGCACCTGGCCGTTGGTGTTCAGATAATCGGCGTCGGCATAGGTGCCGCGCGCGCTGAACGTCAGGGGGCCGCCCTTGTCATATTCGAGTTCGAGGCTGAAATTCTTGGATTCGGCCTTGATCGAGCGGTTGATGCTGAACGAGTTCACCCACCACGCGTCGAGATCATATTCGTCGACATCATAGACTGGCTGGCCATTCGGTCCGGTGATCCCTGTTTCGGTGAAATTGGTCGGATTGGTCCAGCCGAGCCCGGTCCAGCGGTTGGAGATGTTCATGCCGGCGCGCAGGTCATGTTCGATGAAGCGCGTGTAGAACCCCTCGGCGGTCAGCGTGACGCCGTCGTCGATCTCCCACTGGATCGCGCCCGATGCGCCGAAGCGCTTGCGCTCGACCTCGCGGTGGAAGGTCTCATAGCCGTGCGGCGCGATCCAGTTGGCGCCGCCGCCGCCCCAGTCATTGTTGAGGAAATGCCCACCGCCAGTGCCGGCATAATTGTTCCCCAGCGTGATGTCGCTGTAGGCCGCGCTGGCGAGAATGCCGATCCGGCCGGTGCGATAGCTGGCGAGGCCGCTGACGAGATAATCGTCAGTGCTTGTGATTTTGCCAGTCTGGTACTCGCCCTGGCCGGAGACGGTCAGCCCGTCCTTGAAGTCGAACGGGCGGCGGGTGCGCAGATCGAGCGTACCCGAAATGCCCGAAAGCGCATTGCGCACGTCGGGCGATTTGAACACCACCACCCCGCTCATCAGCTGCGCCGGAATGTCGTTGAGGTTGGGCTGGGCGGTGCCGAGATTGGCGGGCGACAGATATTGCTCGCCATTCAGCAGCGTGATGACCTGCGGCAGGCCACGGATATTGACCGTGGAACCCTCGCCCGCCGAACGCACGATCTGCACACCGGAGATGCGCTGGAGCGAATCGACGATGGTCACATCGGGCAGCTTGCCAATGTCCTCGGCGGAGATCGCATCGACGATCGAGGCGCTCTCGCGCTTGATGTCGATCGACTGCGCCTGCGATGCGCGGATGCCGGTGACGACGATGTCCTCGCCAAAGTCGCCGGTCTGATTGTTGGGAGCGCCTGCTTCGACCGGTGGCTCCGGGGTCGTCTGCTCGGTGGACTGGGCATGGGCCGATCCGGCCATGGCAGTGGTGGTCAGCAACCCCGCGATCAGTTTGCGCTTCCAGTTCATCTCGTCCCCCCAATCTCCGTTTCGGAGTATCGTCGCTTTATTGACTGCCAACCGGTGCGCGGCGCACGGCTATGCGGCGCGCTGCCACCTGCTCGTGACAGCGATATCGGCCGGTAAGCGGCCGGATTTTTCCATGGCGGTCTTGGTTATATCGTCCGCGATTCGGTCAACCGACTTCGCGGCGACGGATCAGCGGCTATCGTGCCTTTTCACAGTCATCTCCCTCGAGCATGAGACTTTGCGTCCCTTGCCTGCCATTAAGCACGCTTTGAGAGCGTTCTCAAGACAAAAATGTGACCTGCCGTTGGCCCAGTCGATTGCGCCGCCGGGCGGTAAGGATCGTCAGCGCTAGGGCTTGCTGATGGCGGTCGGATCGCTGGCCGGAAAGCTGAGTTCGAGCGCTTCGTCCAGTTTATGGTCAAGCCGCTCGGCATCGGATTCGCGCCGATCCGCTTTGACCGCCAGCCACCGCGCCAGGTTGGTTGCGTAGCGCCTGGTCGACCGGAATGCCTCAGGGCTGTTCGACAGATTTCCGCCAGGCGGCTCGGTGACGAAGCTCGGCGCGCCCTGGGTGGGATCCCAGTTATAGTCGGCGAAATGATGGAAGGTCGATTGTGCGACCGCAGGCCCCGCGCCGTCCGCCTGCGGCTCGAAGGCAACCGCGATGGCGAATTCAGCGCCCGTCACCTTGCTGCGGCCGATCGCGATAACGCGCGCGCCTGGATCCTCGGACGGGGCCGACACATCGCCCTCATGCGGATGGGCGGGGAGATAGCGCAGGACTCCACCCGGGGTTTCGGGATCGATCAGCAGCGGGTGAATGTCACCGGCCGGCGCAATCTCTTGATAATCGCCATTGGCGCCCGAATGGAAATTCGGCCAGCTGATCTGGGTGGTGAAGGGATCGTCGATCATGCGGCGCGCCGGATCGGGATCCGGGTTGTGCGTATGGAAATGGTGCGCGCGGCCAACCCCGCCCAGTTCGCAGACCGACGATCCGAGGTCCATATGGTCGCGCGCTACCAGCAATCCGCCGCCGTGGTCCCGAAACCGGCCGATCGCCGCGCATTCCTCGGCGTTCAGCCCGTCGCCGATATCGACGGCGAACAGCCAGAGTTCGTCGAAGTCGCTCGTATCGATGCTGGCGAGCACCGGATCGGACGATCCCGGCGGCGTGGCCCGATCGCGTGCCGTCACCGCATATAGCGGTGCGCCGTCTTCGCCGCGCAATCCTTCCAGATGCGTGCGGAGAAGTGAGAAGCGCGCGATGCTCCAGTCATCGGGCGCCGGCTCGATGGTGGTCTGGAGAAGAATGCGTGTCGGCGTCACGATGCGTCTCGATCTTCGGTCGATGGCAGGAATACGGGGCTGGTGGCCAGAGATACAGCAATGTCACCGCGAATCCCAGTATCGGCCCCGGCCGATAATCGACGAAAGCGTCGCGCGGCATGGCCGGCGGCGGTGAAGGGTTCGGTAATGCGGGGGATGGTGGTCCGATGCGCCCGTCCGCTAAACGACCACCTAAATCCGTCTAAATTCTATGCAGGCTGAAACATCATCCAGGCGGAAACCGACTTCCGTACGCAATCAGAATATGGCGACGACCAAAATGATGATCATCAGCCATATCGCCAGACCCATCAACAAGCTCATGGTCATGCCGTTGAAGATGGTGCGAACCTCAGCAATCTCAACCTGATCGGAAGCGCTGTATAGCGCGGCTTCGTCAGGTTTTTCCTGCGAGATGCCACGCTGAAGGGCAGCCTCGTCTGGCGAGAGGTAGGTGTGCACGCGCTGCATCCTCGATCTTTTTTGCCTTAGCGGTGGCAAGATGGTGCAGCAGCTAGCGTGCTCCGTCAATCGAATTTAATGCACATCTCACCGCAAGGGCTAATAGGCGCGGTGGTGAACGACGACGCGTACGGTGGCGAACAGGATCGCCAGATCCCGCCAGATCGACCAGCCCGAAAGATATTCCAGGTCCGCCTGAAGTCTGTCGGTCAAGTCGCGCCGGCTATTGGTGGCGCCGCGCAGGCCGCGAACCTGGGCCAATCCGGTGAGACCGGGCTTGCACGCGTGCCTGTGCCAGTAGCGTGCATCGACTTCCCAGAACAGCTTGTCCCCGGCAGTGGACCCGAGCGCGTGTGGGCGTGGCCCAACCAGGCTCATGTCGCCGATCAGGATGTTGAAGATCTGCGGCAGTTCATCGATGCTGGTGCTCCTGATGAAGCGCCCGACCCTGGTTATGCGGCCATCGTTCAAGCCGGTCGATTCGTGGCCTTGAGCATCGCACGCATCGGCGCGCATGCTGCGGAACTTGTACATGTTGAACAGACGGTTGCCCTGGCCCATCCGCTCCTGGATGAAGAACACGGGGCCCTTGCTATCCAGCTTTATGGCGATGGAGACGAGCACGACCAGCGGCGCGACGATGATCAGCGCGCCGATAGCGATCGATAGATCGAATGTCCGCTTCAGCAACCGGTCTCTCACGCTGAGAGGACCGGTCGATACGACCATGGTCGTCTCTTTATTGTAGCGGGCCGTGCCGAGCGCGCCCAGATCGTTCAGCTCGGGGGTCACGATTTCTCCTATAATATTCGCGCCTTTCAGCGCCATGACCCAGCGCGAGCGGCTTTCGTCCCGGCAGGCGACGATCACGCGATCGGCACCCCGGACGAACCGGCCGAGCCGGTCGAGCATGATCGGATCGTTGATGTCGGGACTGAGCGACATCTCTTCGGCATCCACCACCAGGCTGCCTGGTTCCGGCCGGCACCGCACCTTATCGCAGATGACCAGCACGGCGAGAATGCTCGCCGCGTGCCGGCGTCCGATAACCTGCTGGAAAAAAAGCCTGCCGAGCAGGAGAAGTGCCCCGCCCGTCGCGACGCCAACACCAAAGACAAGCCGTGAAAGCTCCTCGGATTGCTTGAGGAAGAAGGCCGTGAACACCACCGTACCCACGCTCTTCACAAAGGCCATGAAGGTGCATGAAACGCTGTTGTGGCGATCGAGGATGACGCGCGCATGATAAGCGCCGCCAGCAAGCGCATACGCAAGGAACAGACCGTAGCCCAAGCCGAACAACGACAGGCCCTCTGCGGCGAACGGCGTATCGAACCGCACCAGATTGCCGATCACCAGGCCGCCCAGGATCGCCATCATATCGATGAACGCGACCAGCAGCTGGAGTTGCAGCCTGACGGACGCGCCAGGCAACAGCCACCGCTTGGGCAGTTGCGATGCCGTGGTTTCCTTCCAGCTTTCGAAGTGCGATTGGATATTCACCTGCCATAGCACCTTGATGGAGGGTAATGTGCCAAACGCGTGTCCCATAGTTTGCCGCTCAGGCAGTGGCTGTGCTGCACGGTAACTCCGGTGATCGCAAAAATGCTTCGAACCAAATATCGATGTTGCGGCGCAACATGAATATCATCAAATCGATCGTCGTACATTAGGCAGAATGGCCAGCCGCGAGCATTACACCGCAAGATCGTGGCAGTTCGCCTTACAATCAACGATCGCCGTCCGGCTCGATCACGGCCCGGTGGGCGTTTCCTCCAAGTACCCGATCATAGGCCGCTAGCGTGTCAGCGGCGATAATGTTCCAGTCGAATCGCTCGCACAGAGCCATCCCGTCGACAAGCGGGACCGGCTGTGCCTGCGATAAACGCTCCATCAACGCATTCGCATCGCCCACGGGAAAATAATTTTTCGGCGAAAGACCGAGGTCGAGATTGGCGTCGATGTCGCTGAGCAACACCGGCGCACCGAAACGCGCCGCCTCCAGCGCACTGATCGGCAGCCCTTCGTGCAGCGAGGGCAGGACGAACGTGCTGGCGGCAGCATATAGCCGGTGAACGACCGCCCTGGGCAATGCGCCTGCAAACCGGATGTGGTCGTCGGCCAGCTCGAGGAGACGGTCCGCATAAGCAGAGCGGTGTTCGGACCCGCCGACGATGAGCAGCCTCGTTTCCGCCGGCAAACGGCGAACAGCCTCGATGAGCGTGTCGAACCCCTTTTCCGGCACGAGGCGGCCGACCGCCAGCAGGAACTTGCCACGGACCATGCCGTGTTCGGCAAGCACCGCGTTCGCCCGATCGTCCGCCGCGGTATCGGATTCGGCGCCGGCGGACGGTACGCCGTTGGGGATGTAGGTCAGTTCGGCTTGCGCGCGTGGATATGTCTGGGCGAGCTTGGCGCGCAGCGATGGGGATACGCAGATGACGATGCGCGCGAAGCGCAGCGCCGCGGCTTCGCCCAGGCGGAGCATCGTTTTGGCGAAGCGGCCCCATTTGCCCCGGTTATAGTCCGCGCCGTGATGGGTAACGATCACCCGCATGCCGAGCAACCTGGCGAATGGCGCGCCGATCGCCGGGCCGATCGCGTGGATATGCAGTAAATCCGCGCCCAGGAACCGGGCATGGACGATCGCCGACAAGGTCCCGGTTATCGCTTCCAGGCTGGAGGACCGGATCGTCCGCACACCCTTTACGGTGATTCCGGCGAAATCGACTGCCTGGGCGCTGACATAAGGGGTCCGGCCGAGCACGATGATGTCCGCTTGCGGGCGTAGCGCCTTGATGCGGGGAAGCAGTTCGTCGCAATGGCTTTCGACACCGCCCATGATGCCCGGCATGCCGCGCAGACCGGTGACAACTATCCGCAAATAATCCTCCACGCAGGCGAGCCTGTTCGAGCGCGGTCAACGGACGTTGACGTCACGCCGGACGCGAGGCCCGGCGTTTGCGTGCATAGAGACAGTGCGCGCGTCGCGGAAGCACGGCCGCCGGCAAACGCCAACGGCCCAACGCTGAAGCCGGTCGGCTCAGCCGGTGATGGCGAGTCCGACACCCACCACGACCAGCCAGCACAGCGCGGCGACCGCAACGATGATGGCAAGTTGCCCGCCGATGGTGCGCACCTGCCTGCGCGGGGCGGGGGCGGGGGAAAAGAAGCTGCGCAGGGCGGCGCGTTCGATTCGGCGCTGCATCCCATGCACCGGCGACTCTTCGCCGGGCGATGAGCTGCGATCGGCTCCAGGAGGTGGCGGCGTGCCACCATCGTGCAGCAGATTCGACAGGACTTGACCGTCAAACCTGCGTTGCGCTTCCATGTTCAAATCCCTTGATCCGACGATGCGCCCGGATGGCCGCATTCCGCCGGCCCGCAGGTGGATCAATAAGGTAAAAAAAGTGTTAACGGCACTTGCTGCAGCTGCGAACAAGGCTTTGGACAAGCCGCAGCGCTACGGGTAGATTGGACCGCGCCCAATGGGGCCGGCATTCGGCAAAAGGTGGTTGTCGCTTGAACGCAGCACAGATCGCTGGACAATGGGCGCTGCCGCCCGCGGCGGCGTTACCGGTTCTGATTGTTCTGCTGATCGCGCTGGCCGTGGCGGTGGTGCGGCTGAAGAGTCGGGCCGCGCGCTACGTCCTGATCGTGCTGTGGCTGCGTTTCGCGATGGATTCGTTTTCCAGCTTCTCCTTGCGTGAAGCGTTCGGCGGCGTGACCTGGAACGCCGCCGGATCGATTCTGTTCACCTTGGCCGGCCTGTCGATCATCCGTTACCGGCATCTGCTCCTGGCGGTCTTGCTGCCGATATATGGGCTGTTGGCGATCATGGCGGTCAGCAGCCTTGCCAACGGCGTCCCCTTTGCGATGGTCGAACAGGGCGCGAAGTTCGGCCTGTTGATCTGCATGATCATTGGCACCTACGAAGCCGCCAACGAAGAAGGTGCGGAGCGGTTTGCCGCCAGCCTGATGGTTCCCTTCCTGCTGCCGATCGCGATGCAGGTGATTTCCCTGGCTTTCGGCATCGGCAAGGTTGCCGAAAGCGATGGCTCGGTTTCCTATGTCGGCGGATTCTTCCATGAATCGACATTCTCGATCAGCGTCGCGGCCGGCCTGGTTGGGCTCTGCTTTGCCGGGCGGGCCAGTTCGCCGTCGCGGATACTGTTCCTGCTGGCATCGACCGGAGCGCTGATCGCGGCCAACTACCGGACCACCGTGATCGCGATGCTGCCGCTGCTGCTCTACCTGTTGGCTTCGATTCCGGTGCTCGCGGTCCGCCGTAATGCGCGGGTGCTGGTGGCGAGCGTCGGCGCGCTGTTGGCGATCGTGGCG
>Ga0193742_1001260_pt1 | contig 15479 bp, 23 predicted proteins | sample L2c1metaG_FD_165511 | JGI IMG/M metagenome (GOLD analysis project Ga0193742, IMG submission 165511) | Soil microbial communities from a riparian zone of the East river system, Colorado, United States - L2c1 | ecosystem: Environmental > Terrestrial > Soil > Riparian zone | place: USA: East River... | reverse complement strand
GGCCTGCGCTTCCGCAGCGACTTCGAACGGATCAAGGACAACCAGGAGAAGGTTCCCGGTCGGGGGACCAAGCAGCTCACCGCCATCGAGAAGGCGCGCATCGCCAGGTCATGATCTTCCGCTACACCGCACCCGGGCGAGTCTCTCGCCGAGTCACCGAAGCCCTCGGCTTCTATGCGGTGGTGGATGACTACGAGGCCTCGTTCCCTGCCCAGCTGGTGGTGCCGAACTCGGATGAAGCAAGTCGCGACTCAGCCCCTCCCCGTGACATTTCACCTTGGAGGATCCGCTGGCGGGGTGGGTTCCAAGCGCCGCAGGGCGCTCCTCCGACGACAGGTGATCGCATCGAGGTCGCAGGCGTGGGCTACGAGATCACTTCGAGCCCCCGGACGGTCGACGAGGGCCGGTCCGGTCTCGTGACCTACGAGGTCAAGTGTCAGCCGGTCAACGACCTCTATCCGTTCGTCGGTGAAGTCCAAGAGATGGACGGCACGTTGATCCTCCCGAACGTGCGCTTCTCTGCCTTCCGCGCCTCTGAGCAGCACCTCGATACAGGGTCTTACGAGGATTTCGACTCGGAGGCTTCCGTGGCATATCAGGACGCTGTCCGAAAGAACCGACAGATCGCTTATGGGACAGAGATCTATCGGATTGTCAACGTCGAGATCGACGTAGTGGGACGCTACCTCCGCATGAGTCTGAGGAGGAGTGGTGGCTAAGTTCAAACCCATCAAGGTCAAGGCCGAGCGAGCTGCAGCTGTCGGCGCTAAGTTCGGGCGGACCAAGGGCAAGCTCAGCTCGGAGCTGGAACAGTCCGTCTCGGACATCGGTCAAGCGATGAAACGCGTCTACCGGTTCTGGACCCCCAAGCAGTCAGGTCGCATGCAGAAGGGGATCGGCGTTCGGAAGGCCGGACGGGCTGTCGTCGAGATCACGGTCTCTGCTGTGGATCCCGACACCGGCTTCAACTACGTCGCCGTCTCGAGATTCGGCCACAGGGTCACAACGATCCAGCCGGTCACGGCGAACATCCTCAAGCTCAACCTGTACGGTGGCTTCTGGACTTTCGCGCCCGAAGTCAAGGGCTACCGACCCAAGTACGACTGGGTGGAGGAGGCGTTCTACTCCGCACAGGAGGTCGCCGAGACACACGCTCACAAGCTCTCTCAACGACTTGACCTAAGGCTTGCCTCATGAACCTGACCACCAACCAACTTGCCACCGCTCTTGAAGCCTGGGCCGCGAGCGTCCTAGGAATCAATACGGTGGAGCATGCTCCTACGAGATTGCAGGAGGTGCTGCCGCTGGTAATATGTGAAGTGAAAGGAGATCGACGAGCAGACCGTGACGACCAACTTCCCGGTGTAGCCACGTTCCAGCAGACATACGTCCGTGCAAGGCGGGCGGAACTGCTGCTCATGGTGACCCCGGACGACTCATGGGCCGCAACCCAGCTCCTCTACGGCTACGTGGACCAGCTGGCTAGCGCGCTGCTAGAACCGACGTTGGGGGGCAGAGTTCACACAGCATCACCGTACTACGAGGCAAGCTACGACCCCCCCGAAGTGCAGTACGCAGACGGAACGACGGCCAGGGCAGCCACGTTCGCGCTAACCATCGGAGAGTTCACGGAGGTGAGCTAATTGCCGCCCAATGAAGAGAAGACACAGACGGTCCGAGTCACGGGCGTGTCTGGCACCGAGGCCGTCCCCCACGTTCAGCAGTACGTCGAGGTGGACGGGATCACCGGCAAGGTCGGTCAGGAGATGGATCTGACCGAGGACCAGATCAAGCGGCTGAAGAAGTCGGGAGTCAGCTTCGACGATGACGTCGGAAGGCCTCCTGGACACTCCTTCGGCAAGCCGCACGAGACCACCCCGGGAGGTGAGTCGTAGTGGCAATGCATGGCGGACGTACGCCGTACGACGAGGGGGGAGCACTCACCGGCCCGGCACGGGTCCTGTACGCTCCACTCGCGACCGCAGTACCGACGGACGTCTGGGATATCATCCCAGCGGTCGCCGACGTGGATGGGGAGTACCCGGCCGAGACTGGCTGGTTCGACTTCGGTCTCGCGGCCGATGCCCCGACCTACACGCACTCGCGTGAGTCGGAGGGTCTGGAGTACCAGCAGCCTTCCGGCGCCCTGTTCCAGGCGATCACCTCCGTCGAGCGCAATCTCACGGCTCAGATCGCCCACATCGACGAGATCACCCTGCAGATCATCGAGAACGCCCTGTCGGCTTCGACGATCTCGTCAGCAGCCAACGAGTCGGCTCTCAAGAAGGTGAACGTCGGCCTCTACTCCGACGTGCCCGTCTGGCGAGTCGCGCTCGTTTCGTTCCGCCCTTCCGGGGCGGGCGTCGTCACCGAGCCGGCTGCCTCTCCGGTGGACACCCGTCCGCCGCTGGTGGCCCGGATCATCCCGCGAGCCGTGATCACGGCGGACGAGACAGAGATGTCGTTCGCCCGCGGCGAGCCCACCAACGCCGAGTGTACCTTCGTGGCCCAGTCCGAGCCTTCCGCCCCCGCGGGTGGAGAGCACGGTTACTGGATCGTGGAGCAGCCCGGCACGATCGCTGCGGCCTAGCCGTAGACAGAAGGAGAGCAGATCCACATGAACAACAACGGCAGCACCGCAACGGTCCGGCTGGGTGAGCGTGTCTTCCCTGTGGTCCCACAGAAGCACGCTCGCCTTCGCCACCACCTCAACGCTGAGGACTTCAGCAAGATCATGTCCGGTGACTACGGACACCACTCGTACCGGGTCCTCAAGGTTCTCATCCCCGCGCTGGAGACGATGCCCGAGTACGAATGGGAAGGCTTCCACGCGCAGGAGAACTGGGAGGCCTACAAGGCCGGCGATCGCGAGCTCTACGACGAGAACAACGATCCGTCGCCCACCACAGACGACATCATCGCGGCGTTCCAGACCGCGTTGGAGGTCTCGGGCGCAGGCCGGCTGGGAAAACTCCTGACTCTGATCAGTCGGGCCACGACCGCCGCGGAGCTTTCCACGGCTCGCCCGACGCCGCTATCGCCCGCGTCGCCTGGGTCCACTGGGGAGTCAACCTCAACGAGTTCTGGGACGACTCCCCCAACTTCGACACCGAGCGCGGCGTAACGATTCCACGTCTCCTGGACTTGATCGAGCTTCATGAATGGCAGACTGGCAATGACCTCTTTCAGATGGGAGCAGTCATGAGCCAGGCCTTCCACGCACCGAAGTCTCTAGTCAAGCTCCGACCGGGATACCGTGACGCCCTCGACCTGGAGTCTGTCCCGGCAATGCTAAGACCGGCGAAGAAGAACCATGGCTGATATCAACGAGATCATCCTCCGCATCACGGGAGACGACGACGAGGGCCAACGTGCTCTCGCGCAGATCGTCGCCGCCCTTGAGGCTGTGGATGCCGTTGAGGCCGAGCCGGAGGTTCAGCTCCAGGGCGAGGCGGGGGTCCTATCGGGTCTTGCCGCCATCATGACGGCGATCCAGGGTGTTGATCAGGCGGAGGCCAAGCCGGACGTTGAAGTTCCGACGGCCGGTCCCATCGCTCAGATCGCCATCCTGGCCGCTGCCCTGGAGAGCCTCCCCAATGAGGTGAACGTCGATGTCGAGGTAGACAAGGACGGTGCCTCCAGAACCGGCTCCAAGATCCTGGCTGGAGCGATCAACGCTCTTAGCAGTGCCGGCGCGGGGTTGACCCAGTCTCTTGGCCAGGTCGGTGTCTCCATCGGCCCGTTCGCTACGGCGCTCAACCCGGTCACCATTGCCATCATCGCCATGGCACTTGCCATCGGCGTCGCCTTGGTGGCTGCCTTGGCTGCGTTGGCATCTTCCCTCGCCATCGCGACCGCGGCCCTGGCTGCTCTGGCTGTGGCTCTCGTGGGAGCCTTGGCACCTATCGCGGCAGTGGGCTTCCCAGCTCTGCTCGCCTTCGCGAAGGTGCTGGCGATCCTCAAGCGCGAGCAGACGGAGGCGGCCAACGCAGCGATCGAGAAGGCTCGGGCTGACCAGACCGCCATCCAATACGCTCGGCAGCATGCCGATGCGGAACTGGAGTTGTCTCGGGCTATCGCGGCGCGGAGAGACGCGGTCGTACAAGCGGTGCGAGAGATGGAGGATGCCATCGAGGCATTGTCCGACTCGTATCGATCGCTTGAACGAGCGCAGCTTTCCCAGGAAGCCGCCCAACTCGGGATTGAACAGGCTGAGCTCAACCTCAAGAACTTCCGCAGTGAGGTAGGCGCTCTCGGCTCTGACCTGGACGGCCTGTTCAAGAAGTTCACGGACGTCGACTTTGAAGGCAACTCCGAAGCCATCATCGGCGAGCTGGAAGGGCTCACCGGGATGGATCTCAACGCAGGTCGCGAGCTTGAGCTGAAACAGCTGATTCTCGCGGTGAAGGAGGCTCGCCTCTCGGAGAAGGAGGCCACGGACGGTGTCTCCGATTCTGAACGCAACCTGGGTCGCGCTCGTCAGGATGCCCTAGCCTTCCAGAAGCAGGGGATCGAAGCCTCCAAGACGTACCAGGCGGCCATCGAGAGGGTCACGCAGGCTCAGATCCAGCTCCAGCGCATCGAAGAGGATCGGAAGGGGCAGCTGGACCAGGAGGAACTCCAGAAGTCCATCTCCATGACAGAGGCGTTGACTGGGACCGAGCAGCGGCTTCTGGACGTTGTCAAGGAATTGATCGACGCCTTCAAGGAAGCGTTCGGCCCAGCAGTCAACGCCCTGCTCGACGGTATCATCGACGGGCTCAAGGGTATGGGCGGCGCGGTCAAGCGTCTGAAGGGCAACCTCACATCGCTCGGCGGGGCGATGGGTTCCGCGGTCTCGAGTCTGCTTGGAGGTCTCGCTACTCCTGAAGCGACCGAGCTGTTCCAAGTTCTCATCGACGGAGCGACCGAACTCACTCCATTGATCGCCTCGAGCTTTGGCTCGATACTCGACCTGCTGACCAAGATCGCGGTGGCGGCGATGCCGTACCTGATCGCGGGCTTCGAGGCAATTGCCGGGTGGTTGGCTGATCTCTCCGCCAACACCTCGGTGCAGGATATCAGCGATGTTCTCGCGCTGATGATGCCGCATCTGGAGAAGTGGCTCGAACTTGGCAAGCAGCTAGGCGGGGCGTTCTTCGAACTTCTCATCGCCGCCGCTCCGGCCGGTCTCCAACTGGCCGCAGACATCGCGAGAATCGCTGGGGACCTGGCGAAGTGGGCAGGATCGGCAGAGGGCCGACAGCAGATCAAGGACTTTCTCGACGAGGCCATCCCGCTTGCCGAGGACTTTGCCGTCGCCGTATTCACGGTGCTCAAATGGTTCACCGCCATGGTCGGGGTAACCAATGACGTAATCGATGTCTTCCAGCTGCTGTGGGATGTTCTCCTCCCACTTCGCTGGTTCTTGAAGGCGTTCTGGGAGCAGCTCAAGACAGACATCGAAGCCGTGGCCGGCTGGCTGGGTCAGGCCTCTGTGGATATCGAGAACGCCTGGGCCGACGTGATGGATTTCCTCGCCACGCTTCCGGAGGCGATGTTCGACGCCGGTGCGGATGCCATCAAGGGATTCATCGAAGGCCTGCTTAGCATAGCGCCCGACTTGGTTGAAACCGCCAAGGACATCATGAACGTCCCGGGAGCAATCGCCGAACAGATCCTGAAGATCGGTTCACCGTCGAAGGTGATGTTCGATATCGGCAAGAACGTGACCAAGGGTTTCGAGCTGGGCATCCAAGATCAGGCCTCCAGGGTCGCCAATGCATCTAAGCTCACGTTCGCTGCTCCCGTCCCGTCGGCTAACGGAGCCTCAGGAGTCACCATTCAGGAACAGAATGTCAATCTTCCGGCCGCTCCCGGTCACGACCAGCTCGGGGACCCGCGAGTCCAAGCGGAACTCTTCGCCCGCGAGATGGCTCGCCGGGGTAACATCGAGGTTGGAGCGCCGTCATAATGGCACTAGATCCCGCCACCATCGCTGAGGGGCCGCTCGGACTCGAAGGGGAACACGTCTGGAACGGATTGGTCGTCAACGTCAACACCGTCTTCCCGCGCTACAAGCTCAAGCGCATCACTGGACTTCGTAGCAAGCCAGACTCGGACGACCTTCGTGATCCCGCTCGGGGAACGATCGGTGAGATCCCCTACCCGTCACAACCCCGAGGCAAGACGATCGTCTATTCTGGAGTGATCGAGGCTTTGACCTTGCCATCACTTCGAGCAGCTATCACGGCCATCCAGACTGCCTTCGCCGATACCAAGACTGAGAAGGCACTCACTCTCCGTCCAGCCACAGGGCGGGGAGGTATCGAGTGGTTCGCCATCGGCAAGTCTCTCAGCTGCGACGTGGATGACGAACAGCTCCGCGGGATGAACGCGGTTTACATCCACGCTCGAGAGTTCACGTTCTCCATCCGGCTGAGCGACCCCAGGTTCTATGTCACTGCCCCTGTGGAGATCTCTGGGGCAGCCGGGGCAACCGTCGCCGCAACGAATCTAGGGCCCGCCCCAGCCGATCCGGTCTTCACGATCAATGGACCGATTACGATGGACGGCTTCACCGTCGAGAGAGTGGGAGGTCCACAGCCGAGGATCTTGACGTTCAAGCCGTCGATTGCTTTCGCGGCGATTAGCGCCGGCAGGACTCTCGTGGTTCAATTCGGCCGTCTACCCCGAGCGTATTCACCCCAGATCGGCGGCGACTTTACCACGTTGATCGACTTCGCCTCCACCTGGTGGAATGATGAGTCGGATGGCATCCATCCGGGCGCCCAGAACATTAAGGTGACTGAGGCTGCCTGGTCCATGAACTTCTACCACGCGAGCTGGTAGATGTATCTCCAGGCGCAGCTCGAAGACGTCGAGGGCAACGCTCTCCGTCGACTCACCCAGTTCAAGAACCTCCAGGTGACCGAGCCTCTCAATGACTCGATAACCGCCAAAGTCACCGTGAGTATGACCCATCCCGCGGTAGAGGAGATCCATCCTCTGAAACGAGTGCTTACGGTCGTGTACGACGACTTCCCCGTGTTCCGGGGTCGACTCACGCGTCCCGTCTACGACTTCGACAAAGGCACCGTCGAGATCAACGCCCACGATTGCACACTGGCCTTGAAGCACCACTACCACTCGTTCGGAGATGAGCCGGTTGAGTTCGGCTATCCCATCGACGGACGAGGGCTACGCATGCTGGCAGAATCGACTGTCCCGCTCGAACTTCAGGCTGACGACGGCATGTTCCCCTCTGGGTTCCTCTACGGCGTAGACCAGACGACGCATCAGGCGGATCTCGGGGAGGAGGGGGCGGTTTGGCGCAGAGTCGAGCGCGGTACGAATGTTTGGGAGTCCATCCAGAACCTGTCGAATATCGTTGGTGCTCCTGACTTCTGGTTCCGTCCCGTGCACCCCGACTTCCCCGGCGTAAACGGCGAGCCCCCCGGGGGCTTTTACGCCGAGCTGGACGTCTTCGATAGACGTGGAGATGATCGCACCAGCTTGGTCATCTTCGAAAAGAACTTCGGCAAGAAGAACGCCGATAACGTGATCTGGGAGCCCGACGGCACCTCCGTCCGAAACTTCTGGGTGCAGGTCTACCCAGGCGGCGATCGGTCCTCCACAGATGATACTCGGAGAGCCCGCGTTCTCAACGGGGATTCGATCAACCTGTACGGCATGATGATGGGTTGGGAGTCCTCTGGGCAGAAGGATAAGTACAACACGTTGGTTGAGAAGGCCAAGGCCTGGATCCGAGCTTACGCCTTCCCGCCTGACTACTTCACTGTGGTCCCGTCGGCAGATCGTATCAATGTTCCTCAGTACCGACGGGATTATGATGTGGGCGACACTATCACGGCGCGTGCCAAGAACGGATTGGTGGCCAAGGAGATCCGGGGACGGATCATCGAGGCTCGACTCACACAGATGAACGCCCAAACCCAAACCCGGACCGAGCTGGACTGTGTTCCGACCGTAACAACTTCCGAGACGATTGTTCTCGACCAGGATACGTAATGGCCGAGCTAGCCCGAAACTCAGACTACCTCAAGATCACGGCTTCGACTGCACGTCGGGTACGCAACCTGGAAACAGGCGTTCACCCAACCGGCTCGGAGTTGCGGTACTATGACTCGTTCGGGCCGACAGCTGTAGTGATCACAAACTCCAAGTTCGAACCTATGACTGCCGGATGGGTATGGCTTCGCCGTATCGGTATCGTTGCTATGGGTGGAGCAATTCAACGTTCGGGTAGCCAGACTCTAGCGGACTTTGATGCCGAGGAAGTGCTGGCGCGCTTGCCCCCTGAAGCACGGCCAATCGTTGACATCTCTGGAATAGTTGCTATGACTTCATTCCCCTTCTACGCAAGAATCACAGTGGATGAAGACGGTTACGTGACGGTGTATAAGGGATCGGATTGGTCTGGGCTCTTCCCGCAGATCCACTTTGAAGGTCCGACCTGGGCGGTGAACTAATGGCTCCTTCCGGACGAAGAAAGGATCTGATTGACGGTGGTGCCTCGACTCAAGAGCGTGTTCGTAAGATGGAGATCATGCACCAGACGCGCACGATCGTTCCTCTTGAATGGAGGCCAACGCGCGACGACCTTGACGTGATCGTAGACTTGATCGCTTTGATGGGTATGTGGCAGAGTAACGCAAGGAGTGGTGACGGCGACTTCCCGTTATCGAGAGGCGTAGGTGAGCAGGCGATGTACTTGTACGGCGTCATGCTTGACGAAGGTTGGGATTCTCCCGCCCTTGCACAGGATTGGACTCAGTTCCTCTATCGCTTCGGTGCAATCCCGAACCTCCTAGCGTATGGTCCGATACTCGCGGATAACAATGAACTGCTTGAGTACCAGGTGCATACCAATTTACGTGGCCGCCCCATCTTCGCCCGGGGATTTGGCAATGTCAGCGGTGATCATGGGAAGATCATGGTGTATGCAGGCCTCCCTCGTCGCGGATCATGGATCGCTGCAGGCTATACCCAAACCGGTGAGGTATATGCTTCTGGTCACGCTTACCCTGAGCTGGGGGGTTCTAACAATTGGGATAACTCTCATGAGACGAATCACCACGGGGTTCTGGCGGGATCTTCGTTCGATGGTTTAGGTTCCGTTGATCCGATCATTTACCGTGATAACAGGTTTGGCTTCTCGGGTCTGGGTGAGTGTGGCGGACCGACTGAGCCGGCGTACAATTCCTTCACATACCCCGGGCTTCCGTTGGGACCCTATGACTCAGGCGCTTACCCCTGTCCGGATGGTCCTCCTGAGGGAGCCACGTTTACCTCCGGTGGAATCTGGCGCGCTAGGATGGCTCTCTCGCCTGACGATCCATTCCTGGTTCATCCTCCTCGACCTATATCGGTCATTCCAGAAGATGCGGCTTCGAGCGTCGGTGATGTAGATTTTGTCGGTGGCTGGGGTGGGGATTCGTGGGTACGTGCCGGAGTTGCGGACCTGCTTTTGGGGGCAGGGGTCACTCCCTATACTCATGTCTCCAACTGGCTGGCAGAGAGACTTCCCATCGCGAAAGCGCGGTTTGAGCAGGCACGTCGTTTTCGTTGGCAGTTTATTCATTTACGTCTCGGGTGGTACGGAGAAGTTGGGATGCGCTATCAGCGTGGCTTTTACGTCATGCGAGGCTCGGCAACAACACATGGACACGGAATCAGCTCCACTCATATGTGCGAACTCTTGCCGAATATCGTGGCGACAGGAATCAATACGTCCCACCGACCCATCTTCCCTGTTCCTGCTCGTATCGAGTGGGAGGATGGTACGTCACAGGTTTACTTGCAGCATGTTCAGATATCACGGTTGACCGGACTCCATCCTTACGGTTTCGTACTTCAGAACCCGAACCGATTCAACAGTGTCAAGGTCGGTCAGCGCTCCGTGTTGACTCTCAATTTCGACGGAATCACCATCCCATCTTATGCCTGAGCTACCTGGAACACAGCATTCCGTCACGCTCATAGGTGGGCCGACCGATGGGACGGTCTTAGAGATCGGCGATCCCTGGCCTCGCTTCGGCTTCATACGCGACGAGGTTGGCGGCCAAGGACGCACGTACAAGCTTCGACTCAATTCCGACGGGACGGACGCTGCTGGACCGCCTTATGTCGCAGATTGGGTGGACCGAGACACTTTCGACGCGTCTGACGACATCTCCCAGACGACGGAAGGAGTCGGTCCAACCGGCGAAACAGGACCAGCAGGACCAGCGGGTGCTCCAGGTTCAGAAGGGCCTCCCGGTCCAGGAATCGAGCATAAGGGTGACTGGGAGGCCGGAACGACGTACTCGATCAATGATGTGGTTTGGTACGCCGGTGGTTCATATGTCAGCCGCACAGATTTGAACATCGGTCATACTCCCACCGACCCGATCTCTGACGTCAACTGGGGTCGTGTTGGAGAGAAGGGCGATCAGGGAATCCAAGGGATCCAAGGCATCCAAGGGATTCAGGGCAACGCGGGAGCTGACGGTACTGACGGCCTATCGGCCTACGAGGTCGCTGTCGTGGAGGGGTTCATCGGCACGGAGGCACCGTGGCTCGCGTCGCTTCAGGGGCCACAGGGAGATACGGGTTCACCCCTTCCGAGTCGCCGCGAGGTTCAGTTCATTACGGCCTCTCTGGCGCCCAACCAGCATGAAACCGGCACGGTGGAGGTCGCGACAGGATTTCGTGTTTTATACATGGAAACCGATCGCCCTGCTTGGGTCAGGCTCTACACCACCCCCGACAAGGGACTTGCCGACTTTGGCCGCGATATCACCGATGACCCTGCCGGTGACCACGGTGTCGTCTTCGAGGGCATCACCAACGACACCTTGCTTTCCTTCGATACATCGCCAGTCCCGCAGGCATACTCGATGGAGGACCCCCCTGTGGATGACATCGCCTATCGTATCGTCAATCGTGGTACTACGGGAACCGTGACAGTCACCTTCATTATCCAGGACCAGGAGTCGTAATGCCTCATGCTAGTCAGATGTCCGTGCAGCATATGGCGGGCGACGCCGAGTTCCGGCAGTGGGTGGATGCGCACAGCGCGGTTATCCAGGCCTCGGGTATGGTCAAAACCGCTGATACGGGTCAGATCGCTATTCCCTGTGTCGCCGTGCGTCCCGCGATCAATCTCGCGGCCGGGTATGAGATCTACCGCATGGACGACACTCAACAGGCGAACTTCCCCGTCTTCCTCAAGATCGAGTACGGGATTGGTAGCGTCGCCACCCGCCCGGCACTCTACATCACTTGCGGCACGGGCACCGACGGCGCCGGAACTATTACGGGGGTTCTGCACGCCCGCGCCACAGTCACGCGCAACGGTACTCCCACAATTGCTTTGTTGTACGAGACCATCGCCTCGCAGGGTGAGGGATATTTCGCTCTCTGTTCCGGGGTTACATCAGGCTCCCAGGCCAACTACTATATACTCGGTCGCCACATCGACTTGAACGGCGACCCGACTGATAACGCCATTTTCGTGTTCCATCCCACGACGACGAACTCGACGTTCTACACATTGATGAAACAACCTGGAGGCTTGTTGGTATCTCGTTTTGGTGGATCCAGCGCCTTAGGTCCCCCGGTGCTGTTCGTCACCGAGAACACTAACTCGAATGAGGTCATATCGCTCAACGGCGAAGTCCCGCTATACCCTTTCGAGCCGTTCCTGGGCCGTCGTCAACCTCCCTTACTCAACGGGTGTGTGGTCCATAACGCGGATGTGGGGGATGGCGTCACTTTCACGGCCACGATGTATGGCGGAACCAAGACATGGCGTCGAGTCACCGATGGCGCCACCGCACTTATCCGCGGGGGAAGCTCCTCCAACGGCGCCCTTGCCATCCGTTGGGAGGCGTAGACCATGCCGATCTATGCGCCTCCAGAGGGTACCTGGACATCGCCCCTCGAGATCCAACAGCCTGGTATCGAGGCGATCCTGCTGGCGCCTGCCCAGACAGCTACGCAGGGTGGCGGAGGCGGAGATGTGCGTCCCTCTGAAGGGCAGCTTTGGCCGCGATGACTCAGCGCCGACAGAACGCCGAGAAGTGGGCTCCAGTTCTGCTCATCTATCTCGGTATGTTCTCGTTCTTGTTCTGCTTACTTTTCTGGGCGATCACGAATCGCCTGGAGCCTTTGCTTCTAGGATCTGGTGGTGCGTTGATGGGGCTCTCGCAGGGGCTCGACGCCTACCAGAAATCGCTACGTGGTCCATCTGAGCCCCCGCCAGTCCCGGACTCAAATGTCAGGGAAAGCGAGTCATGACTTTGTCCATTCTAAGTTTGCTAATCACATCAGGGTACTTGGCGTTGTCGGTCGACGACTCTGAGGCAGCAAAGGCTTTGTCCATTCCGTACATTGCCATCGTGGTTCTACTATACATCATCTATCGCCATCAGGCGCGTGCGCGCGGGAGGCGCCGCCCCTATGCCCGATGAAGACCGTCGTAAAGACCCGGAAACCAGAAGTCGTCTGTCGGAGCTGGAGGAGCAGCTACTACAACGCGTCACCTCTATGGAGGACCGTCTGCGATGGCTTTCCCGGAAGCTGCTGATAGGACAGCTGTGGCTGGCATTTGCCATCATTGCTATGGGAGGCGGATTTGCCTATCTGTACGACCAGCTGCAGGACAGTCGACGTGACGCGTCCTATGCTTCCTGCGTCGCTCGTAGGGACGATCGCCAGGGCATCCAGGACTTCGTGATCTCACAGTCTGGAACGTTGCCATCAGACACCCCGGAATACCAGGCGCTGCCGCAGTCGGTCAAGAACTACATCCGTCAGCAACAAGAGGGTGACGGAGGCGAGAACGTCGAGGAGGAGGTGAAGAAGGCGTTCCCGATCGTGAAGGACTGTAATGCTGCCGCGAAAGCGGCGGTCGAGTAACACCAACCAGGAGAGCACATGGCAGTGAACTATCCAGGGGCCATCTCGGTCCCGTACACTTCAGCCGGGTCATTTGCGACCGGGTTCCCGCCTCGTATCGTACACCACACGACCGAAGGTGTCAGCCTGCCGCACTACGTCGGCTCGGCGCCACACCTGACTGTGGATATCCAACGGCGGAAGGTCTACCAGCACATCCCCTTGGACCAGGCGGCCAAGGCGTTGATCGGCTCCGCGCTAGCAGGGATCGAGACCAACTTCGCCCGCGCCATCCAGGTGGAGTGGATCGGGTTCAGCGATACCCGACTCGCAGATCGCCTCGACAAGCCTGGCTTCGCGGTCAAGAACTGGGACGAAGGCGACTGGGGGTATGTCGCCGGCATCTGTCGCTGGATCGAGAAGAACTGCAAGGTCAAGCGACGCGACCCGAACATCTACCGCAGTCACGCACTCTCGATGGGCCACGGGGCCTGGCGGGTCTTCGAAGGTCACTGTGGACACCAGCACGTTCCCGGCCAGTCACACTGGGATCCGTCGCAGCACTGGCGCAAGGATCTCGTGATTGGCCACGACCCGTGCGAGTGGGACGGGGAGTTCCTCAAGCACGGCTCGAAGGGCAAGGACGTCGAACGAGTCCAGCGTTGGCTCAACGACATGGTCGACTCGGTCTTCAACGATCGGAAGCACAGCCACGACTTCCGCGAGCGTGGACACATCGTGTTGGAACCGGACGGCGAGTTCGGCAAGAGCACGGGGCAGCGTGTTCGCCAGTTCCAATACAACCACGACCTGGAGTCGGACGGCATCGTTGGACCGATGACGTGGCGCCGCCTCTGCGTCGCAGCCAGGAAAGAAGGGTGATCAACATGAGTTTTAACAGCCAGGAAGTCACACCGCCGGTAGGGCTGGCAACCAAGGTCGGGCTGATCAGTTCAGCCATTGCCGGGGTGGCAGCGGGTGCGGCCGCAGTCGCGGGTGGGGACCACAGCAACGAGACGCTGGGAGCCCTGGTCACCGCCGGCATCATCCTCTACGGGGTGATTCGGAGCCGCGGCGAGCAGGCGGCCGTGCTACTCGCAAAGCAGCCCCCAGCTCCGGCGAAGGAACCAGGGGCTGACGTGCCGAAGACTTACTGAACCTAGCCGCAAGGCTAGGCGGTGTCGTCGCTGCTCTCCTCGGCACCGTCACCCGAAGGGGCGTCGTTCTCAGGCTTGCTGCCAGCTTGGGATCGGCGCCCCTTCTTCTTGTTCTGGGCGAGCTGGATACAGCGGAGGTACCTGTCGTTCGTCGCGAGAGCGCGAGGCACCGGCCTGAGCTCGATCCACTGGAGGCCGGCCCGGACTACCTGTGGATGGGTCACCCACTCGTCGTCCCGGTACGTGCAGTAGACGACGCAGACCGCTCCGGAGTCATCGACCCAGGAGAGGACGGCCGTGTCTCCCATCACGGTCGCGGTCAGTTGGTCCGGGACGTAGCCCTCGGGGGATGAGCTGTGTTTCAGCCTGCGGCGGGAGACCAGCTCACCGAGTGTGAGTGTCATCTGTTCCTTTCGTCTAGTTCCTGCACGATGACTTCTCGTTGCAGGTCGGTCAGGTGGTAGAGGGTCGTGAGTGGCCAGATGTGATGTGCTTCGCAGATCCTCCGGGCAGTCTTTGGCCCGAAGCCTGGGGGAGACAGGAGGAGGGTGTAGATTGCCTCTCCCAGGAGGATACCACGAGGCTTCAAGAGGAGCTCGCGGAGGGAGATCGTCCCCTCCTCTAGCTTTTCAAGTGCGCGGGCTCTTGCTTCTCGCACGTATCTGGCGTGCTCGATAGATCCCGGTCTAGCCACCTCGAGCCTCCTCCTCCAGCACCGATCTGATGTTGGACTTCTCCATGAGAGCCGCCATTCGGTCGATCAGGATGAGTGCGTTCTTTGCTGCATGACGCGACCGAACGATGTGAGCCACAGAGCCAGCCTTCCGAGCCTGCCTGATGTGGCGCTTCTGGTTCTCGGTCGCTCCCTTCTTGTTGGTCGGGAGCTTCACTTCCAGCAGGAAGTGGACGCCGCGATAGCACCCTTCCAGGTCGGGGCGGCCCTGCGAGTTGGGTCCCCCGTGGTTCTTGTTGACGTAGGCCCCCGCCTTGCGGAGATCCTTGACGATGGCCGTTTGAAGGCCTGACTCTGTGGAGTTCATGATGGTAAGGGGAGGACCGCCCGTAGGCGGCCCCCCGTGTCCCTGTTAGTCCTTGAGGACTTCCGACGTGACGTGCTGGATCCCCAGCTCGGCCGCCTTCCCGTTGCCCATGTTGCCCTTCCAGGCGTTGGTGCCGAACTCGATGGCACGCTCTCGGGCTTGCGGAGTGAGCTTCCGGCCGACCGAGTCACGGTCGATGTTGCTCGCGATGATGCTGCGGTGGAAATCTCGATCGTTCATCATGATCTCCTACAGGTCGTCGAGATCCAAGTCTTCGATCTCGTCGTCGTCGACCTTCTTCTTGCGCTTGGTCGACTTCTTCGCCGGCGCGGCCTTCTTCTTCGTGGCCGCCGGCTTGCGACGCGACGTCCGCTGGCGCCGCTTCTTGGGCGCGGGCTCT
>Ga0193742_1001259_pt1 | contig 15479 bp, 11 predicted proteins | sample L2c1metaG_FD_165511 | JGI IMG/M metagenome (GOLD analysis project Ga0193742, IMG submission 165511) | Soil microbial communities from a riparian zone of the East river system, Colorado, United States - L2c1 | ecosystem: Environmental > Terrestrial > Soil > Riparian zone | place: USA: East River... | reverse complement strand
CACCGGTTTCAAGGAGCTGATGCGGTCGAGCGTGCTGCGCGACCGCCTGTGCGGCATCCAGATGATCGGTGAGGACCTGCCCTACCGCGACAACACCGTCGACCTCGATCCCACGGTGAAGGACCACCGCGGCCTCCCGGTCGCCCGGATCACCTACTCGCCCCGCGCCCACGAGTTGGCGGCCCAGGACTTCTACGGGCCCTACATCGCCGAGATCCTCCGCCGGGCCGGAGCCGACCACGTCACCACGGTCGCCGACGCCGAGTCCGACGCCACGCCCCTCGCCGGCAACCGGGTGCCCACCACGGCCCACGTGATGGGCGGGATGCGCATGGGCACGGACCCGACCCTCAGCGCGACCGACGGCGAGGGGCGCTTCCACGAGCTCGACAACCTCTTCGTCGCCGACGGCAGCGTCTTCCCCACCTCCGGCGCCCACAACCCCACCCTCACCATCATGGCCACCGCCCTCCGCAACGCCCGCCGCTGGGTGCGCTGACAGCGAGGCGCTCCCCCAGATGCCCCGTTAGACCCCGACGCCCCGCCGACCGGAGTGGGGTCGAGCGACAGGTTGTCGGCTTGGCGGACCTCGAACGGCGCCCGCACCTACCTGCCTCATTGCCGGCCGATCGAGCCGATCGCCGGGCGTGGTGGCACTAGCGTCGGGAGCCTACGGCGGAGGCGAATGCGATGGGTTTGTTCGATCGGTACAGGTCGGCGGGACGCCCGTCGGCGGGCGCGAGCGCGGGCGCACCCGGCGTGTACCTGCACGGCGGCGACGAGGATCTCGAGGTCGTCGGTGAGAGCTACCGGCAGGACCGGCTCTGGGCGGCCTGCGGTGGCACCCCCGGCGGCGAGAGGGTCCGCCACGAGGTGATCGCGGTGCTGGTGCCGGAGCCGCAGAACCCGGTCGATCCCTACGCGATCGCGGTCCACATCGGGGACGGTCTCGTCGGCTACGTGCCCCGCGATCTGGCACCTGAGTACGGGCCCGGGCTCCACGCGCTGATGGCCGGCTGCGGCGGCTACGTGGCTCTCAACGCCGTGATCGTCGGTGGCGGCCTCCGTGAGGACGGTCCCGGCATGCTCGGCGTCTGGCTGCAGCACGACCCGCGTGCGTTCGGCATCGCACCGCCGGATCGACGCAGCTGGGTCGGACCCCCTCAGCGGCCAGCGCCGTTGGGGGGCACGATGCGCACCGGGTTCACCGAGGCGTGGCTGACCGACGTGGAGGACGACTCCTACGACCTCTCGTGGTTCGACGACCTGCCGGACGCCGACCTGCCGGCGATCGCGTTGCTCCGGCAGCTGCTCGAGACCGACCCCGATCCGATCGACCGACACTTCCAGTTCGCCGAGCTTGAGGCCCGGCTCTACCGCTGTCGTGATCTCTTCGACTCGGCACTCGACGATTTCGACTCCGTCTGCCAGCGCCACGACGCAGAGATGGAGACCATCTGCCAGGCGTTCCTCCGGAAGTGGGGGAAGGTGCCGCTCCTCACCACCTACAAGCAGATGGCCATTCGCCGGCAGAAGCAGAGCGACTGGCAGTCCTGCCGCTGGTGGGCGGAACGAGGTCTGGCGCTCTACGGCGACGCGGCGGCACGCGAAGAGGCCGTCGAAGATCTGCACAAGCGCCGGAATCGCTCCCTGGCGAAGATCGAGGCGCCCGCGAAGAAGACGACGAGGAGGACGACCGTCACGTCGGTGACGGTCGCCGTCTTCCCGGACGGTGACGGCGACGGCGAAGGCGATGGTCGCGAGCCGGCCGAGGCGGTCCGGGCTCCTGACCTCGAAGTGCTCTCCTGTCGCGGCTGCGGGAGATCGTTCGAAAGGGTCAAGGTGCCCGGACGGAAGCCGTCGCTGTGTCCCGTCTGCCGGCTGGGCACTGCCTGACCGGCAAGGCCCAACCGACGCCGGGTGTCAGGTCAGACGGCCTCGGCGGAGGCGACGAGGTCGTCGCCGAGCAGGGGGGCGCCGGTGGTGGCGGCGGTGACGGTGGGGGCGCCGGTGACGGGGCGCAGCCAGACCCGGGAGCCGACGGCGACGCCGAGCGCCTGGAACTCGGTACGGGACCGGGTGACGAGCACGACCTGGTCGTCGGTGGTCACCTCGACCCGCATCTCGAAGCCCACCCGCACGAGGCGGGTCACCTCGCCCGACGGGGCTCCGCCGCCAGGGTCGGCCACGCTGATCTCGATGTCGTGGGGGCGCACGAGCTGGTCGCCCAGCTGGGTCACCGGGCCGAGGAAGCGCATCACGAAGTCGTTGGCGGGCTCGTCGTAGAGCTGGTCGGGCGTGCCGATCTGCTCGATGCGGCCGTCGTTGATGACCACGATCTCGTCGGCGACCTCGAGCGCCTCCTCCTGGTCGTGGGTCACGAACACGGTGGTGACGTGGACCTCGTCGTGGAGGCGCCGCAGCCAGTCGCGCAGCTCCTTGCGGACCTTGGCGTCGAGGGCGCCGAAGGGCTCGTCGAGCAGCAGCACCTTGGGCTCGACCGCGAGCGCCCGGGCCAGAGCCATCCGCTGGCGTTGCCCTCCGGAGAGCTGCGACGGCAGCCGGTCGGCGAACTGCTCCAGGTGGACGAGCTCGAGCAGCTCCTGCACCCGCTCCCGGATCTCGGCCTTCGGGCGCTTGCGGATCTCCAGTCCGAAGGCGACGTTGCGGAACACGGACAGGTGCTTGAACGCGGCGTAGTGCTGGAACACGAACCCGACGTTGCGCTTCTGGGGCGGAAGGTGGGTGGCGTCCATGTCCTCGATCTCCACCCGCCCGTCGTCGGCCTGCTCGAGGCCGGCGATGATGCGCAGCAGCGTCGACTTGCCGCCGCCGCTGGGCCCCAGCAGCGCGGTGAGCTGACCGGTCGGGATGCTGAGGGAGACGTCCTCGAGGGCGACGAAATCGCCGAACCGCTTCCCGACACCGGTGATCTCGATGCTCATTCGCTGCCCTCCTTGGGACGGATGATCGACACCACCACTATGCAGGCGACCGAGACGATCGCCAGGAGGAACGCCGTGGCGTAGGCGCCGCCCCGATCGAAGTTCAGGTACTTCTCCTCGACCACGAGCGTCGCCGTGCGGGTCTCGCCGAGCACGTTGCCCGACACGACCTTGACCGCCCCGAACTCGCCGAGGGAGCGGGCCAGGCTGAGCACGACGCCGTAGACGACCGCCCAGCGGATCGACGGGAGGGTGATGCGCCGGAACGTCTGCAGCGCGTTGGCGCCGAGGCTCTGGGCGGCCTGCTCCTGCTCGATGCCGACCTCCTCCAGCACCGGCACCACCTCCCGGATCACCAGGGGCAGGGCCACGAACGTCGTGGCCAGCACGATGCCGGGGGTGGCGAAGATGATCTGGAAGCCGGCGTCCTCGAGGGTCGGCCCGAACCAGCCGTCGCGGCCGCCGTAGACCAGGATGAGGGCGAGGCCCACCACCACCGGCGACACCGACAGCGGCAGGTCGATCAGCGGGCTCAGCAGCCGTTTGCCCGGGAACTCGTAGCGCACCAGCAGGATCGAGATGCCCACGCCGAAGACGGTGTTGATCACCACCGCCGCGATCGCCACCTGCACGGTGAGCTGCAGGGCGTGGGTGACGTCCGGGTCCTCGAGGATCGACCGGAGCTCGGTGAAGCCGTCGGCGAACGTGTTCTTGGCCACCAGCGACACCGGCCACGCCACCAGGAGCAGCAGGTACGCGGCGGCGACGAAGCGCAGGACGTACTTACCCACGGTTCGCCACCCGGCGCTGGATGAGGTCGAGCGCCACGATCGTGAACAGCGAGATCACCAGCAGCACCGTCGCCGTGGCCGCGGCGCCGGCGGTGTTGTCGCCCTCGATGCTGATGAGGATCCGCACGGAGGCGACCTCGGTCTTGAACGGCAGGTTGCCCGACAGCAGCACCAGCGACCCGTACTCGCTGACGCCGCGGGCGAACGACAGCGCCGCGCCGGCCGCGATCGCCGGCGTGAGGCTGGGCAGGACGATGCGGCGGAAGGTGGTGAACCGGCTCGCGCCGAGCGACGCCGCCGCCTCCTCGACCTCCCGGTCGAGCTCCTGGAGAACGGGCTGGACCATGCGCACGACGAACGGCAGCGTCACGAACAGGAAGGCGAGGAACACGGCTACCCGGGTGTTGGCCACGTCGACACCGAGGGGGGACTCGGGCCCGTAGAGCGACAGCAGCACCAGGCCGGCCACGATCGTCGGCAGGGCGAACGGGATGTCGATCAGGACCTCCAGGAAGCGCTTCCCGAAGAACTGGTCGCGCACCAGCACCCAGGCGATGAGCGTGCCCATCACCACGTTCACCACGGTGACGAGCAGCGCCACGCCCACGGTGAGCCGGATGGCGGCGGCGGTCTGCTCGTTGGTGACCGTGCGCCAGAAGCCGCTCCAGCCGCCCTCCCCGGCGGTGGCCACGACCGCGGACAGGGGGATCAGCACCAGGAGGCTGAACCACAGCATGGCGACGCCGAGGCCCAGGCCCGAGACGGGCGTGAGGGGCCGCCCGCGGGCCGACCGGCGCTCGCGCGCCGGCCGGCCCGGGGTGACGACTGCTGCTGTCACTCAGACTTCCCTGATTCGAGGATCGCCTTGGTCACGATGCCGTCCTCCTCGTCGAAGAACTTCGTGGAGAGCGCATCCCAGCTCTCGAAGTCGTCGGCGACGGTCAGCAGGTTCTCGACCTCGGGGAACGGGTCGCCGGGGTCGTTGGCGCCCTCGACCTCGTCGACGTCCAGGTCCACGATCGGGCGGAAGCCCTTGAGGGCGAACTGCCGCTGGCCGTCCTCGCTGAGGACGAAGTCGAGCCACTCCTGCGCCTTCGGGTCGGCGTCGGTGAGGACGGCACCCGGGTTCTCGATGAGGATCGTGGTGTCGGGGATGATGTACTCGAAGTCGGTCTCGCCGCTCTGCTTGGCGAGGATCGCCTCGTTCTCGTACAGCATCGCCACGTCGCCGGTGCCGCCGAGGAACGCCGTGGTGGTGTCGCGGCCGCTGGCGGTCAGGGACACCACGTTGTCGACGAACTTGTCGACGTAGGCCTCGGCGTCGGCCTCGCTGCCGCCGGCCTCGATCACCTGGCCCCAGGCGGCGAGGGCGTTCCAGCGGGCCGCACCCGACGACGCGGGGTTGGCCGTCACGATCTCGACGCCGGGCTTCACCAGGTCGTCCCAGGTCTGGATGTTCTTCGGGTTGCCCTCGCGCACGCCGAACACGACGATCGACGACGACACGACGCCCTTGTTGTCACCTTGGTCCCAGTCCTCGGCGACCAGGCCCTCGTCGACCAGGCGGGTCACGTCGCTGGCGACCGAGAAGTGGACGTAGTCGGCGTCGAGCCCGTCGACGACGGCGCGGCTCTGGTCGCCCGACGCCCCGTACGAGGTCTTGAACTCGACGTTCTCGCCCTCGGGCGTCTTGGCCCACTCGTCGGCGATGGCCTTGTTGGCGGCTTCGGGGACGGCGAAACCGACGATCGACAAGGTCGTGCTCTCGCCTCCGCCACCCCCGTCGCCGGAGGTGGAGTCGTCGTCGTCACCGCCGCATGCGACGACACCCAGGAGGCTGACTGCGGCGAGCGCGAGCGCTGCCCGCGAGCGGTACTTCATCGTGGCCTGTCCTTCTGCCCATTGGTGATGTGAATGGTCGGCATTCCGACCTCACCGGTGGACAGTACGAAATGCGACAAATCCAGTCAACATTGTTGTGAAGGTTCCCGAACCGGCCGCGGCGGCGTCGAGGTGTCGGTCCCGAGCCGACGCCCCCTGACGACGCAGGGGGCGTCGGCTCGGGTGGGTCTCACGGCAGCAGCGTGTCGATGAAGCCGTTGCTGAAGAGGCGGTGGGGGTCGTAGGCGTTGAGGGTGGCCCGGGCGGTGTCCCAGTTGTCGCCGGCGGGCTGGCCGGTCCGGTAGGCGTTGGGGATGGTGGTCCCCAGCAGGGTCGGGTCGGCCCAGGCCGACGACGTCGAGTACGCCCACCCCTTCGACCACTCCGCCCGCACGGTGGCGTACGACCCCGAGTAGTTGCCGAGCATCCACTGCTCCATGTCGCGGTAGAAGCTGATCGAGTCGGGCGTGCCGTGGATCGTCAGCACGTCGAACCACACCGCGGTGTCCCACTCCGGGCGGTCACCCCGGGGCCGGCAGGCCGACAGCTGGGGCGACCCCGACGACGGCACCTTCACGTCGCCCGGACGGTCGAGCCCCGAGCAGCGGATCTCCACCGGTCCGTTCACCGGGAACTTGCCCTGGGCCTGGTAGAAGGCCAGCCGGGCCTTGTACCAGACCGAGAACTCGTTGAGCACCCGTTGGACGTTGCTGCGGTTGGTCAGCACCATCGTCCCGTTCTCCGAGTACCGCAGCGTGGTGGGCCGCACGTAGAGCAGGAGGTCCTTCGACCAGCCCCAGATGTCCCAGGTGCTGGTGAAGACGATGCCGCTCTGCACGAGGAACAGCTGCAGCCCGCCGAACGATGGCGTCCCCGACGTGTTGCCCACGGCCAGGTCGGAGAGGAAGTCCTCGAACTCGTCGGGGATCTGGTCGGAGAAGGAGTAGTTGTACGGGCTGCTGACCTGCCGGGCGAAGAACGGCTTCGACGGCGTCGGTGTCCACACCTTCAGCCACGGCGTGTCGGTGAACGGGAACCAGATCGCCTCGACCCGCCCGGCGCTGTTCAGGTAGCTGGTGAACGTCCGCCCGCCCGACCCCTGTGGGGCGAACAGCTCGGCGGTCGGGATGTTGTACCAAGTCTGGCAACGCAGCCGGTAGTTGGCTCCGACCTGCAGCGTCGCGGACGTGAGGAACGCCCGCCCGAGGTGGGTGAGGAACGCCTTGATCTCGGGATCGGACCGGCTGAACGTCTTGAGCACGTACTGGTTCTGGGAGGCGTTCCACACCACGGCGGTCAGCGAGGTGACGAGGTTGCTGAGCGAGCCGTAGGTGTGGCCCGACGTGAGCGTCTCGCCGTTGCGGGGCAGCGAGGCGCCGTGGGCGTCGATGGCGAGCGCGCCACCCAGGGTCAGGTTGCCGATGGCGGGCACGCCGGCCATGCCCAGGTTCTGGGCCTGGAGCGCGGTGAGGATCGCCTCCATGGTGGCGCCGGCCTGGGCGGTCACCGTGGCCGGCGACGAGCCGGCGCTGACGGTGATGGTCTTGAGGTTCTTGGTGGTGTCGACGAGCAGCACGTGCGACAGGTCGGCGCCGTTGACGATCGTGAGCGGCGACCAGTTGTGCATGGCGCCACGGGGCCGCACCTTGTAGCCCTGCGTTCGGGCCCAGTTGCAGATGGTGACGACGTCGTCGGCGTTGGCCGGCGCGCAGGTCCACACCGCGTCGACCACGATCTCCTTGGCCCAGTTCTCGAACGCCTGCTGGTAGAGCGGGATGCCCGCCGGGAAGCTCGGCGGTGTCGGCAGCGTGGCGGCGGCCGCGCCGGCGGGCACCGTGAAGGCCGGCGACCAGCCGAGCGCGGTTGCCGCCGTGGCGGCGCCACCGGCGGCCATCCCGGCGATGAAACCGCGCCGCGATAGTCCGTTTTCAGGCGCGATGGTTTGACGTTCTCCAGGCACGTTCGTTCCCCCCGTTCGAGCGCGCCTCAGCAGCGACCCTGGCCACCGTTGACCGAGTACACCAAGGTTCACCAGCGCAGACGCGCGCCGATGTGATGATCTATTGGCCGTGTACGGCGAGGTGAAAGCCGCGGCGCTGCAGCGTGCTCCCCCGCTCGTTCATTGCCCAGTTAACCCACTATCTGATGTCAAATCAGATGTGGCAAATGTAACACGTTCTCGTTTTTGTGCAAGGTGGCCGATCCGGCGATCCAGGGCGTCTGGCGCGGCGACCTAACCTCGGCGCCGGCAGACCAGACCCACTGCACCGACAGGAGCCCCGCCGTGCCGTTCGTGGTCCACAAGGTCGTTCTCGAGAGCGTGTCCGACGCCGCGGGGCTGGTCGGGCTGATCGAGGCGGGAGCGTTCGCCGCGGACGAGGTGGTCGCGGTGGTCGGGAAGACCGAGGGCAACGGCGGCGTCAACGACTTCACCCGGATCCTGGCCGACCAGGCCTTCCGCGGTGTGCTGCTCGACCGGGGCACCCGCAGCCGGGCCGAGGTCGAGCAGGTGCCGATGGTGTGGTCGGGGGGCACCGACGGGGTCCTCACGCCGCACGCCACCGTGTTCGCCCGGGTGCCCGGCGAGGCCTCCGGCTCGGAGCCGCGCCTGTCGGTGGGTGTGGCGATGAGCGACGTCATCCTCCCCGAGCACATCGGCCGGCCCGAGATGGTGGCGACCGTGGCCGAGGGCGTGCGCCGGGCGGTCGCAGAGGCGGGCATCGACGACCCGGCCGAGGTCCACTACGTGCAGACGAAGACACCCCTCCTCACGATGGCCACCATCGAGGAGGCCCGGGCCCGCGGCGCCGCCACCGTGACCGACGAGCCGCTCGAGTCGATGAACCTCTCCAACGGCACCACGGCGCTCGGCATCGCCGTCGCCCTCGGCGAGATCGACACCCCCACCGCCGACCAGATCGGCCACGACCTCTCGCTGTACTCGAGCGTGGCCTCGTGCTCCTCGGGGGTCGAGCTCGACCGGGCCCAGATCGTCGTCGTGGGCAACGCCTCCGGGATCGGCGGCCGCTTCCGGATCGGGCACTCGGTGATGCGCGACGCCCTCGACGCCGACGGGATCTACGCCGCCATCCGGGCCGCCGGGCTCGACCTGCCCGCCCGTCCCGTCGCGGCCGACCTCGGCGACCGGCTCGTCAACGTGTTCATGAAGTGCGAGGCCGACCCGACCGGCCGGCTGCGGGGCCGCCGTCAGGTCGCCCTCGACGACTCCGACGTCCACCACCACCGCCACATCAAGGGTGCGGTCGGGGGCGTCGCCGCCGCGGCTACCGGCGATCCGGCGGTGTTCGTCTCGGTGGCCGCCCTGCACCAGGGCCCCTCGGGTGGAGGTCCCGTCGCCGCCGTGGTCGACGTCGGCGACACCGGCGACGCCTGAACCGGGACGACGCCCTACGCTTCGGTACTTGAGGACTTCCACCGCGGCGGTGACGAGCGCGAGCGTGCTGGTGCGCGACCTGCTGGTCGGACCGGTGCGGCGGGCGGAGATCGTGGCGACCGGCCCGATGGCCACCTACCTCGACGTCGACGGCCGCTTCCTGGCGGTGGTGGCGGCCGGCGGGGTGCGGTTGCCCTGCGCGGTGGTGCTCGGTCCCGGCGGTCGGCCGCCCGTCGGCCCCGACCTGGCGGTCGGCGAGGGCCACATCGCCCCCGGATCGTGGTTCGATCCCCGGGTGCGGGTCGGCCCGGTCGAGCCCGCGGCGCTGGAGCTCCTCGCAACCGAGCTGCGGCGACGGCCCGGTGAGGACCCCTTGCTGCCCGCCGACGCCGTCGATCGCCTGGCCGAAGCTTTGAGGAGCGGGGATGTCGACTCGGCCGTGGCGGCCCTGGTCGGCGGGGGGAGCGGCCTCACACCGGCGGGCGACGACCTGCTGGCCGGGGCGCTGGCCGCGCTCCGGGCCGTGGGATCACCGGCGGCCGACGACCTCGCCACCGCGGTCCGGAGGTGGGCGCCGGGCCGCACGACCCGGTTGTCGCTCGCCCTCCTGGAGGCCGCCGACGTCGGTGCCATGATCCCCGAGGCCGAGGCGGTCCTGCGGGCAGTTCGGGCCGACGACGAGCGGCTCGAGCCGGCGCTCGACCGGTTGCTGGGCGTGGGGCACACGAGCGGATGGCACCTGGCTGCCGGGTTGATGGTGGGCTTGGCCGCATGACGCAGCTCGTGCGGGTCGAGCGCGGCCGTTACCACGACTCGGTGACGCTGATGCGGGCCAGCGCGGCCGGCTCCGGGCTGGACGGCGTCGAGGCGGTGATCGCGGCGATGGCGACTGAACTCAACCTGGGCCTGCTCGCCGACGGCGGCTTCCCGCTGCCCGAGGTGACGCCCGACGACCTGGTCGTCGCCGTGCAGGCCGACGACGACGCGGCGGCGCAGGCCGCGGTGGCCGAAGTCGAGCGGGTGCTGGCCGAACGGCCGGCCGCGGCGGCCCACGGCGGCGCAGCGGTGCCGTCCCACACGGTCGAGGCCGCGCTGGCCCGCGCTCCCGAGGCCGGCGTGGTGGTCGTCTCGGTGCCCGGCCGGTACGCCTACGTCGAGGCGGTCGCCGCCGTGCGGGCCGGCCGCCACGTGATGGTGTTCAGCGACGGCGTCGACGTCGCCGACGAGGTCGCCCTGAAGCGCGAGGCGACCGAGGCCGGCGTCCTGGTCATGGGGCCCGACTGCGGCACCGTGATCCTCGGCGGGGTAGGGCTCGGCTTCGCCAACGTCGTGGTGCCCGGCCCGGTCGGTCTCGTGGCCGCCTCGGGCACCGGGGCGCAGCAGCTCTGCGGGCTGCTCGACGGCGCCGGCGTCGGGGTCCGCCACGTGCTGGGCGTCGGGGGACGGGACCTGTCGGCGGCCGTCGGCGGGGTGTCGACCCTGGCGGCCCTGGCCATGCTCGACGACGACCCGGCCGTCGAGTTGATCGCGGTCGTGTCCAAGCCGCCCGACCCGGCCGTGGCCGAGCGGGTCGCGGCCGCGGCGGCGGCCTGCCGCACGCCGGTGGTGCTCGCGATGGTCGGCCCCGGCTTTCCCACGCTGACCGAGGCCGCGGCCAGGATCAGCGACCTGCTGGGCCGGACGTTCGGCGAGCGCTCGTGGTGGGGACCGGCGCCGGAGCCCCGGCCCGGCCCGATCCTGGGCCTCTACAGCGGGGGGACGCACTGCATCGAGGCGATCGGGATCCTGGAGGAGCTGGTCGGTCCGGTCCGCTCGAACGTGCACCCCGACCCGGGGCGGCGCATCGGGCCCGACGACGACCCGGCCGGCGACCACGTCCTGCTCGACCTGGGGGACGACGAGCTGACGGTCGGTCGCCCCCACCCGATGATCGACCCGACGCCGGTCGCCGAGCGGCTGGCGATGGCCCAGGCCGGGGTGGTCCTGCTCGACGTCGTGCTCGGCCACGGCGCCCATCCCGACCCCGCCGCCGTGTTCGCTCCCGCGATCGAGCAGGCCGGCGTTCCCGTCGGCGTGACCCTGGTGGGCACGGCCGGCGACCCCCAGGGCCTGGAGCAGCAGGCCCACGCCCTGGTCGCTGCCGGCGCCTGGGTCCACCGCAGCAACGCCCACGCCGCCCGCCGTGCCGCCGCGACGGTCGGGAGCCGGGCATGAACGGCCTCCTCCAGGCACCCGGGACGGTCGTGACCGTCGGCGCGCCGATCCTCGACGAGGCCCTCGCGGCCCAGGGCGTGGCGACCGTGCCCGTCGAGTGGCGACCGCCACCGGCGTCGTCGGCCGCCGCGGTGACGGCGGTGACCCGTGAGTCCCAGGTCGCAGAGGCCAACCGCAGCGCCGTCGAGCGCATGGGCGCGGTCCGGCCCCGGCTGGTCGACGTCGCGCCGGCCGCCGAGGTGGTCGGCATCGATCGTCACCAGCTGCTCCACGCCGGTCCGCCGATCGGCTGGGACGCGGCGTCCGGCCCGCTGCGGGGTGCCATCGTCGGCGCCTGCCTCTACGAGGGTTGGGCCGACACGCCCGAGTCGGCCGAGGCCCTGGCCGCCTCCGGGTCGATCGAGCTGTCGCCGTGCCACGACCACGCCGCGGTGGGGCCGATGGCCGGCATCGTGAGCCCGTCGATGCCGATGTGGGTGCTCGACGACGCCGACGGCCGCACCAGCCGCAGCACCCTCAACGAGGGCCTGGGCAAGGTGCTGCGGTACGGGGCCTTCGACGACGCGGTCATCGAGCGCCTGCGCTGGATGGAGCGGGTCCTCGGGCCGGTGCTGGCGTCCGGCCTGCGCCGTCACGGGCCGCTCGACATGACCACGGTGATCGCCTCGATGCTGACCATGGGCGACGAGGGGCACAACCGCAACCGTGCCGGCACGTCGCTGCTGGTCCGGGCACTCGCCCCCGACCTGGTCCGCAGCATCGACGGCGCGGGCGGCGGCGGGCACCCCGCCGACGACGTCGCCGACGTCCTGGCCTTCGTCGCCGGCAACGACCACTTCCTGCTCAACGTGGTGATGGGAGCGGCCAAGCTGGTGGCCGACGCCGGCGCCGGCGTGACCGGATCGACGGTCGTGACCACGATGGCCCGCAACGGCACCGACTTCGGCATCCGGGTGGCCGGCACCGGCGACCGATGGTTCACCGCTCCCGCAGCCGTGCCGGACGGGCTCTACCTCGGCGGCTTCGGCCCCGACGACGCCAACCCGGACATCGGTGACTCGGCCATCACCGAGACGGTCGGGTTGGGCGGGTTCGCCATGGCGGGCGCCCCCGCCATCGTGCAGCTGGTCGGCGGGCAGGTGGGCGATGCGGCGGACTGGACGGAGCTGATGTACCAGCTCACGCTGAGCGAGCACCCGGTCTGGGCCCTGCCCACGCTCGGGTTCCGGGGCGTGCCCTTCGGGATCGACGTGCTGCGCGTCGTGCGCACGGGGGTGACGCCGATCATCAACACCGGCATGGCCGGCCGGGTGGCGGGCACCGGACAGGTCGGTGCCGGCCTGGTCCGCCCACCGCTCGCCTGCTTCACCGCCGCGCTCGACGCCCTCGCCCAGGAGCTTCCGTGAAGCCGCCGCCGTTCACCTACCACCGGCCAGGCACGGTCGAGGAGGCGGCGCGGCTGCTGGCCGACCTCGGCGACGGAGCCAAGGTCATCGCCGGTGGGCAGAGCCTGGTGCCGCTGCTCAACTTCCGTCTGGCCAGCCCCGAGCACCTGGTGGACGTCAACGCCGTGGCGGGGCTCGACGAGCTGGCGATCGGCGACGGCGGGGTCGAGGTGGGCGCCACCGTGCGGACGGCCCGGCTGCTCCGCGACCCGGCGGTGGCGGCCGCCCATCCGCTGCTGGTCGAGGCCACGGGGTGGATCGCCCACGGCGTGATCCGCAACCGGGGGACGGTGTGCGGCTCGCTGACCCACGCCGATCCGGCCGCCGAGCTGCCCGCGGTGCTGGCGCTGCTCGACGGCAGCGTCGAGGCGGTGGCGTGGCGCGGCGGTGCCCTGGCCCGCCGGTCGGTCGGGGCCGCCGACCTGTTCGACGGGCCCCTGATGACGACGCTCGATCCGGACGAGCTGGTGGTGGCGGCCACGTTCCCGGCGCTGGCGCCCGGCACGGGCTGGGCCGTCGAGGAGCTGGCCCGCCGGCAGGGCGACTATGCCCTGGCTGGCGTGGTCCTGGCCGTGTCGGTCGACGGCGACGGCACCCCGATCGGGGGGCGGGCTGCCTACCTGTCCTGCGCCCCGACGCCGGTCGTCGTCGACCTGACCCCCGCCCTCACCGACGGCACGGTCTACGACCTGGTGGCCGCGGCGCTCGACCCGACCGGCGACATCCACGCCAGCGGCGAGTACCGGCGGCACCTGGCGGCCACGCTCACGGTCCGCGGCGTCGCCCGGGCGCGGGAACGGGCTCACCTCCGCCCCGCGGCCCCCTCCCCGAGGCAAATTGCGTTCGAAAACCCGCCTATGGCGGGCGGATCGACGCAATTTCACGGGGATGCGCACGAGGTGGTGGTGACCGTCAACGGGGTCGTCCGGTCGGCCCGGGTGCCCGCCCGGCGGCTGCTGTCCGACATGCTGCGCCACGACCTGCGGCTGACCGGCACCCACGTCGGCTGCGAGCACGGCGTGTGCGGTGCCTGCACCGTGCTCCTGGACGGCGAGCCGGTCCGGTCGTGCCTGACCTTCGGGGTGATGGCCGAGGATGCCCGCATCACGACGGTCGAAGGCCTGGCCGGCCCGGGCGGCGAGCTCGACCCGGTGCAGCGGGCCTTCCGCGAGTGCCACGGCCTGCAGTGCGGCTTCTGCACCCCGGGGTTCCTGCTGCTGGCCACCGACCTGCTGGCCCGGCAGCCCGACCCGTCCGACGACGAGATCGCCGAGGCCCTGGGCGGCAACCTGTGCCGCTGCACCGGCTACGTCAACATCGTGCGCTCGGTCCGCCGGGCCGCCGAGCTGCTGGCCCAACCGGCCGACGTCGAGGAGGCCCGCCCGTGACCACCCAGTGGTTCGGCGAGCGGGTGGAGCGCCGCGAGGACCAGCGCCTGCTCACCGGGACCGGCCGGTTCCTCGACGACGCCGGGCACGACGCGCTCGCCGTCGCCTTCGTGCGCAGCCCGTACGCCCACGCCCGCATCACCGGCGTCGACGTCGCCGACACCCTCGACGTCGACGGGCTGGTGGGCATCTACACGTGGGACGACCTGCCGGGACGCCTGGCCGATCCGCTGCCCCTGCTGATCCCGCACCCCGACCTGACGCAACCCCGCACCCAGTACGCCCTGGCGCACGGCGAGGTGAACCACGTCGGCGAGGCGATCGTCATGGTCGTGGCGGTCGACCGCTACGTGGCCGAGGACGTGGCCGACCGGATCGTCGTCGACTACGAGGCCCTGCCCGCGGTCGTCGGCCTCGACGCCGCCCGCCGCGCCGAGCACCTGGTGCACCACGACGTGCCCGGCAACGTCGCCGCCGTCACCACCCAGGAGCTGGGCGATGCCCGTGCTGCCATCGCGGCCGCGCCCCGGATGCTGGAGCTCGACCTGGCGATGGAGCGCTCGCTGTCGTCGCCGCTGGAGGGGCGCGGGGTCCACGCCCGCTGGGACGCCGACGACCAGCGCCTGCGCATCCGCACCTCGACCCAGACCTCCACCGGCGTCCGGGCCGCCGTCGCCAACATCCTCGAACTGCCCGACGTGGCCGTCGAGGTGATCACCCCCGACGTGGGCGGCGGCTTCGGGACCAAGGTCCTGCACCCGTACCCGGAGGAGGTGCTGGTGCCGTGGGCCGCCCGCCTGCTGGGCCGCGAGGTCAAGTGGGTCGAGGACCGCTACGAGCACTTCGTGTCGGCCACCCACGAGCGGGGCCAGCAGCACCACGTGCGGGTCGGGTTCGACGACGACGGCGTGATCCTCGGTCTCGAGGTGGAGTTCTGGCACGACACGGGCGCCTACTCGCCCTACGGCATCGTCCTGCCGATCATCACCGCCACCCAGCTGCCCGGGCCCTACCGCCACCGCCACTACCGGGTCACGTTCACCTCGCTCTACACCAACACGGTCACCTGCACGCCCTACCGGGGTGCCGGGCGGCCGCAGGGCTGCTTCGTGATGGAGCGGACGGTCGACCGCATCGCCGCCGAGCTGGGCCTCGATCGCACCGAGGTGCGGTCCCGCAACCTCATCGGCCCGGACGAGTTCCCCTACGACCTCCAGATGACGTTCCAGGACGGGCGCCCGCTGATCTACGACTCGGGCGACTACCCGGCGGCACTGGAGCGGATCAAGGAGCTGGTCGGCTGGGACGGGTTCGCCGCCGAGCAGGAGGCCGCGGCGGCCGAGGGTCGGCACCTGGGCATCGGGCTGGCCTGCTACGTCGAGGGCACCGGCGTCGGTCCCTACGAGGGTGGGCACGTGCAC
>Ga0193742_1001258_pt1 | contig 15497 bp, 10 predicted proteins | sample L2c1metaG_FD_165511 | JGI IMG/M metagenome (GOLD analysis project Ga0193742, IMG submission 165511) | Soil microbial communities from a riparian zone of the East river system, Colorado, United States - L2c1 | ecosystem: Environmental > Terrestrial > Soil > Riparian zone | place: USA: East River... | reverse complement strand
GGAGGAGAGCGCCTCTGATTCGCCCGGCGTGAAGCCCAGCCGGTTGAGCCGCGCGCGGCGGTTCTCGTCCATGTCGCGCTGCAGGTCCTGGACCGCCGCCCAGCCGCGGGCGATGGCGGCCGGCGTCGCCTCTCCGGCCGCGAGGAGCACGAGGGAGTCGAACACCTCGTCGTTCAGCCCGGCGGTGCTGCGCAGCGCGTGGTGGCGACGTTCGACCGCTCGGGCCAGCCGGGGTCGGAGGTCGGGCTCGAGGCTGGCATGGCGTTCGAGGTGGCCCATCGAGAAGGCGACGTGGCGCGCTTCGTCCTGCCGGGTGAGGTGGGCGATCCGCCTCGTCAGCGCGTCGGGTGCGTGGCGCTCGAGGAAGCCGAGCAACGACACGAACGTCCCCTCGCCCATCACCGACAGGAGGAACGACGCCGTGGCGTAGTCGGGCTCGTCCAGCAGGGTCTGGAGCGAGGTGCGACCCGCCGCCCCGGAGAGCGCCAGCGGGGCTCCGGTCATGAGGGCGCGCCGGGTGAAGACCTCGATGTGGCGCGCCTCGTCCGCCACGGTGGCGGCGAGGATCTGCTGGATCTCGCGGAAGTGCGGGTGCACCTGGCCGAGGAACCGGGCGGGGACGACGAGGGCGGCCTCCTCGTTCTCGACGAGGAACGTCATGACCTGGACCACCGCGGCCTCGACGTCGGCGCCGTGGTCGAGGGGTGCGTCCCAGTCGATCGCCTGCGCCGGGTCCCACTGGCCGGCGGCCGCCTGGCCGTACAGCGCGTGGGCGCGCTCGGACCAGAGCGTGCGGCCATCGGCGAGGGAGAACGAGGGCGCCGGTCCTCCCGGCTCGACCATCGCGCCGCGAGCCGCGAGACCCCACCCGGGCTGGGGGTGGTCGTCGGGCGCGGCGCCGGCACCGGCACCGGCGCGCTCCGCACCGACCCACGCCGCGCCGGCGAACCGGCCGCGGGTGACGAAGCGACCGTCCCGCACGCGGTGGCCCTGCTGCCGGCACCAACTGGCCAGCTGACCGAGGAGGTCGGGATGCGACCCGCGGACCTCGATCTCGTCGGCGGAGAGCGCCAGCTTCACGAGGACGTGGGCGCCCTCGTCGAAGCCGAGGTCGCCCAGCTCGACGATCACCCGGGGAGGGTGCCGTCGGCGCCGTAGAAGCCGAAGGTGTCGACGGCCGCCTCGAGCAGGTCGTAGCCCGACGTGCGACCGGGCCGCCACTCCTTCAACCCCTCCAGCTGGAGCAGCGGTCGCACGGCCGGATCGTCGTACGACATGGCGGACAGCAGCGCGACGAACCGGTCGACGGTGGCCTCGGGTGCGTCGTCGAGCACGGTCATCGTGCAGTGGTCGTAGGTGGCGGTTCGGGCGAGGACCCGCACTGCCCCGGCCTCGACGGTGCCCTCCCTGGCGAACAGCAGGTCGTTGCCGTCGATCACGCACGCGGCGTCGACCTCGCCGGCGACGAGCGCCTTCACCGCGTCGCGCTCACCGCCGACGTGGTCGCCGTGCTTGCCGACCATCACGTCGAAGCGACGGACGGTGAAGTCGTCGCCCGGTGCCAGTCCGAGGCCCGCCAGGTGCGCGAGGGGCAGGAGCGTCGCCTGCGGTGAGTCGGACGCGCCGGTCGCCACGGTGCGGGCGGCGAGCTGGGCCGGTGCAGTGATGCCGCCGGCGTCGCGGACGAGGATCGACGACCGGAGGTCCTGGTCGCTGTCGCGCATCGCGACGGCCCGGGCGGTGCGCCCTGCGGCCTCCGCCAGGCGACGGGTGCGCACCCACGCGAGCGGCGAGTCCCAGGTCACGTCGACGTGGCCGGCCAGATGGGCCTCGGCCTGAGCCTCGTAGTTGGAGAACAGGACGTAGTCGAACGCGAAGCCCTGGCCGGTGAACCAGTCCTTGAACCCCTCCCAGATCGTGACGACCTTGGGGTCGTACGCAACGGCCCCGAGCACGAACGGCGTCATCCGAACAGGGGAAGGCCGCTGATGGCCCGGCCGACGAAGTCGCGGAGGGCATCGCTGGTCGGCGCCATGACGACGGCGGCACGTGCGTCGCGCAGGTGGCGCTCGATCCCGATGTCCTTGCGGAACGCCGCTCCTCCTCCGACGCGCATGGCGATGTCGAGGACGGCGAGCGCGGTGTCGCCGGCGACGGCCTTCGACTGGAGCATCCGGAGGGGCGCGTCCTCCCGGCCTGTCGTCAGCGCGGCGACGGCATCGTCGACGAGCACCGATGCCGCGTCGGCCCGGTTCTTCATCTCGGCCAGGTGCTGGCGCACGACCGGCTGCTCGGCGAGGGTCTGGTCGAGGTGCTCGAGCCGGGCGGTCGTGGCGTGCGCCAGCGTCTTGGCGATCGCCGCGTCCATCAGTCCGAGGCTGCACGACGCGTTGAGCACCTGGAACACCGGCAGCACGACGCCGAGCGCGATGTCGAGACCCGCACCGTCGTCGCCGAGGCGCGCCGTCGACTGCACGCCGGTGGCCAGCACGGGGCTCGACGCGTTGCCACGGAGCCCCAGCCCGTCGAACGGGGCGCCGACCTTCAGCCCCGCCGCGTCGGCGGGGACGAGCCACAGCGTCGCCGCCCCGGGCGTCACCGCCGGTCGGCTGGTCCACACGTAGGAGTCGGCTTCGCCGGCGGACGTCACCCAGCTCTTGCTCGCATCGAGGACGCCGTCGGCCGTGGCTGTCGACAGCGGCGCCCAGAAGTGGCTGCGCGAGCCGGTCTCGGAGAAGGCGAGCGTCGAGAGGTGCGTGCCCGCGGCGATGGCCCGTCGCACCTCCTCGGGCCCGTGCTGCTCGATCACGGCGGCGGCGCAGTAGTGCATGCAGACGACCATCGCGGTGCTGCCGCAGCTGGCAGCCAGCCGGCGGATCACCTGGGCGGCTTCGTCCAGGCCGAGGCCCATGCCCCCGACCTCCGGGGCGGACATGAGGCCCAGCAGACCGTGCTCCGCGAGCGCGGTCACCGCCGCCCGGGGATACGCCCCGGTGGCGTCGACGTCGGCGGCCGCCGGTCCGACGACGGTGGCGACGATCTCGTCGAGGACGGGAACCGTGCTCATCAGCTGTCTCCGTCGTTATCGACGTCCTGTTCGGTCGGCAGGCACCGAAGATCCCGGGGCGGCACCGAGATCCAGACGGACGAGCCCTCCTCGTAGATGTCGTGGTCGGCACGCCAGACCCGGAACCGGGAGGTGCCGACCATGAGGGCATGCTCGGTGTGCGACCCGACGAACCGCGAGGCGACGACCTCCGCGCTCCAGCGGTTGGGGCCTTCGGGCTCCTGGGTCGACAGTGTGCAGCGCTCGGGGCGGCACACGAGGGTCGCGTCGCTCCCGGGCCGGATCTCCGAGCTGCCGGCGACGGCCTCCACCGGGCCCAGGTCGCTGTCGAGCGTGAGCAGGTCGCGGGAGTCGTCGTGCCCGGTGACGACCCCGGCGAACACGTTGGTCGTGCCGATGAAGTTGGCCACGTAGTACGACCGCGGCTCGTCGTAGATCGTCCGCGGCGGGCCGATCTGCGCCACCCGACCCTCCTGCATGACCGCGATCCGGTGGGCCAGCTCCATCGCCTCGATCTGGTCGTGCGTGACGTACACGGCGGCGAAGCCGAGCTCCCGCTGCATCGAGAGCAGCTCGAACCGGAGCTGTTCGCGGACCTTGGCGTCGACGTTGGAGAGAGGTTCGTCGAACAGGACGAGGCGCTCGTTGGAGACGAGGGCGCGGGCCAGGGCGACGCGCTGCTGCTGCCCCCCGCTCATCTGCCCGGGGTGCTGCCCGCCGAGCTCCGGGATCCCGACCATCGCGAGGGCGCTCTCGGCGCGCTCGCGACGCTCGGGCTTCGGGACGTGCGCGCACTCCAACGGGTAGGAGACGTTCTGCAGCGCGGTCATGTGGGGCCAGAGCGCGTACGACTGGAAGATCATGTTCACGTTCCGCCGCTCCGGCGGGACGTCGATGCTCCCCACCGGCGAGAACACCACCTCGCCGCCGATCTCGATGGTCCCCGAGGCCGGTTGCTCGAGTCCGGCGATGCTGCGCAGCAGGGTCGTCTTCCCGCAGCCACTCGGGCCGAGGAGGACCATGAACTCGCCGGGCGCCACCTCGATGGAGACGTCGTCCACCGCGTTGACCGTCGAGCCGTCGTCCCGCCGGAAGTGCTTGACCAGGTTCTGCACCCGCACGGCTGGGACCGGGGTGGCCGACGGGTCGGCCGTGGCCGCGGTGCCCGCGGCAGGAGACCGGTCGTCCGTGGGGTGGTCGTCATCGAGGACCGTCATGGGGCCTCCCATCGTTGCGCTCATGCCGCCGGCCGGTACTCGGTCCAGGAGCCCCGTCCTTTGCGGCTGATGATCATCACCGCAGCCACCGCGATCGCGCTGACCATCGTGAGCACGATCGCGAGCGCGGCGAGGGGTGCGTACGTCCCGTGGAGGAACTTGTCCATCAGCTCGAAGCCGACGACGCGGTTCTGGGTGCCGGCCAGGATGGCCGACGCGTTCAGCTCACCCAGCATCCAGACGAACAGAAGGGCCCAGCCGGCCACCAGCCCGGGGAGCATGATGGGAAGGTGGATCCGGCGGAAGGTCCGTCCGCCTCCGGCGCCGCTGAGCGACGAGGCCTCCACGAGGTCCCGCCCGACCTGGGCCGCCGCGGCGTCGGCCGCGACCGAGGCCTGGGGCAGGAACAGCGCGAGGTAGGCGAGCAGCAGGATCCAGAAGCTCCCGGCAAGGTGGAACGGCGACCCGCTGAAGGCGAAGAGCATCCCGATGGCCACGACGAAGTGCGGGATCACGGCCGGGAGCTTGATGCTGCTGTCGAGCACGCGGCCGAACACCGACCTCGACCGCCGGAGGAAGATGGAGATGACGGCCGCCGCGACGATGCCGATCGTGGCGCCGAGCCCGCCGAGCCGGAGGCTGTTGACCAGCGCTCCCCTGGTGGCGATGTCGTCGAACAGGACGTTCCGGAACGCGTCGAGGTTGAGGTCGCCGAAGCTGAAGTCCTGTGTCCAGAAGCCCGTCAACGCGACGCGCAGCAGCGCGAGCAGCGGGAGCGCGACCGCCAGGAGGACGTAGCCGACCAGGACGAGGCGCCCCGCCCACTTCCAGCGGCCGAGGCGCACGATGTTCGTCCTCTGGCCCCGGCCGCCGACCGACGCGTGGTGACCACTCTTCAGCACCCGGCCCTGCAGGTACCACGCCAGCCCGACGGCGACGAGCATGACGACGCTCAGCGCCACCGCCTCCGCCGTCTGCGCGGGGTAGGTGAAGGTCAGGAGCCGGACGATGCGGACGGACAGCACCTCGATGTCGGACTGCGTGCCGAGGATGACCGGTACCGAGAAGAGCGCGAACCCGAACCACACCGTCAGCAGGATCGCACCGCCGAGGCTCGGCTTCACGGCCGGGATCGTCACCCTCCAGAGGGTGCGCAGGCGGCCGCCACCACAGAGCCGCGACTGCTCCTCGAGCTGGGGGTCGAGGTTCCGCAGACCGGCCGACACCAGGAGGTAGGTGAACGGGATCATGTAGAGCGTGTACAGGGCGATGAAGCCCCACCACGAGTAGATGTCGAGCGGGCCGGTCGCGGCGTCTGAACCGGTGATGTCGCGTATGACGACGTTCACGAAGCCCGCGCCGGGTGAGAGCAGCAGCACCCAGCCGATCGTCCCGGCGATGGGTGGCAGCACGAAGGGCAGCATCGGGATGACGTCGGTGAGCGCGCCGAGCCGGGCATCGGTCCGTTCGCTCAGCCACGCCATCGCCGAACCGACGACGATCGCGAACACGCCGCTGACCGACACCACGACGGTGGTCTGGACGAGCATCCGGACGAGTCCGGGCTGCTGCCAGACGTCCGCCATCGGGCTGAGGTCGACCTCGCCGTCATCGACGAACAGCCGGATCAGCACCCGCGACAGCGGATAGAGCGCCAGCAGGGCGAAGCCGACCGCCGTCAGCGAGCTCACGGCCTGGAACGGGCTCGGCAGTCGGCTCCACACGCCGCGCGTCGTCGCGACGGGCGACGGTGCCGCAGTGTCGATCGAGGTCATCCGGCCGGTCAGGCGCCGAGCAGCGAGATGATCTCGTCACGCTGCTCGGCGGTCGTGTCGAGGGGCACCGCGACGTAGTCCTCGGGGACGTCGTCGCCGTAGACCGACAGGCCGCTGAGGCGGACCGCTTCCGCGGCCTCCTCGGAGAGCAGGAAGTCGGCGAAGAGGCGGGCGGCGTTGGGGTGCTGTGCCTCGTCCGATGCCGTGAGGACGATGCCCAGCTCGATGCCCGAGACGAGGTCCGGGATGACGTAGTCCACCGGGGCACCGGATGCCTTCAGCTCGTCGATGCGAGCCGGGCTCACCGGAGCGACCAGCGCATGCTCGCCCGCGCCCAGGGCCTGCACCGGCGGGCCACCACCCTCGTAGTAGACGGGGTCGTTGTCGGCGAAGTCGCTGAGGAGATCGTCGCCGAACTCGCTCCGCAGCAGGGACCACTCCTGCACGTAGGCGTCGGCGGCGCTGGGCGACGGGCTGGCGATCTCGCCCGCGTACTTCGGATCGGCGAGGTCCTCCCACGTGCTGGGGTAGTCGGCTTCGTCGAGGAGATCGGTGTTGTACCCGATGATCCACAGCTGCACCTGCACCGTGGCCGTGGTGCCGACGGGGAACCGGTCTGCGGGGTAGGTGCCCTCGGTGAGGACGGGCAGCTCCGCATCCTCGACCGGTTCGATCCAGCCCTCGCTGAGCGCCTTCTCGGTGAAGGCGGGTTCGTGGCCGATCGTCATGATGTCGGCCCCGATGGCGCCCGCCTCGGCCTCGCCCTGGAACCGCTCGATCAGCGGACCGCCGGGCTGGTTGAGGATCTCGACCTCGACCCCGTACTTCTCGGTGAACGCCGCAGCGATGTCCTCGCGACCGGCGGGCAGGGCCGTGTACCAGGTCACCGCGCCCTCGTCCTCGGCGGCGTCGATGACGTCCTGGAAGCCGGCGTCCTCCCCGCTGCCGCCGGTCTCGGGGGCCGCGGTGTCGTCGTCGTCACCGCAGGCCGCGAGGGTCGTGCCCAGCAGCATGAAGGCGACGAGCGCCCCCTTCGAGCCGGATCGACCGCGCGTTCGCTTGAGCACGTGCATACCCCCGTTGGCGGCGTGCAGCACAGTTGCCCGCCGAGTCGGTCTGTCCATCGACATCCATATATTGATTATTCAGTCCATTACTTGGTAGTCAGCATTGACCACCTGACGACGCGTGTCAAGGACTCGGTGTGGTCGGGGTCACGTCCGACTCCTGTGCGTACCAGCAGGCGGCCAGGTGTTGCGAGCTCTGGACGGACAGGGGTGGAGCAGCCGTCGAGCACTCCTCGCGCGCGATCGGGCAGCGCGGATGGAAGCGGCATCCCGAGGGAGGATCCAGAGGGCTCGGTGGGTCGCCCCGAAGGACGATCCGGCCCCGCGCCGCGGCGCCGTTCGGCTGCGGGCTGGGCACCGCGGACAGGAGCGCCCGGGTGTAGGGGTGCTTCGGCGCGCCGCAGATCTCGTCGGCCGGGCCCACCTCGACGATCTGGCCCGCGTACATCACCGCCACGCGATGGGAGAGCGACCGGACGACCGCAAGGTCGTGGGTGATGAAGAGGTAGGAGACCCCGAGGCGCTCCTGGATCTCGAACATGAGCTTGAGCACCTGGGCCTGGATCGAGACGTCGAGAGCGGAGACCGCCTCGTCGGCGACGACGAGCTTCGGATCCACCGCGAGCGCCCGGGCGATGCCGATCCGTTGTCGCTGGCCCCCGCTGAGCTCCTGCGGCCGCCGGTCGGTCACACCGGACGGCATGGCGACCATCTCGAGCAGCTCGCCCACCCGGCGCTCCGCCGCCGCGCGGCTCTGCACCAGACCGTGCACCCAGAGCGGTTCGGCCACGATCTCGCCCACGGTCATCTTCGGGTTGAGCGACGTGTACGGATCCTGGAACACCATCTGGAAGTCGCGGCGACGGCGCCGCAGCTCGCGGCCGCTCGTGCGGGTGATGTCGGTGCCGTCGAGGAAGATCCGCCCCCGGGCCAGCGGCACCCGGCGCATGATCGCCCGAGCCAGGCTCGACTTGCCCGACCCGGTCTCGCCGACGAGGCCGAGCGTCTCGCCCCGGGCAAGCTCGAACGACACGTCGTCGACGGCCCGGACGATGCGCGGCCCACGGCGGGCGCGGCCCCGCAGCGGGAACTCCACCCGAAGCCCCTCGACCCGGAGGAGTGCGGCGTCCTCGACCGGAGCGGGGACGAGCCCGGGATCAACCATCGGGGCTCCAACAGGCGGCCGACCGCGCCCCGACCGCGACCATCGGGGGCAGCTCGACAGCGCACCGGTCGATCGCCCGGTCGCACTGGGGCTGGAACGGGCAGCCGGCCGCCACGACCGACGCGCCGTCCGGCACGGCCGAGGGGCTGCCGTCGAACTGGAACCGGGGCCCGTCGAGCCGCGGACTGCACGCGATCAACCGACGGGTGTACGGGTGTCGGGGCCGGCGCAGCACCTCGTCGACGGGGCCTTCCTCCATCACGCGACCGGCGTACATGACGACGACCGTGGAGCAGCTGGCAGCCACCACGCCCAGGTCGTGGGAGATCAGGAGGACCGCGAGGCCGAGCCGCTCCCGGAGCCCGTCGAGCAGCTCGAGGATCTGGGCCTGCGTGGTGACGTCGAGCGACGACGTCGGCTCGTCGGCGATCAGGAGCTCGGGCTCGGCCGCGATCGCCATGGCGACGACCACGCGCTGCGCCATGCCACCGGAGAACTCGTAGGGGTACTGCCTGGCTCGGTCCGACGGCGCCGGGATGCCGGTCAGCGCCAGCAGCTCGACCGCGCGCTCCGCCGCCGCCCGGCGCGACAGGCCCCGATGCTCCCGGAGGACCTCGGCGATCTGCCGTCCGACCGTCATCAGCGGATCGAGGGCGGCCACCGGGTCCTGGAACACCATCGCGATCCGCTTGCCGCGGAGCCCCTCGAGATCACGAGGAGCCAGCGCCGTGCCGTGCCAGCGGATGGTCCCCGCCTCGCGCCGGCCGGGGGGTGGGACCAGGTCGAGGAGCGCCATCGCAGTGACGCTCTTGCCCGAGCCCGACTCCCCCACCACCCCGACCGCCTCGCCCGCCCGGACCGTGAGGGACACGTCCTGCACGGCGGGGGTTGGGCCTTCCGGCGTGTGGAAGACCACCCGGAGGCCGTCGATCGCCAGGAGCGGCGCGCTCTCGTCCTCGGGCGACGAGGCGGGGGCGGGCTCGCTGGCACCCGCTCGCCCCTCGGCGTCCGGCGGCTCGACGAGCGCAGGCGCCGGTTCCGGGTGTAGGCGGGTGGACATCCAGTTCGCCAGCACGTGCAGGGCGAACACCGTCGCCGCCAGCCCGAGGCCGGGGAAGACGACGAGCCACCAGGCCGAGGACGCGTAGGCCTGGCCCTCGGCCACCATCAGGCCCCAGGACACGGCCGGCGGCTCGATGCCGAACCCGACGTAGGACAGGGCCGACTCGGCGAGCACGGCGTTGGCGAACTCGAGGGTGGCGACCGTGAGCACCGCGGGCATGAGCCCGGGGAGCAGGTGCCGGAAGACGATCCGCCGCGGGGAGCAGCCGACGGTCTCGGCCGCCTCGACGTAGGTCGTCTCCTGCAGCGAGAGGACCATGTTCCGCGCCAGCTTCGTGTACACCATCCAGCCCACGAGGCTCAGGACGAGGATGATCGCCAGCTTGCTGGGCCCGACGAGGCCGATCACCGCGAGCACGATGAGCAGGCCGGGGAAGGACAGCTCGGCGTCGACGATCCGCATCAGCACCGCGTCGCCCCAGCGCCGGTGCCGGCCGGCGAGCACACCCAGCCCCGTGCCGACGACACCGGCGAGGACCACGGTGCCGAGGCCGACCTCGAGGCTGACGCGCGCTCCCATGAGCAACCGGGCGAGGACGTCGCGGCCGAGCCCGTCGGTGCCCAGCGGAGCCGACCAGTCACCACCGAACAGGGCCGGCGGCTCGAGCTTCTCCGTGAGCCGCACCGTTCGGGCGTCGTCGGCGACGAACCAGGGGCCCACGACCGCCGCGACGGCGATCGTGACGAGCACGGCGGCCGCCACCACCGCCGACCTGGTCGGCGGGCGACGGTGCCCGGGTCGGCCCCAGCGGCGGCGCCGCGGCACCGAGGCACCGCCGGGGGCGGGGGTCGTGAGAGCCGCCATCGTCAGCGGGCCGCCGCCCGTGTCCGGGGGTCGACACGCTGCAGGCCCGCGTCGCCGAGTGCGTTGACGACCACCACGGTGACCGCGACCAGGAAGACGACCGCCTGGATGACGAAGACGTCGCCCCGCTGCAGTGCGGACACGGCCAGCTGCCCGACGCCCGGCCACCCGAACACCGTCTCGACGACGACCGTGCCGCTCGAGATGGCCCGGCTCACCTCCCAGGTGAGGATGCTCAGGATCGGCGCCGCGGCGTTGCGCAGCGCGTGGAAGACGACCGCGCGCCGGCGACTCATCCCCTTGGCCAGCACGGCGGTGATGTACCGCTCCTGCATCTGCTCGAGCACCGCCGCCCGCCCGACCTGGGCCAGCCGTCCGGCCGAGGGCAACGCCAGGGCGATCGCCGGGAGCACGAGGTGCTGCAGGTCACCGCCCCCGGATGTGGGGAGCCATCCGAGGTTCACGGAGAAGAGCAGGATGAGCAGGGCGCCGAGCCAGAACGAGGGCACGGCGATGCCGAACAGGGCGCCTGTGGTCGCGATCCGGTCCAGCCAGGAACCCGGCTTCAGCACCGCGATGACGACGGTCGGGACGGCGATCAGGACGGCCAGGCCGATGCTGGCGCCGACGAGCACCAGGGTCGCCGGCATCCGCTCGACCACGATGGTCCGGGCGTCGCCGCCCAGCCACACCGACCGTCCGAAGTCCAGGCGCACGAGGTCGCCCATGAAGTCGACGAACTGCGCCGGGATCGACCGGTCGAAGCCGTGGGCGGCCTGGGCTGCGTCGTACTGCTCCTGGCTGCTCCCGATCGGGACCAGCCGTGCGGTCGGATCGATCAGGAGCCGCGTGACGACGAAGACCACGACCGAGACCCCGAGCACGACGACGACGCCTCGCAGGAGCTGTCGGATGAGTCGGATCAGGTGGTCCTCCCTGGTCGAGCCGAGACGTGCCCTCGGCGGTGGTGGTCAGTCCGACAGGTCCATCGCGAAGAAGCGGAGCTCGGAGTCGGCCGGCGGATCGAACTCGAGCCGGTCGGACGTGCCCCAGATCGTCTGGGCGTTGAGCAGCCACACGAACGCCGCGTCGTCGCACGCCGCCTCGAGCGCCTCGTGGAGGAGCTCGATCCGGGCGTCCGCGTCGGTGGAGGCCTTGATCTCCGCCGCGAGCGCGTCGATCTCGGGGTTGCTGTAGGCCCCGACGGGCGACTCCGTCGTCAGCCACTGGTCGATCGACTTGGAGGCGTCGAACAGGTCGTCCGAGGTCGGCGCGTACCAACCGGTCGGCCGTTCCGGCGTCTTGACGAGGCCCTCGGCCTGCTCACCCGCGCCCGGGTGCATCTCGATCTCGGTCTTCAGCCCGACGGCGTCCCAGTAGGACGCGACCGTCTCGGCCATCTCCCGGCCCTTCGGCCAGGACTGGGCCGAGGCCAGGCGCACCGTCTCACCGGTGGCACCGGCCTCCTCGATGAGCTCCTCGGCCCGGTCCGGGTCGTAGGGGTAGGGCTCGAGGTCGGGGTCGTACCCGACGGATCCGGGCGACACGATCTGGCAGTTCGACACCGTCGCGAACCCCCCGAAGAGCTCGTCGGCGAGCGCCTCCTTGTCGATCGCGAGGTTCAGCGCCTCCCGCACCCGGTGGTCCGTGGCGACGCCGTTGAGCGCGTCGAGCGAGATGAAGGGGTTCTCGCCGCCCTCGGTGGCGGGGGCGTTGGGCAGGTCCCCGGCGATGTCGGGGGTGACGGCGGTGATCAGGTCGACCTCGCCGGCGCGCAAAGCGGACGCCCGGGTGGTCGGGTCCTCGACGAACCGGACGGTGACCTCGCCGATCGCCGGCTCGCCGCCCCAGTAGTCGGGGTTGGCGGCGAGGACCAGCTCGGTCGGTCCCTGCGAGGCCAGCGTGTAGGGCCCGGTGCCGACCGGTTCGCGGGCGAAGTCGGGCTGCTGGGAGTACTCGGGCGGCAGGACGAAGAGCCGGGTGGCACGGGACGGGAGCACCGGGTCGTAGGCCTCGGTCGTGATGTCGACCGTCAGCGGGTCGACCACGGTGGCGCCGGTGATGCCGCCGACGACCTCGACGAGGTAGCTGTCCGAGGCCGGGTCGACGATGCGGTCCACGGAGTACTTCACCGCCGCGGCGTCGAGCGGCTCGCCGTTGGTGAACTCGACCCCCTCGCGGAGCGTGAACCGCCACGTCGTGTCGTCGACGAGCTCCGGGAGCTCCGTCGCCAGCTGCGGGACGATCTCGCCGCTCGCGTCCCGGCTGAGCAGGGTCTCGTAGACGTTGTACCAGACCACCCGGGAGCCCACGGTCTGCGGCGACTGGTTGATCTGGTGCGGATCGAGGTCCCCGGGCGTGCTGTCGACGGCCACCGCCATCGCGTTCACCGACCCGGCGGACGAGCCTCCGCCACCGGTGCCCCCGTCGTCGCCACCGCATGCGACCAGACCGAGCAGCAGCGCAGCTGCGCCGAGCCCCCTCGCCGCCGTCCGGACACGCCCATGATGGTTGGCCACGCCTTCCCCCCTTGTCCTCCGCCTCTCCCCCACTAACCATGTAATGGTAGTGCTGTACCAGAACATGGCTGCAAGACCTTGTCTACCATGACCGCCCGGGTATGGCAACGGTCACACCTGGCGGGTGCGGAGCTCCGCCGTGGCCGCGTCCTCGACGGCGGTGCCCGTGAAGACGTCCGGGTTCATCTGCCCGTGCAGCTCCACGACGTTGGCGAACGTGAACCGCCGGAAGTCGGCCTCGTCGAGCAGCCCGTGCTCGACGAGCTCCCACGCCTCTTCCAGGACCTCCGCCATGTCGAGCACGTCGAAGTGGGAGATGTCCGAGCCGAAGATCGGCTTGAGCTCGGCGCCCATCCGCCGGTCGAACGCCAGGGCGGTCATCGGGTCGTCCGCCTCGCAGCCGAAGTAGAAGTTGTCCGCGAAGCGCGCCTGGAGCTCGGCGCCGGTACTGACCTCCGCCGCCGCGAAGTCGTCGATCGCCCCCTCCCGCGCCGCGAGCTCCTCGAGCGACGTCCCCGGGTACACGGGGTCGAGGCTCGCCATGACCTCCGCTTCGCGGTCGCGGAGCCGTTCGCCGCCGTACCGTCGGATCAGGCGGCGCATCTCGTCCTGGTCGATGTTGGTCGGCCGCAGGTGGTCGAGCATCGGCTGCCGGGACCGCTTCTCCCAGTGCCCGACGAGGTCGGCGCAGAGGATGCGTGCCCAGCCGACGCCCCCTTCGAGGAACCCGAAGTTGAGATCGGGGAACCGCCGGGTGACACCGCCCAGCACGAGCGACCGGGCGAACAGGTGGTGCGCCTGGGCGAAGTGACCGACGTGGTTCGCGACGAAGTTGGCGCTCGACCGTCGATCCGGCCAGCCCATCGTCCCCCGGTGGGTGGTGACGGCGACGCCGAGCTCGACGCAGCGGCGCCAGAGCGCGTCGTAGTCGTGGTCGCTCTCGAGCGCCAGGGGATCGACGAACTGCCCGGCAGATCCGTCCGCCGGGCCGTCCGCCGGGACGGGCCTCGTGACGTAGCCACCGAGCACGACGGCCTTCAGGCCCAGCTCCTCGACGGCGAAGTCGAGCTCCTCGACCGCCTCGTCGGGGGTGTTCGTGGGGATGACGCCGACCGGGGCGAACTGCGACGAGTACGCCCGGAACGAGTCGGCCGCCATGGCGTTGAGAGCGCGGACGAAGGCCCGCCGCAGGCCGGGCTCCTCGACGGTGAGACCGAGGTTCCCCATCGACGGGTAGACGAAGGCGAAGTCGAGGCCGAACTCCTCCAGGCGCTCGGCGAGGAGCTCCGGCATCATGGAGGTCGCCCGGTCCCGCGCGTTGGCGGGGAAGCTCCACCACGTCGGACGGGTGTGCCGGGCGCGTCGCCGAGCTTCGGGGGTCATGGCGTACCAGGCCCCGTGGCGACGGCTGCGGAGCGCGTCGAAGTCCTCCACCGCCCGGCTCCCTCCCACCTCACGGAGGTGGTCGTAGAACACGGGCATGGCCTCCATCCAATGACCGTCGGCGTCGACGACCGGATGCCCGAGGTTCGCCCGCACCGCGCGGGAGCCCAGGGCGAGGTGCGCGCTCATCCGCGGAGCGCGGCGGCGTGCGAGGCGACGTCCCGCGTGTCGAAGTCGCGGTACGAGCGCAGCACGGTGCCCGGGAGATCGCCGGTCGCCTCGTTGTCGTGCACGACCTCCGTTCCGTTGACGAAGACGTGCTCGATGCCGATCGACTCGCGGTAGAGGCGCGACGCCCCCGCCGGGAGGTCGTCGCGGGTGTGGATGGGCCCCGATGCGATCCTCGCCGGATCGAACACGGCGAGGTCGGCGTGGTAGCCCTCGGCGATCCGGCCCCGTCCGCGGATGCCGTAGAACCGGGCGGGCGCGTCGGTGAGGAGCTGCACCGCCTCCTCGAGCGGCAGCAGGCCCCGCTCGCGGACGCCCTCGCCCAGCAGCGCGGTGGTGTAGGACGCACCGCACATGAGGTCGAGGTGGGCGCCGGCGTCGGACCCGCCGAGCACCGTGCGCGGATCGCGCCACACCTGCGCCCGCAGCCGCCACGTCTCGTCGTCGTCGCCGCGCCGGGGCAGGACGAAGTAGGTGCGGAGGTCGTCGGCCAGCGCGATGTCCAGCATCGTGTCGAACGGCGACGAGCCCCGCTGCTGCGCCACCTGGCCGACGGTCCGACCGACGAGCCCCTCGTTGGCGGCGCTGAACGTCTCGCCGACGGCCAGCCGGCCCCAGCCCGCCATCAGGCCCAGCACCCCCGAGAGCGGGGAGGCGTCGTCGACCGCGCGCTCCAGGTGGCGGCGACGGTCCGGATCGGAGAGCGCCTCGATGCGCTGGGGAACGGGAAGCCGCATGGTGTCGAGCCAGCCGGGGAGGTTGTCGAGCACCAGCGGGCCCGAGAACGTGACCCGGAAGTTCAGGGGCTCCGGGTTGGTGAGGGCGTAGACCGCCGCGCCACTGGTCCCGGCCTCCGTCGACGGCGCCAGGCAGCGCTCGGCGATGCCGAAGTCCGGCTCGTCCAGGCGCAGCAGGTTCCAGTTCAGCGACCGGTCCGCCGCCCGCGACATGGCGATCATGGCCTCGATCTGCGGCCGCTCGAAGGTCGCGCTCAGACCCGGCACGAACTCCACCACCGTGCCAGGACGCGACCGGAGCACCCCCGCCAGGGTGACCAGCTCGTCGAGTGCGGCGGCCCGCGACGGCACCGGCAGGCTGTCGCCGTCGGAGTGCGCCGGGTTCCAGGACGACGAGAAGCCGAGGGCGCCG
>Ga0193742_1001257_pt1 | contig 15503 bp, 15 predicted proteins | sample L2c1metaG_FD_165511 | JGI IMG/M metagenome (GOLD analysis project Ga0193742, IMG submission 165511) | Soil microbial communities from a riparian zone of the East river system, Colorado, United States - L2c1 | ecosystem: Environmental > Terrestrial > Soil > Riparian zone | place: USA: East River... | reverse complement strand
ATTCGCCCCATGCCCGCCGCCCAGCCATTTCCGGAACCGGACAAGGTGGAGCGCGCTGACTCCCGCCGCAAACGCCTGAGACTCATCGCGGCCGCGCGGACCGCGATCGCCGAAGACGGACTTGACGTTCCGTCAGCCGATATCGCGGCTCGGGCCGAAGTGGGAGTTGGCACGCTGTACCGGCGGTTCGGCACAAAAGAGGCCCTGATCGAGGCTGTGCTTCTTGACGTGATGATCATGTCGGTGGATGCCGCCGACGAGGCGCTAGCCGGTAGCGACCCCGAGACAAACCTCGAGAACTTCATGACAGCCCTGGTCGAGGGCTGGGTGGCCAATCGAGGTCTGTCGGAATTCATCGCGACCAGGAGCGCGTACCGCTCAGATGCGCTCAACGGCCACTCGGTGGCGCTGCGGGACGCGATGGCCAAACTGACCAGGCGGGCCCAACGAGCCGGCGTACTGCGTCGCGATGTCACCTGGCGGGATCTGCTCGCGTTCGTCCAGGCCGCGTCATCCCAAGTGGACGCGTTGGGAATCGTCGGCAACGACCAGCAGTGGCGACGCACCCTCGGCGTCCTGCTCGATGGCCTCCGTTCGACTGCTCCGCGTCGCCTGCCCGGAAAGCCGCCGGCGGACGGGCCGAACGCACCCATCCACGATTGACGGTGTACCTCGCCGACGACACGGACGTGTGTCATCCAAACGAACGACACTATTCCGAACGGACGATGGTTGTCCGATTAGTGCTATCGTCGCGCCATGACCAGCGCGAAACAGGACGCCGACCCGGCATCGGTGGCGGCGGCAAAGTTGGGGATGACGCTGCCTGACCTGGGCCTGCCGCCGGCCCGCAACGAGTTCCGCATCGACGACGACGTGCGGGTGCCGACGCGTGATGGAGAAAGCCTGCTCGGCGAACACTACGTACCCGAAACCGACACACCGCGCGGGACTCTGCTGGTCCGTTCGTCCTACGGGCGGGGGTTCCCGTACGGGCCGCTGCTGGCCGAGCCGTACGCGGAGCGTGGATACCACGTGCTGATGCAGAGCGTTCGGGGCACGCATGGATCCACGGGCCGGTTCGAACCGATGATCCACGAGGCCGCCGACGCACACGACACACTGGTCTGGCTTCGTGAGCAGGACTGGTTCGACGGCAGGCTCGGCACGCTGGGAGCGTCCTATTTGGGCTTCGTCCAGTACGGCCTGATGATGGACGCGCCCGAGGAATTGAAGGCGTCGGTCGTCATGATGGCGCCGCACGACTTCGGCAAGGCAGCCTACGACCAGGGAATCTTCGCTCTGGAAACATTCTTGGCCTGGAGCGACTCGACGGCGGCCCAGGCAGGCGGCCTCACCATGCCGGAAATGGGTGCCCGTATAGCGACCGCGGGGCAGCGGCTGGGGCCGGCCATGACCTCCCTGCCGATGGCCGATGCTGCCGAGGAGGCGCTGGGCGGCATGGCTCCGTGGTATCGGGAGTGGATTCTGCACCCGGATCTCGGCGACAACTTCTGGGCGGGCTTTGACTTCTCCGCCGCGTTGGGGCGTACCCGGGCGGCGGTGCTGCTCACCGGCGGCTGGCGGGACATCTTCCTGGGGCAGATGATGGAGCAGTACGCGGCGTTGCACGACCGAGGTCTCGATGTGGCGATGACCATTGGCGACTGGGAGCACTCCGCGCCGCTGTCCGTCGCTGCCGCTCCGATCCACCAGCAGGCGCTGGCCTGGTTCGACGAGCACCTGGCAGGGACGGCGCCCCGGACCAGGAAGGAAGCCGTCAGTATCGAACTTGTCGGTGCGGGCACGTGGCTGGACCTGCCGGCGTGGCCCCCGGCGACCGTCGGCCACGTCTGGTACCCGACGGGGGAGGGCAAGCTCCACGACGCTCCGACCGGCGCGGCCGCGAAGGTCCAGTTCGTCTACGACCCGGCGGATCCGACACCCGCGGTCGGGGGAGCCCTGCTCACCGGCGGTGGCCGGGTGGACAACGGAGTCGTGGAGGGCCGCGCGGACGTGGTCACCTTCACTTCCGAGGCACTCGGAACCGATCTCGACGTCGTCGGTGTCGTCGAGGTCGAACTGGGTGTCGCCGTCGACAATTCGTTCGCGGACGCCTTCGTCCGACTCTGCGACGTCGATCAGCAGGGACGATCGGTCAACATGACGGACGCGATCCACCGACTCGACCCTGCGGTGCCCGCTGGTGAAACCCAGCGGGTGGCGCTGGGACTGGCTCCGTGTGCCTACCGGATTCCGGCAGGTCACCGCGTACGTCTGCAGGTCTCTGGTGGCGCACACCCACGGTTTGCCCGCAATCTCGGCGTGGCGGGCGCGCAGTGCACGTCGACGGACATGCGACCGTCTGTCCACACGATCATTCTCGATGACTCGCGGATCACCATTCCTGTCCTGACCCAACGGCCATGAAAATCGGCGACGTGGACGTGCGGCCACTGCTTGACGGAGTTACCGAGTTCCCGTCTGCACTGCTGTATCCGGAGGTCGATCACCACGTGTTGGCGGGCAGCCCCGGCTTTCTGAACACCGCGGGCAACGTCGAACTGCCCTGCGGAGGGTTCCTCGTTCTCGGCCCGGAGGGCGAGGTGGTCCTCGTGGACCTGGGCAGCGGTCCGGATGTGGTGCTTCCCGACATTCCGGGAGTAACACTGACCGTTCTCCAGGACGGCAAGCTGCTGACTGCGCTCCAGGGGAGTGGCGTCGCTCCAGCTGACGTGACCCATGTCGTCTTCACCCATCTCCACGCCGATCACGTGGGGTGGGCGTCGATCGATGGCCGACCGACGTTTCCCCATGCCCGGCACTATGTCCACCGCCAGGACTGGCGGACGTTCGTCGACGGTGATCTGGACGAGTCCGTCCGGGCGCTGTTGCTCCCACTGACGGACATCACCGAGATCTGGGACTCAGCGGAACTGCGGCTGTTCTCGTGGTTTCGGCTGGTGCACAGCCCTGGGCACACGCCGGGCAGTGTGGTGGGGCTGATCGAATCCGGTGGTGACAGCGGGGTGCTGGTCGGGGACGTCTTTCACAGCCTGGTCGAGCTGGAGCGACCGTCGCTGCTCGGCGGCGTCGACGCGGATGCGAAAGCGGCCGCGGGGCAACGGGCAGCTTGGGTCGAGCGCATTGACTCGGTCGGTGCCACCGTCTTCTGTCCGCATTTCCCGGATCTCGCACCGGTGACTCTGGTCGCCGGAAAAGCCGTGGTTGTCTCCGCGCATCGTTGACCAACGACAGCGTCGACCACCTCGCTCTATGGCCGCGATATCCAGGTGGTCCAGTCGGCCGTCTCGTGCGGCGTCTCTCCCACATAGGCGTCGCCGACAGGCCTCACCGCAGCCTGCCCGCGTGGGGGGTTGTCGATCAGCGAAACAGAGATTTGAGGTCGTTGCAGCGCCGCTTCATCTGGTCGCGATCGAGCAGTTGTATCTGCAGCGCAGTCACGGCTCCAGACCGTGTCGGGTGTGGCACTTCGATCCATTCAATTCCGCCGTGCTCAGCAAAACACCACGGCAGGGCACTGATGTATCGAAGTTGAAACCCGGCGTAATGCGCAGTGCTCTTCTTGTCAACGTCTTCGCCGTGCAAATGAACGGCGTGCAGGTCAATGCCTTTCGACTCGAGATATCCGAGAACGGAATACGCGGCCCTCCTCAGTGAGCTGCCTGCCTTCCAGCGATGCTCGACATGCCAGCGCACCTCGATATCGTCCACCTCGACATCGGACAAAACTAGCTGCTCAACACTGACGATTCCCCTGTCTACAAGTTCCTTGAAGCTCTCCCTTACGAACAGCGGGATATGATCGTCGAGCCCCTCGAAGCACGGAAGCATCGCTCCTCGCGGCACACGTCCAGCGTGGGCATCCTCTGGTATCGCTGCGATTCGTTCGATGGCCGTGTCCAGAGATTCACCGCGTTTCCAGATCAGCGTCATCGGGATGTGGTCGTAGCCGCCCTTGTCGTGATCGAAGATGATCTGCAGGGTCCGTCGGCGACCGCGCAGAGCTACTCGAAGAACCGTGTAGGCATCACGTCCTTCGCTCAGGGAGTCGCTGAAGTGCCTGCTCCAGCGTTCGTCTCGATCGAAGACGACCGCGACATCCACATCACCGGGGTCGAGCGCACCACGCGCGTATGAGCCGAAGACATGAACAGACTGGACCAGACTAAGTGGCCATGTGTCGCCTGCCGCGCGATTCAGCAGGTCTTTCAGCAGCAGGGTGGCCTGCTGACGCTTCATCTGATCTCCAGGTACCGGCAGCACGTTCTGAAGCGTTCATGATTCCAGAGGTACCGGTCGTGCGGGTGCCGACGCTGGTACTGGTACCGGCTCCTTGGCGGGAGCAGGCACCAGTACCAGCGCGTTCAGTCGGCGAGCGGGTGCGGTTCGCCGGTGAGGGCGGACAGTGCGGTCGCGACGTCGTGGAGGGTTGCCTTGACGTAGGTCATGGTCGCGGTGGCGTGGTCGGTGCCGTCGTTGTGGCCGGCGTAGGCGTGTGCGACGGCGAAGCCGCAGTTGCGTTCGACCCAGGTGAGGGTGGTGTGTCGGAGCCAGTGGGTGGAGATGTTCTGGGTGGTGACCCAGGATAGGTAGCGGCCGAGCCTGGTCCAGAGGTGGTCGTAGCGGCGGTAGGTGATCGGTTCGCCGTGCTGGTACCGGAGCAGTTGTCCGTTCCGGTCGGCGGCGTCGCGCTGTTCGACGTGGGCGAGTAGGTGGGTCATGAGGGTGGGGGAGACCGGTTGCCACCGCACCGTCTCGCCCTTCTCGCGGAGGTAGATCAGGCACTGGTCCGGGTCGAGGTCGCGGGGGCGCAGGTTCAGTGCACCGCCGCGACGGCAGGCGGTCTCGGTGTGCAGCCGGATCAGGAGGGTGTCGAGTTCGGGGTCGTCGCCGGTGGTACCGGCGACGTGGTTGATCCCCGCCAGCTGGGTGTCGGCGAGGGCGCCGCGGGTGGAGGGCAGGCGCCGGGGCTTGGCGGTCTTGCGTGCGGGGTTCTCCGCTTCGGTGATCAGGCCGTCGTTCTCGGCGTGTTTGTAGAGGCAGCGCAGTGCGGCGATGAAGTTCTCCGCGGTGTTGCGGCCGCCGCGGGAGTTGCGTCGGACGATCGCGTTGGCCTTGATCTCCTCGGCGAGCTGCTGGACTTCTGTCGGGCTGGGCTCGTTGAGCGACCGTTGGCCCCACTTGGCCTCCAGCCGGTTCCAGTAGGAGGTGTAGGTGCGGCGGGTGCCGGCCGACACCGCGGCCGCCACGACGGGGATGTAGGCGGTGAAGGTCGGAACGGGTGGACGGTTCTCCGGCGCGGCGAGCAGTTGAGCGGGGTCGACGCCCATCCGGGACAGCAGCACCCGCGCCGCGTCCAGGGCCGCGGCGTCACTGATCTGGACGGTCATGGGACCCACCTCCGTCCAGGAGGGCGGAGTGGTAGTCGGTGATCATCGAGTCGAGCGCGGACAGCGGATGGACCACCAGCACGTCGTGGTTCGGGTCGGCGGCGACCAGGACCTGGTCACCGGTACGGACACCGCTGCGGCGGCGCACTGCGGTGGGCAGCACCAGGTATGGTTTGCCGCCCATAGTGAAGGCGCCGCTCGGGTCGCGGTGCACGACGACGGACTCGGCGATCAGGGAGATGTGCAGCCGGTCCCCGCGGGCCCAGCCCAGCGCGGTGATCGTGGCGCCGTTGGACACCCGGCCCTCCGAGTCCACCCGGGCCATGCCGTACCGCAACGACCCGGCCCGAGGCAGCGCCAGCAACTCAACCAGCGGCAGCCGGCCGCGACCCACCTGGGCCAACCGTGCGGTGGGGGAGGCGGGAAGCCGCGGCGGAACCAGCGCGGCGATGGCGCGGTCACCCATGATCGGTCACCACCCGACCACGAGAAGCGGGCATAGCTGCCGCAGCGACGAACAGAGGGAGGACCGGTCGGCGCGAAGACGCAACGTGACCCAGGAAGGACTGAAAGTGTCCGGGAGATCTACCGTGGATATGTGTCCGAGGGGGGACTTGAACCCCCACGCCCGCTAAGGGCACTAGCACCTCAAGCTAGCGCGTCTGCCATTCCGCCACTCGGACTCAGTGTGGGCGACAGCCTATCGGATGGGTTGGCAGGCGCCCAAACCGGAGGTTGGCGATGGTAGGAAGGCCTGGTGACCGAGCAGACTGAGCGTACCGACACCAGCCTGGCCGAGGACGAGGCCGTGGCGATGACCAGCGAGTTGATCCAGATCGACACCTCCAACACGGGGGAGCTCGACACCACCGTGGGGGAGCGGGTGGCGGCCGAGTACGTCGCCGAGAAGCTCGCTGAGGTCGGGTTCGAGACGACCTACGTCGAGTCGGGGGCGCCGGGGCGGGGGAACGTGTTCGCTCGGTTGCCGGGGGCCGACTCGGCGCGGGGGGCGCTGCTCGTGCACGGGCATCTCGACGTGGTGCCGGCCGACCCGACCGAGTGGTCCGTGCACCCCTTCTCTGGCGCAATTCAGGACGGCTACGTCTGGGGGCGGGGGGCGGTCGACATGAAGGACATGGTCGCCATGACGTTGGCGACCGCGCGGCGGTTCAAGCGGGATGGGGTCGTGCCGCCGCGGGATCTCGTGTTCGCCTTTCTCGCCGACGAGGAGGCTGGCGGGGCCTACGGGTCGCAGTGGCTCGTGGAGCACCGGCGGGACCTCTTCGACGGGGTCACCGAGGCGGTGGGGGAGGTTGGCGGGTTCTCCGTCTCGCTCTCCGACGAGGTGCGGGCCTACACGATCGAGGTTGCCGAGAAGTCGATCGCCTGGCTGCGGCTGCGGGTTCGGGGGCGGGCCGGCCACGGGTCGATGATCCACGAGGACAACGCGGTCACGAAGCTCGCTGAAGCTGTTGGGCGGCTTGGCCGGCATGAGTTTCCCATCGTGCTCACCGACACCGTGCGGGCGTTCCTCGCCGCCATCACCGACATCACCGGGATGGAGTTCGACGATGACGACCTCGACGGCTCCGTGCGCAAGCTCGGCGGGGTCGCCAGGGTTGTCGGCGCCACGCTGCGGGACACCGCGAACCCGACGATGCTCAACGCCGGCTACAAGGCCAACGTCATCCCGTCCGTCGCAGAGGCCGTTGTCGACTGCCGGGTGCTGCCGGGGAGGGAGGAGGCCTTCCTCCGCGAGTTGGACGAGATCCTCGGGCCGGACGTGGAGCGGGAGTGGATCACGCGGCTGCCGGCGGTCGAGACGACGTTCGACGGGGCGCTGGTGGACGCCATGACGGTCGCCGTGGTGGCCGAGGACCCCGGGGCGAAGACGTTGCCGTACATGCTTTCGGGTGGCACGGACGCCAAGGCGTTCAGCACGATCGGCATCCGCTGCTTCGGGTTCTCCCCGCTGCGGCTGCCGCCCGACCTGGACTTCACCGCCCTGTTCCACGGGGTCGACGAGCGGGTTCCGGTGGACGCGCTGCGGTTTGGCACGCGGGTGCTCGACCGCTTCCTTCGAACGTGCTGAACCGGGTTGGCCGTTGGCGCGTAGTGATCAATAGCATGCGTACGGAAACGCCCGGATCGCCCGGATCTTATCGGAGGTACTCGTGATACCCGAGTTCGTCGACGGTCTGCCCACGCATCCGCTCGTCGTGCACTTCACGGTGGTGTTCCTGGTGCTGGCCGTGGTCGGCTCGATCCTGACCGCCGTCTGGCCCGCCGTGCGCCGGCGCTTCGGCTGGCTCGTGGTCGGCGGGGCGGGCGTGGCGACGCTGCTCGTGCCGGTCGCGACCGACAGCGGCGAGTCGCTCGAGACTCGTCTACCGGAGAACCCGCTCATCGAGCGGCACCAGGAGCTCGGTGACCTGATGGTGTGGTGGGCGCTGCCGCTGTTCGTCGCGGTCCTCGGGCTCATGCTCGCGTACCGGAAGGCGACGCGGCCGGCGGAGGACGGCGCCCAGGCACGGCCAGCGGGCTGGTCGCCCCTGGTCATCGTGGCCGCGGTGCTCACCGTGGGCCTCGCGGTGGGGACCGGTATTCACGTCTATCGCGTCGGGGACGCCGGCGCCCGCGCCGTCTGGGAGGGCACCGAGAACCTCCCCGCCCAGGGCGAGGGCGACTAGGGGATCAGGTAATCAGACCGGGCAGAATGCCGCCGGTACGGCGGCGGCGCTTGAGCCACACCTTCCTGGTCCCGTCCGAATACAGCCGTACGGCGGACAGCTCCCATCCCGCGAACTCCGCGTGGATGGACAGCTGCGTGGCCGCTGCGCGTCGGGACACTCCCGGCGGAAGGCGCAGCGGCCGGTATTCCCAGTCCCCGTCGATCACCCCATCAGCACTCATCGTGAGATCACCTGAACTCCCTTTCCCGTCCCGGACGCGACGATCACGCGTCCGCTGCTCGGCTCGACGGCCACGAAGTCGGGCTGCTCGACCGACGGATACCGAACTTTCTCCGTCGGCTCGCCGCCGGCCACGTCGTAGCCGACGACCTCGTTCGTTTCGGTGAGCGTGACCCACAACAGGTCGCGCTGCTGGTCGTAGGCAAGCCCGTACGGGGCACCCGCGACCGGGAAGTTCTGCCGCAGCAGCAACGGATCCAGGGAGAACGCCAGCAGCGCGTCGCCACGGGTGTCGGCGACAAGGACGCGGCCGAACCGGTCGGTCACCGCGTTGGTGGCGCCCTGCCCCGCGCGCAGGCCCTGGGTGATCGAGGCGTTGTCCAGGTCGAGCTCGAACACGGCGTTGCGCAACCGGTCGAGCACCACCGCGCCCGTGCCGGTCGAGACGACCTGGTCGGCGCTGAGCAGGTCGCCGGTGATCATCCGGAAGACTCGGTCGCCGTTGACGACGGCGATCGCCTTCCGGTCGCGCACGGCCACCAGCGTGTGGTCGTCGACCTGCGCCGCGCTGACCGGCTCGCCGTCGATGGCCGCGGAAGTCGAGTCGCCGTCGGGCAGCTCGATCCGGACGACGGCGCGGCCGGCGCCACTGGACGCCAGGAGCGGGCCGTCCGCGCCGGCGATGGCGAGCGTGTCGGCCGGCGCGGGGAGCGGCACGGAGGTCGGCGCGGCCAGCGTGTCACTGTCGGTGAGCCGGTACAGCAGCACCGCGGGCGGCTCGGCGACGGCGACGGCCAGCACACCGGTGCGCGGGTCGACGACCATCGACGTCGGCGTGCCGGTCAGCGGTGTGGTCGTACCGGCCGGGGTGGCCGTCGCGGGCGGTGACGTGGCGGCCCTGGCCGCGACCGGATGGTCGGTGACCATCAGCGGATCGTTCGGCTCGGACGACGAGCAGGCGACCGTCATGGCCGCACAGCTCACCAGCGTCGTCACCATCGAACTGGCTGCCCTGCGGCGCAAATCGACCTCCGCCCATGTCCGTCCGAGTCCGCCCCCCCGACGCCGCAAGGTCGCCATTACCCTGCGTCGCGCCGGCGGGACGTCCCTCCAGCATCCCTCAAGAGCGCTCCGGACGCTAACCCCCGTTGCGGGGTGTCGAAGAACCGGCGTCGCTACGCGCGGTCAGATTCGGGTGACCAGGCCGCTCGTGAGGTCGTAGACCGCGGTGATGATCTCCAGGCGGCCGCCGTCGACCGCGGCGCGCACGGTTGCGGAACGGCGGGGGAGCGTCGTGGCCACCCTGGTCGCCTGGTTGCGGACACACGCCGCGACGAACTCGCCCTCGTCCTGTGCCGGCGGCGTCGCGCGCACGGTCGCCTCGATCGCCCTGGCCACCGTGTCGACCGCGCCGGTGACCTCGCTGGTGCCGCGCACCAGGTCGATGGCCGCCTTGACGGCGCCGCACTCGGCGTGACCCAGCACGACCAGGGTCGGCACGTTGAGGTGCTCCGCGCCGTACTCGATGCTGCCGACCACGGCGTCGTCGAGCACCTCGCCGACCGCGCGCACCGTGAACAGGTCGCCAAGTCCCTGGTCGAAGACGACCTCTGGCGGCACCCGGGAGTCCGCACAGCCGAGAACGCACGCGAACGGCTCCTGGCCGGAAACCAGGCTCCGCCGCCAGTCCGGGTCCTGGTGGGGATGGTCGGGGACGCCAGCGGCGAAGCGCGCGTTGCCCTCGACGAGCCGCGTCCACACCTCGGAGGCGGGCGGCCGACGCGTGACCGGGGAGTGCGGGGCGGCCACCGCGTGCGAGCCGGACGCGAGCACCCCGACCGCGGCGGCGGTGCCGAACGTCAGCACCCGTCGGCGCGACAACTTTGTATACTCCATACAGTCCACCCTCTCGGGTGCTGCCCGATCGCGCAACCGCCCAGTCGGGTGGACTCAGCCGATGCCGTGTTCGGGGTAGCCCAGCTCGATGTCGCTCACGTCGTCGAGCGCGGCACGAATCGCGGCTGGCAGCGTCAGCTCCTCGGACACCAACGAGCCGAGCAGCTGGCCGGTGTCTCGGGCACCGACGACGGCGGAGGCTACTCCCGGCCGGTCCCGCACCCACGCGAGGGCGACCGACAGCGGAGACGTGGCGAGCCCGTCGGCGGCGGTCACCACCGCCTGCACGATCCGGGCGGCCCGCTCGGTGCGGTGGTGCTCGACGTAGGGAGCCAGGTGGGCCGACGCGCCACGGGAGTCCGCCGGCGTCGCCGCGCGGTACTTGCCGGTCAGCACGCCGCGGCCGAGCGGTGCCCACGCCAGCAGACCGATGCCGTGGTGGCCGGCGGCCGGGCCGACCTCCCGCTCGATCCCGCGCTCGAGCAGCGAGTACTCCACCTGCGTGCTGGCGAGCGGAACGCCGGCGGGCTTGGCGCGCTGCAGAGTGGCGGCGGTGGCGAGTTGCCAGCCGCAGTAGTTGGACACGCCGGCGTAGCGGACCTTCCCGCTCGCCACGGCGGCGTCCACGGCGGCGAGCGTCTCGTCGATCGGCACGGCGACGTCCCACGCGTGCAGCTGCCAGAGATCGATGTGGTCGACGCCGAGCCGGTGCAGCGAACCGTCGAGCGCGGCGAGCAGCGCACCGCGGGAGGCGCCGCCGCCGAACGGGCCATCGTCGCGGCGGGCCACGGCCTTGGTGGCGAGCACGATGTCCTGTCGGGGCACGAGATCGTCGAGCAGCGAGCCGAGAATCCGTTCACTCTCGCCGTCGTTGAACACGTCGGCGGTGTCCACCAGCGTGCCGCCGAGATCGGCGAAGGCCACCAGTTGGCTGGCGGCCTCGTCGGCGTCGGTGTCCGAGCCCCAGGACATCGTGCCGAGGCCGATCCTGGACACGCGCAGCCCGCTGTGCCCGAGGTGTCGTTGCTCCACCGGAGAAGCCTAAACAGCTCACCGCGTTGTCGCTGGCAGGCTCACCGGCACGGCCGCACGGCCCACCGGATACGGTGGTTGTCGCCACAGTTGGCAGTGGGCCAACGAGCGGTATGGTCGGTCAATGCGACTCGGACTGAACATGGGCTACTGGGGTGCCGGCGCCGACACAACCAACCTCGCCCTCGCCAAGGAGGCCGACCGGCTCGGCTACTCGGTCGCCTGGGTCGCGGAGGCGTACGGCTCCGACGCGCCGACGGTGCTGTCCTGGGTCGCCGCGCAGACCGAGCGGATCGACGTCGGCAGCGCGATCCTGCAGATCCCCGCGCGGCAGCCGACGATGACGGCGATGACCGCGGCCACGCTGGACAGCCTCTCCGGTGGGCGGTTCCGGCTCGGCCTCGGCGTGTCCGGGCCGCAGGTGTCCGAGGGCTGGTACGGGGTCAAGTTCGACAAGCCGCTCGGTCGCACCCGCGAGTACGTCGACATCGTCAAGCAGGCGCTGCGCCGGGAGCGGGTTTCCTTCGACGGCAAGCACTTCACGCTGCCGCTGCCGGATGGACCCGGCAAGCCGCTGAAGCTCATCGTGCACCCGGTCCGCGAGGAGATCCCGATCTACCTCGCGTCGATCGGGCCGAAGAACCTGGAACTGACCGGCGAGATCGCCGACGGCTGGCTGGCGATCTTCTACTCGCCCGAGTACGCGCCGGAGTCTCTCGACCTGATCAAGAAGGGCCGGGAGAAGGCCGGCAAGACCTTGGACGGCTTCGACGTGGTGCCGACCGCGCCGCTCGTCGTGGACGACGACTGGCACGCCGCGGCCGACCTGGTGCGCCCCTACGCCGCGCTCTACGTCGGCGGTATGGGCAGCCGCGAGCAGAACTTCTACAACAACCTCGCCTGCCGGATGGGCTTCGAGGCCGAGGCCGCCGAGGTGCAGAACCGGTATCTGGCAAAGGATTACGCGGGCGCCGCGGCCGCCGTGCCGGAGGGCTTCATCGCGCAGACCGCGCTGCTCGGACCGAAGGAGCGGATCGCCGAGCACATGCGCGCGCTCGCCGATTCAGGGGTCACCACACTCACCGTTTCGCCGATGCTGCAAGATCTCGACCGCGGTATCGCGGCGCTGCGCGTCGCGGCCGAGGCTCTTGATCACGCGGGCGTGGGTGACTGACCTCGCCCCCAATGGCGAGGACGGTTCTTGAGTACCACGATCAGTGTCCTTGACGCGGTCATTCTCGGCGTCGTCGAAGGGCTGACCGAGTTCCTGCCGGTCTCCTCGACCGGGCACCTGAAGATCACCGAGGGCTTCCTCGACATCCCGGTGGACGATCCGGCCGTCGTCGGCTTCACCGCGGTGATCCAGGTCGGCGCGATCGCCGCGGTGCTGCTGTACTTCTTCCGCGACATCGTCCGGTTCGCCGGCGCGTGGTTCCGCGGGCTGTTCAACAAGCAGGCCCGCGGCGAGTTCGACTACAAGTTCGCCTGGTGGATCATCCTCGCCACCATCCCGATCGTGATCGTCGGAATCCTGGCACAGTCGCTGATCGAGGGACCGTTGGCGTCGCTGTGGATCGTGGCCGGGTCGTTGATCGTCGGCAGTTTCGCGATGTGGGCGGGTGAGTGGTTCGGCCGGCAGGACCGCGGCGAGCGGGATCTGCGGCTCGTCGACGCGATGCTGGTCGGTTCCTCGCAGATCCTCGCGATGCTCTTCCCCGGCTTCTCCCGCTCCGGCGCGACGCTGTCCACCTCATTGCTGCTCGGCATCGACCGGGTCACCGCAACGCGACTGTCGTTCTTCCTGTCCATCCCCGCGCTGACCGGCGCCGGGATCTACACCCTGGGTGACGCCCTCGGCAACGGCGGCGTCGGCGCGCTGCCGCTGATCGTCGGCACGGTCGTGTCGTTCGTGGTGGCCTACGCGTCGGTGGCCTGGCTGCTGCGTTTCGTGTCCCGGCACAGCATCAACGGGTTCGGCGTCTACCGCGTCATCATCGGCGTCGCGCTATTCGGCCTGCTCGCCGCCGGTGTGCTGGAGGCCTGACCGTCCGTCCACAGTAGACACTACGTGCTCCAGGATGCCGACCAGTTCGGCCTTCTGGGTCACGGAGAGGCCGTCGAGCAGCGTCTCGTCGGCCTCTCTGACCATGCGGTCGAACCCGTCGAGTGCGCCGAGTCCCTCGGCGGTGGCCACGACGATGTTGCGTCGGCGGTCCGCCGGGTCGGGGGCGCGCTCGACGTAGCCGAGGTCCTGGAGATCGTTGAGGATCGCCACCATGTCGCTGCGGTCCACGCCGACCTGGCGGGACAGGTCGGCCTGCGAGGCGGACCCGACGTCGGCGAGGGTGGCCAGCACGCCGTAGTGGCCGCGGCGCATACCGCCGGCGGCGAGATGTTCCTGAGTCAGCCGGTTCGCCAGCAGCGACGCCCTGCCCAGTAGCCAGAAGACGGTGCCGTCGAGGCGTTGCTTGGCCGGGCTCTGGTAACCGCACGAGTCCTCGTACACCCTGCTCACTCTACGACGGAAGTCGTTGGGCAACCCAACGCATGATACGTTGGACATACCAACATTGGGGACGCCAACGATTGGATGGACATGCGACAGGTGCGCTACTACGAGCACGGTGGTCCCGAGGTGCTGCGGGTCGAGGAGGCCGACGTACCGCGGCCGGGGCCGGGCGAGGCGCTGATCAGGACCGAGGCGATCGGCGCGAACTTCATCGACACGAAGTTCCGCCGGGGCGACGAGAACCTTCCGTTCCAACGGCCGCTGCCGGCCGGGCTGACCGGTGACGTGGTGGGCGTCGTCGAAGCCGTCGGCGACGGCGTGGCCGCCGATCTCGTCGGCAGCCGGGTCGCGTCACTGGCGGATCCGGCGTTCGCCGAGTACGTAACGGTCGACGCCGCCTGGCTGGTGCCGGTTCCCGACGGCGTCGACCTCGGGATGGCGAGCATGCTGTCGATGGGCGCGCCGGTGGCGCTCGGCGCGCTGCGTGTCGGCCGCCTCGCGCCGGGGGAGACGGTGCTCGTGCACGCGGCCGCGGGTGGCATCGGGCATCAGGCCGTCCAGCTGGCGAAGCTGCTCGGCGCGGGCACCGTCATCGCCACCGCGTCCTCGGCGGCCAAACTCGACTTCGCCAAGGAGCACGGCGCGGACGTCGGGATCGACTACACGGCACCGGATTGGCCGGACCAGGTACGTGCCGCCGCACCCGACGGAGTGCACGTGCTCCTCGACTCGGTCGGCGGCACCACGATGGTGCGCGGCCTCGACCTGCTCGCGCCGCTCGGCACGACCGTGCTGTACGGGATGGCCGGTGGAGACAGCCGGGACCTGCCGGCCACGAGCCTCTACGCGCTGCGGTCGATCACCGGGTTCTCGATCATGGGCTGGCGCCAGGCAAGGCCGGAGCAGGCGCGGCAGGACATGGCCGACATAGCCGAGCACGCCGCCGAGGGGCGGCTGCGGACCGCCGTGCACGCCACGTTCTCCCTTGACGAGGTCGCCAAGGCGCACCAGGTGCTCGACGACCGCGCACAGCTCGGCCGGCTCCTCGTCGTGCCGTGATCTCGGGGTGAATCCCGCATGCGGGTGTCCGCCCGGCGCCCACCGTCGGGCGGACACCTGGCGAGGAGCAGCAATGGCTGTACGAGATTGAGAGAATTCCGGGGAGGCGGACCGGCACGGGTGACGGCGCCACACGTAGGGTTGCTGGGGTGGCGACCGTCGTTCTGCTGAGGCATGCCCGTTCCACGTCCAACGGCGCCGGCACCCTCGCCGGGCGCACCCCAGGGGTCGAGCTGGACGAGACCGGGCGGGGCCAGGCCGCCGCGCTCGTCGACCGGCTGGCGTCGGTGCCGCTGGCCGCGATCGTGCGGTCGCCGCTGCTGCGGTGCGAGCAGACCGTCGCGGCGGTCCGCGCGGGAGCTGGTGTCGGTCATCGAACCCGATCTGTCCGAAGTGGACTACGGGGAGTGGACCGGGCGGGCACTGAAGGATCTCGGCAAGGAGAAGCTCTGGTCGGTGGTGCAGCAGCACCCGTCGGCCGCCGAGTTCCCCGGCGGGGAGGGGCTCGCGCACGTGCAGGCGCGCGCGGTCGCCGCGATCCGCGCGCACGACGCAAGGATCACGGCCGAGCACGGGGACCGCGCGGTGTGGCTCGCGTGCAGCCACGGTGACGTGATCAAGGCGATCCTCGCCGACGCCCTCGGCCAGCACCTCGACTCGTTCCAGCGGATCGTGGTGAAC
>Ga0193742_1001256_pt1 | contig 15510 bp, 22 predicted proteins | sample L2c1metaG_FD_165511 | JGI IMG/M metagenome (GOLD analysis project Ga0193742, IMG submission 165511) | Soil microbial communities from a riparian zone of the East river system, Colorado, United States - L2c1 | ecosystem: Environmental > Terrestrial > Soil > Riparian zone | place: USA: East River... | reverse complement strand
TCCTTGGGGGTACCGTGACGAATCTTTTTGCGGAAAAAACCTGAGCGAGCTTATAAATACATCCGGTGTGGAGGGACGGCACATTCTGGCACAGTATGTCATAATATTTGAGGATGCAGGACCCTGATACAACTATATGCATAACGCATGTATATAGAGGAGGAGTAAAATGGCAGTAAGTGAAGAGGCATTTGAAGAACTTAAGGATGCGTTCGAAGAGTACCGCCTCCAGACCGAAGCTAACATTCAGTACCTGAATCAGATCATCCTACGCCACAAGCACAGCCTTAAAGAAGGCAGAGCTTATGACCCCAGCAAGAACCTGTAGCAACTGCAATGAAGAGATCAAAGGTCATGGTAACCTAAGAACTTGCCGAGCCTGCCGGGTAGGTCCGTTACTCCGTACCTGTCGTGACTGTCCAGCTCTCATCCCACGCTCTCGCAGAATCTGCGATGTTTGTAAGGAGAGAGTAAAGGCTACCCGTTCCGTGTATACTAGAGAGATACAGGACAGAGAACGAAACGCCAGAATAGCCGAGGCCCAACGTCTTAACGAAGAGGCCCGGAGACGGAGACAGAATGGCAACCAAACTTAGAGTTCCCGAGGGAGCCAACGAAAGAGCGGCTAAACTCTGGACATCAATCTACAAGAGCTACTCTGAGGATCTGTCCGACAGCCAGGTGGAACTGATGCACCGGCTGGTGGAAGTTATCGGGGTTGCTGATGATGCCCTAGCCGAACTTAAGACTGACGGACTCACCTTCATTGATAAGTCGCTCCAACCTAAAGAGCATCCTTGCGTGAAGATCGCCAAGGAATTCATCGCACTAGAAAAGGCAATCCTAACCGCCCTATACCTAGATGAGTATGAAGACGATGAGCCTATCTAGAGAATGCATGACGTGCTGCCCACTGGACAGCATCCCTGTATGGGCAACCGGATTCCGATACGCCACGCCGCTTAACTCTAAGCACGTAGGTGCATATTTCGGAACACTCCTGTCACATAAGGTATGGCTGGAGGGGAAACGGGTATACGGTATGGAAGAGGCCCTAGGCAGTACAGCAGGTGGTGAGCCTAGTTGGGTGCAGGTATGGGACACAGACCATAATGGAGACTTCATGATCTGTGGTGGTCCTACCGGAATACAGCTACACTTCCAAACTCGCTTAGACCGTGGCTTCGTTCAGGTACGGAAGATCTAGTGGGGCGCTCGACTAGCCGCACGAGACGCAGAACAAAACGCAACAAGGGCGTTGGCACCAGCAAGAGTAGCCGTTGGTTCAACACGAAGCTTCAGCTACTAAGCCCCACGCCCAGAGACAGAGCAGACTGGTCCAAGGTCAGAGAAGATGTCTGGGACCTGTGGGCAGAGACTCCTAAGGAAGACAGACCTGAGGGTAGTAAGCTAGCTCCGGTAGCAGCTATCGTGCTGGACTGGAGAGGACATTATGGTCCCGTCTTCGATGAGAGAGGACGAAGAATCGATCTCTCTATTGAGAAGATCGAAGAGTACGAAGAACTAGCAGGAGAAGGGTTCTCAGAATGTAAGGAATCTCTTCTAAAGATTATATCGATTGGGAGAATCTAATGGACGGAGCAGCGTTAGGGACATTGATCTCTGGTATCGGTGGTCTTTTTCTTGGTGCCTTTGCATTACTGAGATCATGGAAACAAGAAGCGGATAGAGTCGCCTTGATTAGAAGTACAGCCGCAGTACAGGAAAGTTCATCAGCATCAGCGGTAGGGCTCAAGTATCTGCAAGAAGCACTAGCTGCATTGCAGAAGGAAGCCATCCGTCAAGAAGGCCGTATTGGAGAACTTCTCCAGCGGTTGAAGGACGCTGAACAGAGACACAAGAGTGAGATGGCAGACCTAGAAGCTAGATACCGTGCTGAGATCTCACAACTGAAGCGCAGATTGGAAGAGAATGAGTAGAAGAACTCGTATCAAGATCTGGCTAAAGGTTATCCTTAGTGAGATCATTAGCAAGCCAATCACTTACCTTGCCGGTCTGTTAATAGGTTTATCCCTGTTGCTATCGGCTGTCACAGCCAATCAAAGCCTAACACTGTCACGCAGAGTTGAATCAGAAGCCCTACAGCGTAGGGAAGATGCTTGTGCGTACGCACAGTACCAAGCAGACCGTGAGAAGCAAGCCTTGATCAGAACTGTCACTCGTCTGATCACATCCGATAATCTTCCTCTAATCGTTGAGGTAATCAACGAAGAGTATGATAAACTACCCCCATCGACTGCATGTCTAGATCAGATCCCTGATGTGACAGGAAGCACTGAAGTTCCACAATAGAAAACGAGGGAGTACGGTCCCGATGCTAGAGCAAATCTTCTTACTACTTAATGGCTTAGCACTTGCTATTGGTGTAGGTATGGTAGCATCGGATCGACCAGCAGGGTGGCGGGTATCTGTAGCGGCTGAGACTTCTTGGCTCATCTGGGTTGTAGTGTCCGGGCTGTGGGGGCTCCTACCATCGGCAACAGCTTTGCTTGTAATGAACATCCGTGGCTGGTACCTTCACCGTAAGAACAAGGCTGTGACAGTTGCCACAGTCCTAGATGTACTAACAATAGAAGAAACTCCACAGAGAGTATTGAACAAGGTTTAGCTTTGAGTCAAGATGATCGCTGGAGACCGGAAGATACAGACGGACCCAAACCTATATGCTTAAGAGTAGTAAACGATGAGATCTGCTTCAAGTCGGGTTACCACTACTGTAACCCACGAGGTATACGATTCGTAAAGTTCTGTGCGACGTATTTGCAACACTACGCCGGCCCACTAGCCAGAACTCCGTTCATTCTTGAAGATTGGCAACGTGAAGAGGTATGTCTGCCAATCTTTGGTGAAACCAAGTGGTCAGACGACTGGCAGCAATACGTACGCCGCTACAGAGTAGCCTACTACGTTGTAGCCCGTAAAGCTGGAAAGTCTAACCTCGCCGGAGCCTTTGCGCTCTACCTCCTACTAGGAGACGACGAGGAGTCCGGACAGCTATTCAGCGGTGCTCTCGACAAGGATCAGGCCGCTAAGGTGTTCGAGCCAGCAGTTAGAATGACTGCATTGTCTCCTGAGCTTAGTGACAGAATCAAATTGAACAAGGCAGTCAAGAGCCTAACAGATGAGGCAACTAACTCGGTCTATCGTGTAATGGCTGGAGATTTCGCTGGTGAGCTTGGCCACATTCCGCACGCCTTCATCCTTGACGAGGTTCTGTCACAGAAGGACCGTAACCTGTGGGACGCAATGCGTTCGGCAGCCGGTACTCGTGCACAGGCACTGTTCATCGCCCTAACCACCGAGACCAACGACGACGCATCATTCGGCGCTAAGATGATTGATGAAGCTGAGAAGATCCAAGACAACCCTGAGCGTGCGCCACACATCTTCTCATGGGTACGCAAGACTCCAATGAACACAGACCCGTGGAACGAAGCTAACTGGTACCACGCTAACCCAGGATTGGGGACATTCAAATCGCTAGAGGAAATGCGAAGCATGGCGACGGAAGCAAAGGAAAACCCCGAACAAGAAAACTCCTTCCGCCAACTTCAGTTGAATCAGAGAGTACAGCAGGTCACTCGTTGGATGCCGATGGTTCGCTGGAACCAAAATATCGGGATGTTAAGCGAAGACGATTTAATCGGCCGAGATTGTTTCGGCGGACTCGACCTGGCAAGTACTACTGACTTGGCTTCCCTGGTATACATCTTCCCTGATCCGGAAGAAGAGGGATTCTACGATGTACTGCTAAGAGCTTGGATGCCAGAGAACATGGTAGTCAATCTTGACAAAGCAACTGGTGGAGCAGTCTCCGGGTGGATACGAGACGGACACCTCATTGCTACGGCAGGAGATTGGATCGACTACTACGGTGACGAGACAGACGGAATCTCCTACAACGATATCCACACTGCACCTGACGGACTAGCCATCCATCCCCAGATTACCAAGGATGCCAAGATATTCAACATCAAGGCAATCGGGTATGACCAGGCACAGGCCACGGCTACCGCCCAGCACATGCAGTCTCTAGATCTTCAGATAAAGCCCCTTATTCAGGGTTACGGCGTATCCCCCGCTTTGAAGGAGATCATGCGTCGGGTTAAGGCAGTCAAGTTCCGAGGACTAGATAACCCAGTCTTCCGTTGGGCTGCCGATGCTGTAGAGGTTCGTAGAGATACACAAGAAAAGATCATGATCGTCCGTCCGGACCGTGGAGCTTCAAAGAAGCGTATCGACCCCATCGCAGCACTTGCCGATGCGGTACGCATGGAGCAAGTCTACGAGCCGGAGGAAGAAGAAACTAATCCGTTCGAAACGGTATTCTAAAGGAGTTACTTATGGAGTACGGAGACGCTGTCGTATGTGGCACGCATAGGTGTAACGATGAAGGCGATGTACTAGTTATCTGGCAATACAGTGAGACTAACGTATACCTAAAACAGGGACGGCTATTACAATAGCATCTGATCAACAAATTACATACTAAAGTTCAAGGGGAGCAAGGACCGCAACCTAGGATAGTGCGGCAGCCTTCTGACGCTGTGCACAGTCAGCTACTTTCCACCATCTAACCAAAACAGAGAAATATCTCATAGCCTTGAAAGGACACAGAGATGCATACAGTACACACACCAGCTAACGAATTACGCCCTGGTGACTATGTCGTCATGGGAAACGGATCATTTGCGCTACCACGAGTGTTCGTGGTCGTCGGATGTACTAACCGTGATGGAGATTGGTACATCGATTGGTATCACCCAGGTAATGCAAGTCGTGAAGAACTTCCTGAGGAACATCGGGATCTTGTTCCGGCGATGGGTATTGGTAAGTTATCTCGATATCCGATGCGTAACTTTGACGGTGATTACTGCAAGCTTCCGAAGCTTGTAGGCGCCGGTGCTGTTACAGACAACAAGGTGCCAGTATACAAAGCGGGCACGAACTCCGGATTCATCAGCCACAACGAAGCCAGAGTTCGTAATGGTTTTCTAGCTGAACTCGGATGGCTGGCAAAGACATACTCTTAAGAAACGAAATCTCCAGGCATGAACGAATGCAGAATCTCTGCATCCTTGTCACGCACAACCCACGCACACGAGACAACATTATTCTCAACCATGTCCGAAGCCACGCTCCGGGCAATGATCTGAGATATCTTAGGCTCGCTAGCAGTCATGTTGAGCAGCTCTCCATCTGGTCCGTAAGTCTCGGTCACGATGGTGTAGGTAGCGGTTCTCATTTCAGGTTCTCCATGACAGCAGAGTTAGCAGCAAGAGCTGCATCGATTAGAGCGATGATCTCGTCAATCTTAGACATTTGCATTCTCCAGATCTCGAACGTCTCGCTTAAGCTCATCAATAATAAATAGTGCCTGTTCTAGCTTGTGCTCCAGATCGTCTACACGATCTTGCAGCCGAAGCAGGTCGTACTCTGAGGCGTTTTCCATGTCTCGTACTATACACCCTACACCCCAGGATGTCAAGTGAAGAATAAATTACTCTCAGTAATAGAATTCCTAGCAGGTCTTGCTGGCACAACGCTACGTGTGCTGTCCAACAAGACTGTCGTGAAAGCCTTTGCTGTGCTTGCAGGGGTTGCGTTGCTGACATCGTTCTTCTATGACGTCTACCCTCCATCCGCAAAGGCGTTCCTCGGAATTGTCTTCCTCCTATCAGCATGGGATGCCAATAGATAATGGGATTATTCTTCAACAGAGGTGCAGGTTCTGCACCGGTAGATGCCAGATCAACGTCTGACCTATGGACAGATCAAGTCTTCCGACGCATCACGCCTAACACCGGCATCCGAGTAGACCAGCATACCGCCCTGACACACAGTGCCGTGTATGGTTGCGTAGATCTAATTGCCGACATCGTATCAACCTTCCCGGCGCACAGATACAAGGAAAATGCTAAGGGTGGTAAGACTATGCTACCTAAGAAGGATACGATCATTGATTCTCCATCAGAAATATTTGACGACGTCAACTGGCGTCGTCTTATTGTTATCTGTTGGCTACTGCGTGGGTATGCAGCAGGTCTTGTTACAAAGAAGATGGTAAAGAACCGTAGACCTACTGCCGAGAAGATTGAACTCATCCACCCGGACAGAGTCACCTTCTATCGTGCCCGCCCAGATGATCCGATCGAATACCGACTAGACGGACATAAGACTGCACTATGGCCTAGAGGCAAACTATGGATAGGTAATGGCAAGATGATGAACCCGAACGATCCTGTCGGACGCTCGGTTATCGAATTCGCTTCATCTGATATTGGTCTTGGTCTCCATGCTCGCAAGTTCGGTAAGGATTGGTTCGCAGGTGGCGGACATCCTACCTCGTTGCTGAGAAACGACAAGTCGATTAGCAAGGTTCTACCTGAAGGTATGACGGCTGAAGACGGTGCCCGCAGAATCCGTGAGCGTTTCCTGTCATCCCTACATACAGGTGAGCCTGTAGTTCTGTCCGATGGCTGGGACTACGAAGCCATTCAGATCAAGCCAGACGAGAGCCAGTTCCTAGATACCATTAACGCTAACCAAGTTCTTATCTGCAACTTCTTCCGTGTACCACCATCGCTATTCGGAGCATCGTCCGGAGACGGTGGGGCTATTACGTACACCAACATGGAAGATAAGGGTCTGGACCTATTGAAGTTCACGATGCAACCATGGGTTACCCGTATGGAAAAGGTACTGAACACATTGCTTCCCGATAATGAATTCATCAAACTGAACCTTGACGCCCTACTTCGTACTGACACTAAGCGTCGTTACGAGACATACACTTCGGCTGTTAAGACAGGCTGGTTCAACAACAATGAGGTTCGTGAACTTGAGGACCTAGAACCAGTTCAGGGTCTGGACCAGTACCTATGGCCACCAAACCGTGCCAACATGTCTCTAGAAGAGATGGCTGGTGACCCAGACGAGGGCGAGAACGATCCAATTAACCCTCCTACACTAACAGTACCTAAGCCTAACAAGAACCTTGTAGGCGCCGCAGAAGCGGAAGCAGAAGCGGAAGCAGAAACCCCTAAAGAAGAAGCCCCTAAGGAAGATCCTAAGAAAAAGAAGGATAAGAAATAATGTCGCATGATATTGTAATCCTATCCGGTGATGATGACGATGATGATGAACTAGATGGTTGCGCTCTAGATTTCACCGATGAAGATTTCATCATTGCTGAAGATGACGTGGACTACCTAGTCCTATTCGCTGATGTGCTTGGATCTAGTGATGCAACGCTAGAGCAGCGCAAGCAAGAGTATAAGTCATTATTCGAATCCTACATTGAAGATGCAGGTGACGAATAATGGCTAGAGATCTTGGATTAGCAAATAGAATTAGAGCTAAGGGTGTCAGAGTTGTAGAAGTCGCCGGCTGGCAGACTCGTGGATCATCGACGTTTGCTCCACGAGGATCTGTCAATCACCACACAGCAGGACCAAAGAGCGGTGCAACACCATCCCTGAACATATGTATTAATGGGCGTGCAGGGCTGTCTGGTCCGTTATGTAACGTGTATCAGTCTCGTGACCCTAGTGGTAACGACATTGCATACATCGTAGCATCCGGAAGAGCCAACCACGCAGGTAAGGGCGGCTGGAGAGGACTTACCGGCAACTCGTCCATGCATGGACTAGAGATTGAGCACCCTGGACTGACGGACGTTCCTGTCCACCGTCTAGAAATCGCTGCCCGTATTCAAGCAGCCTTCCTAGAGTTTTCCAGTCGTGATGCCAACCTATGTTGCCAACACTTTGAATGGACTACACGAAAGATTGACTTCAACCGTCTAGCTCCATTCACTCCTAACTCTTTCCGTGATCGTGTGCGTTTTTGGATCGGACGCACATCCGGGTCAGCCCCGGCACCAGTACCCGCTCCAAAACCTACTCCAGTACCACTACCCCCAATTGATGAAGAAGAGGATGAAATGATTGTATTACTAGCACCAGGTAAGCCACCTCGTGTGATCTTCGGAGGCCGTCAATTCGGTTTCCGTGATCAGACACAGTGGGCCAACTTCCGCTGGGGCGTTGCAGCCGCAGGTAAGAAGCTTGTTGAGTGGAAAGTATCTGTTAACCAGTACGACTACATGATCAAGCAATACCCAGGAAGCTAACCAAGATGCCTTGGCATGTAAGCTCAGACCACGAAGAATGTTCCGGCTATGCCGTTGTCAAAGATAGTGACGGCTCTGTAGCAGGATGCCACGATACTAAGGCTAAGGCCGAGGCACAACTAAAAGCCCTATACGCAAATGAACCAGAGGAGAACAGCATGTCTGTTACCGAAAATAGTAATACGGAAGTAGCAGCCGATGTTGATGCTCCAGAAGTTGGAGCAGCTGCGGATACTGCTATTACCCGTGAAGATGAAGAACGCAAAGATGACGCACTTACTGAAGAAGTAGTTAAATCTACTGATTCCGGAGAAGCGTCTAAGTCCGATGCAGCAGCCAATGGCACTCTTCGTGAGGAAGAAGCAGAAGAGGAAGACGGAGAACGTGCGTTTAAGCCTTTCAAGAAGAAAGGTGAGGATGACGAAGAGGAAGATCCTGACGAAGACGAGGATGAGGATGAAGAAGACCCTAAGAAGAAGGGTAAGGGCAAGTTCAAGCCTTTCCAGAAGAAGTCTTCTGATGAAGTAACCGCTGAAGAGCGTATCTGTAACGTACCTATTGCATCCCGTGAAGTTACGGGTAAGGCTAAGAAGGACCATAGAAACCTTCCTACCGAAGTTATCGACCGTCTAAAGGAAAACAACTCCGATGTAGGTGTTGTGGACTCCGCAGGACGTGGCCTATTCGAGCTACGTTTCCGTCCAGAGTTCCGCACCAACGATGACGGTACAGCATCTGTACACGGTTATGCCACAGTGTACGGACACCGCTACGACGTAGCCGGTGGGCCACCTTACGGATTCACAGAGACAATCAAGCGTGACGCTGCAAAGCGTTCAGTAGAACAGCGTGACGATGTTCGTCTACTTGTGAACCACGACGGTATCGCACTAGCTCGTACCCGTTCTGGTACGCTTCGCCTAGAGTCTGACGATACCGGCCTGTACATTGAGGCCACCCTGGACGTACAGCGTTCACCTCTTGCTCAGTCTCTGTTCTCTGCTATGGACCGTAAGGACATGGACGAGATGTCATTCGCCTTCAAGGTTCTTGATGACGAGTGGGATGACGAGTACTCGGATCGCTCCATCAGCGAGGTAATGCTTTACGACGTTTCTATCGTAACTTACCCTGCTAACCCTGCTGCACTTGCTTCTCTTAAGAAGGAACGTAGTGCGGATTCTGAGGAAGTAGTAGTCGAAGAGACAGAAGAGCGTGAAGAAACAGTCCATTCAATCGATCTGTTCACAGCTTCAGCACTTCTGCTGGAGCTTGACGAACAGCTAGAGAAGTAGGCAGAAGTTGGATACGGCAACTTCCGTTTACATTTACAGGGACACCATCGGACAGCCCCTTAACGTAGGCATCACAGCCCGAGGACTCCGAAGACAACACGAGTTTGCGGAGTCTAAGGTCTGGTGGCCGTTAGTGGCAACCTGTCAGGTGATGCATTGTGCTACTCGTGAAGAGGCAATTGATATCGAGCAAGAGCTACTAGATCGTTTCCATCCTCCGTTCAATTCTGAGGATAAGCGAATGGCTCTTGCTAGATACTATGGCTGCTCCCCGGTTGTAGAAATGAAACCGCACGCTGAAGTAAGACGACGTAGACTCCGCTGGAGAACTCTTCCTATGGCTATGCGTTCTACTGTTAAGTGTGTTCAGTGTGATGATCGTCTAGCGTTAGAACTACTAGACGGTGACTGTGGCTTATGTCACACAGCACTGAAGACAGCTAAGATCAGCGGTAAGCGTCAAGATGGACGTGAGTGGGGAGAAATAACCTCAAAAATAAAGAAATAGCTATAACGAGGTTGTTTTTTCAGTAAGTTTATGATATAATGTTTTCATGATAGTCACTGACTATCTTATAGTCTAAAAACGAATATTCCGAGCCATTGTATGCTTCGCCGGTTCCCCCGTAAGACGATGCACTGCGCCTGTTGAAGAGGTTCCCCCTCTTGCGGATGTTGGAAGACAAATTCCCAACTAACCCTTTAATAGGAAAGCAGAAAATGATGATTGATGAAATTCGTGAGCAGATTCAGAAGCTCCTTGACGAGAGAGACGCTAAGTACGCCGAATCTCGCAAGCTTCTAGCTACTGCCGTTTCGGAAGCTCGTTCAATGAACGACGAAGAGACAGAGCAGTACAAGACAGTGCGTGCAGAAGCTGACAAGCTTGATGCCCGTGTACAGAGTGAACTAAAGCCAGCTCTTGCCGATCTTGAAGCCGACGAGGCCCGTGACGAAGAGCGTAAGCAGTTCGCTGCTACGGTAACTCCAGCCGCTAAGACTGGTGCCGCAGCTCAGGTTCATGTAACCTCAGAGCCTTCTCCATACGATGAGCGTTCTAGCCACAGCTTCTTCATGGACGCTGCCATGGTATCCCGTGGTAAGGCTTCCCGTGACCAGCGTGAGCGTTACGAGCGTCATGAGAATGAAGTTCGTGCCGACAACGTTACCGGAGACTTCTCGTCTCTAGTCGTGCCTCAGTACCTACCAGAGAAGTTCGCTCCTAACCTTTCAGCAGGTCGAGTAACTGCTGACATTATTGCGAACGAGCCTCTTTCGGACGAAGGTATGGTCTTCACCCTACCTCGTGCAACTCAGAGCACTGTTGTAGCCGCTCAGTCCGGTGAAAACACTCAGGTTGCTAGTCAGAGCTACGACACAGAAGACCTAGTATTCCACCTAGAGACATACGCCGGTCAAGTAGACCTGTCGCTACAGTCTCGTGAGCGTGGACGTAACATCGACTCTATCCTCTACAAGGACCTGGCCAGCCAGTACGTTGTAAAGGTTAACGCCGATGTTATCAACGGTCCAGGACACAACGTGGGCAAGCGCCACCTTGGTATCCTTCAGACAAGCGGTCGTGCAACGGTGACATGTTCAGTGTCTACCGGTGTAGGAATCGTGCGTAAGGTTCACGAAGCTCTAAGCGTTGTGAACACCCGCCGTCTAGAAGGCGCCGACGCTGTGGTCATGCACCCAGCTCGTTGGAACTACCTACTATCCTCAGTTGATGGTAGCAACCGCCCACTAATGGGTCTAAGCGATTCTGTTCCGCAGAACGTTTGGGGCCAGGGTGACGCCAACAAGGTTAACGTAGTTAGCCCAGTTGGTTCCATCGGTGGAGTGCCAGTTTACACTGATGCTCTTGTGCCTAACACACTATCGCTTGGTACCACTGGTGCCGACGAGGACGTAATTATGGTCCTTAAGCGTGACGACATCATCCTGTTCGAAGAGAACAGACTGCCACGTCGTTGGGAATTCGAGCAGACTCTTGGCGGAACGCTGGCTATCAAGCTAGTTATCGCAGGATTCAGCTCCTTCACTGCTGGCCGATACCCACAGAGTATCGCAGTTGTGCAGGGTATCGGACTTAGAACTCCGGTATTCGGATAATCCCTTCTAACATAACTTCATAGAGCTGGGGACCGGTGCCCCTGGTCTCCAGCTCTTAGTTTTGAAAGGAGGGGCGTAGTATGGCTATTCCCTCAGGATTAAGTGGTCAGTTCGGTTTCCGTGAGGAAACTACATACGGTACAGCAGTTACTGCTAACCGTTTCGTTCAGCTAGTTGACGAGTCAGTACAAACTGAGATTGAAAGACTAGAGAGCAGCTCTATCATTGCCGGTGCACGTGTTATGCGTAGCTCGCAATGGACAGCTTCGATTCACCGCTCAGAAGGCGACATCGGGCTTGAGCTGATGGACGGAACAGTTGGTCTATTCTTCAAGCATATGATGGGTACAGTTGCTTCTACCTCTTCAGGTGGCGGCGCTCCGTTCTCACATACGTTCGACGTAGGCCCATTAACTGGTAAGTCTTTAACCGTTCAGTTCGGTCGTCCAACTCGTACAGGTGTGGTAGTTCCATTCACCTATGCGGGTGTCAAGATTCAGTCATGGGAAATCGGTCTTAGTGCCGGAGAAATCGCAACACTCGGTCTAACCGTTGTTGCACAGTCTGAAACTTACAACCTTACTGATACAACAGGGCCATATGCTCTACAGGTTGCTTCGTACAACCCTACAGACAAGCCTTTCACCTTCGTGGACGGTTCACTGTCAATGGGTGGTTCGGATCTCTGCGTTCGTTCGGCAACTATCTCAGGTGAAAACAACCTGGATACCGACAGAACTTGCGTAGGGTCTAGAGAAATTCTAGAGCCTCTTGAAGCTGACCTTCGTGAGTACACTGCTGAATTCGAAGTTGAGTTCGGTCAGAACGGTCAAGCAGGCGAAATGGTTCTGTACGATCGCTACGTAAACGGTGATGAAGCTACGCTTGTTCTCCGTCTAGAAAGCGAAGACGGAACTCGTAGCCTAACGATCTCAGGTAACCTGAGAACAGACGGCGAGACTCCAACTATCGGTGGTCGTGAAATGTTAACTTATAGCTTAAGTGGCAAGTTTTTAGGTACTACCAATGACACCACTGCACTACAAATGTCATTCGTGAGTGCTGATTCTACACCATAAATCACTTTAGATATACACACTAAAATCATATAGCCTCTAGCTCGCAGCCGTATCCTGTGGGCTGGAGGCTTTATGTTTAATAAGATAATGAAATGCAGAAACCAGCAATTCAGTGGAATCACGAAACCCACCTAAACTCGTATTACAACTAGAACACAGAATTCCTCTCACGCATTTACCACAACTTTTACGCCCCGGACAACATTTTCGGTCATGATCTATAGCCAAATCTCTGCCGTTAATGTGTGGTTTAGTTTGACATATAGCACAACTATTGTTTTGAGTCTTTAATATTTCATTATACTCTTTATTAGTTAACCCATAATTACATTTTCTAACAGACTCTTTAGCTGCGAGTCGTCCTTCCTCAGTTTTTCTAGTTACCCTAGCCCGATTTTTAGCTGAAATTTTCTGTCTTTGGTGGTAATCAGGATTATTTTTGGTATAATGCTTAGAGTATTGATTGACGCAAATTCTACATCTTAATGCTCCCTTGTTGTCAACTCTGAGTGTGTCCTCGTTAAATTCGTGACCCTTATTACATCTTTCGGGTATAGATCGTCCAACGGATGTCCGTCTATTGATCATTTCTTCATAAGATAATTTTTTCGGCATAACTATTAGTATACCACACGCCTGATACGGAGGCAAGTTTTATGGAAATTAAAATGGCACAAGTGAAGGACAATCCAAACCGTCCTTCGATAGATGACAACTTTGAGATTCCTCGGGTTAAAGTAGATCTGCTCTATCCGACATCAGAGCGAATTCATGTGTATACGCACCAAGCCCTGACTAAGGCATACAATCACGATGCCACGTCCGGCTGGAACCTTATGGGTTCTGAGCACGCTCGATTCAGTGGTGCCAACATCTCAAAGGCTCGCAACGAGCTGGTAAGCCTGTTCCTTCAGGGTGATGCCGAATGGGCTATGTTCTTGGACACCGATATGGTGATTTCCGATGATACTATCGCACGTTTACTTCTAGCAGCAGAAGTGTCCGGCGCCGATGTAATTAGCGGACTCTGCGTGATGATTGGTGCAAGCGGACCAATCCCCACCATCTACGAGTTCGGAAACTTCAGTGCAGGCGAAGTTACCAGAGTAGCATTCGACTACCCAGACAAGGCCATCCTTCAGGTAGCAGCTACCGGAACAGCCTGTCTTATGGTGAAGCGAGAAGTCTTTGAGACTATCGCTGCCGCCCATCCTAACAACCCATACCCGTGGTTTCGTGAAGACGTCATCAACGGTGAGTGGATCAGCGAGGACATCTACTTCTGTCTTCAGGCTAACTCCTTTGACCATCCCGTGTTCGTGGACTGTAATACACCTGTAGGACACGCCAAGGGTTCTCGTGTGTGGATGCCGGAAGATATCCGCAAGGAATCTAGTATGCCGGATCAACATAACGTTGTTGTCATCCCTGTGAAAAACAAGCTTAAGATGACAAAGGATCTCGTAGCACAGCTCCGTGAACAAGACGAGACTGACGAAATCATCATCGTTGATAACGGTAGTGGTAAAGAAATGCGAAACTGGCTCTCATGCCAGGACGACATTACCGTTCTCGATATGCCAGATGCAGGTATTCACGAGATGTGGAATGCTGCTACTAACACGGTAACAGCACTTAGTCAGAAGCGTAACATAAACGTTACGTTCTTGAATAATGATATTGTCATCGGAGATAACTTCATTTCTAACATGGCTAAAGCTCTCCGCTCCTCAAAGGGTCTTATGGCAGTCTGTGCCAACTATGACGGACGAGAGATCAGTGATCTCTATGAGACAACTGCCGACATCTGTGCTGCTCGATACGACGGTACAGGAGGCTTCGCCGGTTTCGCATTCACTGTTAAGGTAGAATGGTTCCACTCCGGTTATGCCTTCCCTGAAGAGTGCAAGTGGTGGGGTGGAGACAACGACCTTGTCAACATGATCACTGTTGTTGCCAAGGGAACTGTTGGAATCTCCCGTGACGCCACCGTAGTCCACATTGACGGCGGAAGCCTAACAGCCGGAGATCCTGCGTGGTCCAAGTTCAAGGAACAGACTACGAAGGATATGGAAGCTCTAGCTAAGCGCTGGGAAGGCATCATGTCCGAGATAGCAAAGTCACAGGAACCCAGCAATGAAGAAGGCTAAGATCGGCCTAGCCTATATCTCTGATCGTGAAGATCGGTACCTGCCGCAGTGTAAAGCATCTGTCGAGCAGCACTTAGATTATCCGTTCGTAGCCACTACGGTTATTGACGATCGACACCACAGGCTAGGTCTCGCCGGAGCTGCTAGAGCAGCATGGCAGTGGGCGGTAGAACAGGACGTAGATTATCTCTTTCACATGGAAGAGGATATGCTCCTTGTCCGAGACGTTGACATACAAGAGATGGTTGACGTGCTCGTGAACAACGTCGAGCTTGCTCAGGTTATTCTCCATCGTCAACCCTGGTCTGGCGATGAACACAGGGTAGGAGGCGTTATGCAGCGGATGGGTGCAGAACCTAAGGATTGTAAGTCTTGTGACCTACGTTGGTCCACCCAGAAATTTATCTTCTCTCTGAACCCCTGTCTTATTCCTCGTGACGTCCTAGAGATCGGATGGCCAGATGACAACGAGGCAGGGATCACCCAGACCCTACTAGGTATGGGATATGAGTTCGGATTCCTAGGTCATCCTACGGATGAGCCATACGTTAACCACATAGGCAGTACGAGAGGCGACGGATGGAAGCTGTAAGAAAACTTCCGTCTAAGATCTCTGTACTAGGTGCCGGCCCCCATGGACAACAGCTAGCCGCTATACTGAGAAACCGTGGAGTAGATGCCAGACTCTATGACGATGAGCAGCCATCTTGGAA
>Ga0193742_1001255_pt1 | contig 15518 bp, 25 predicted proteins | sample L2c1metaG_FD_165511 | JGI IMG/M metagenome (GOLD analysis project Ga0193742, IMG submission 165511) | Soil microbial communities from a riparian zone of the East river system, Colorado, United States - L2c1 | ecosystem: Environmental > Terrestrial > Soil > Riparian zone | place: USA: East River... | reverse complement strand
GGCCTCGACGAGCAGGCACATCAGCTTGGCGTAGCCGGCAAGACTGCCAAGCTGTCGGAGCTGGCTTTCGAGTTCGGCAACCCCGAGATCAAGGCCAAGAAGAATCGGGAGTCCGACGGGTACGGCAAGATCCCTGTCGACGACCCTCGGTACATCGAGTACTTGATCGGAGATGTCAAGGCGTCTCGGGCAGTAGCCCAAGCGCTGCTGAAGAAAGGACCACTGAACGAGTACGCGCTTCGAGAGCAGAGGATCGCTTCTCGGGTAGCGGCTATCTCGTCTAACGGCCTGCGGGTGGACATCCCCAAGGCCCAGGCTCGAGTCGACCAGCTCAAGGTCAGGCGCGACGAGATCATGGACATGATGGTCTCGAAGTACTCGTTCCCGACTGAAGGGTCGATGCCTTGGAGGACGACGGCGGGCAAGGAAGCCGTACTCCAGGCGCTGAAGGACCATGGCGTCGACGAAGGTACTCGACCGCACTGGCCACGCACTCCTAACGGAGCGCTGCAGCTCGGCGGTCAGGTGCTGATCGAGCTGGTCGAAGGTGCGAGCGAAGAGGCTCACGACCTCGGACACGCACTCGCAGAGCTGATGGGTCAGCGATCGCTGGCTGCGCTGGCGCTGTCGTGCGTGCACCCAGACGGCTTCGTCCACCCGGACATCACAATGCTGCAGGCTTCGGGTAGGTCGTCAACCACAGAGCCAGGCCTGACGGTCTGGACGAAGGCGAGCCCGGAGAAGGAGTACTTCATCCCGGACAACGAGGATCACGCGCTGCTCGAGATCGACGCTAACAACGCTGATGCTCGGTGCGTGGCCTGGATGTCGGGCGACACGAAGTACGCCGAGCGGTTCGAACCCGGGGCCGACGGCCACCTCATCAACGCCTGGGCTGCCTGGGGCAAGGACGTCGTAGGCACCGACAAGCACGATCCGGTGACTGCGGGGTTCCGCCAGCTCGCGAAGCCGGGCGGACACGGCTGGGGTTACCGGATCGGACCGGGCAAGCTGTCGAAAACCTGGAAGAAGCCGTTTGTCGAGGCCAAGAGGTTCTTGGACAACATGAACAAGGCGTTCCCTCGGGTCATCGAATGGCAGAACGCGGCTACGAAGTTCGCTCAGGCTCACGGGTTTGTCGTGAACGAGTGGGGCCGGAAGATGAAGGTTCAGAAGGACAGGGAGTTTACACAAGCCCCTGCTCTTCTCGGACAGTCGTCAACTCGGGAGGTCATGATGAATGGCCTCTTGAAAATGCCTCACAACGTCGTACGTTTGATCAAGGCATGGGTGCACGACGCGTTCTTGTTCAGCCTGCCGAAGAGTAAGTTTGAAGCCGGGTCGAAGTATCTCGTCAGCCTGATGGAGGTCGAGCTGCCGGCGCCTAAGGGAGGACAGGTCATGCAGTATCCGATGTCAGCAGGGCCGCCGGGGGATACTTGGCGGAGTGCCGAACACTAACCACCGTGTCCCGGGTGTCGAGGGGGCATCCGGGACACGGACCTACGAGAGGAACGACATGAGCAGTAGTCAAGATTGGATCGACGACGCACGGTCGGTTGTCGCCAGTCAAACGGAGCACATCAAAGATCTCGAGCTGAAGGTCGAAGGGCTCGGCCAGGAGAACACCGAGCTGGAGTGTCGGGTCGCGTCCCTGACTACGCAGAACCTGGCGCTGATCAGCAAGTTCGAAGACCTGGCCCGAGCAGCCCGAGACTCGCTGGAAGCCTTGCGGATCCTGCGATCGGCTCTTAGCTCGAAGAGCAAGCAAAGTACTGAAACCACCACCCGGCTTCTCGAGGGCCTCGACGGATGACCATCCGCATCAGCGTCAACAAGGCACCAGCCGCCGGGGACATCAGGCTCCTCGGGGTCGGTGACCGTGTGTCGCTTAGCGCTAGTGTGTACGAGCGCGAAGACTGGCTAAGCCTCCTGCCAGCGCTGACCATCGCCATTCATCGCGGTGCGAGCGTGGTCTGGGAAGAGTCATGAGGATATGTGACTTCGCGGCGTGCGAACGAATACACCGGGCCAAGGGCTTCTGCAGTGTTCACTATCGCCAGTGGTCTGCTGGCGTTACGCTGAAGCCCATACGCGACACCTACAAGGACACCAAATGCGCCCTCGATTACTGTGATCGGGTTCGCGAGACCGTGCGTTGGTGTCACACCCACTACGAGCAACAACACCGGGGTCTTCCCTTCACACCCATCAAGCCGGTGTCCCAGAAGGGGTCGGGTTCGCTGAACTTTGGATACCGAAGATTCAAGGTGGGCGGGACGTCGTACGCGGAGCACCGCTTGGTTATGGAGAAATACCTGGGCCGAGCCTTGAAGAAGCACGAGACGGTGCACCACAAGAATGGCATCCGGGACGACAACCGGATAGAGAACCTGGAGCTGTGGAGCAAGTCCCAACCTTACGGACAACAGGTGGAAGACAAAACGGCCTGGGCTACCTGGTGGCTGAAGCAGTACCAACCCGAAGTCCTTAACATCGTGCGGGAAGAGGCGTAATGGAGATCGTCGGCATCACCGGTAAAGCCAGACACGGCAAGGACACGGCGGCCCAGGCGTTCGTCGAGCACCACGGCTTCGTGCGGGTCGGATTTGCCGACGCGCTGAAGCGGGCGGCCTTGGCCCTGGACCCGATCGTCGTGGCGGGCTCATTCCCGTCGCGGTTGTCGGAGGTCGTCGGGTACGCCGGCTGGGAGGCCGCCAAGGATCGGTTCCCGGAGGTCCGACGGATCCTCCAGCGCCTAGGCACCGAGGTGGTCCGAGACACTGTGCATCCCGACGGCTGGCTCATGGCCTGGCAGTATCAGGTCGACAGCCTCGGAAACGCGGGAGTCCGGGGTATAGTCGTGCCGGACGTTAGGTTCTTGAACGAAGCGGCGTACGTCGGGAAGCACGGCGGCCGGATCGTCCGAGTCGTCAGACCTGCACTACCTGAGTCCGGCGACGGGCATGCCAGCGAGGTCGAGCAGGAATCCATCCAGGCCGACATCACCGTGGTCAACGAGGGCTCGGCCGAGCAGTTCCAGCGCCGGCTGCTCGGCACCTATTACCTGGGAAGGACGTCATGAGCTTCGAGCTGCCTTCACCGCGCGGAGAGCTTCTGTGGTACGCAATTGATTTTGATGGCACGTTGGCCACTGGGGTGTGGACCCCCGAGTCGTCCGGTCGTGAGATCGGCGTACCCATCAAGGAGAACATTAACAAGCTCTGGGAAGTCGTTCGAGCTGGGTTCAAGATCTCGGTTCATACGGCCCGGGGGTGGGAGCACTACGAGGCTATTGAGTCGTGGTTGAACTACTACGAGGTACCCTTCCGGCGCATTGTGTGCGGTAAAATTCTGGCCCACCGATATGTGGACGATCGAGCGATTAGTGCCTTCGACGACACCTGGCTCCCGTGAAAGGAAACAATATGCTGCGCTACGCAAACTACAAGGGCAACGCCGATACCAACACCATTCAAGTCGAGTTTTACGGGGAGGTTCGATGACCGAGCGCAAGATCGAGATCGTGTCAGAGCCCTACTTCCGAGGGGTCGGCATCTTCGGCAACGGGTTGTTGCTTACGATCATTCTGTTCATGGTCGACCTGTTGAAGTCACAGCCGATTGAGTGGCTGACCAACCTCATGCCACTGATCACCGTGTTCGTCGTGCTGGCGTGGTCGAAGCACACGTACATCGACCGAGTTCGGGGGACACGATGAAGCGCACTCTGCAGGACATGGTCCTCGAGTTCCACGAGACCTTCGGGTGTGCTATCGACGATCGGTCGCTTGAGTGGTTCCACAGTCGCGAAGCCATACTCGCTGAAGAGCGCAAGGAACTGGACGATGAGCTTCACTACCTGATCTTCGGGTATGGTGATCTTAATGCTGTAGCCAAGGAGATCGCCGACGAGATCTACGTTCTTTTCGGCACGGCCGTCGCACTCGGCATCGACGCTGACAAAGCAGTACGTCTGGTCCACGCGTCGAACATGTCGAAGCTAGGCGCCGACGGCAAGCCGATCTACCGAGGTGACGGCAAGGTGCTCAAGGGTCCGAACTACGTCGAGCCCGACATGACTAGCTGTGTGAAGGAGATCCGATGACCGAACCACGCGTGGCCAAGAACGCCCTGGTCGAGGGTAATGGCACGGTGAACCGTCTGTACATCGACGGTGTTGAGTTCCCGTACGCCACCATCGCTATCGACATCGACACCGTCCAGCCGGGCTTCACCGAGGCTGACCACTGGCCGAGCATCACGATCACCATCCCGCTCGAGCAGGGCGCCCGGGTCATCCTCGACGGCGGTCAGGATCTTGAGGACAAGGCGGTCGCCGAGTCGATGAAGCCGGCCGCCGATGAGTGACTACCCAGAGGACATGGGCCGGTCGACGTCGTGGGCTCTGGCCGAAGTCCGCACGGTGCTGAACCGGGCAAGGACGGCTCTCGAGTCTATCGGCACCGACCCGACGAAGGTCCTGTGGAAGGTGCAGTTCTCGGCGCCTCAGTTCGACGGGCCGGCGGATCGATACTCCGGACACTGTGAGGAGATCGCCATCGAACACCCCGGGGCCGCCGAGATGATCCACGGTCTGCAGGAAGCCGTCAGGCTCCTCGAGCCGTTCGAGAAGACGGGCAGGACCAAGTACGAAGGCTGATCGACGCCGGCCCTTCGGGGTCAGTTGCAAACTGACCCTACTACCGGGAGGATTCGGTGGATTCATACACCCGAGATGGTAAGAACTTCGCGTTCAGCTACAAGGAGTTGAAGGCCCAGTACGAGGCGTACGAGCTGCTGACCGACGAGCAGTTCATGGCAGACCTGCCGAACATCCTGCACTTCGTCGTCTTCGTCTGCTGGTTCAAGCAGCTGCGGGCGAAGGACGTGCTCGCCGACGACGGCTTGGTCCACGAGTTGGTGCACCTGATATGCCTCGACGGGTACGACGCCGGCTCTACGATCGCGACAACCCGTCGGCTGTTCACCGACACCGTACGACTTGCGTGAGGAGCGCGATGACCTTCGTTCAGATCCTGACCGTGTGCTTCTCTACCGGAAATGCGGTCGGGATGATCCTGGCCGTTCGGAAGCACCCAGCCGGATGGGTTGTAACCGCCTTTGCCCAGCTGTCTATGGGTGTCTACCTTATAACCACCAAGCAGTGGTTTGGCATCGCTCAGTTCGTCTGTTTGGCCATCGCATTGTGGGGCTTGTGGACGTGGACCCGAAAGGATTCTGATGACCCGGTACCGAGCGATCGTGAGGATCTACCGTAACGCCCCGAAGGATTGGCAGTGGGACTGTGATAGGTGTGGTCGCAGTCGGTACAGCGATGCCTTCGACGACATAAAGAAGGACGCGGTGCTTCACTACGCCTCCCACATGAACGTGGGGTTCGCTCGGGTAGCAGGAGGTGATCTTCATGCGCAGCGGTCACGAGCCGTAGGGGGTGACCTGTGATGGGTCGGAGGGCGACAACGACGAACTACCACGACGTGTGCTGCAAGTGGTGCCGGAAGTACTTGTGTCGAAAGGCCAATAGCCGTCGGGATGACAAGCGGGCAGTAGTCAGGTACGAGCGTCGAGTCGAAGCCAAGGCGGATATTCGAGAGCAGCTCGATGATCTGCGGTTCAGGGTAAACCCGGACGACAGCACCGACGAGCGTCACGGCCCGCAGTGGGTCTGGGACATTATACATTCCGTGTAAACTACCGGGACGCTTGGACTTCGGTTCGAGCGTCCCGGTTTCCTTTTGGAGGGCCTTATGAACAGTTACATCGAGATTCCGTTGACGCAGGGTTTTGTAGCTATCGTCGACGTGGGGGACTACGACTTGGTTGCCGGCAGAAAATGGCATGCGGTCCGGAGGAGGTCGGGTATTGTGTATGCCGCGACAAACGTTCCGCAGCCTGATGGCGGACAAAGGCCCCTGACGATGCATCGTGTGATTCTCGAGGGTTCCGAGCGAGTCGACCACATCAACGGCGTGGGTCTTGACAACCGCAGATCGAACCTTCGTCCAGCCACCCACACAGAGAACATGCAGAACCGAAAGAGGCACAGCAACAACACCTCCGGGTACAAGGGCGTCTACGCTGCTAGGGGGCGCTGGCGAGCAGCTATCCGAGCCAACGGTCAGAAGCACAACCTTGGGTACTTCGACTCGCCTGAAGACGCAGCGGCTGCATACGACGAAGCTTCTCGTCTCCTACACGGCGAGTTCTCCCGGCCTAATAACTGACCTAAAAGACCCCACATACAACAAATGCCGGGCACCCGGAGTTGGCGTGAGCCTTCTCTAGGTGCCCGGCTATTCGTGTTTCTGGAGGTCAGCGCTTCGGACGATTCTTCGCCCAGTAGACTCGGGCGACACCGATCGCACCGCCGGCCACGACGACGAGCTGGTTGACCCAGCCGGCCGCCTCGGCGACATCGGCGATCAGTACACCTGCGTACGTACCGGCGAACGCCACGGCAGCTTCGACGGCCTTGCGGGCCTTCAAAATCGTGCCGTCGACATCCGGGTGGGACACGTCGAAGTCGTAGTTGCTCATGATCCTCCTTTCCCGATCCCTGGGTGGGATCAAGATTTACGGGGCCGGATAAGTCACTTCGGTTTGATCTCGCTTCGAACAGTATGTCCGCACAAGGAGCAGACAAAATCCCGGCGCACAGACTTGTCGCTAATATCATACCACGAGGTCCAGAACCCCGTAGGGTGGCTGCACTTCGGCACTTGTACCTCCTGTGTCAGGTCTTCTGAGCGTCAGCCTTCGCCCGGTTAGGGACGAACTTGCTGACCAGCCACAAAGCCGTCAGCCAGACTTGAACCACCAGACTTGGGACCAGAACCACTGGGCTTGCCAGCAGCAGGACCAACAACACCTGGGGGAAGGTCTTCAGGCTGCCGGCCCGACGACGCTTGTTGCCGATGGCGCCGAGGCGCACGCCAGCCCACATGATCCAGCGCCGAGGGAACGTGACGCCCGAGGCTCGCATAGCCTCACGGAACTGGCGGTCGACGTCGTTGGACTTGACGCCGGCCGGAATGCCGTCGGTGATGAGCCAGTCGTGAAGCACAGCCGACTTCGAGTACAACCCGGTCCGAGGGTACAGCCAGGCCGTAGCCCTCGGAACCGAGGCGAAGTCCGTCACGTAGCCCACCGGGACTCGGTGCTCAACCTGGTCAGTCTTGAAGATCAGGTCGCGAGTCAGCTCCCAGTTGATGTCGTCGATCTCGTCGACTCCGAGCTTCGTGACGAACATCAGGCCGGCGGAGTCGTGTTTGTCGCAGCGATAGTAGCCTGCGCCGCAGCTGTGTTGGCGTCGACCAGCAGGTCCGTCAGGTTCGGACCGAACCAACCGGTGTTAGCCACGACGGAAACGATCGCCTGGCCCTGAGCGTTGCGAGGGAGGCCCCACATATACGCGTAGTCGTTGGCGTCCTGCATGCTGTTGAACCGAAAGTGCCCTGACGGGGTGACGGCCCAGACGTGCGCAGAACCGGACCACTTGCAGATCTTCGGACTCACTTCGTCGTCTCCTTCGCTGTCGAGACCCGCGAGCACTCGGGCTCGGGGGATGATGAGGTTGATGAGTTGGTGAATCCTGTTATCTCCAGGGCACACCTTGCCGTAGGAGATCGTCCACAGCTCTCCGCCGGCTACGCGGCCGCCGAAGTCGAAGGGTTCGAAGTTTCCATCGCAGCCCTGACGGTGGTACGCGATACCTCGCGAGCCCGGCCGTGAATCGGGGCAAAGCACGAGCGGGATTCCGTGGGTGTGATAAGCCCAGGCGCAGATCCGAGCGATCGACTCGACCTGCTCGTTGGTAAACCCCGGAACGTTCGACCCAGTCCACGAACCGAATGCGTCGCCGTGGTCTTCGTTCTCGATGCTCAGCATTCTGTGGTTACCGTCGAGGTTCGCAGCGCTCTTGTACTTGGTGTCTCGAGACTGGGTGATAAACCCGTTTGCTTGTGTCGAGAAGTGTGCGGCGTGAGCCGGTGCGTACCCAACGATAGTGTGAATCACGATGCCGTCGTACTTGGACATCAACGTGCTGGTGGCAGCGTTTACAAACTGCGCACCCGGCATGACCGCCATGGTTTCCTCTCCCGTTACCCGGAGTCTTGGATGCAGGCTTGAATCTCCTGGGTGGTCAGGGGTCCAGTAACAACTGAAAGTGTCTCTGGGTGCCACCCTGGCATACACGCAGGGCCTGCTGTCCCCTGCGGCCCTATCGGACCGATTTCACCCTTAGGCCCTGTCGGACCCACTACGTGACCTACCCTCATCGGAGGGTAGCTATCAGTGAAGTGGACCCACAGGTCCCCCGACCCGTCGACCACCATATAGTCGACACCACGGCCGGGATCGCCGTCTTGCCCGCTAGAACCGTCTGTACCGTCCCGACCGGGCTGCCCGGTGTCTCCACCCTGGCCGGGTGTTCCCGGGGCCCCAGCGTCGCCCTCAGGGCCTCGAAATCTGGAGTCGTCCCGGATATCCTCCAGCAAAAGGGCTGCGGCCATCGCAGCTACCGAATTAGCGTCTACAGTCTCTCCCGGCCCTGGCAGCGGGATCTCGGGAAGCCCTTGCTCCACCCTTAGGCGATTGGCCTCCCTGAGATCTTCGATAGCTTGATCGGTGATCGTGCTTTGAGCTTCGTTACGAGAAACCCAAACCGCCAGGAACACACAGCCAGCCACCGCGAGCACCGAAATGATCAGACTTGTGACGACAGCCATCTTGCCGAGCCGAGTAACCCGACGCTCTACGTGGTCGACGTGTTCCTTGGTAGGGACCCGACGCACCTCGTCTTCGACCAAGGCAAGCTGGTCTTCTAGTTCGCCTTGACGATCAGAGCCCCCGGCTCCGTCGTAGTTGCTCATTATCTCGTTCAACTCCTGTCAGTCGTTCCCTCATCTTGTCCAGCTCGAGAAGGTGGTCAGCGCGTAGCTGGGCAATCTCGAATCGGAGCTGGCCGTTTTCGGCCTTAAGGGTGCCCATCTCCTTGCTCATCTCGAGCATCTGTTCGCGCACCAGCTTTGTCAGGGCGCTGGTCGTCGACACAATGACGCTCTCACTTTCGTGCTCGGACCTAGTGTCTTCGCGCTTTTCGCGCCTGTTCTCGAGCAGCATCTTTCCTAGCCAGAAGAGCAAGGCTGTGGCGATGCTTGAAGGGCCTCCGATCCCAAGGATCTGAGCTAGGTCAATTCCCCCAGTGTCGGCGGCCTGTGACAGGATCATCTGCCATTCCTCTCGGATTGGGCCGCTCTCAACTCTAGGAGCAATCGGCGAAGTTCCTCTGGGTCTTCTCTCTCTCTCTTACGGCGTCGCTCGACCCGCAGGTCGTGCACGCTGTCCATCGCGAACGCCCCGAACAGGAACGCGTACGACAAGACTCTTGCGCCGCCGGCCACGGCTATAACTGACGAGATCGTAAACAGCCCGAGGGCTACGACCACGAGACCGGCAATCCGGAAACCCTTCCGCTTGCCCATACCGGCAAGCAGAAGGACTCCGGCTACGACGAACTCGGCACCCAAGAGCAGCTCGGCCCACTGGGGCGCCGAGCGCTCGAGGCTGACGATAGGGTAGATCGTCGAGTACAGGCCGAAGGCGATGATCAATAAGTATGTGATCACCTTCGACCAGTTCTCGGCGAACCTGCTGAACTTCATGTCACGCAGCCACGTACAGCACGGACATCGACGGTTCGTGCCCTCCGGAGGCGAGGGTGTTGGCCGTCGGGTTTGCCCACCCCTGTAGAGATATCACGTCGTTTACAGCAAGACGAGCGTGGATGTTGTTTTGAACATCCTTATAGAAGGCCGTTCCTGACGTGTTCTGGAACGAGGCCCCGGATTGCATGGCCGACCCGTTCTTCAGCCACTGAGACCCGAGGCTGCCCGACGCGTTTTGCCCGCTTACGTTAGAACACAGGGAGTATAGCCCAGCGGTTAGGATGGTCACGGTGTTCGTAGTAAGGTTGACCGTTACACCACGAGACTCTAGCGTGCTGGTCCAGTCAACGACCACCCCAGACGTCGTGAGCGACTGGTTGGCAGTCTGAACCAGCTTACAATACGGCGCCGCTCCCCCCGTCGCGGCCTGTAGAGCCGCAATATCGGTCTCGGCATCATCGAGACGGGTGTCCAGAGCGCCGAGCTGTGTGGCTGCGGGTGACCCGGTAGTGACACCTGCCCCCAACCGGGTGCGAATGTCGGCCAACTGCGAGGCCGCCGACCCCGTAGTCACATTCGCGCCCGTGCCGACACCCGCACCGAAGCGAGCGTCGGCCGTGGCCGTGTTCGTGACCCCCGCGCCGAGACGGTCGGACAACCTCTGGTTGCCAATGCCGATCGCACCCGACACGTTGGTAGTGACGCCTTCGAGGGCGACGACGTCAGCCTCTGCAGCAACCACCCGAGCCTCATGGTCTTCGACGTTCGAGACCACTTTGTTGTACTCCGCAGCGGAGGCGATGTTGCCCGACACTGCATCTGCCATAGGCACGAACGCCATGTTAACTCCCTTTATGAGACCTCGACGGATACGGTGTCGTGCAACGACCGACCCGCGAAGTTCTTGATGACCAGCGTGATGAAGTAAGTTCCCGGTTGGGCATACTGGTGCATGACGCTAGGGCTTCCGGATAGAACCTGGCCATCTCCCATATCCCATATGAATTCCGCGTTAGGGTAGTCGCCGTACGAATTGGCCCCAGCCACCACCGTCAGTGGATCATCGGTCGGGTTAGCCGTCAACCAAAACGGCTGAGAAAGCCACGGCTCGGGCTGATACAAATGGTACCACACCCGAACTGTGGTATTCCCGACATCTTGGCCGCTAAGACCTGTCGCTCGAATTTGGAATCCCAGATAGTTGATGGTCCCCTCAACCACCCCCACGGAGAATGTGTCTCCTGTGTTGGGAAGTTCCGGGGTTACCACAACCATCGTGGGTGGGTACCCGCTCCCTAGTGAGAGTGGGACCAAGCCCACCCCGTCTGAGTTAAGGCTAACGAACGCTCGTCCAAATCGTTCAACCGACACTATCTCCCCTTCGGGTGTTACGGTGACCAGATAAAGCTCGAGTCCCAAAGCCCATACTGCGGGCTATCCCAGATACCAATCAGCGCAGGCTTGATCATCTCGACGGTCAGCGTGTCTGTCAACCCTGAACTCTTCGAGAAGCCACGAGTGATCCCATAAACCTGGATCTTCATCTCTTCTCCGAAGCCGTCTGGGTCTTCGAGCACTAGTGTGTCGCCAAGCTGCCGGCGAGGATCTCCGGAGACCACGATGTTGTCGGTAGTAGGAATCGGTTGGATGGTTCGGGGTAGAAGGGTGTCAAGCAGCTTCGAAGTACCTTCTGGCTGCCATTGAACCCAGTCGCCTGAAAGCGCGAGGTTCCGCTCGCCGTACTTCGTGACGCTGGTTTTGTCGAAGGTCGTCTGGATCGCGTTGTCCTGAGGGACCATGAGCGTGCCCATGATTTTCAAGGCTGGCGCCCCATCGCCTACGGCCGTAGTACCGACCGACGTAGCGAACCTGCAGGGCTCGGTGTAGCCGTTCCACACCCGGACAATGATGTTGCCATTCTCGTCGAGCCTAGCGTTGATGTCGACGCCTGAGATTCGGATGTTCTGCTCTTTCCAGACCCCACCGATCAGCCACTGAACTACGTACGCGCCGTCGATCAGTTGCTCGTCTGGGTCCCACAAGAGGTTGGGGTCTGGGATATAGACGTCGTTGACGGTCGTTCGTCGTTGCATTCTCCACGCGGTGACCTGAGACACGTCGTCCTTGTACACGGTGAACTCGACGTACGACAGGTCGGGACGACCCGGCGAGTAAAACTCGTCGATGTTCTGAGCCTCGTAAGCCACCATGCGGTCGGACGTTACGAGCTTGGCATCGGCAGTCAAGACGTTTCGGATCGAGTCCAACGAGTTGGTGATCTGAAGGTCTGACGCGTTGTCCAGGTTGATCGTACCTGTCACCGTGTCTTGCAAGGCAAGCATGGAGTCTCGGTTCAAGAACCGGAAGATGCCCTTTTCGTCCCAGAATGCAGCCCCAAGCTCGGCGGCTGCTACGTCTGTGATGACCTGCCAGGCGTCTTCGTACTGGCTGACCGGGATATTGGTCATCCGGTTCAACCCACGATCGAGAACAGCTGCTCGACTAGCCAGCCTGGTCCCGTGCGTAGTGATCCACGAATAGGCCGGGGTGTCGCCGAAGCCGATGTTCCGAGCTGACCAGTAGATGTCAGACATGCTGCCTTTACGTCGGACAACGCACAACCCCTTTTGGCTGTCGTACCCCGAGGCTGTGTCTCCAACCCAGTGATCCCAGATATCCCAGTTCGTTGCGAACCCGTCTGTCGGGGTCATCTTCACACCATTAAGGAACAGGTTGAAGACTGTATCCCCGACGATCTCGTCTTGCATAATAACGTCTACCCGGATATGGTCGGCCCCCGTAGGGAGCGCATACCAAGGGGTCACCACCCCTGCATTGGTGACCCAGTTCCGGATCTCCACTCGGATGGAACCGGTGTTGACGTTAAACTTGACCTGTCCCATCTCACCGACGTACACCTCGAAAGGCGACCAGTTCGTAGTGGTCCACGGGTACGTCACGTCGTAGCCGCTAGCGGGATCCACGATGTTGTTGATCGTAAAACCCATAAAGTGGGTGTCGACCGACGTGAAGTTCAGACGCTCTTTGCCCCAGTATCGGTTTTCGTTCGCGGAATACGCGCCGTCAGCAGTTTCTCCCGAGGCGTCTCCCCGTACCCCGTTGAAGGCGTAGGGGCGTCTGGCTGTTTCAGTGGCCACGAGCGGGTGTATGGGTCCGGTCTTCGACATGATCGGCTTACCCACAGTCTCAGTCTTCGGAAAACCCTGGGACCTGCTGTTGTCGAGCTGCCCAATATTTGGCATGTACGAGCCATTGCCTGAGATCCAGAGCTGGGTGCCCGCGTCGGCTGCGATCCACTCGGGGTCATCGACGTAAATGAACTTCTCTTTGTCGGTCTGCCACCTATAACCAGAGGGGGACGCACCCCCGTGCCTGAGGCAGTGGTCGATGACCCATTCTGACTCGCACAGCTGAGCGAGGGTCCAGCCCCGCTGGCTGTGGTACGAGCTGAGGGCCCACTTTGGGAACACCACGGGGACGCGAAGCTCTTCGGCTCGGTCCAAGGCCGTAATCGATACAGCGTTTGCACCCCGTACCGGAGTGATTGATCGAATGCGGCCGATGAACTGGTCGTACCACACTACGCCGTACGAGGTCTCGACACCGATAGCATACTTGATCTCACAGCCGATCGGGTCTTTGATGTACAAAGGGCTTAGGCCGTTGTACGGCGAGAACACCGATGCAAAGTTCATGACTGTACCGTTGGTGTGCCGGTACTCGCCCGACACCTCAAAACTAAGCTGAGCAGCGGCAGACCCTTCGATGAGCATGATCTCCGGGGGAGCCGAGCCTGCAAGGGCTCGGTCCACCTGGATGTTGTCAGCTCCTTGGGACAGGTCGCAAATCGTCATTCCTGCGAAGGTCCCGTTGCGGTTCCAGTCGACAAGGATGCGGGCGTAGATCATTCGCTCAGATTCGGCCAACGAAGCTTCGACAGCTGCGTCGATCGTCGAGCCAAGACCGCTCGTCTGCATCATGCCTCCAGGAGATTCACAGTTACGTTGGTGAGTGGATAGATCGGGGACACCGCCGGCATCTGGTCGATAACGGTCTTCATAGATCCGCCACCAAGCTCCCAGTTGGTAGCCGTAGGACCAGCCTCGACCTGCGCCGCAGCGATCGAAATATCGACCCCCGAGTCGGCTGCCTGGGCGAACCAGACTGGGTCGATGGCTCCGATACCCGCAGGTACCGTTACCGTATGGCTGACTCGAGTCCAGGCCGTAGTGATTGGCGTATACCCAATAAACCCGGTGCCGCCGTTTTGTCCCGAACGGTCGTAGTAGTCGATATACTTCCCGATGTTGATCGCAGCCGACGCCTTGAAGTACGCGCTGACCGTGACCTGTTCTCCTGGAAGGACGGCCGCAGGGTTGTTCCTAGCGATGCGGAAGAACCCGCTGCCCGAGCGGTTGAACCACTTGACAGACCAGCCTCCCGCACCAACACCGGTCGGCCAATCAGCCTGTCGCAAAGAGGCCCCTACAGACAGCTCGGCTCCTCGAGCCGTACCTCCGCCAGCTTTGGGGAAGGACGACTCGAGGACCAGCCGGTTCTTCTTCATCGGGTTGACGAGGTAGTAAGGCCCTGGGACCAATCGGGTATGCAGGGCCTCGAGCCACGACCACTCACTATAGTCCATGTAGGTAAACTCAAGTGGGATGTTCTGTCGGAACCCGGTGATATCCGCCTGCCGAGCGCCGGAAAGGCCCTGGTGGACCCCTCCATAACGCTCGACCGGCATTGAGATGTCGGGTTCAGGGCACGAGAGAGCCCGCAGATCCCCGATAGGACCTAGGTACCATGTAGGGCTCGCCATCAACGCCTCCGATTCATCAGGTTGGTCTTGTTGACCATCTTGGCGACGCCAGACGGATCGAACTGAATGTCCCACGACCAGTTGGACATGGCTTCGAGAACTCGGCCGACTAGGGCGTCTGCCATCGAGCTGTCTCCGCCGCCGGATCCACCCGCGCCGAGCTTGACCAGCGAGTTGCTGATGTCCTTGTGTGGTGTGACCTTGCCGGTAGCAGGAGCCGTGAAGGCTCCGATGTCACCAGCCATCAAGAACGAGGTTCCCGACATAGTCGTGAATACCTCCTCACCAACCTCGTTGGCAACGTACGTCTTGCCGCCGGTCACTGGGCCGCCATCTTTTCGCCCGCCGAGCTGGGCCGCCGGGCCCTTAGCCCCGCCCTTGAACCCTCGGTTGATCTCTCCGAACATTTCGGCCATGGCCTGCATGGTGTCCTCGATCAACCCCTTCACGTAGCCGAACGCAGCAATGAAGGGTGCGGTAATAGCATCCCACAGGCCGGAGAGCGAGTCTTTAACCCACCCCACGACACCCCAGAATACGCCTGCAATCTCGTTCCATCGGTCGGTGACCCAAGTGACAACGGCAGTTATTACGTCTGAGACCAGCTTCCAAACCCAGTCCCATGCTGCCTTGGTGGCTGCGACAATCTCGTCCCAGAAAACAATGATCAAAACCACCAGGGCGATAATTCCAGCGATGACCCAAGCAATCGGGCCCATGGCGATGATCCAGGCCGCAGCCATGCGAATGGCGTTGGCTGTAGCGACAGCTGCCATACGGATCCAGGAAGCAACCCACGCGGCTGATGTCTTCAACGCGTTAGCAACCGCAGCCGCTGCCATCTTGACCCAAGCTGCGATGGCCTGGGCGGCCATGATCGCGTAGTATCGCCCTGTGAACACCATGCTCTTGAGCGCGGAAGCGATCCACGCAGCCGAAGCCTTAGCCGCATTGACAGCAGCCGCCGAGGCGATCTGAAGCCAG
>Ga0193742_1001252_pt1 | contig 15537 bp, 20 predicted proteins | sample L2c1metaG_FD_165511 | JGI IMG/M metagenome (GOLD analysis project Ga0193742, IMG submission 165511) | Soil microbial communities from a riparian zone of the East river system, Colorado, United States - L2c1 | ecosystem: Environmental > Terrestrial > Soil > Riparian zone | place: USA: East River... | reverse complement strand
GACCACGATTCTCGATCTCGATCTCTAGGATGCAGCTGAGGTTGAGAAGAGGATTTACTACCCGAAGAAAGTATGATGACTTCTGAAGAATGTGGTTGACCGGGACCTGGATGTAACTGTGGAGGACGACTACTGTCATAGTCCCTAGTTGACCTTGGACTATGCACGATTGGAGCACCCCCTGGGGGTAAGGAAGTCGATGTATGCGATTGTCCCTGTCCATGGTGATGATGGACGACATGGTGGTGATGTGGTGGTGGGCGATGATGGTGATGAGAAGGCACGACATGATGATGCGGGACTACACCTGGTCCTTGAGGCGGAGGTGCCCCGCTACCACTATGTAAATGAGATGAAGGTGGTTGTCGATGCTGCTGCTGAATGTGTTGATGATCCCGCTGTCTTTCCCGCTCAAGCTCTTGATGCTCCCTATCTCTATCGCGATCTCTATACCTTGCTCGTTCTCGCTCGATTTCCCTATCGCGTTCTTTCTCTCTTTCTCTTTCTCGTTCTCTTTCACGCACTAACATCTCTCTCTCTTCATCTTCATGCACCATCCTCGCATCTCCCCATTCGCCTCCTCCTTTACCACCCCCATTACCAGGGTGATATCCACTCATCCACATCCCATTCGGCTTCCCACCACCCCCATTCGAGATGACATGCACAGGCGAAATCGACCGTCGTCCATTCATCCCACTCCCAGGCATATGAGATGACGACGAAGTAGGACCATATGCACTTCCACCACCACTCACACCCGAACCACCCTGTCCGAAATATGTAGGATGATGATGTCCTCCAGGACCATTGTTACTCGGGCCCGGACTCGGACCGCCTGGGCCTTGGGATTTCTCATGATCCTTCCCATACCCATGCCCATGACTATGAACGCCGTTCGCAGGCATGGGTAACGGCGGACCATGTGAAGATTGATGCATACGTCCACCAGAACCAGAACCGGGATCACCAGGATAAGGGTAGGCATAACGTGACTTTGTCGTTGTCGTCGGCTGAGAGGGTGGAGGTGGCGGGGGACCAAGAGGCGGCAGACCATGCTGCTGTTGCTGATACATGTTCATAGGCTGTGGTTCCCTCATTCGTCCTCCAACACCAGAAGGCCCAAACTGTGGCATATCACCAACATACTGAGGGTCATACCCAGCACCAACTGGATGTTGTTGTAGGGGTAGCTGATGCGGATGCGGATGTGGATGCATCATCGAATTATTAGGAGGTGGAGGACCCATTTGAGATGCCTGCTGTTGCTGTTGCTGGACCTGAGCTTGAACCTGAGGTGGTAAAACCCCATTACTCATCCCCATTCCAACATTATTAACCGTCCTACCTATCCCACCCATGCCCATACCCATTACAGCACCATTCCTCTGCTGAACCGGGTGCTGATGTGAATTATAAAGTTGTTGCTGCTGTGAACCATAATGCTGTTGCTGTTGCATTTGATGCTGTGGATGCTGCACCTCATACACCCCCGACGCAACCGACGCACCCATACTCATACCCATCCTCCGATTCTGAACCAAAAAGTCCAGATCATTGGCAATATCCACAGCTGACAACGTAGAAATCTCCGGATATACATAGTGTGCTTTCGGATACTGCGAATGGTGATTATGGTGGTGCGAATGGCCTTCCGACTTGTTCTGTTTACGGGTTCCGAATGGGAATGATTTTATTATTTTTCGGAGAGTTGGAGGTAGAGGTGGTGGGTTGTGGATGTCTAAGGGTACCGGGAGGGGTATACGTCGGACTATGGGTAAGGAAAGTTAGAAAGCTGGAGATAGGTGTGGTATGGAGGGGATACTTACTAGGTTGAGGTCTTTCAATTGCCCTCCGTTCTCTCTCGAGACGTCTTCGTTTTCGATTCGTCTCGGAGATCATGTCTGTTTGTAGTTCATCCCTCGCGAACTAATATAATAGGGAGTCATTCAGTTAACAAAAGAATAGCTTCGAATGAAGATATCCAACCTTCCACCAACTCCAAACTCCATCTTCATCTGCTCTTCTCCGTTTCGAAGCGTTCGCTACTTCATAAGACCGTTTTCTGGAAGCAAGTTCGAGGCGCTTATCTCGTCTCTTCGTCAACTCTTTCTGGAGATGTTGCATTTCTGGATGTGCAGCTACAAAATAAAATAAAATAGAAAAACAAAGTTAGTTCGCCTCAACCAAAAAGAGGGAGATAGAAAAGACGCATACAAGCCTGAATCATCCTTTCCTCCCAAGCCAATCCCTCCATCTTCTCAACATACAACCTCTCCCTCAACAATGCAAATTTAAGTTCAATGGTAGCCAACACATCCAATGCCTCGGCTCGATGAGCAGGCTGCAAATCGGATTCTTCGTGCTCGTCGCCATCTGCGTCACCATCTGGAGAAGGCTCTTCGTCGTTTTCGTTCTCATCTCCGTTTTCGCCTTCTTCCATGTCTTCGTTTTCGTTGTCGGCTCCATCTTGTTCTTGGTCATCGTCACCTTCGGGATCAACAACTTCTTCATCCACTTCATTGGCTTCCTCGTCCACTTGTTCTTCCTCGGGCTCATCAGCTTCCTCCTCCTCCTCCTCCTCCTCTTCTTCTTCTTCTTCTTCCTCCTCTTCTTCTTCCTCTTCAGGGTCATCCATATCAACATCTTCTCTATCATCCAAAGAACGATCATTTACATCATCGTCCACAGTAGTGTCAACCGGCGGCTCATTCAGTTGAGTATCGATTTTGAGATTGAGAGGCGGTGGGGGACCTTTCTTCGTCGTCGCATTGGTGGTGGTGCTGATGGACGTTTCCGCACCATTGGCAATAGCACCGGTAAGCTTATCTCCAGCTTTGCTTTTGACGTTACCGCCCTTGCCTTTCATCACCGACTTGCCATTTCTGGCTATACTCCTAGTAGGTCTGGGCTCATCTTCAGCACTGGACGCTTCCGCATCCGACTTTACAGCTGGAGATGGGGATCGGGAAGAGATAGCCCCGGTAGTCAGCGCCGCAGAAGTTAGGAGCGCAGCAGAGACTTCGAGAGATTTAACGGACCCGGAGCGAAACCCGGGGATGACAGAAGCGGTAGTAGGAGAGGTGGATGTAGGATTTAGGTGAGGAATAGTATCCATGATGTCGATGGAATCTGCTGCTGCTGCTAGAGCAGTCAAAGCGGACATTGCTCCTGCTGTGTTATTGTTCATAGCAATTATGGTGCTTATGGGCGATATGGGTTTAGCAGTGGGAGGCGAGGCGACCGCGGGTGGTAGGACAAACGGCTCTTCTTCCGATTCCGTGTTTTCATTATCGCTAGCAGCCTGAGGCGGAGGAACTGGGGGAGCAGGGGTAGCAAGTGCAGGTACATCAGATACCCCCTCATCCTCATCGGGCTGGACCTTATTATCATTCTTCTTCTTCTTCAAAAGATGAGCGGGACGTTCCGAGCCACTATAATGATCATCACCCCCACTTTCTTTCCGCTTCCTCAATGTTGAAGACGATGAAGGGGGAGGAGCACGTTGTTTGGTTGATCTTTTCTTTCTGAAAGTGGACGGATAAGAGGAGCCAGATGCGGAGCCTTCGTCATCGTCGTCGCCGCCACCGTTGATTCTAGCAGCGGGGTTTTTGTTGTTTGTGTCATGAGAGTCGTCGGGTTTGTGGTCCGGGGCTTCTTCGTCTTCTTTGGGTTCTTCGTCTGGCTGACGCCACCCTTTTCGAGCACGCCTGGGACGTTGTTGAACCCAGTGCCTTGTAGGTGGCGGAGGGTAAGATATTCCATTGTATCTTTGTGAAATATATGGGCCTATACGTCGTTGAGGGCCATATCCACGTCCAGGCTCGACATCCTCATTGACGCCAAAATCGCCGTCTTCTGGCTCCTCATCTTCCTCCTCCTCCTCCTCCTCCTCCTCCTCCTCCATGGCGCGGGGAGGACCGGACATCTCCTCTTCCTCCTCCTCAACAGGAGCAGTAGCACTGGACGTCGAAGCAGTTTTATTCTCAGCCCAGCCCCACATGGGGGCAGGCACGATACTGCTTCTCTTCTTACGGCCTACGGCGCCACCTCTACGCGATGAAGAGCGTTGATGAGAGCCACGCCTAGACGCCTTGGAGGTGGATGTGCTGGGAATAGGATGTATGTTATCGTCATCCTCTTTGACTGATGAAGGTGCTCGTTTGTCAACTGGATCTGAAGCATCCTGGTCATCGTCCGTCAACTCTGAGAGCTCTGAATCTGGATCCAATTGTGCGACCTTTGCTGGTGGGGGCGGGGGTGAAGGTGAGGGAGAGGGAGAGCTGAGAGAATCGAGTGAAAGAGTCGAGCTCGCCATCTGGAACGACGAGCAAAGGGATGAGGTATAGTGTTGATTGAACAAACAAATGGGGGCGTGCGCGAGAAATAGAATCCAGTTTTAGGTTCAATCTTTTTTTGCATAATCTTATCTTATCTTGTTTATGTAATATACTAATTTAAAAATCTCCGAGGTCAATCTCCACGCTCTCAATCAACAACGCCTCAAACGAGCTGTTCTTCCTCACAGGCGCTAACGGAATCGGCGCAGCGGGGGAAGCAGTCACAGGCGTCCCAGGTCTGGTAAATGTCACTATAGTTCACCCAACAACAAACAGTCACCAACCTTGTTACTGGCGTATTCGAATTGAACAACCTCGGCACAGTCTTCAGCCTCGCACTAGGATCAACAGGCGTAGACCTTCCACCATTCTGAGCCAACGACTTTCGCTCCCTCTTCTTCCTCTCTGCCTCGGCGATCTCAGCCTTCCTCACTGCCTCCATATTCGCCTTTCGATTCCTTTCATTCACTTTAGCAAGCATATCTTGAACAGTGTCAGGTCGTGCGGATTGCTGCTGCTCCGAGCTTCGAGCTGCTTCATCTGCTAGTTTAGCGTCGATCTCGGCTACTTCATTCCAATCATTTCGACGTTGCGCAATTGTTTTAGCTTGATTGAGCCGCGATCGCTCCATCGCGCTCATCCCAGTCGGTTTACTGATTTGGAGTTGACTCTTCCGTGCCAGCATGGCAGTGATATCACTCTATTTAATTCCACGTCAACAAACGTAATCGCAACAACAACCCCTACCCACCTCGGTCATAGGCTGTGTAACCAATTTCTGCATCTGCGCAACCTTGTTCTCCAGAGTCCGTTTCGTTGGTATTTTTACATCTTCATTGGAACACGTCTTCGTAAGTCGCTCAAACTCTTTCTATACAAAAGAAATGAGTAAAAATATCAAACTTTTGAAAATGCTCGTCTTACCTCTAAGAAAGGCCCGTTGGACACTTTGTCCATACTGAATACCTTCAAACTCTTTCCATGTTTCAACTCGAATGCCTGATTCATAGCTTTGTCGTTGACTTTATATGGCTTTACCAGGTCCGGAGCGAGATCTACAAAAACCATTGATAATTTGCAACAACAATAAAATAATTATCACTCACTATTGACTTGACAAATCCGATAAACAGGCGATCCATCCGTTTCCTGTCCAATAAGATACCTCACCCAAGCACCTAAACAGCATCACAAGTTCATCTACCCATCCCCTAACAAAAGAACCAAAACAAAGCTCACCAGTAACATAATCCTGAAACCACGGCTTCACATAATGTTTTACAATGACATCCCTAGTCAGCCTACACGTCTCCAAATCCGCCATCGAACAAGCTACATCTAAATTATCTTCCTTGTCTTTCCCCGCTCTACCCTTCCCACTTCGAGGATCAACCCCGGAAGTGAGGTTAAGGAACCGTTCTTCTTCTTGTTCGAGTTTACTGATTTGACCGTCTTCGGATTCGGAATCGGATATATCCATGTCTTGAAGTGAGGGGGAACGGTCTTGTCGTTGGGAGGGAGAGTTGTGGGCTTTGGACTATTGGGGGGAGGTTGGTGGAGTTGCTAATAGGATTAGCAGGATGACTTACTCGTTTTTTATCATCCTTAGCCTTTCTCTTCGCTTTTAACTCGTCTAATCTTTGAGTTTTCTCCTTCGTAACCCCTCGAGCTGTATGTTGACCTTATAACCAACCAAAAAATCAGCATAGTTCCGAAAGAAAGACATAAGGCATACGTTTAGCAGCTCTAGAAACGCTGTCCTCTCCAGGGGCCACACCGCCACCACCACGCTGTTGTTGTTTGACCATATCCGCAAGCGCACGCGCATTCTGTAGACGCTGTTTTTGTTCGGAACGTTCCTCGAGGATTCGTTCTCGATTGAATTCGGTCATTGCCAACAGCCTATTAGTATTTCACACACAAGTAGTCGAGTTTCGGTATTAGCAAACGCAGTTCGATCAGGCAATGTTCGAAGGTCAAGTGCGGATTTGGATAAGTGGCAATTGTACATAGTAAAGGGCCGAGGAAGACCAAGGGTCGACAACAGACCAAGGACAAGGACAAGAGAAAGCGGCGAGCAAAGCAAAAGCCAGGTCAGCTCAGGACCCTAATTATCCAACAAACCAACTCACTCTCGTCTATCAGCCTCATCCTTATACTTGCCCTCTAGCGGGTACGGATCCTCGCCTTCATCTTCACTCTCGACTGGTTCTTTCTCAGATTCAATTTCCATCCGTCTAGGGAAGAAGAATTTCAAAAAGACCAGGAGTCAGCAAGAGAGTTCATTTCCTAAACAGATTGGGTTTGCCAAAAAGGAGAGGCAAAGAGCCTTGATAGCGAACTCCAAGACCATAAAGCAGAAGTGAATTGGATAAAGAGAGCATACTCCGCCTTGCGTTTCTTACTCCCTCCCCCACCACCAGAGGCGATATGAGAAGTTCCATTCGAGTTCGAAGGCTGGCGTTTCTTCTTCCTCTTCTCTGTAGCGCCTGCTAGTTCAAGCAGTTGGTCGTCGATGTCATCTTCGAAATCAGACATGATACACGTTCAAAGGTTATTAGTTTGGGTAGTCCAACAAGAAGAGAGGTAGGGTAAGTGTTGTTGTTAGTCGTGGTAAGTATAAGTACAAGGGTGGCCGTGGCTGTGGTTGTGCTTGTTGCTTGCCCGAGATGCTTCAAAGCTTTTGTAGAACCATGCGCTTACAAGGTAAGTACAACAGAATAAATGTATGTTGAATCGATGAACATCAACCGAACATCTCATCGACTGAAAATAAAGAATAAAATGGACAAATCAAAGTCACTTCAAAGTTCAAGGAAATTGGCGATTGCCGCCATACCATGATCTAGTTGGACTTGTATTCCAAAGCAGCAACGAACGATTGTGTTGGTGCCGAAACAAAGGAGATGATTTGATGAAATTAGACCAACTTGTTACTTACCTACCTCACTTTATCTGTTTTGAATCCGTGGTCCAACGAATCCAAAGATGGAGCCCATAATGTATCAAGATTTCCTTGTTGTGAAATCTCCAAGTCGCTGATACTTTTGAACCCCATCATGCCAACAACATTCATAAAAATGGTGCCAGAAGCTCAAATATTTGTGAAGACATATCTTTAGCACCATTACCGCGTGTAGATTAGATAGAAACTTTTCTATCACCTTCGCTTACTTTCTCGAAGCCTCCAACAGAGCCCTTGAAGGATTCTATGACTTTCGCATCGACAGCTTGTCTAACTTACCACTACTAATCATCTATTCCTATTACCATACCTTGTGTGCTAGGTTTCTTCCCAAATACATCATGTTCGGATGCTGCGTAGCGGGTCGTCTCCTGCAAACAAACCTCCAACAAGTCGACGAGACTCATGCTTATTTCGAACTCACATATGCCAGTACGATCAACCATATTTGTGTTTTCCTTCTCGGAACAGGTAAAGTTGGAATACTCTTTCAAACCATGCATAATCCGCTCATGCAATGTCTTATTCTAGTACCCTTTCCTGATGGATATGGAGCCGCTGTACATTTCTTTTGGCCGGGGAAGGGTTTCCAACTCTTAGGAATGTAAGCGCTTACTTTCGTCTCCTGCCTTACAAAGTTATATATTTTATGTTTCTGTTCCATCCGCAGGCTCTCCAATGATAAACCATCCGCCATATTCCGTCTACGAGGGACATTCACCCCCTCCAATCCCAACTCTACCATCACAGCCGCCCAAACCGCATTTTCAACCACATCTCTCAATGACCGAAACGCCTTTCAACAACCACAACAATCCCAAGACGTTACTGCAATCCTCGGACTCTCCATCGAACCTCTCTCAGAGATCGCTATGCAAGTACAATCTCTACCCTCTTCGCTCGTCAAGCCAGGAGTGGATCTGACCAGAGACCCGACCGCGTTAGCGGAGAGGATCGTGAAACACCTGTTCAACTATATTTCGGGTTTTACGGGAGATGGGGGGATGATGAGCCCCCAAGCTATGGTCCCCATGGGTGTGATTGCGAAGTGGTATGAGAACTTTTTGAATAAAGTCAAAGCGGGTGGTGTAGGTTTTCTGGAACGAGACGATTAAAGTATCGAATGGCAAGGAACTACATTGACGTGCGTTTAATTATTGCAACTTGTAACAATATATTATCATCCAGATCGCGTTTCACACACACACACACACACACAGAGTTTATCATGATCTTCTTTTGTTTTGACAGTGACAGAAAAACCCAAAGCCTGAGAGTGCATAGCGCAGCAAAAATTTCTCAGCCTCCAGCGTGCTTGGGAACCTTTGGCATTGCACTAAACGCGCTTCATATGTATAGTGGGTTCTTCGGAATAGATATCAAAAGTGCTAGCAGCACCACTAAAACGCCAATAGCCACGCCTAAGTTGCCAAACATTAATATCTGTCTTCATCTCCAAAACTCCTCCTCGGTGACACAATCGATTCTTATTCTAGATATATGTTGCACTTGTACACTTGTCGCGACCAAATCAAGTGGACGGTTGACAGCCCCAGCCCAGGCCCGAACACATCCATGCGGACAGCATAAAACCACCTTGATCAAGTCGCCAGCGGCCAGGATCCAACCCGAGATGTATAAATCGGGGTTCCTGTTTGGTACACTCACTATATTTTGAAGGCTCCGACATCAGTTCCATGTTTGCTCTGGTGAAAGCAGAGCCCTCACACATTCGAAGTGAAGTGTAGAGTGAACTTGTTGAATAACCCCGGGCCTAAGCACTGGACTGGGCAGAGAAAATGATGGGTGCTCTCACAGATTCCGCCTACTTACCATAACTATTAACGGCATGCCACCACGCGTGGACTTGGCGGAATGTCCTCCTGGGGGGTCCCTAAGTAATCCTTGTGCTTAGTATGAACTCGAGTAAGTTAGTATTAAGTATGTATACTATATAATATAAGTACTTAGCGCTTAGCGCTTAGCCCCCAAATGTGGCGCCTCAGTTATTCCACGTGCACACACAATATCGATGCCGTGACAACTATCTATGATCCGATTTATCTAAAAAGCAATCCAATGCAGTACTTTGCGGCAATCCGAACGACCATTATAATAGCTCCAGTGCCTCTAGACCTCCTATCAGTGACCACACTTTGCAATTCCGACCGATATTTTCCACCACTTCTTTCTAGATCGCAAAACGGAAACCAATGAAGATTGATGTGGGGGCACTCTCATTCGACCCAAGCATCGATGTTATCAGGGCTGGGCTTCCCCAATATCTGCAATCCCCTCGCGTTGGAATCATCTGTGGGTCAGGCTTAAACAGCATCGTCAATATGTTTCACAAGGTCGTAAGAATTCCGTACGCGAAGATCCCTGGATTTTGTAAAGTTACAGGTTAGTATCTTCACAGATCTCTTTAAATCTAGGTTTGTTTTTTATTTAATTTTGCTGGATAGTACATGGTCATGAGAATACACTGGCATTTGGTTTACTGGGTGGCGAAGATGGCGTACCGGTCGTTGCTATGCTTGGAAGGGTACAAATGACCTTGATGATCTTTCTCTACTTGCACTCTGACATGGATTTTTCAAAAAAAAGTTTCATCCTTACGAGGGTCATGCACTATCTGCTGTCGTATTCCCAGTCAGAGTTATGGCTAAATTAGGCGTCAAAGATCTTATCAGTGAGTCTCCGATTTTTTGTTGTTGTTTCTTTTTTTTGGTTTATCTTCTACTTCAATCTTTGTCTAGTCACCAATGCTACCGGATCTCTAAAGCCTGATATTCCCGTCGGAACCAGTTTGTAACATCCTTCTCCCTTCTTTGGATATAAAGTCATCCTTTCTTTTGAAAGTTGTCGTAATTCAGGATCACATCGCATTGCCCAACCTTACTGGGATGAACCCATTGCTTGGTCCACACACCTCGCCCAACCTTCCACGCTTTCTACCTCTCTCCGATGCTTATTCGCCCTCCCTCCGAAGATTAGCATTTCTGGCAGCTCATCATCTAAAGTTGCCCGACTCTGCTCTCGCAGAGGGAGTTTACGCGTGGGTCAGTGGACCGACATACGAGACGGCAGCAGAAGGCAGGTTCTTGCGAAATATAGGCGCAGACGTAGTAGGAATGAGCACCATTCCTGAAGTACTCGCTGCACGAGAGGAAGGACTGAACGTGATGGTGTTAAGCTTGGTAACGAACCTTGTGGTTATTCCAGAGACCTATAGAAGCATACGCGAGCGAGTACGCGCAGAGGTCAGATTGCAACCTTTTCTTATTCAACTTTACATTTCTTGTTTATTAATTTTATTTTATTTTTTAATTTTTTTTACAAAAGCTTGCAGGCGAGAGTGTTGAATTGCAGGTTGAACACGTAGTGTCGCATGAGGAGGTATTGACAGTTGGTAAAGAGAAAGCTGTTGTCATGATGAATCTAATCCAGAGAATCGTTGGCACCATGTAGGCATGATTCCGATAGTACACCTTTTCATACTTGGTTAAATGAGTTAGGAATCAATAAAATCATGATTTATATGAGAATTGGGTAGTCTAACGGTCCTCAACGCGCGCATAAGCAGCGCGCAAGCGGCAATCCCTACGATTGCCGCGTAAAACCTTGGTCGCGCTGAGCACGCAGTTCCGTCAGCTTTGTCATATAAAAGGATCCGTGCAAAAGGAGGTGGTAGATTGAGAGGTGTATAAGTCACCGGATTTGGGAGTTGTCCCCCCTTTTGAGTTGTATCTTGGCGGCCCTCTGTACTATTAGGAGAGCCTTTAATCCGATCTTTGCCGATGGACTTGACATGCATCATGATAAGCCCCGTGTTCGCGGGGGTTGGTGTCCAAGTTGAACAGCCATGCCATCACGAGCATCAAGATAGCATGATATAAAGATGGAATGGACAGGGGTAAAAAAATGCCGGCGATGGCCAGTAAAATGCTAAGCAAAGGTTGGAAACAAGTTTGGATCTCAAATATTTCCTTGAGGGCGATATGGGGAGCAACAGGCTTAATGAAAGTGATCATCCATTTTAGGTACTGATGGGAGAACATATGGTTCACCTTTTCGGCCAGTCACAAAAGTGTCACGGCAGGCGATGTGGCTGCGATCTCTGCTACTTGCGATGACACGGCCTAGTCGGCAAGCGTGACAAATTGAGTTTTTGCTTCCTCGAAATTTGAGTGCATTGCAAGCCAGAAAAATAATACTTGTGACATATCTACCGGAATAGTTCGGATAGATATTCGTGAGGTGCTTGCCCGATGTAGTCTATTATATAAGCGATCACCAAGACTTTGGACCAAATCACGACCAGCATGGTAACAGCAAACCTGCCTAGCCTCACAATGCAGGATGAACTCGGAATTGTCTACCTAATAGACACCCCCCAGCAGTTCTGGTCCGGTGTGCTGCTTCACCCCACCTCTTATGATAGGCCCGTTCTCTAATGACGCCGTTCTGTAGAGCTTGAGGATATCTTAGGTCTTCCGGAAGACGAGGCACCTACACTTTCATTGCTCGATGCTACTCTCAGACGGTTTCTGGTCCTGTGTTCAACGTACCATGGCACGTGTCAACGATTCTACATGATCAGAGATGCCTTTCATTGATTACATTCAACAGAACAGTATCTGCAAAGCCCTCTACAGCTAGAACATGCATGCAACATGCTGCTTGACTCGGAGTTATTCGCATTTCACTCGGAACGGATGTGTGAGATAATTGTAGACGATGCTCAGACAGTGCGCCTTCCTTGTTTCTCTTTAACCCGACTAAGCTTATTTTTTTATTTATCTTCCGAACAGACAACTGACCCGCATTCCATCTACGTTTTCTATGAGATCCTCTTCTTCCATGGGCGTCGTCGATCAGATGTTTTCCGGTCACATAAACGTTGGCAACCATTGCTGCCACTTTTGATGGATCACGTTCTGGTGGAGATTGATCCTGATATCGAAGACACCTATGTCGGAACGTCTATTGGCCGAAGCACCAATCTCTCTGCGGTTTCTATTCCTATAGAAGCAAAGCTGAGGAGCCTTTCTGTGAGGCTGCTTTTCGAGGTTTGCCGAGTGCAGCATCTATCTGTTCAGGATCTCAGTAATCAAACCGTTCTTATCAAATTTATAATTCCCGCATACTAACCTTTATCAATCCTAGAAATATTTGACGATGCTTTCATTGACTATTTGTTTGATCTGGTGGAGCAGACGAGGTATATGCATGATGATACTTTCAACTATTCGGTAATCACATTGATTGTGAGTATAACTGACCTGATCTAGGTTATAAATTGCTCACATGAGACTTAAGATCGCACTCAACGAGCAATTCATGGTCGCTGGACTTGGAGAAGAGGAATCCCAGACAAGTCCGGGAGAGAAGAAGAAAGAAGCTCCCGAGCCAAAGAACAGGGTAATACGAGTAATGATGCGTCGCCTGGGAACTTGTAGGACCTTTGGCGAGAACATGATCTTTATGCTGAACCGAGCGAGTAAGTCGAATCTGGGTTTTTCGTGGTGACATCTCATTCTTTTCTCTAGAACGAAGTAGTGACGATTTTTGCATGAAGCTCCTTATTCTCAAGATCCTTTACCTTATATTCTCTACGAATGGGACATCGGAATACTTTTACACCAACGATTTATGCGTCTTGATGGATGTTTTCCTACGAGAACTTGCTGACCTTGACGAAGAAAGTGAATCGGTATGCTGTTTCTATCCTATTTGTTGTCGTGAGTATTCATTTTTTGACCCTCCTCCATTCCAGCTACTGCATACGTATCTACGTGTACTCCATCCTTTGTTGACGAAAACTCAGCTGCGAGATATACCCTACAAACGACCACAAATTCTCGTGACACTCGAATCGTTACTAGGCAATTCAAAAATTCGGGAGGTCAATCCAACAACCAAACGCCTCGTTGATAGATGTCTCTCGGGTGACTGGTGTGTACAACTCAAAGAGCTCAGGGAAAGTGCTGGATACGGCACCCTGCGTGTTGGGAGTCCGAACAGCGAGACATCGACATTACTCAGTCCTCCGGGCAATATGGGACTAACGGCTGCTTCAATGCAACCTGACGTTACGTTAGGAAATAAAGTCGCGAAGTCCTTGAAACATAGCAAGAGTGTTGAACAGCTCTCAATCCGTGCTGAGCCATCAGCAAGGCAAATTCCACGCTCACCATTGGACCAAATACAAGCACGACGTCCTAGCAATGCCAGTATTCAAAGCCTTCCAGTTTTCGTTTCTCCTACCTCGCCAAAGGCTAACACTGCACCAACACCCAAACGACGAAGCACGAGTAACACTCTTGTTGACGGTGTCCAGGCACCTCGACATAATTCTCTACCACATGACACAGAACATTATTATCAACACTCTCCTCCACCACATACTCAACCTACGCCTCTTGCTGTTGCCGCTGTTGCAATATCTACCCCTTCCCCTCCTACAATTGAATTAGAAGAACCATCAACGCAAACTCAACCTCGTCGGAGACCCCCGCCTCCAGCACCTACAAGACGTCGGAAACCACCTGCTATACCTATTGGACGTACACATGGCGGCGCTACTATTACGACTATCAGATCTTCTGAGCCTAGCCCGCTGTCCAAGGTTCACAAGTCTCCAATTGGATTGCAACAGGGAACTGTACCATAGTCTTCTAATTTAACCTCTTTCGCATTTCTTTTTTCGTTGGACATATTTAGTCCTCACTTTTCTTCCTTTGTTTCCACGCAATTTTTTTTTTTTTACATAAACCCTTCGTCATTTTCTTTCCTCATTTCCCTCTTTCCCCCCCTATTTATTATTTTCGTCACGCATTCCAATTATTTTTTTCCATGTAATTCAATACCGATGGGCCGATGCTACTTTTTTTTTACCATGTATGACTAAGTAGTAGTTAACAACTCAAGGGAAGCTCTCAACGTGACCTGAAGTCCAGCTTTTCTGACCTATGGTGCAACAGTGGACAGGGTCGCTTTTGATTTGATTAGATTATGGTATGACTGCCAATATCCTTTTTTGGTAAGACCTTCCTTATGTGGTATATATGACGTAGCTTGGCCAAATAATTAATTAACTCCGTCAATTTTTATCCAATTAAAATTTTGCTTGGACATTTTGTTTAGACTGTAGTTTTACCAAGGGAAGAAATAGAGTGAAATTTTGACCTTCTGTATTTATTGTACAAAAGTAGCGAGATCTGTTGCACCATATGTGTGAGAACCATACCAAGTCAGAAGTTGAAACGCATCTGGAATCACTCAGTCAATTCCATATGCAAGCCTGCAAGGACCCTGAATTATCGGCGACTATATTTACGATCCGATTTGCTTTCGCATGGTAGATTATATGTATTTCATTTCTGCGCACTCAGTCCGGAGAACAAAATATAACCGTTACATCTCTGTTTTTTTATTTCATCATTTATAATCGACATACACCTCATTCTCCATAACTTTATTCAAAGGTCTAAAAATATCGATCTTGTCAGGTCATATGTTTCAAACAACAAGACGCCGATGTGCAACTAACCTTTTCCCTCAGACCTCTGCATACAACTTGTGCCAATTTAGCGTTTAACAAGAGATTCTTACACACCCCGGGACAAACGGCAACGGGAAGCACCGCTGGTTAGACTCCACAGAGACTCTGGCACCAACACAACCGACTTGATTGAAGAAGGTGACTCTCTGGCCGGAAAAATTAATCCCGGCTGCATGTATGGCGAAGTTTCTAAGATTGGTGTCGCCACAGGCATCTATGGTACCGACGTTGTTACTACAATTGATGTCGGTGCTGGGAAAGATAGAAGTCGCGCTGGCGGCTGCGACAAAGGCGAAGAGGGCGGTGAACTTCATTTCGTTTTGGATTTCTGAATGACCGCTGGATGAGCTAAGGGAAGAGTGCAGCAGAAGAGTGGTTAGGCTTACCTTTGCAAGTTCGATGTTCAAAAGTCTGAAAGCTGACAATGCTGTTGGTATTAGTTGGCGAATGGCTTCCTTATATAGGCCTCGAGACCTTGGCCTAACAAGGTCTAGTACCATTCACCATGCATTTTTTTTTGATATTTATCTAGGTCACCTTTGTTATGGAAAGTGGAGCCAAGGGCGCAGCAAGGATTTTGCAGCGCTGATGAAAAAGACGTCTATGCCAGATGATAATAATATTTACAGGTGCACATCAAGATGAGTACCAAATCGTCTTTATAC
>Ga0193742_1001250_pt1 | contig 15544 bp, 20 predicted proteins | sample L2c1metaG_FD_165511 | JGI IMG/M metagenome (GOLD analysis project Ga0193742, IMG submission 165511) | Soil microbial communities from a riparian zone of the East river system, Colorado, United States - L2c1 | ecosystem: Environmental > Terrestrial > Soil > Riparian zone | place: USA: East River... | reverse complement strand
TCTGTGTCTAACAAGCATGAAGTACAAGTTTTGGAGAGTTTCTTGATTTTCAACAAGTTCGCATCTGTTCCTTGTCCCTTTTTTTTCTTCCTTCCGTAACTTCGAAACTTATCGTTAAATAGGCATGTATTGAAAACCAACTTCTACCAACCTACCAAAGTAGCTCTCTCCTTCCGCCTCGCTCCAGACTTCTTGCCAGAGATCGAGTATCCAAAGAAACCTTTCGGGATGTTCTTCGTCATCGGTATGTTTCCTCAACTCGGATTCTTTACGCATGTGCTGACCTCCAAAATGCGGGATGTAGGAAATGATTTCAGAGGATTCCATATCCGATTCCGTGATGTTGCTCGTGGTGGGATCCGCATTGTAATGTCGAGAAACAAAGAGTATGTGTCTTTCTTTTCTTAGGGCTTACTTCGTTGGCTTAACTCCTTTTTTTGCTATCAGGAACTACTCGATCAACCAGAGGATGCTGTACGTCTTCCGCCCTTTTTGTGTCTGGTGGGTTTGTCAACTGATGCCAATCAAATTCGTCAAATTCGTAGGTTCGACGAGAATTATAATCTTGCATCAACACAATCGTTGAAAAACAAGGATATACCTGAGAATGGTGCGAAGGGTACAATCTTGCCTTCGTCAGTGTCTTATCTACCTTCCGACTTCCTCATTCCGAATATATGCTAACATGACATCTTGACGATCTTCAGGCTAGGAGCGAGCCCCAGAAGGTGTTTCGAGAAATATGTCGATGTGTGCATCTCATTTCCTCGACTTTCCTTCCATTTTACTGATAAAGCCGCTTGGCTTGTAGTCGATCATGGACCTTTTGATTCCTGGACAGACCCCTGGAATCAAAGAGCCTTTGGTCGACTTGTATGGCAAACCTGAGCTGCTGTTCTTCGGTCCTGATGGTATGTGATTTCTTTCAGGCTTCCTTGGATGATGGCTGAATTTGTGTTGGGTTGATAGAGGGTACAGCTGATATGATGGACTGGGCTGCCCGTACGTTCTTCTATGCATTCGTTCAGTGAACCTCTGAATAATCAACCCCTTAATAGTGCACGCCCGCACCCGTGGCGCTGAGACTTGGTGGAAGTCGTTCACTACCGGAAAGAGCGCAGAGACTCTCGGAGGAGTACCCCATGATACTTATGGAATGACTTCGTTGTCTATCCGACAATATGTGCTTGGGATCTATAAACAGCTTGGATTGAGGGAGAAGGATATAACGAAGGTACAGACTGGAGGACCTGGTATGTTTTATCCTCACTGGAAGAGGAAGACTACTGATTTTTTTCTTTTTGGTGTGTAGATGGTGATTTGGGCTCTAGTACGTTATCCTTATGTTGATGAATTCAAGAGATACTGACTATTTTTTCACAGATGAAATCTTACTGTCTTCGGACAAAACGATCGCTGTTATCGATGGAAGTGGTGTTCTCGCTGACCACGTCGGCATCGACCGTCCAGAGCTCATCCGACTCGCCAAAGCCCGTCTACCTGTCAAACATTTCAACACGACCAAGTTGAGCAAGGATGGTTACCTTGTGAAAATTGAGGACCAGGATGTGAAATTGCCCTGTATGCATCCCTTTTCCTTTTGGGTTCTAATGCTGAACTCGGGTTTGTGAATAGCGGGTGAAATTGTTTTGGACGGTACTGACTTCCGCAATGGAGCCCATTTGCGGTTCAAGGCTGACTTGTTCGTTCCTTGCGGTGGACGGTTAGTTCTAGTTTTGAGGGTTTTCTTTGTTCGTTACTGATGAGCTCTTTGTTTATCCATTTTAGACCTGAAGCCGTCAACATTTCGAACATGGCTGCGCTTATCGATGCAGATGGCAAACCTCACTTCAAATACATTGTCGAGGGTGCCAATTTGTTCTTGACCCAACAAGCTCGTCTGCATCTCGAGAAACGCAAGGTTGTTTTGTTCAAAGACTCCAGTGCCAACAAGGGTAGGTGACGTCTGTGGACTTGGCGGATAGCTTCATGGCGCTCAAAAACATCCATTTCTTTCTTAGGCGGTGTAACAAGTTCTTCCCTCGAAGTCCTTGCTGGACTTGCCCTCTCCACACAAGAATACACAGACCTCATGATCTTCAAAGACGGCAAGCCAAGTGAATTCTACCAGAGTTACGTCAAAGACATCCAAGGCAAGATCATCGAAAATGCCGCCAACGAGTTCAGCTGTATCTGGAAGGAGCACGCTCGTTTGCGTGGTGTCAAACCACGAACAACCATCTCCGATGAGCTTTCACAGACTCTGAATAACCTTCAAGCGGAATTGGAAGGTTCGGATTTGTATGATGATGTTCCCAGTCGAAATGGAGTGATGCGTCGTGCTATTCCGAAGACTCTTGTGGATTTGGTTGGTTTGGAGACGTTGCTGAAGAGATTGCCCGAAACTTATCAGAGGGCCTTGTTTTCAAGCTGGGTGGCATCTCATTTTGTAAGTTTTATTTTTCTATTCTGTAGAGGGGAAATTGTTGCTCATTGCTTTCCATCTAGATCTACAAATGTGGTGTCATTGGCTCGAGCGTCGACTTCTTCCATTTTGCAAAGGATCTCGCTAGCAGTTCTTAGATTATTTTTTTAATTTTTGACCTCACTTCTTCGTTTTCTTTTTCTCTTCACATTCAAAAAGGGATTGATTGGTATGTAGAAGAACTCGGCAAACTACCCACCACTGCAGGCAGAAAACGATCAAAAAGCCAAGTGGACTCGCAGACTCCGTACTCTCATAATACCTATAGTAACATTTATATTCGAAGTTCTCTAGACCTCAAAATTTCGTTGGGTACACAAAAATAAAATTTCTTTACTTGTTTCATTTTTTGGGTTTATGTGACCCCTGCAACTTGAACCTGTAACATCGAGTCTTAATGCGTCTTGTTTTACTTCATGGCAAAACAAACTCCATCAACTCCAACCCTTTTTCTGGCATTGCAACGAACTGAGAGCACGTTCGAGGAAATTCCAGTGATGTGCGACTTCAAACCTTCATCCGCTTGGGGATTCTCGTTGAGAACTCTTGCATTCTCGGCAGTGACATTCAGGATGCGCGTAGCCAGGATCCAGTCGCACGACGACGACTTGCTGATCTTATTCGAGATGCTTGTATAAACGTACCTCTGCTCTGTTATCTGGTCTGCTAAAAATAAAAATAAAAACTGATCTTTTCATTTATAGGTTGGATTTTTCTACAGTGAATTTGCGATTTTGCCAAGTACTTTAAAGTATACGACATTGACGACCGTGCTGTGTGTCCTTGAATGAATGTCTAGTTCAATCCCATGGGATCCCTGAAGAAGTTATCGAAAATACTGTTAAAACAGCCAAGAAGTACTTTTCCCTCCCCGAGGCTGTAAAGATGGAGGTTAGTCTGTGTGCTTGATGGATCCCTTTATATGTACTGGATCACATAGGAACCTTGTTCTTCTCTGACAGCTGGATATTCATAAATCTCCCAATTTTAAAGGTTACACTGCTCTCCTCGGCGAAAACACCGATTCCACAGGGCTTGGAGACCTTCACGAAGGTTTTGATCTAGGTTGGGAGCCTCATTCTTCGGCTAATGAAGGCGATACATCGCGATCCGCGAGGAATGATGGCACTATGACTGGTGCTAACGTCTGGCCCGACAGTTTGCCTGGCTTTAGGGAAACTATTCTGGATTACTAGTACGTTCTTTCCATGTACTTCACTGTGCCCTCGCCACATTGGACCACTGATTTCCCTTGCGAATTGCCTAGTCACCAGGTACTCCAATTTGGTCAACTGTTATTTCCGCTGTTTGCTCTAGCACTTGAGCTTCCAGAGAATTTCTTCGACGATAAGGTGATATTTTGGAATGGCAACTCTGTTATCGACTAGGAATTTACGGTGCATTGATTATCCTTAGACGACAAAACCTGCTGCGATTATGCGCCTTCTTCATTATCCGCCACAGAGTCCAACTAGCTTCGAGAGCGATCCGGATGGAAGACAGATAGGAATTGGTGCCCATACAGAGTATGATCATCCTCAGTCGTCTAAAAATAACAGTTTATCCCTTTCCTTCTTGCAGTTATGAAGTGAGAGATATTGATGAATTGATAACATGATTCTAATTGTACGCCACCGCCGTCGTGCAGTGCTTTACTATACTGTGGCAAGATCGTGCTGGCGGGTTGCAAGTTCGTAATACTGCAGGAAAATGGGTTGATGCAGTCCCCATTCCAGGAACGTTGGTTCTAAAGTACGTTCAGAAATGACCTCACTACAAACCTTATCTAATGTGTACCTCTTCCCGCTGGATCATTACTTAGTCTAGGAGACCAGTTTGCACGATGGACAAGTAAGGGCGAGAGACCCCGCAACTAACGCCGCAACAAATCACTGACTATCACTATAGACGACATTTTTAAATCCACATTACATCGTGTAATAAACCGATCTGGTGTAGAACGTTATTCTATCCCATTCTTCCTTGGCACCGATTACGACGTACTTCTAGAAGTGGGTGGCTTATAATCTTTCATTATTTTTTGTTTTGACAAATGGCGTTTACACAGCCCATTCCCACCTGTGTTACTCCAGGGTCGCCTAGCAGATATGAAGTCATTACTGCTGGTGAATACGTCAAGTCCAGGCTTGAAGCCACATACGCCCATTCTTCCGCTGATTAGTACCAGTCGGCACCGCTTGATCAACGTAGATATTTGTGTATTTCCTCTGCGCCGGGGGATGTACCTACTTTATCTATGATGTTGGACGATATGGTGCTGTAGCTACCTTACGAAAGTTTTTGACAGTGCCCTTTTGATATCCAGATGGGGATGTAACATTGAAACAGTATTTTTATCCAGTTCCAAGGTCATCCAGCCTTCCGCGGTTCAGTGGCGTCGTTGCACGGGGGGTGTACTTACCTACACCTGTGATTTGGCGGCGATATGGTGTTGCAACTACCTCACATATCTTTAGATGGGTGTAAATTTTGAAATATGAAATTCGGAGAAATACAAACAAAAGTTCCTTGAAACAAGGGTATCTGGGTTAAAAACGCTGGAATAGATGTCTACCCAGAACTTCGACTAACCTTTTTCGGCGCTGAATTCTGACGGGCGACGGTTGTTGGGGTACTTGCAACAACTGTCCCGTGTGGTAGATGGATCAGGAACGCTTCGTTGGACAGTGAGAAGTGTGAGAAACCCATTCATGACATCAGTCTGCCGTGATTGTTACAAGAAGGAGGTAACCTTGGGGAAAAAAAGAAAAAAGCAGATACAAGTGCAGTTCAGCGGGTATTGCTATTAGAAATTTTGTAGTTGGGGGACATTCTTAGCGATGACGGTCTGGCGAATTTAATCATCGCCTCTGGGCTGACCCTGCTTTGTGAAGTCTTATCGTGGTGATTGACCATCGTAACACTGACAGTCCGGGTGACGTGTACTGATGATGTACTAGCCCGGGTTGAATGCTGGTCTCAAGTCCAGCAGTGGTCATTCTTGAACGTATTAGTACATCTGACACAAGATATATGCAATAATCAGCTCGAGCCGTACAACAGGGTTGATAGACTAGAGAGGCAGGCATCAGAATACGAACTAGAGGTATTCAAACAGTAGATTCCTGAGGTCTCTGAGCCCTTCAGATTGCGAGAGTCAGCAAGAATCTCGTCATATGTCAGCATCAGAAAATATAATACTCTCTCTTCCCAGAAGTCAAGAAGTCATAGGTAACGCAATGACAGAAAGAAGAGACAAGTGTGAGATATCGGCAGAGGTTCAAGAATCCTGACTCAGTCCGTACTTCTGACTCAGGCATTCCGATAGATCGTGGGCGCCTCTGTTCTTGCATGAGTTTCGGGGTCCATATTGTCATATTTATAACGTCCGACCACCGAGGCAGAGCTTTTTAGTCCCATCTTTCATTGAGATATGATGCTAAGCACACACTGTGTGGCGCAAGTTCATAACAGATGAGTTGGGTGAGTCACGTGCTACATTTTGAACGTTATCCTCTCCGCACTGTGTTAATGGATAATGCAGGGCCGTGACGTTGCGGCAAATGTAGACGGGTAACAAGGGAGTCCGTATTCTCATTCTATTATTCTAAAGTCGAGACCTCTGATACCTAGTGGAATAACCGACAAATCAACTGGTGTGAGTAAATCTTCGATTCGATCTTTCAAGCCATATGTTGATTTATGGATTTCTTTTAGTATTTAGAACGATACGGGAGAAGATAAAGCATCGTAGCCTCTAACGAGGTTTTTGCTTTTTTTTCTTTGTTACTCAAGCCGTTGAAAAGCCGACTCCAAGTGGTCCTTCACATTTATCTTTGATCAGAGATCTGCAATTGTCCACGATGCATGTGAGGTTAGACCTTTTTCAGTCTGATGGATTGTTCCGCCGGCCAATGAACATATAAAACTCTCTGCATGGACCTTTTGTATCGCTGACAACTTATCCTCTCAGCTAGCTACCCACCGTGTAAAAAGTCCCCACTGTGGTCCTGTCCGTATCACCCGTTCCTTCATTGATTCTACTTCTCATGGCTTCCACTTCTAATGCTGGCACGACCCTGCTCACCACAGATCCCGTCACTATCGACTCGACTCGGTCTTCGCTGCATCCTTCCAATATATTCAGCGTAGAGGGACTCATTGCTGTCATCACGGGGGGTGGAACGGGTAGGTGTATAATCGTCGTTGCGTGACACAAAGTTATCGTCAATGGGATACTCCGGCTAATTTTATGGTTTATAGGTATAGGGCTTATGATGGCTACTGCTCTTGAGAATAACGGCGCCACTGTCTACATTGTAGGCCGCCGACTAGATGTCCTGGAAAAGGCTGCAAGGGAAAACAATGTACGAATCCTTCACCTCGCTCTTGTTCGGTCACTTGCTTTCCTTCTTTTCCTATTAATGCTCAAATTCTTATATGCTGAAATGTTTGTTGAACAGAAATTTGATAAAATAATTCCCATAGAAGGCGATGTCTCTAACCGTGAAAGTCTGTTGACTATAGTCGATGTTGTCAAAACTCGCCATGGATATATCGATCTCCTTGTCAACAATGCTGGCATTGCCAGAAACCTTCTCCCGCATCCCCTGCCTTCACCGTTCGATGAGTCACAGGTTGTACGCCCGCCTTCCCCACCAGCTTCTCCATTGCATGCGCCATCGACGCCATCTATCAAAGCATTTCAAAATGTGCTCTGGGAAACAGGTTCACCCGAAGATTTTGCTGAAACCTTTGCTATCAATGTCACCGCTGTCTACTATACGACAGTCGCTTTCCTTGATCTTCTTCACCAAGGAAATGTTCGCCGACGCTGTTCAGAATTCCCCATGAACCAAAACAGTCTCTCACGTCCGCCGCACCACACTTCACAAGTTCTATCTATATCATCATCTGGCTCTTTCCGGTTGGATCCCCGAATTCTGTCACTGTCATATACACTTGCAAAAAGTGCGTGCACGCATCTAGGAAAACTCCTTGCGAACTTGCTTACTCCCTGGGGGATCCGGAGCAATGTTCTGGCACCCGGTGTATGGCCAACTGGTATTCTGCCCTTTACTTTTCAATCGGTGGCTACATTTGCTCATCCTGTTTGTTTTGTAAAACGGAAGATATGACAATGACTCCAACCTCAACTTTCAAGCTTGAACCAGATGTTTTAGCGGACACGGTCCCTTTGCGCAGAGTTGGAACGCAAGAAGTTCGTAATCTTCTTTCCTTTTTCATAGTTCACCGGAAATATTTAAATATTGTTGTAGGACATGGCGGGCACTATCCTTTTTCTGGCGAGTCGGGCTGGCGCCTATGTTAATGGTGCTGTGTGGCTCGTTGATGGTGGCCGGATTGGCACCGTGCCAAGTAACTATTAAAGTTTCAACCTGGGACCGTGGAGGTGTGTTATTTGATTCTTAGGATTTTCTAGATTGGGCCACGGGTTTAATGTAGTGGTAGTAATTATCGCTGTATCTATTAGTCAACTCTTGATAATTTATTGCCAACTAGTGAGGACTTCACGTGATTGATTGATCAGCTCAATACTGATATGTAATGAAAAAACTTAATAATTCAAGTTTACTTTATATTACAACACGCTGTCTCGTACATTTTTCAGATCATCCCTTCGTAGGAGCTGGACATCTATACCTGCCGTCGCCACAGTCCCTTTATACAAAAAGTCTTATTCAATGGCACCCACTGGTACAACTCCTAGTGTCGAAACCTCGAAAAAACATTCTAAAGTCGTAAGTCAAAACCAAAAAAAGAAACAGGATGGCAAAGATCTCTAGAAATCTGATACTGGGGGTATAGGTCATCATTGGGTCTGGTCCTGCAGGACACACAGCTGCGATCTATCTTGCACGGGCAAATTTGGACCCGGTTCTCTACGAGGGTTTCTTAGCCAATGGTTTTGCTGCTGGCGGTCAATTGACAACGACGACCGATGGTGAGAAAAAAAAAACACATTCTTGGTCCCAATCTCTCTCCCCCCAACCCTCCAAATTACTAACCTCTCAATCCACATCCCCTTTCCTTTTCTAGTGGAGAACTTCCCCGGTTTCCCAACGGGAATCCTTGGCCCTGAACTCATGGACAAATTTCGTGATCAGTCTATACGTTTTGGCACACGCGTGGTTACAGAGACTGTTTCTCGAGTTGATCTTTCTTCTCGTCCATTCAAGTACTGGTCTGACGATCCCGAGCCAAACACTGCCGATGCTATTATCATCGCTACAGGTGCGAGCGCTAAACGATTGGGATTGAAGGGAGAGGACATTTATTGGCAAAGCGGTATCAGTGCTTGCGCTGTGTGTGATGGTGCCGTTCCAATCTTCAGGTTTTGTATTGTTTGATATTCCTTCAAAAATTGTCGATTCGCTGATCCCCTACACTCCTACCTTCCAATAGGAACAAACCTCTGGCGGTAATCGGAGGAGGTGATTCAGCAGCTGAGGAAGCTACATGTATGAGGAAATCTTCCTCTTTTTTTTTTGTTCCGTTAGTTCACACTTATTCCTCAGATCTGACTAAATACGGTTCCCATGTTTATGTTCTTGTCCGTCGAGCTGAACTAAGGGCGTCAAAAATTATGGCTAAGCGCCTAATGAACCACCCCAAGATCGTGAGTTTATCCTGATCCCCACACATTATTCAAGGGAGTTGAAATATGCAGACGATATTGTGGAACACAGTTGCGACCGAATGCCAAGGAGACGGTGACTTGCTCAACAACCTCCGCATAAAAAACCTACAGACAGGAGAGGAGGGAGACCTTCCTGTTCGCGGATTGTTCTACGCCATCGGTATGCCATGTCTCTTTTCTCATGATGCCACTGTTTTTGGTTTATCTGAATGTTCCTAGGACATGAACCTGCAACGGCTCTCTTCCGCTCGCAATTACAAACTGATTCCGATGGCTACATCATTACTGTCCCAGGAACAACACAGACGTCCGTAAAGGGTGTATTCGCAGCTGGTGATGTGCAAGACAAGCGGTACAGGCAGGCCATCACAAGTGCAGGTAGCGGCTGCATGGCTGCTCTGGAAGTAGAGAAATTGCTCGCTGAAGAAGAAGAGCTGGGAGAGTAGACAATTTGGCGAGTTTCCGTGCATAAAGCTTTTTCGCTATATTTTTCTTTTTTTCTATTTTTTTTTTTCATTGGATCTGGATTAGAGGATTCGGATAAGCTAATCAATGTAGAAATTTTTCTTGGGACATTTAATTCGAAAGAGTCGGTGGGTACTAGGACCAAGGCCACTGTTTCCGTCAAATTCGTCAGAAGAATAATTCCGGCCACTAAAAGGATATGGTCTATAAGAGGTCTTCCTTCGCCTTCTGGAGTGATATCAATCCGGCGACTTGAGAGAGAGAGACAGATATGGATCACACAAACCAACGCTTATCTGAATCACGAAATTTAAGATTTTCTCCGGCTACTCATCATCAGCTGAAGACTTCCAGCCGGCAGAAATGAATCTAAGATAAAAGAGCATTTAAACTTACTTGGCTGTTTCCTTCTTATTATTTACGCTTTCTTGAGCGTTTACTTGGGGTGGCTTGGGCTTCCTCAGCTTCTCCCTCCGAGTCCAAACCAAAACTACTACTGCCGATGCTTTGCTTCGGGTTCAGAAGCATGATATCCGGTGAGCTATTCATCATCCATTCTTCGTCGTCCTCATCTAGAATACCCAATTGGCTACCATAGAGGAAAGTTCCATCTTTCTCGTTGTTCTTCGGTTTTCTTTCGAGATCTTTTATGGGTGCGATCCCTGAAGATGCTTGACCGAAAGTCAACGTCTCGGTGGACGTCAAGCGTGGTTTGACAGGTGTTTCCTCGACTAAAGTAACGCCAAGGTCTTTGACTTTGGTTTTTACCGGCGCCGCCGTCTCCGGTTTCGGACCTCTAGTACTAGCCTTGTCCTTGGGTTTGAGTTTCGGCTTAAAGACACGCGACATGCTGATTTCACGATTTAGCACGCGTTTCTTTGGCGGAGCGGCACTCGCTACTCGCTCCCGCTCCTTCTCTTGAGCTAGAGAGATAGAAAGCGAGCGTGAACGAGACCTTACTAATGCACGTGTATCTGATTTTGACTTTGTGGTAGTTCGAGATGATGTGGATAACGTAGGTGATGGGAGACGGGATGTGGAGTGTTCTCGCGAGATGGAGAGGGACTTTTTGAGTGGTTTGAGGTTGGGTTCGGGAGAAACGTTCCGTGAAGTGGATGCGTTGGATGAATCGTCGGAGAATGGAGAGCTAGGGAAGACTTTAGACCTGAGGAGGGCACAAACCTCTGGTAGTTGAGTTTTGAATCTAGTAGACTCGACTGGTTAAAAAATAATATAAATCACTTTTGCATTAAAAAAATGAATTACTCACTGGCGTTCTACAATATCTTCAGCAAAGATTTGTGTCCAATCACGTCCCTCTTTGGATATAGTGTTAGGCGATGAAGTTTGAGTCCCTGGTATACCTGCCACATCCAAGTTTCGGATGAGCTGCCACATTGAGAGTTTATCCATGAATGCCTCTAATTCATCTTCAATAGTGTTAAAAGGGGTCGGAGGCTCTCGAGACCGTTTTCGTTTCTTCGAGGAATCCGGGGGTGGTGGTGGTGGAGGTCCAGGAAGCGAGAGTTTCAAGAAATGAAGTAATATCTGTATCTGCACCCTATTTTTTTTCTTGTCAGCCATCTACATAGTATTTCTCTTGTTGAAAACTGAGACAAAAAAAAATGTGACATACTCTCGCCTTTCCATTCTTTCCAAGTACTTCTGACGCCATTTTGGAACAACCCAGGGACCATCTGCTGATTCTGGTAAACTACTTTGGGTCCCCTCGTCCGCCTTTTCATGTGTCAAGGCGTACCACATCATCGTCTCTTCCATTTCTCCTGCACCTCCGCCATCAGATAAGATTTGAGGCAGTTCAGTATGATACTTATTGGCGGATGAGCGTGTTGTGAGCAATAACGGAGCCAAAAACGCGTGCATTGGGTGTATAGACGCGTCGGATGCTGACGGGGCGTTGACGCGTTGTAATGAAGGCACCAAGAGATGTAGTGGCATAATGGACTATATAAAACCAAAATTGAATCAGCCATTGTGAGGTATGTGTGTGTGCGTGTGTGTGAAATACAGAGAGAGAGAGAGAGAGAGAGCAAAATCAAAGCTAACTTCTGGAAGCCACTGGAATTGGAGATAAGTTTGAGTAACATATTGTTCGAGCGGTTCGGGATGCAATTCGAATGGATAGTCTGTTGAGATTGATTTCTCTTGAGCAACTGACCAGTTGACTTTTTGCTTGGAATCCAAGGTGTAAATGAGTTCAGTAATGGCCATGGTTCGGTCTTATATAAGTAGTAGGTAACTGATGTCTTCCACGGCATACACAAACATCAAAGCTGTTCCGGATGAACTTGAAAGCCTCCCTATCTTGCAGCAAACTCTAGCGAACCTAGGTACCTCTTGCATTTATTCATCGTTCGGTCGAAACATGAGGCCCAATTAAATGCTGAATTATGGAAAACTCAACGATCTATACACAAAATGCTATATGAAGTTGATCGATTTGCCCCCAACGTTATCGTAGGCTGGCTGGCACCAGGAGACTAATTGCTACCTTGATACTCACCTTTACATTTCTTTCACTTACTCAGGGAGGAGACTGACACATATCTTGTTCGGATTCAGGCAGAAGGGAAGTGGTTATGTTTCGGAATAGATAGTCTACTCCCTCGGGCATGGTCTCGCAGACTCCCCCGTTGGGTTATTATCGTAGATCTATGAGTAAGTTTGTCCTCTGAAGGACAATCATCCTTGGGACGATGATGAAGGTAAGTACGCCGTCCCTTTTATCTCCCATGGACAAAAAGGTTGACCATACTTGTGTAGTAAACTCTTTTTATGTTATCAATGGTCCTTACTTGAATCTCGATGCGGATCTATTATGAAGTGGTCAAAGCTACCCCCGGCTTATTTACATCACTTCGACGTCCTACTATCCCTCGTATTTTCCGAAAGAGCCTGCGTCTTTGCCACGGAGATACGCTCTCCTTCTCCCACCTTTCTTAATAATCTCAATCTTCATTCACATCCCCTGTTCATCTAGACGGTTGGTTGCAACCGCCTAATTTAGTTTTCCGGTTCGAAGGTCATTTCACCACACGTGAAAAAACCTAAGAACTGGGTGGAGAAGTTTGAGGAAGATGTTTGGGTGAAGGTGGACCTCCGTTTATGTAAAGTTGTTCCAGGGAAAGTAAGATACGCTTGAGATGGGAAATGCCAGGATCGTCGAATTCTGCTGCTGATTTATGCAAACCCCCCGCATTTTGTAATATATCCTTTTGGTACCAAGAGTGCTAGCTCTGAAGTTCTGTGCTCTTTGAGATAAATAGTGTTGTACAATTGTACATGCATATATATAGCTGCTGGCCCAGGCTTTGAATGTCGTGAAGAAGCAGGCCGATATTTAAGACGGCGAAGGTTTGGCTCGGAGGACGACGACTGAATGTACTTGCTACATGGCCATCATAGTACCCTACAACAACTGTATCAAAACTTCAAGTGTCGGAGAGCAATGATATTTCGAAAGTCTGAGGGCTGTAGTAGTAGCGAATAATTTACGCTGTGGCCGTCTGATAACCTGTATGTCCCTTGACAACGCCAAATACGGGACCCTCTCTACCAAACATCTTTCTCAAATCTCCTGCAAGTTCGACAGCCTTCTCATAAGCCGCGAAATGACCCCCACCGTCATGTTCAGATTCGAAAACCAGATATGGAGTCAGTATCCATCTACGGCTAGTTGAATAAAGTGGCCTTTTTGAACTTAAAGTTAGGCTAACTCACGATCGTGGAAAAAGAGCTAGGTCTTTCGGGAAACGAGAGAAGCCATGGGGGATATGTGGCGTTGGTCCCTCCCCGAAGGCACCGCCTTCTTTCGCGCTTTCAAAATATAGACGGACAGACGCTGCAGGTCCGGCAGATGAGAACCAATAAATAGATATCCAAGTCAAGACTGTAAAAAATCTGGATCCAATTTGGGGGGAAGCTTTACATAATCAAAAGACTTACCTTCATCGTCGTCCCAAGGGTACGCATCGCTCCAATTCACAAGTTTCTCATAAATCCAAGCTAAAAGGCCTGCAGGAGAGTCCGCTAAGCCATATCCTAATGTTTGTGGCTGTGTCGACTGTTCATGGAGATAACCTAGGCCGTGTGTCTTGAACCAATTCGTTCGTTCAAGACCCGCTTTCTCTGCTGGGGTATACCGAGAGAAAAGGTGAAAGAAGTAGTTTATAGGGGACGACAACAGCCTAGGTAGGTTACTAGAAGATTTAAAAGGTGGTGAATAATAAATACGAGTAATTTGTGTTGAGGGCTCACGGTCGAATTTCGATATTTGTGTGCCATGCCTTGCTGTGTTTGCCGCCATACAAATTGGCAATTCTGTGCGTAATCTACTTGAATATCAACAACTGTGCACAGAGGATCGGAGACAATGTACCGTGTATCCCCAATCACCACCTTGGGTCACTGTATATTATAATGAGCGATATGTCCACTAAAAACAGTAGCGACGCACCGTATTGTTCGTACCCCAGAGACAACATTAATTTATTTCCCACCTACAAAAAATGGAATTAGAAGGAGTGGCGTCTCAACAACTCATTGCGTCATCATCGCTAATATACCTCAGCGTACTGGGATACTCCGAAACCGCTTTTCTTAGGAGCATCGGAGAAGCCATAGCCAGGCAAGCTCAAAGCCACGACATGAAAACTGGGATGGCCCGGCGACACCTTGACGAGAAGTGGGAGGATTTTCTTGGCTTCAAGAAAACTGCCAGGCCCTACGAGGAATACTATTAATACTTACAGGTCTTTCTCGAGGCTCCCTACTTACACCCATGAACGAATAACAACGGAATGGCATCAGAAACCTCGCTCTTTTTGTGGATGTAGTGAATCCCGAGTGTTCCGAATCCATCGACCTGAATGTCCCTCTTGAATTGGGGCAGGTCTTCATTCAACTGTCTCTCATGTTGCCTCCAATCGTAGCCGTCTCTCCACCGAGCAACTAGGCGTTGGATATCAGCAAGAGGAACACCATAGTCTCGACCCGCATCTTCGAGCTCATCGGGAAATCTAGTGAGTTCAAGCTTTTGCTTCAAAAGCTGAATGCTTTCATCGGATATTTGGATTTTGAAGGGCGTTTCTTGAACTGAGGGTATGATGGCAGCCATGATGATTAGGAAGTATGAGTAGTCTTTATATGGTCTGTCCCGACTTCAGGGGTGCTCTCCGAGGATGTTTTTAATCACCACGTGCTTCATCTCCTTATTTTGACGTTCAAATCGCGTGGCAGGGTTCGCGATTTTAAATCCGGTCGGGCTTTTCACCATGTCTTCATTGCTCTTCATTATTGCCGAATCGACCCACCGTTGAAGACCGTTGAACAGGGGGTTCGAATTAGACGCAAGAGAGCCTCAGGCCCTCAGCTACTCTCAGCTACCGCTCGCTCCCCGGTCCGGCATCGGTATTTTATTTATATTTAGAAAACACCAAGGGGAAGGTCCGCTTAGTGACTACAAATGACAATTTTTCAGTCTCAGTCGCTTAGGAATTGAGTGTAATAACATACGTTATAAGGAACAGTTCATCCTCCAAATCAAACTTGACTGAGCCGGGACACCACTGTTAGCGAATGAGTCGGAATCAGGGGTAGAGGCAGGCAGGACCCCGGATTATCACTACCTAGGCTACAGTCGCGGACAAGCAAAGTCAACAAATCCAGTATCTCGGCTCCCAGGCAATATTTGGGCAATATTTTTTCAAAATCTTGCTCAGATTGAGGAAATACGTCGAAAAAACACATCTCCGAAGTTTTTCCCACAAGCCGTTTAAATCGGCCAAATTATGACCAAAATCAATGACATTTTAGGTACCTAAGTTTGGTTGATAATGGCGTCCAGGTGCATCATCGCACCTGGGAAATTGTGTGATGACACTTTTTCTTGCAAACTGCCCACGAGGCAGCTT
>Ga0193742_1001248_pt1 | contig 15560 bp, 12 predicted proteins | sample L2c1metaG_FD_165511 | JGI IMG/M metagenome (GOLD analysis project Ga0193742, IMG submission 165511) | Soil microbial communities from a riparian zone of the East river system, Colorado, United States - L2c1 | ecosystem: Environmental > Terrestrial > Soil > Riparian zone | place: USA: East River... | reverse complement strand
CGTAGCGCTCCATGAAGCGCTCGCCATTCTTATTGCGCAGAACTCCACCCTCGCCGCGCACCGCTTCGGTTACCAGAATGCCCTGCACTCCCGGTGGCCACACCATCCCGGTCGGATGAAACTGGACGAACTCCATATCCGTCAGATCGGCACCTGCGTCATAGGCGAGCGCCATACCGTCCCCTGTGTACTCCCAGGAGTTCGAAGTGACCTTCCAGGCTTTGCCGATGCCGCCCGTGCAAATGACCACAGACTTGGCCTTGAAAATGACGAAGCGGCCTTGCTCACGCCAGTAGCCGAAAGCGCCGGCGATGCGGTCACCATCCTTGAGCAGCCGTGTAATGGCGCACTCCATATATACGTCGATGCCCATATGCACACCGCGATCCTGCAACGTGCGGATCATCTCCAAGCCGGTGCGATCACCGACGTGACACAGCCGTTTGAAGGTGTGGCCGCCGAAGGCTCGTTGCAGAATCTCGCCATCCTCGGTGCGATCGAAGAGGGCGCCCCATTGCTCCAGTTCTCGCACGCGTTCAGGGGCCTCCTGAGCATGAAGCTGGGCCATGCGCCAGTTGTTAAGGAGCTTCCCTCCGCGCATGGTGTCGCGAAAGTGCGCACGCCAGTCATCCGACGTGTCCACATTAGCCATCGCAGCCGCGATTCCACCTTCTGCCATAACGGTGTGCGCTTTGCCAAGCAGCGACTTGCACACAACACCGACGCGCACGCCCTGGGCCAGAGCTTCGATCGCAGCCCTCAGACCCGCGCCACCCGCGCCGATGATGAGTACGTCGTGCTCGTGAGTTTCGTAGGCAGTGGTCACCGGAGGCGAATATCCTTTAAGAAACCTGAGGAGACCATGCGCACGTAGAGATCGGCCAGGCCCACTGAAATGAGACTCATCCATGCATAGAGCATGTGGCGTCCATTCAAACTGCTGAGCCATCGCCACGCGGTGTGGCGCGTGGGGCCAAACGATGTGCAAGAGAAGCAATCGAGCTTTCCTCCCACCAGGTGACGCAGGGAGTGGCACGAAAAAGTGTAAAGAGTCAGCAAGACGATATTTGCCAGCAGGACAAGTGAGCCCACGCCGATTCCAAATCCGTCCGGGAAAAAGAAAGCGCGAATTGCGTCCCACCACAGGAACGCGAGAAATACAAATGCAAGGTAAAGGAACCAGCGATGCAGGTTTTGCAGAATGAACGGAAAGCGAGTCTCGCCGCGGTACGCCCCTCTGCTTCCTTCACTTACCGCGCAGGCCGGCGGGTCTAAAAAGAACGCGCGATAATACGCCTTCCGATAGTAGTAGCAGGTTGCGCGGAATCCGAGCGGCCCCGCCAGAATCAAAAGTGCCGGAGAAAACCGCCACCAGTGGTGCCCAGGGTCGATCAGCGGAGAATAAAACGGAGAGATGTAAGGGCCCCACTCATAGAACTTCCCTTCGAAGGCTCGGAGGGTAGCGTAGATGCCGAATGCGCCCAGAAGCATGGCAACCGGCACAATTTCAACCCACCACGCATCGCGCCGCTGCGTGCTGCCGAAACCGTCGATCTTAACAAGTGCAGAAGCCTTCGCCATGGGTTCCCCCACGTCGGTCATATACTAGCCACAAAAGAACCTTTTGCAAATCGGAAATTTTATAGCTCTGGCCTGGGTAGGGATCCCGGTCCTGAGGATCGCCCGAGAACTTTGTTAGAACACCAGTGCATGATTCGGTGACGACGTTACCCACTTGCATTCGGAGGGTAATTCCCTGCTTCTACCAACACCGGTGTAATGTACCGTGTCCGTCGATTAGATTCTGTGGCAACATGTCTCGCGTGCACCGAGAGCGTCATGTACATACTGGTGAAATCGGTCGATCTATTCGGCGGGACACTACGGGAACAACCTGTGGAGGAAATCATCCCAGATGATTCCCAAACGATCCTAAAATCTACACTCCACTAACGGTTTTGTTTTGATATTTTCCCGCTGATTCCAGGCGGCTTAGTCCATTGGTAGGGCCCCTGAAAGGCAAGCGTTGGCAGTAGAGCTGGTGGAACGCCCGGTTCAAAGTAATTGTGGAGGTCATGTAGCGAAAGAATCAGATTTGGGCGTATGATTTTGGACCGAGTGACGGTCTTCTTCATTGGGTCGTGCGGGGTGAAAACTGCGAAGGGTTCTGTCTTTCTTCCAGTAGAGCGCCGCGACCCAGAGCCCCGACCCAGAGCAACTGGTGTTCGGTACGCCTGCCTCGTTCCTCCTTGTGAAGGCCACTCTATGACGCAACTGCGTGTCAGGAGTTGCTATGAGAGTCTTCGATCCGGTGTGTTTGATTCTACGGAAGAAGGGTACAGAGGTATGGCGTGTACCTTCTGATGCGACTGTCTATGATGCCATGAAGATGATGGCGGAAAAAGACGTAGGCGCGTTGCTGGTTATGGATGGCGAGCACCTGGGAGGCCTCGTTTCGGAGAGGGATTATGCCCGGAAGGTGATCCTTCAGGGGCGTTCGTCGAGGGAAACCCCGGTGCGCGAGATCATGTCTGAGCCGATAATTACCATCACCCCCGAGTGTTCTGTGGATGAGGCCATGCGGCTGATCACAACGAATCGGATTCGCCACCTTCCGGTGGTTTCCGAGAGCAAGGTCCAAGGGGTAATCTCGATCGGAGACCTGGTGCAGTGGATCTCCTCCGCCCAGGATCAGACGATTGAGCAACTCGAGCACTACATTGAGGGGAAGTACCCCTGTTAAACTTTGGTCTCCCTTTTGTGCAGCCTGTTGCTGCATTTCTCGCCACCTGGTCCGAGCAGGCTCCTGCTCAGATCACCCTAGGCCGCGTGTCGCCTCCACGATGACGTTCCAGAGTGGCGTGGGATAAAGCCCAAGAAGAAACACGAGACCTGTCAGAACGGCTAACGCCAAAGTTGCCGGGAGGGGTAAAGGTAGAGTGCCCGCGTCCGCTATGGTGACAGGCTCCGCTGGCCGGCCGTACATGACGACGAGGATTCGTAGATAGTAGAAGAGACCGATCGTGCTGCTGACGACGAGGGTAAGAAGAAGCACCCACCGGGATTGTGCAGCGCCGGAGGTAAGGACGTAGAACTTGCCGAGAAATCCTGCTGTCAGCGGAATTCCTGCGAGCGAGAGAAGCATGGTGGTGAACGCGGCTGCGACGAGCGGTCTATGCCAGAAGAGCCCTCGGTAGCTGTCGAGCGAAGAAGCTTCCCATCGCGAACCAGAGAGGGTCGTCATCGTACCGAAGGCTCCGAGGATGGTCACCAGATAGGCCATCAGGTAATAGGTGGCTGCCGGAGCGCCGAGTGTTCCGCCAGCGATCAGCGCAACCAGCAAATAGCCCATGTGTGCAATGGACGAGTATGCCAGGATCCTCTTGACGTTGGTTTGCCGCAGTGCGAGAAGATTGCCCGTCAGCATGGAGGCTATAGCGATGATCGAGAGGACCAGGCCCGACGCTCCTGCCAGTCCTTCTCCCTGCGGGTGAAACCAACGCAAGAGCAGCGCAAACATTCCACCTTTTGATACGGTGGCGATGAACGCAGTGACCGGCAAGGGCGCGCCCTCATAGACATCCGGCGTCCAGAGGTGAAACGGAACAACCGCGAGCTTGAAACCGATCCCCGTGAGAGTGAGCATCAGGCCTGTCAAGAGAAGAACCGAGCTCGTCTGGCCGGTTGAGCTAGTTATCGCAGTGAATTGGGAGAGCTTCATGGACCCTGATTCCGAATAAATGAGAGCAAAACCGAACAACAGAACGGCTGATGATGACGCGGCCAGAACCAGATACTTGATCCCCGCCTCGATGGCCACTCGTTCTGTGCGAATGTATGCGATCAACGCGTAGAGCGACACGCTCAACAATTCCAGCCCAAGAAAGAAGGAAGCGAAATTACTGCTGGCGGCAAGCACCATCGCGCCTGTGGTTGCCAACAGTACGAGGAGGTAAAACTCCTCACGATGTTCCTGACGGCGATTCAGGTAGTCGTAGCCGAACAGGAATACAAATACTGAGGCAATAAGGAGGATCGCCATATAGAGAAATGAGTAGGAATCGAGAATAAGGAAACCAGTGACCTGTCGCGGCGCGACGGACGATGCAAAGGGGAGGCTTCCGAGCGCGGCAGCCACGCCGATGAGCGAAATAACGGCAGCAGTCCTGTGATTACGCCGGATTGCAATTGAGAGCATTAAAAGAACTGCGGTTGCCGAAACTATCATGAGCGGAAACAATGCGACAAAGTCAGCGTGGCTCATCTCTTTATCTCCTGACCATCTCCTGTGAAAATGCGATTTGCTGCGCGGCAGCCAGGCCCGGGCGTATGGTGTGCAGCACCGGATGCGGATAGAGGCCTATCCAAACAAGACAGATCATCATCAAGCCAAGGACTGCCCATTCGCGAGGTCTCATATCCGGCAGTTTCCAATGATGCCGGTTGGGCCCTTGAAACGCGCCTTGTGCAAACCTCAAACCATAGAGAGTGGCAGCAAGAAGGCCCAGAGTGGCGAAAATGGCGAGACGAGCGTTCGACCGGTAGGTTCCGAGCAGGACGAGAAATTCACCCACGAAGTCCCCTAGTCCTGGAAGCCCGAGTGAGGCCATGGCAAAGACAAGACCTGCCCCGCTCAATGCCGGCATGGTCTCCCACAGGCCTCCCATCTGTGAGAGTTCGCGCGTGTGCAGTCTTTCCTGAAGCAGGCCCGCGAGGATGAACAGTGCGCCGGTACTGATTCCATGGCTGACCATCTGGACCACGGCGCCTTCCAGCGCGATTTGATTTCCGGCGAAGATACCGAGCAGCACAAACCCCATATGGCTCACGCTGGTGTAGGCGACGAGGCGCTTGAGATCGGTCTGACCGACGGCGAGCACAGCACCATAAAGAATTCCGATCACTCCGACGGTCATCATAAGGGGGGCCAGCTCACGCAATGGGCCGGGAAAGAGCGGCAGTACAAAACGAATCAGACCGTACGCCCCGGTCTTCAATAAGAGCCCTGCGAGTACGACGCTACCTGCGGTGGGAGCTTCAGTGTGCGCATCGGGCAGCCAGGTGTGGAAGGGGAAAGCAGGCAGCTTCACCGCGAATGCAACGAGAAATCCGATCATCAGCAGGCGCGCCGCGCGGGGCGATAGCGACGTGTGAAGCAACTGCTGATAGTCGAAGGTGTAGACACCGGTTGACTGGTGATGGAAAACGGCGAGCGCAACGATGGCAATCAACATCAGCAGACCGCTCAACTGGGTAAAGAGGAAGAATTTTGTCGCGGCGTAGATGCGTCGTTCGTGGCCCCATATGCCGATCAGGAAGTACATCGGCACCAACATCAACTCCCAGAACAAATAGAAGACGAAGAGATCCACAGCCATGAAGACGCCCGTGATCCCGGCTAGTACCCAAAGCAGGTTGAAGTGGAAGAAGCCGACTTTTTCCCGGATCTCGCTCCATGAAGAGAGGACCGCCATGACGCCAAGAAAGTAGGTCAGCAGTAGCAATGTCAGACTTAGCCCGTCGATAGCGAGATGAAAGCGGATGCCGAACTGAGGAATCCAGGAGAAGTTGCATTCCACAAGCCAGCGTTCCGGTGTCCGGCCTGCTTGCATGATCCAGATTCCGAGGCACATTGCCAGATCTACCATCACGCTCACGAGGGCAATCCAACGTGCTGCGTCTGGGCTTCGACGCGCAACGATCCAGGACGCGATGCCACCGACAATCAGAGTCATGATGAGACTCGGAAGAATCATGCCAGCACCTCAACGTGTGAACAATGCGATAGCCAGGATCACGACAGTGCCCATTGCAAGACCGGTTGCGTACCAGCGTAGGCGTCCGGTCTGTGTCAACCGTAATGCACGGTAGCCCAGCACGGTCATCTGCGCTATGCCGTTGACCGGAATGTCTACCGGATCGCTTGCGCACTTGCGGACAAGCCACTGGAACGGCCGGACGAACAGCCGGTCGTACATCCAATCGAATCCCCAACCGGCGAGCCACAGTTGTTCGAAGATATTTGTGGCAGGCTGCCGCGAACGCTGCGGCCCAAAGAGCAGGTACGCGAACCCGAGGCCGAGTGCGAACACCGTGCTTGCGGAGAGGGCAGTGATGGTCTCGTTGATCGGCCCGATATGCACCTCTTCGAGCGGCGGCAATGCGCTGCTTAGAAAGTTGGACAGCGCAGGGGATCCGCCAAAGTGTGGAGGCGTATCCACATATCCTCCTACGAGCGACAAAACACAAAGCACCGTCAGCGAGATGCGCACCGCAACGCCGCTCTTTGATCTAACGTGCGACAGCTGTGGGCCATAGAAGGCCAACAGGATCATCCTGAAGGTGTAGAGCGACGTGAGCAGGGCACCTGTCATGCCGGCGATCCAGAACCAGGCATTTCCATTCGGGCCTGCCCACGATTGCCACAAGATGAGGTCCTTGCTAAAGAAGCCCGCAGTGATAAGCGGCAGGCCCGCCAGCGCCGCGCCGCCAATCACGAATGACCAGAAGACCAGCCGCAACTCGGAGCGGAGCCCGCCCATACGATACAGGTCCTGCTCATGCACGGCATGGATGACCACTCCGGCAGCCAGGAAGAGGAGCGCCTTGAAGAAGGCATGGGTCATGAGATGGAACATGGCTGCCGACCACGCCCCCAATCCAAGCGCGAGGAACATATAACCGATCTGGCTTATCGTGGAGTAAGCCAGAACTCGTTTCATATCGCGCTGGGCAAGTGCACTGAAGGCGGCAAGCAACATGGTGACGGTCCCAATAATTGCTACTGCGAATTGAACGACAGGCGCCAGAGAGAAGAGCGTGTGCGTGCGCGCAATCAGATAGACGCCTGCAGTCACCATGGTCGCGGCGTGAATCAGCGCGCTGGTGGGAGTAGGACCAGCCATGGCGTCCGGCAACCAGGTCTGGAGGGGTAACTGCGCGGATTTACCGACCGCACCGCCCAGTAACAGCGCTGCTGCCACCAATGCAATGCTGCTGCCGGGGCTCCACTGCGCTGCGGCTCGATGCATCACTTGCTGGATGTCCAGCGTTCCCAGCCGGGTGAACAGGAGAAACAGTCCGAGTGCGAAGGCAGTATCGCCGCACCGCGTCACGATAAAGGCCTTGCTCGCAGCACGCACGTTCTGCGGCTCGCGATACCAGAAGCCAATCAGCAGAAAGCTGCACAGCCCGACGCCCTCCCAGCCTAGATACAGCAACAGGAGGTTATTCGCCAGCACGAGGGTGACCATTGATGCCACAAAGAGATTCATGTAGGCAAAGAATCGCGCATACCCTTCATCGTCGCGCATGTACTCAACCGAATAGAGATGAATCAGGAAGCCGACGAAGGTGACTACGAAAAGCATGATGAGGGAAACAGGATCAAGGTAAAAGGCGATTTCAGGCTGAAATCCGCCGGTTTCCATCCACGTCCACAAGTGCTGGACAAAAGCGTTGCCGGCGGGCGGAGATGAGATAAACTCGGCCCCAACCAGTAAGGTAACGGCCGCAATAAGCCCGATAGAACCAGCGCCCGTGACTGCAACCACGCGGCGTGGCAGACGCGAGCCAAACAGTGCGAGCAGGGCAGCGCTAGCGAATGGGATGGCCACTATAAGCCACAGAAATTTGAACATATCAACCTCTCAACTCGCTGGCAGCGTCCACATCCAAAGCGAGCTGCCGCTTGTGGTAGAGGAGTACGAATGCCAGTCCGACGGACACCTCGGCGGCCGCCATGGCGAGAATGAATAGGAACATAACCTGGCCGTCTGGTTGTGCCCACCGCGACCCTGCCGCGACGAATGCCAGACCACTTGCGTTGAGCATGATCTCAACGCACATGAGCGTGAAGATAAGGTTACGCCGCGTGAGAAGTCCCGCGAGACCCAGCATGAACAAGATCGCCGCGAGAATCAGTGCGTGCTGCATTGGTATCGGTGACATGTTGTCTCTCCTCTCCTGCAGTGGCATGCCGTCCCAGATGAAATGCGCCGACCAGTCCCGCCATCAGCAACAACGACGCGAGTTCCACTCCAATCCAGTACTCGCCGAAGAGCGATATGCCGACCTGCTTTGGACTCACGGCGTTCGCGAGAGAAGCCGTGGTGGGGGATGTGACGGTGCAGTAGACCAGCTCTCCCAACAGAATCAAGGCAAGAAGAGTGGGCCAGAACCAGTTCTTTGGCTTCAGCCACTCACGTTCCACCTCCATTGCGTGCTCTGCCAGATTGAGCATCATGACGACAAAAACAAAGAGCACCATGATGGCTCCCGCATAGATCATGATTTCGAGCGCCGCTACAAATGGCGCTCCCAGCGCATAGAAATCCACTGCGACTGCCAGCAACGACACGATGAGATAAAGCAGCGCGTGAACCGCATGACGCTGCGTGATGGCAAGAAGTGTAGCGACGATGGCGAGAAATCCCGCGAGATAGAAGAGTAAGGCCATGGCGTTTTCTCAAGGCATCAGGTTGTGGATATCGACAGGCGCGAGTTCGTTCTCGACAACCCCCTTGTCCTTACCGCCGATGGCAACTCCGGCGACGCGCCAGAAGTTATAATCGGGATACTTTCCCGGACCGTCGATCATCAGATCTGCTTTCTCGTACACAAGATTTTGTCGCTTGTATTCGCTCAGCTCCGTATCCGGGGTCAGCTGAATGGCATATGTGGGGCACGCTTCTTCGCAGTAGCCACAAAAGATGCAGCGGGAAAAATTGATGCGGAAGAACTCCGGATATCTTCTGCCGTGCTCGTCTTCCGTTGCCTGGAGCGAGATGCACGCCACGGGACATGCCACGGCACAGAGGTTGCAGGCGACGCAGCGTTCTCCGCCATCGGGATCGCGGGTGAGAACAATTCGGCCCCGGTACCGAGGCGCGAGATAGGCTTTTTGTTCCGGATACTGAATCGTCACACGCCGTGCAAACGTGTGCCGAAAGACCTCCCACAGAGAACGCACCAGGCTGAGCACAAAACGCCTCCCTTCAGCTACGGACCAACACAATAGCTCCCGTCACCAGAAGATTCACCAGTGTGAGGGGCAGCATCACCTTCCAACCCCAGGACATGAGCTGATCAAACCGCGGCCGGGGAAGCGCCGCACGAAACAGGATGAACAGGCAGATAAAAAACATCGTCTTCACGGCAAACCAGGCTGCCGGGGGAAGCAAGGGGCCAAGCCAACCGCCAAAAAACAACAAGGTAATCGTTGCCGAGACGAGAATTACACCAATGTATTCGCCGACGAAGAACATCCCGAACTTCATACCTGAATATTCCGAGTGAAAGCCCGCAATCAATTCGCTCTCCGCTTCGGCAAGGTCGAAGGGCAGGCGCCGCGTTTCGGCGACGCCCGCGATGAGAAACAGGATGAAGGCGAGGAATTGAGGAACCACGAACCACAGCCCGCGCTGCGCTTCGACGATGTCGGTAAGACGGAATGAGCCGGCCAGCATGACGGCGCCAAGGAGCGACAGCCCCATGAAAACTTCATAGCTCATCATCTGCGCAGCGGCTCGGATTCCTCCGAGAAGCGAGTATTTGTTATTGGAAGACCAACCCGCGAGGACGACGCTGTAGACGCCCAATGATGACATGGCCAGAAGGAAGAGAACCCCGATATTGAGATCGGCGATCACGAATCCCGGAGCAAAGGGTACGACTGCGAACGAGATCAGTGCGGTAGCCACAACAATCGCAGGTGCAAGGATAAAGACTGGCTTGTCGGCGAAAGGTGGAACCCAGTCTTCCTTAGTAAAGAGCTTGATCGAGTCTGCGACGATCTGGCCCAGACCGAAAGGCCCTACGCGGTTTGGACCATACCGGTCTTGCCACAGGGCAAGCAGACGACGTTCGACCCAAATCAACCCGGCTGCCAAATTAAGCACTACGAACAACACCACGAGAATGACGAGCAGAGGAAAGAGGCTCGATCTCATAGAGCACCTCTCGACGAGAGTTCAGCTCCAACGGGAGCGAGCTTGCAGAAGACGGGGAGTTGTACCCCCTCGAGCGGAGGCAGGCACGCAGGCAGGCCGGCCAGGCCGCGAGGCAGGTCGGCACGCAACATGACCTCGAGTTCAAACTGAGCGTCTTCAACGACTATCTTGATCCGCTCGCCGGCCTTCACGCCCACCAACGAAGCTTCCACTGGGTTTAATGCGAGATAGGGGCGCGGCAGTAGTTGCGAGATACCCTGTGCGTGCCGGCTGAGCTCCTCCGAACCGAAGATATGAAAGAGAGGGATGAGAAGCCATTCCCCGGACTGCAATTTGAAACCAGGAGGAATTGTAGAGAAGTACTGCCACCCTGATTCCTGCGACGGTTCGATCAAACGAACTCCAGAATCACCACCGCGCAGTGGTCCTCCGATCTCGCTTTGAAATTTGTTAACAGCCTGCACAGAGTTCCACCCGGGCGCCCAGAAGAATGGAAGCAACGAAGACGGAACTGATCCCGGACCAGATTCCATCGAGAAGGACAGGGCGGAATCGGGATCGTCAGGCGGTCTGGGCTCGTGCACGCTGATGTTGACGAGCATCGCTGTGCGGCCGCTGTACCGGCTCGGTTCGCGAGCAACCTTGCCAACAGCGTTTCGTGGGGGGGCGACCTTCGGGAGAGTTCTGAATGCGGGTATCTCTCCAGCCATCGCTGAGGTGAGGTCGTCAAGGCCATCCCATTGCGTCTCGCTCTTATGACCCGCTGCCACGGAGCCTTCACGCAACCATCGCCAACTCACCAGCACGTCGGTGCTGGGGTCGAGAGCCTGGAAGAATCGTTGCGCACGTCCTTCGCTGTTCACGAGTGTGCCATCCGATTCGGCAAAGGTGCCAGCGGACAGCACAAGTTCTGCTGCTTCCGTCGTGGTGTTAACAAGATGATCGAGCACGACCAGGTGCCGGACGCCACGCAATAACGACGCTAACTCGTTTGCAGAGGCACGGCGGAACAGATCGTTTTCAAGGACGATCAACGTACCCGACGGTTCGCTCTTGATCGTCCGGAACGCCTCGGAGAGCGGATGGGGCTCCAGCAACGAGAGGCCGAAGCTATTGCACTCCGGCGTGGTGAAGCTGAGACTTGCCGGCCGGCCTGCTTTGCAGAGAGCCCAGGCAATCTGTGCCGCAGCTTCAATGACACTTTGACTGCGGCAGCTTGCACCGGAGACTACCAGAGGACGTTGAGCGCCCAGCAAGGCTGCAGCTATATCGGCGGTCATTGTTTCCAGCTCTGGCGAAAGTCCTGTCACCGCTGGCGCGGAAACGTCGATCGCATGTGCGATGGCGAAGCCCAGCCGCGCCAGATCGTCCGGCGCAGCGTGATAGGTACCTGTCGCGATATCATCAAGCTTTGTTGCATAGGGAGAGGCAATGAAGAGCGGGCCCTTCGCGTCCTGCACCGCCTCTCGTACCGCATGGTCCAGCCATTCAGGGATGTGTAGACCTGCGGCGATCCGCATGGGAGCCTGACGCACGGACTGACGCAGCCGCAGGGCCATGATCGGCGCAACATTAGTCAGATCCTCGCCGAGAACAAACACACCATCCGAATGCTCCACATCATTGAGCGAGGGAGACCGCGCCTGGCCCTCGCGCAGGATGCGGATCATGGCCGAGAACAAGTGCGACTCTTCGTCGGGGACCCCGGCGAAGAAACGATCTGGGCCGACCAGTCCACGCAGCGCAAAATTGGCTTCCAGAGAGGCTCGTGGCGACCCGATGCCGATTGCATTGCCTTCGCGAAGGACGGCGGCGAATCGTTCCAGTGCCTCGTCCTTTGTCGCTGTTTTACCGTCCACGAGTGGGTGGCGAATGCGCAGACTGCTCTCGACGAATTCATAGCCGAACCGTCCGCGATCACAAAGAAAATAGCCATTCACTTCGTGGTTGTAGCGATTCACCACACGGCGAAGCGTGCCATATCGCTCGCCGGCTGTAGTGGTGCAACCCAGTCCGCAATGTACGCAGATGGAAGGCGCAATCTGAAGGTCCCATTTGCGCGTGTAGTTATGCTTGAGAGTCGCATCCGTGAAGACACCTGTTGGGCAGATCTCCACCAGATTGCCGCTGAACTCGCTCTCTAAAACGCCGTTTTCGTGCCGGCCATAGTAGATAGTGTCTCGCAGGTGAAAGGCATTCAGATCATGCCCACCCGCGTATTCGCGATAAAAACGTACGCAGCGCTGGCACTGAATGCAGCGGTTCATCTCATGATTCACCAGCGGGCCGAGATACTGATTGCGAAACGTTCTTTTACCAAAGCTATAACCGCGCAGCCGGTGACCGGTCATCACAGTCATGTCTTGAAGGTGGCACTCGCCGCCTTCGTCACAGACCGGGCAGTCGTGCGGATGGTTCTGCATCAGGCTCTGAATCACCGCCGCCCGAAAGGCTACGGCTTCAGGATCGACAATTGAGATGCGAGCACTTTCTGCGACCGGCGTCATGCAGGCCATCACGAGTTTTCCTGTGGTGTCGTGCTCATCGCGGAATTGCTTGACCGCACACTGGCGGCACGCCCCCACCGATCCTAGCGCTGGATGCCAGCAGAAATAAGGCAGGTCATAGCCCAGCGAAAGACAGGCGTGAAGGAGATTCTGTTTGGGGTTGGCCTGCCCGGGCTCATTGTCGATAAAAATAGTCGCCACGGTCATGTCCTCCAAGGACACCGGTGTTCGTCGACGTGCCGACGGAAATCATCGGCAAAGTATTTCAGCGCGCTCTGAAGTGGCTCCACTGCTCCGGGAGCAAAAGCGCAGAATGTATTGCCGGGAGCAAGAAATTTCGTCTGGAACCTTAGCGTTTCGAGATCGCAAGCGTTGCCCTTGCCTTGCTCCATCGCCAACAGAATTTTTTCCGTCCACGCCAGCCCGCTCCAGCATGGCGTGCACCAGCCGCACGATTCCTGCGCGAAGAAATGCTCGAGGTTCCAGACCATGCCTACCGGACACGTCTGATCATCCAGCACAACCATGGTTCCAGTGCCTAACCGGCTTCCCGCTTTCTGCACGCTGTCGTAGTCCATGGGCGTGTCCAGGTGTTCCTCCACCAGAAAGTCCGTCGACGCTCCGCCGGGCAGGACTCCGCGAAGGTGCAAGCCATCGCGCATTCCCCCTGCATGATCCTCAAGGATCTCCCGCATCGGCGTGCCCATTGGAAGCTCCCAGAGCCCCGGCCGTTTGACTTTGCCACTGACACCATAGAGCTTCGTGCCGCCGTCTTCGGTGCGACTCAGTTCTCGGAACCAAACGGCCCCATGGTTCACGATGTGATGAACGTTGCAAAGCGTCTCTACGTTCTGGACGATGGTCGGTTTTCCCCAGAGTCCTGAGATCTGTGGGAATGGAGGCTTTGTTCTCGGGTGCGCCCGCTTGCCTTCGAGCGCATTGAGCAGGGCGGTCTCCTCGCCACAGATGTAGCGGCCAGCGCTGGCGTGAAGATGAATCTCGAAGCTATAGCCCGACCCAAGGATGTTGCGCCCGAGGTAGCTGCTCGCTTGCGCTTCGACGATCGCCCGGGCAAGGCGCTCGTAGCAGCGCTCGTACTCTCCCCGCAGAAAGATATAACCGACGTCGGCCTCGATCGCATAGGCGGCGACGATCATGCCCTCGATCAACTGATGCGGATCGCGTTCCATCAGTGCGCGATCTTTGAACGTGCCCGGCTCCATCTCGTCCGCGTTTGCAACCAGATACTTCGGATGTGGTGCTTCTTTTCCCATGGGTACGAAGCTCCACTTCATGGCGGTGAGAAAACCCGCACCTCCCCGCCCGCGAAGCTTCGACCGCTTCACCGAGTCGGCGACCTCAGCTGGCGTCTTGAGAAGCGCTTTGCGAAGGCCTTGATACCCTCCACTGAGTTCATATTCTTTGAGGCGTACTGCCTCTCCGTCGGTTCGGAAGTTACCGGTCAGTGGTTTCTCCATAGAACACCTACTCGTACTGCGCTACGACTTCCTCGATCCGCTGCTCGTCAAGATCTTCGTACAACTTGCCGTCGATCATCATGGCGGGTGCGTGATCGCACGCACCCAGGCAGACGATAGGCAACAGGGTGAAGCGTCCGTCTGCTGTCGTCCCACCGAGCGTTGTACCCAGGCTGCTGCAAAGATGATCGGTCACGCGCTCGCAGCCCATGATCCAACAGGAGACACTGTCGCAAACCAGCGCCACATGCCGCCCGACAGGTTTGCGCCGAATCAGGTTGTAAAACGTCGCGACCCCATCCAGATCGGCAACTGAAAGCCCAAGAAGCTCCGAGATATCGCGCAGGCTTTCCTCCGAGACCCATCCGCGATATCGCTGAATTAGCAGCATAGCCTCAATGCTCATGGCCTGCGTGTTCGGATAGTCGGCAAGCTTCGTCTCAATCTCTGTTCGTTCCTCGGTGGTCAGCATCGCTTCACTTCCTCCTCCGTATTACCGGTCGATATCGGCGAGTACATAGTCCAGACTTCCAAGAATCGCCAGCAGGTCCGGAATCATAAGTCCCCGGCACAGCACCGGCAGCATTTGCATATGCGGGAATGACGGTGTGCGGATGCGCGTCCTGTAGGAGCCCGTGCCTCCGTCGCTGATCAGGTAGTAACCGTTATTGCCTTTGGTTCCTTCGATTGCGGTCATCGCTTCTCCCGCCGGAATGACTGGACCCCAGCTCACGCCAAGAAAATGATGGATAAGTGTCTCAATGTCTTGCATAGTGCGCGCCTTGGGTGGCGGCGTAGTAAGCGGATGTTCCGCGTTACATAGGCCTCCCGGCATGTCGTCGACACACTGCTGGATGATGCGGAGACTCTGACGCATCTCCTCAATGTGTACCACTGCGCGGTCATAACAATCACCAGAACGACCCACTGGTATATCAAAGTCGAGTTGGCTGTAACAGGCGTAAGGCTGCTTCTTACGGAAATCCCATTCGAGTCCGCAGGCGCGCAGGTTTGGACCCGTCATGCCCCAATCTATCGCTTCACGAACTGTGCAGCCGCCGACCCCCTTCGTGCGTGCCTTGAAAAGACCGTTGTGCATGACGGTGCGATCGTATTCATCCAGCCGGCTTGGTAAGTATTGCAGGAATTCACGGAATAATCCGTCCCATCCATTTGGGAGGTCTTGTGCAACACCGCCGATGCGAAACCAGTTCGGATGCATGCGCGCGCCGCAGATCGCTTCGACGATGCCAAGGGCTCGTTCGCGGTCATTGAATAGATAAAACACCGGCGACATCTGGCCGAGATCCTGTGCGAAGGTGCCGTACCAGATCAGATGACTGATGATGCGAAAGAGCTCTACCATCATCACGCGAATCATCTGCCCCCGTGGCGGCACCGTGATGCCTGCAAGCTTTTCAACTGCTGTCAGGTAGGCGAGGTTATTCATCACACCGCCCAAATAGTCCACGCGGTCGGTGTAAGGGATATAGGTGTGCCACGTCTGGCGCTCACCCATCTTCTCTGCGCCGCGATGATGAAAGCCTATGTCCGGCACGGCATCGACGATGACTTCGCCATCAAGCTGGAGAGCGATGCGCAGAACGCCGTGTGTGCCCGGATGT
>Ga0193742_1001247_pt1 | contig 15573 bp, 18 predicted proteins | sample L2c1metaG_FD_165511 | JGI IMG/M metagenome (GOLD analysis project Ga0193742, IMG submission 165511) | Soil microbial communities from a riparian zone of the East river system, Colorado, United States - L2c1 | ecosystem: Environmental > Terrestrial > Soil > Riparian zone | place: USA: East River... | reverse complement strand
CGAGGACGCTTCACTGGGGCGGTGATTCGCACTGAAACGGGAGATGCAAGGGCCCAATGAAGCGGGCGATACTCCTGAGTGGGGGCACATACAGTTGTGTTACGAGACCGTGGAACAAATTCCGGGGAGGATGCAGAGAGCGATGATGTATAAGACCGAGTTGGTTGCTATATGAGCAATGTTGTTGAGCCTGCATTGAGAGGGTAAAGAAGATACATACGCTGCCCAGCTTCTCTACCTGTTGCTGTTAAAATGATGTTGAGCGAACGAGGCTGGCGCACAAGGTCAGGCTATGATCTGAGCCGCTTACATGTTTCGGGTCTTCCGTAGCGAAAGACAAGTTACTAATGACAGCCTGTTGAAGCAATGTTCAGCATTAGATAGTTGTTGCTGAGATACAATCCCATGATGAGAATGTACTTTGCATCGTTGTTTCAAAGTGTCTTCCTGATCGCCGTTGGCTACCGCTTCCTGGACCTGAATCAATTTAAAAATCTGCTGCTCACGCATGACTCAGACTGACTTGAGAGCTGACGCCCCTCTCAGACTTATCTTCATCGGCATCGTCTACCTTCAAATTGATCGTCTCATCCTAAAAAATCATGTTAGTTTCAAAACCAAAAAAAAAACCTAAACTCAAGAGCGTACATTGCAAAGGGTATATTCATCAAATTCAACTAGGCTTTCATCTTCGAGGGTGGGGTTATCCTGCTTGTCATCTTTGTTAATCAGGAGGAACGCTTTTCGCCGAAGGCTCCGAGCTTTCTTGTTGTGGTATGAAACTGACGCAATGGAAGACAGTAAGGAGCGGACCAAGAATCGTAGTCCAAGGTAAGATAGTACAGCAGTTAAAACGCTGTTTAAGTTGGTGACTGTGATTGTGGCAAAAAGAGCTTCAGCACGGTGGGTAAGATCAGAGGTTGCGAGACAAAGTTCAGAAGAAGCAAAATGCGCGTATGTCGAGAGTGACTGGGAGTGGTAGTAAGCCATGGTTACAACAACGCCCAGACAAAAGAAGAACAGACAAAAGGTGACCAGCTTCAGTTTAGAGAAGAACGGTCGAGTTATCACGCCCAAACAGGCTGGGAACCCGATATACCTTGGCATTGTCCCTAGACGAGCACGAAGAGTCTGGTCCAATGCTACCCAGACGGTCCCGACAGGGTACGCAGCCATACGGAATAATCGCCCTATACATGCACGGACAGCCTCTGTAGCCAAAGAAAAGCTGCCTTTAATGATAGCTCTGAGAATCGCCTGCAGTTGTTCCCTTTCGTCTTCAAGAGAGATAGAAATGCCAGGAAAGAGTGAAGTATACGCGAAAAAGCCAGCCACGGCAGCACACGTTGACATAGCTTGCAAGCTTAGGTAGTTGCGACCTCTAGACTCGGGACCAAGGGGATGAAAGTACTCGGCTCGTCCAGCTAACCGTCCCAGGATGGGTCGAATGATAATGAGCCCAGCCAATATCGTGGCGTTCAGCGCGATTTCTGGCGCGATTTGAAAGGCGTATTTTCTGATTGAATCCTTCGAAGGCAGGGAGAAGTACATAGTTAGTCGAGTGTGCTGTCTCGTCAAAAGTCTTGATAGTATGATGGAGAGATCAAGAACAGTTATTGATAATTGTGATACCGGTGTCTTGAAGCTGCAGTGGACTGTGGCTGACCACGACTGTCAATAATGTGCAATGCTCTTGGACTAAGAATAGCTTACTAGCGGGAAGCCCCAACGCATTGGCAATCGGCCTGCCGTCTGCGGATGTAACTGGCGACTCATTTCCCCCTTCAAGAACCAGCATTCAGGTAAATACAAAATAAGTCTACCATAATCCACAGCATAACGAGCAGAAAGCTAACATGGCCCATTTTAACGAAGCCATGAAAGACAAAACAAAGACAATAAAAGGATTGTCAGCTTTGAGCTCTGACCGTAAACCCAACGGTCGGCCCTCCGACTCTAAGGCATAAGGGCATACAAATATCCTAGAGGACTCCAGTCTTAGTCGTTCCATATCGTCCTTAGACGGTTTCCAAATCTTGTATTTGACTGTGTTTTAAGGTATTATTCCAAAAAAATTCAGTGTTTTTGTGCCCACCAAATAGGATGGCGCAGCGAGCCTTCCCCTAGCTGGGATGATGGAGGGTAAGGGCCTTTTCGCGCTGAGAATCGTTGACCTTGCTCTTGTCATTATGTTCATGCTTCGCTGTAATACATATTGAATCTGTGAAATGTTGTTCACCGTGTCATGAACATTCAACCTTATCGATTTCTCACCAGTCATCAAACGCAAGTGGCCGCAGGATCAACTTCTCAGAAAGAACGGATTGGACATTCGAACTTTGGAAGCAATTAACGGGCTAAGTGGGGTTTTCGGGGCTTACCATGAACGGTATATTTTTGGTCTCTCAGGGAAAGAAAACGCTTGTCAAACGCATTATAATCCAACGCCATTATATCTCCAATAGAACCCGCGTTGTTTCCCTTTACATTTAGTATCCTGCAAGAACCATGTGCAAAGAGTGAAAAAATCTATCGCACTTCAACTTTTCGTCCCAACCAATCTTCCTGCAACCTAGCTTCCACCAAGCGGTTTGTCTCTTTTGCTTTCGTAACAGCGACATCGACCAATCTCAAGATCTCATCGGTGCTGAGTGGCACTCCTCCCAATTTCTGCAGGACGCACAATTCCTTTTGGGCATTTAATGCTATCGATAACAACCCTGCACTGAGCCGTTGTTCGAGTTGAGAAGGATCGATAACCGGAGGCGTTGACGCATCGGGGAAGAAGGCAAAAGTGAAGCAAAATGGTGTATGATGGATGGCAAGGGGTACTGGAGCGCGTTCAGAGGGGAGATGCTGTTGATATTTGGCGTTCAAAATCATCCATTTCCATGTATGAACAAAAATGTATACCACTGTAACTTCATCTCCAATTACTTCAACGTCTGGCCTTCGAAAGTGCTTAAGGGCAACTATCCCTGCTAAGCATGCGCAGTCAAGAAGATTGCCCGCGTCGGCCAGGAAGTGTAATGTTAACCGTATATGCCACACCTAAAAATGTAACTTTAGGATAAGACCTTCAACAAGTTTTAAGGGAAAACATACCCTTTGACCAGCTAGGATACATAGAGATTCTTTGTCGACAGCATCACTTCGTTTCAGAACTTTGTCTAGCATCCGCGTAATCGTGACCTCTTCATCTGAAGGCCTGTTTTTTTTTTTTTGTTTTTTCGTAAGAAATCAAAAAAGAGTCAAGTGCAGGGGCACACATGCCTACCGGCCAGGTTCATAATCGCTAGATGCCATCGGCGAAATCTCAGAATGAATGGTGATGGATCCTTCAAACGGTCGTTCAGGCTGTGGTTTTACCATTTTGGCGTCAACTTGGGCTAAAACTCTGGTATTCATTTATAAGAGGTGTGTAAGAAAAAGTTCGACGTTGTACTGAAAATAGGCGTACCTGGTTTTTCCAAGCGCACATTCAACCCATCCAAGTTCTGGACCAAATATCAACGTCGGTGTCCGCATTTCCAATGGTGATCGTCCATCTAGTCTCAAAGACTCTTTTAAGGCACTAAAGAGAAACTGCCTTTCAGGTATCGAAGGTGAAGGAGGCCTCATTTTAAGTAGGATGGATGCCTATAAAATAGGCTGAAAGTGGTAATAGGTCAAGAAAAGTTCGGGAGCAATTAGAGAACGATCTTGTTCCACATCAACGTTGACGATATGGTCCGTCTGATTACACATAACCTACTGGCTTGCCATGTAAAGGATTGCAACTCAAATAATTTTCCGCTGGAATTTAAAGACGTTCAAGTGGAAATCAGGGAGGCTGAGTTCAATCCCGACTTTCTCAGGGGATTCATGCCTAAGCTCGAGTGGACAGCCCTGGTCAACACCGCTAAGCAGGTGGGTTCGGGATAAAATCGAAGTCTTAGTAGACAAGCTGATTACATTTCTAGCTGGGAGATACATCACTACCTCAGGAGCAACCTGAGATGTACGATGATGATCTCCTAAAAAATCTGCATCACGTTCTTTTGGAGGTATCTCATCATGTCCACCCAATTTCAATTTTTCATTTTCTAATGTCATTGTAGATACATGTTGAAGAAGGGTCAATGACGTGTCCAAATTGCAAACATGTTTATCCAATCTTCAATGGTATCCCAAACATGGTACGAACTTGATTGACAGTTCTCTCATATGCAAAGTAAATTCACAACGTGCTAGTTACTGGCAGAACATGAGATCGGTTGACGATTTTTATTGTCAAACCCGTAACTTCTTTCTCCCTCAAAGGTGGTATGGGCCGTTGCCGTTGGTTCAGCTCATTCACTTCGGTCGCTTGTATCAATCAACAAGCACAAGTCTGTTTTGGGGCTAGCGTAATAAAAGTACAGAATATTGGTCCGTCTTCAACTTGTCAGGCTACCGTAACGATTTCAATATCAATCTGAAATGCAAGAAAAAATGATATCTATCCTCAGGCTTTGGCGATGGTGGTCTTCAACCCGTTCAGGCCGGGGGAGAAGAAATATTCTCCACCCTTCGGAATGATGAAAGGAATGAACGAGAGGTCTCCCGAATCATTGTTGGGATCAAGTCCAGCTGTGGTCCTTATACCTTGGCCAATAAGTGGGTCGAGACTGTCAAGGGGGTCATTGTTATAGATCAAACAAATCGGCGAGCAAACTTTTTATCACGTACCCTGCATCGAATGGCTTGCCCGTGAAAGGCGGGAAACCCTTAGTGTTCGCCCAGGCTAAAAGCGTTCTCAGGATCAAGAAAAGATGTATTAAAGAATATATCTCACATTGCTGGATGAATTGGAATCCGTTGGTAATGCTGGTCTGATAACAAGTAAAGAGAAGCCCTCGACTATGCTGCGTCTTTCCAGATGATTTCTCTGCTGCTGTCAACTCCGGTCCAAATTGAACACCACGTCGCATGATTCGACGGGGTTTGACCGAAATAGGAGGTCTCCCGGGGGGGGCTTCAAGGTCGTCTCTCGGGTTGGTTTTCCTGACGTGCGCAGCAAATGGACAACGCAGCTGGGAGCTTACCTCACCCGCAAATCGGAAGTCATTGTTTCTGTTCAACAAATGGATTTGTTAGTCTTCATCGTGTGCTTGCAAGACGATGTAGTTACCTTTTTGGGTCTGCTCCTAAAGCTGGGTCGTCTTTGAAGGGGGTTATGTCAATTGGAGCACCACTCTTCCAGCGTCCTACAATACGTGCCCCTAGAAGTTCGCTTCCTTCTTCTGGGGTTAATACCTTTCCGTTTCCATCCTTGGCAAGGGGGTTCTTCTTCAAAACCTCGTTGAATTCTGGGACCATTTGGAAGAGCCAGCGGAAGACGAGGAAGCTGCCGTCGACAGCCCAAGGTGCTCTTGTGGTTAAACCTGGATCTCCTGTATGCCCTGTAACGATGACTCCAGCGTCCACGGAACTAGGACCAGGGTTGACAACCGTGTCGAAGCCAGTAACAGTAGGATCAGAAACCCCATCCAAGAAACCAAAACTGAGTCTAGGTTGAGTTTTACATTCACATCGAAGCGGATGAGAACTTACTGCTCATGTGCAGACTGGTCGCCTGGTCGGACGTCACCCCTGATGGTGATGACTTCCTTGATGGAACCCAATGGGGTGTTGGCCCTGAAGAGTAGATCGATTTCAGCTTTCTTTTTCTCGATTGTGGCATGGCTCTCCCCAGAAATCAGGATGAGACCATGTAAATCCTGAAGGAAATGTTCATCCCAGTCGGGAGTCTTGTTGTCGCTCTTGAGTGGGTCCCCGAGCTTGTCGACCGCATCTTGCTTTTGACCGATCAGGAAGGGGTCTGTTCCACCATTAGTAGCAAGCGACGTGTCATCAATCCCCAGCTAAAATGAACGAGGGAAATTTTTGAGTGGGTTACTACTCTGCCTGATTTGACTAATCTTCCTGACCTTGACGAAGCCCTTGTGTGAAAACGAAATATTGACGCCGACCAATGGGATCAACCCGGGGAGCTTTTTCTTCTTGTGGTCATCAATGGCTTTTCGGTCCTTCAAGACTTGTGCAACGGTCTTGATGAGCGGGATGAAGTGCACAAGGTCTTTCCTGAATTGCGCGACATTAACGATGTCGAAGAAGATATAGAGCTGTGTCTTCTTTGGGAGACCACTCCTGCATGAAACCTTGAGTACTGCGCTATCTATATTGATGAGGAGCAGCTTACAGGATATCACCCTGGATATTGTTGAGGTCGAGAGCTGGAGTTGGAGTAGACATTGTGTTAGTTTAGAGACTGGATCTACGCCCGCTTTTATACCTTTCTTAACGCGAGCGCTTTTCCATTTTTTGACATTACACATTCCACGAATCTTCATCCGTCCAGTACGGCTTTTGATTCTAATCTCATAGCCCGTATTAGACACGATAACTCGACAATTGACGCCGTTGGCGCTCTAAATATAGATTTACGGGACGAGAAGGGGTTCGATTGCCAGTTCAAGATCCCGTCAAACTCTTTCTGTCTCAGCGCATACTTCTCCTTGTATATGTACGCAACCGCCACGTACATGTATCTGAAAGATTAACACTCGGCGGTCTCAGGGTGATGTTAGTTCCTGATCTTCCTACCCGGGTTCATTTGGAGTTACATATGGCAGTGTTTGGGAGTAATGGAGTAATGGCGGGAAATCAGCCCGAAGCTTCAGAGGTACCTTAAGTTCCTTGTATTAACTGTTAGCATCATTCGTATATACTACAGTAATAGGTATACTTGTCCAAGCTGTTTGCTCCGAATACCTGGCAGCCGCCGACCCGTCTGGTGACATCGGATGTTGTGACACACCGCCTCTAAAATTACTAATCGAATATTGTAGGGGTTTTGACCCGTTACCAATGTTATAAAAAAAAAAACCACTGAGTATCGCTGAGCTTTCTGACATTGTGGCGGAAGGAGCATTGTCGGAATTTTCCTCTTTTTGACATGAAACTGTAGGCGTAAATAGTCCATATAGCTCATGGGAGTTGTCGGGGACAAACCGTCACAACAACAACATTATGTAATATCATCGGCCATCTGCTATTGTCGGCCGTTTTCCTTTTAGACCTGGTGATGCCCCATCATTGGAAAATGATGTTATAGTAACTGGGACGGCTCTCTTTGGATATGCGCTTTGGTTACAAAGCTCCTTAGCTATCCTATGCATATGCTAGCTTTGCTTCCTTGAAGACTCCGGGTCAGTAGGCGTGGCAGCGGCGCAGATACCTTGACTCTAGTCTTGATAACCATCATGCAAAACAGCCCGCACCGCGCAGCAATCCTCCTTTCAGATCGGCTACCTTGTCATTAGCCAGCTTTGTCGCGCCTTACCCGTACCAATGAAACAGAAGAGATTACCAACTTGAAGTAATACCTTGTGATTTATCCTCTTCGAGCGAAAGCTCGCCGCTCAAGAAGTTGGGGTAGTTTCATAAGGATCTTTCAAATGTAGTTGACATGGGATCCAGGTACTTACATGTCACATTGCAGGCAACCTCCAGGCTCACATGGAGTCAGCTACTAGCAAGCTATGAGAGAGGTTTTAAAGATAGATTAGCCAGCTGTGTCACGTTCGGAAAGAATGCCAGTTTCCACTTTGAACGTTTGAAACTCTCTGCATACTTGTCTACATACACCTTTTCCGTCCAACTCTTATACCCGCTCGGTGCGGTTAGTTTGAAACCTCGACTCAACGATTGGTAGCTATTTTAAGACATTGGAAGTTAGTGTTCAGTTCATTTCTCCGTAATGCCAGTCCTGCATTTAACTTTCGTACGTATCTGATGCTGGTCCGGAGTGGTTACACAAAATAGACCCATATGGTTGAGGGGACTCGTCTATTTTTCAAGTTCATGACATCCCTTCTTCATCATTCCCTGACCTTTTCCATGTCAATGGTTCAACTTGTTCCTTGTTCTATGCCTTTCATTCCTACGGCGCCAACCAATATACACTACTTGCAGAATCCAGATTATGATTGGCCTGTCACGAAGTCGCCGCATTTTCTGTAGACGATGGTCATATCCTTAGTCTGCAGCATGCGTCCACTCACTAGGTGAAGGACACAAGATCTACAATCCTCGTCAGGCCTCTGCCGGAACATTGACAAGCTACTTCATATGTAGGAACCGCCACAATAGATTCAACTCGTTCATTTCCGGTCTTTGGCCGACATTCATCACATGAGTCCCACTTTGAAGGTCCCAATCATTTCCTGAAGAGCAGACCGATGGGCAAGAATTGGTATTTTCTACGACCAGAAATCAACTTCACTCGAAGTGTCGTACATCTTTGCCATTTACGACGTTACTGTAATGATATCTTGACTCAAGACAATATCCTCTACAAATGTTTTTTTTTTTTTAAATCAAAGGTGAACGTCACGTGATACAGTTCATAAACGTTTTCACCCGACCTCGAGGCCAATGCATGTTCAGGGAGTTGCCTTTTAACGGGTTCCTCACTATATTTTAATAGAACCTTGCACTGATAATCAGAGGAGAAAACGTGAGGTTTCCATGCGGCTGTCACTTGACTATAAGACTTTAGGCTTGTCACTTCACATTAGCATTCGGAGGTAACAATAACGATCACCCAATTATTGTCTCCATTGCTGCAGCAACGCTAAAGTTCGCTAGTCCTCCTTTCTCCTCAAACCACCATAATCCCTCTACTTGAACACTCGATCTTAGGATGCGCCAAAGTCACTTCGAAGCTGTTATCTCGGCAGAAAATGATAATTTGCCGATGCCGCTATCACACATCATCTCTAACCCGCCGCCATCGATGCTCCTCTATCTCCTCCCGCCTTGTCTTATTTTGCTTGCCATAGATGTTGCACTTCGGATATCCCATCGCCCATCCGAAGATGACATCGCACTCGAAATAACCAATCAACACACGCTGGAAGCACAGCAAGCCATCACCGGGTACAACACACGGCTTAAGGGAGTGATCAAGGAGCGGCAGCAACCCACGGATCGCCATCGGATGCTGGAGAAGCAAAGAAACTTTGCACATCATCGACAGCGACTTCTCGTTTACAGTCCTGTCACCAATCCTTTGATTTTGCCAGGCCGCGATGGAGAAACGAGGAAGTTGGGCAGTAGCAGAGGTGCCGGGGTTGGGCCTTCTTTTACTGCGTTCTGCGATCGCCTCTTGCTCCAAAACAGGATTTGGAAACAGCAAAGAGAAATCAAAGTTTTGCGGAGATCCCTGGACTCTAAGTCAATGGCGAACTGTTCGAACGCCTTCAGAGCCTTTTGCGATCGGCTTATTCTAACCAACAAAATTTGGAAATTGCAGACAGAGGTCACTCAGTTGATAGCGGAAATTGAGAAGGTAAAACGATCTCGGGTGGTGGCAGTGACGCGGGCCGCTAAGCAGATGGTTTTGGATGTTAGAAAAGAGCGGCTGGTGGAGGAGTTCGTCAAGGAACTTATGGCTGACCTGGAGAAAAGCAGACAGGCCATTAAATCACTACGTGCAGAGCATGAGCAGGAAATCGAGGAGATGGCTAGAGTAGGGCGAAAAGACTACCGGAGGTTGTCTGATGAAATCGAGAGGCTGAAGTTGGCCCAGGAGACACGGCTCGTCGAACAAGAACTTTCGAACATGATGGAAACTGAGCTGATTGAGCGTACAGCGCTCCTTTATCAGAAGGCTGAAATTCCACCTGACGAATACCTAGGGGACGAAGTGATCGGGTATCCAAAGGATCGTATGGCCCACCTAACCGAGGACATTGAGACACTCTCTGGGTCTGATTTGGAGTTGGAAGAAATGTCCAACACGTCAACGTCTACATATGTCGGGTCCAGTGGCGAACGATCTCCCAACTCTAAATCTTCCTTCAATGGCAGTAGCCCTGGAAGGGGGAAAATTAGCCCTCATCAACGAGCAAAGCCCTCGCCCTTGAAGATTCCCCCTCGTGAGGCCGGCTCGACATATCTCCGAATTTCGCCTGTGGCAAAGTCTCAGTTGGATCCAGGTCCCTATGTTGGTTTCTCATTCAATCCTTTGTTCTTTGGACCTGCAGATAGTTCCAAGGATGAGTCGACGGACAAGGACTCCACGAAGCATGTATTTTCGCTCAAGGGAACACCGCAGCACCGCAGGTCGGTCATCTCTTGTAGCAAATCGATTTCGGCGGATACTGTCCAATCATCCAAGCCACCAAAGCGTGTGCAATGGAAGGTATGACCAAAAGAAAGGTTTTATATATACTAGCCTAGACGGTGTTTTCTACATGGCTGGATTATTTATAATTTAACCGACAGTTATTGTTACGCACCCTGTATTTCTACCAAGGTTTTTCAGCCGGAGTAAATGTGTTTAAATGATTTTGGCCAGAGGCCTGATGAGGGCAAGAAATTAGTGACGTGGCTTTGAACGACGTTAAGGCTTGAAATTGAAAGCTTGAAGCTTGAAAACTTTCAGATTAAAGCAATCATGGCGGTTACGGGAAGACAAAAATCAACAACAAGATGTTGAAAGTTGGGTGGACTAGTCACGTGCTATCAACTGGCCTTGTGTAACATCAAGAGTTTTCCTCCTCGAAATTTTATCTTCTTTTTTTCCTTCCAGTAATGTTCAGCACATTTCCCCCCTTTTCAAGCATTGAATGATCTCTGTTTTCGCCATCCATTCTCTGGCCTACGACTTTTAAACTTCGGCCTCAGGTTCAGCGTGGGCATCTCCAAGTTCACGACTGAACCCAATGATTGCTCTCTGCCGGAAGCCTTCTTCTGGGTCCACTTCTACTCCTAAGTAGTCAATAACTCCAGCTGGAACTCCTCGGATATGCTTAGTGCTATGTGCTTACCGAAAGCGGACGGAGGCCGCTATAAATTTACGTTCTGACGGGGCCTAGAGCTATAAGTTCCAACGAGCTGGGAGACAGCTGTCGAATTATTACAACATTATTATCGGGGTGCTGAAGCTTCGAAACTGCCTTATGTGATTCACTAGCTTCGTCTCCTTATTGGTACATGCCCTCCGTAATACAGTCGGTGGCTCATAACCCATAACTTTTGGGGGCTATCAAATCGTCATTTTGCACCAAAGGTTGCCTCTGATAACTGATAACATCCAATAACCCATAGCGTCAGGCGTCCACCGAGGGATATGGGTTCGACTGTATCGACCCCTGAAGGAGACGGGATTGTCAACGATCTAGAACCACTTCATTTTTATCTTTGTCATCCACGAGACCTTACAATAGGCCTAATACACTCAAAATTTACACATACAGGTGGACTTTGGGCGGACTCTAGACCCCTGCTAGCCGGGAGTCTGGAACGATGGCATGTACTAAAATTGTCCTGCTGTACACGTATATGGCAGCTGGCCTCTACATTTGAAGTTCTAAATTCCGGCTCCGCCTAAGCGAGCTATGCGTGTATGTTCAGGGTTTCAACAGCTGCCTCGATCTGCACACGTGGAATATTCATGAATTTCTTCTACTAAAACTAACTACTTCGGGGAGAACTTAACACCTTGTTGGCGTATTGAACCTCATTGCACTTGGGATCGCACTTACGGCAATATTTCATACTAAGACGGCGATAGCCTACACAGTCTTGCATATTGTTTTGAGGAATTTCACCGCGCCCTTGATGTGCGCTTTTTCTTTTCAGATCTGACTCTGGCTCGAGAGCCTCGTTTGACGACCTCTGGACCTCTGGTACTACACAAGGATGCGTTGACGCATATATTCAGAAATAGGGGGGACCATCATCGCTACAGCACTACTACGAAGCCACCACTTTAAGCACATGCTGCTCACACCGGATCAAGATCCCTTTGACCTTGCCCAACTTGGGTCTCAGAAGCACGGTGCAAAACAATATGCAACGCACTGTAATTTGAACGCTGGGGATTGGGATCTTTGTCCAACTCAATTCTGGGCCGTGGCCCGCACCTGGCACTGAAGTAAAAGAATTTCAAAGAGTATTCAGAAATCCAGCCTCCTACCCATGTCGGCAATTGACTTCCGAGTTTGGGTGTTCATCCGAGATCTCATCAAGACCTTTTACTCCGTCGCTTATATTCAACCTTAAAACTTAAATTGGCGTGGGTAGGCAGTTCCGTTTATGTCAGGTAATAGATGTTGATTTCGTGGCAGCCAGTAATGAGCAATGACTAATGATCATTTATTGATTAAGCCCTACTGCAGGCCCCTGAAAAGCTCCCTATCCATGCCGTTACCGAAAAGTCAAAAAATACCTCGGTTTTCATCCGGACGGTTTTGCCCAATTTTTATCCAGATAGCGGTTTCAGCCTCCGAACCAGGGCAAATGTTATCCGGACTTCGGAATCCAGCATACTAAAAATCACCATTTTTTTATTTCTTTGGTGAGAGTTTTCAGCATAGAGGTTGTACATAATCTACAAGAGATGTAATTACAATACTAGAATTCAGTGTTAACTAATGTTGTTGGTCAGTCTCATCCTGGGCTTGAAGCTTGAAGCTTGAAGCTTGAAGTCCCGTGTAGTCCGATATTTTGACTTGGGCCATTTTTTATCCGGACTCGGCTCGGGGTCAGATCAAGCTCCGGGAACGGCATTATAGCAGGAATCCTCCTACTGCTGAAGCCTGAATGATGGTACCGGTGGTCACAGTGAGTAACCACAGGTTAGGCGATTTGCGCCTGCTGCATTTGACGATTCCGACGGTATCATCTATTCATACCAAATTAGTGAATCTTCCCGGACCTAATTCCACAATGAACATCTTCATACTGGCACGCCCGCGCTAGGTTTTTCTACTGGTTAATATATTTGTACATTACTTATTGTCCTCAATGTTGCCAGGATTTATCTGATTTGGCCTTCGGAAAAAAAACCCCGCTGGAGTAATTTGCGTGATCGGTCTTGGCCCCACAAGATACGATGGCCACGGAGAGTGGGTAAGTTGACGTACCCCAAAGATCGATGGTTTGTGTAGTTTCTGCCTGCAGGACAGTGTAAATCGATTTTCGAAAATAATAATAACAATTGTCAGCAATATCTTGCTTCGAATTTAAAGACCTCTGTGCGGCATGAATTTAAAAGCCCTGATGGTAAGAACAGGTGACGGATATGTCATATAATTTCTTTTTGTCTTCGGATTTAATTTCAAGTCTAGAAGGATGAGTTGAAAGACGAGAGGGGATTCTATGACAAGGGTTGGACACCAGTAGTGAGAATCAAGTCCGCTCTTCACCTGCGGATATCGGAGAATAGCGGCGACTCCGAAAATCACAGGCAGAATTGGATTTTGTCCATTATTTTCTGCGAATTCCTGTCTATTCCTGTGCATTTTGAGATGATAAAAAAAGAAAGCCCAACGAGAAAATTCATGGATATTCTGCATTTTTGGTTATTGTCAGTACTCTACTTTGATCTGCCTCAGGTTCTCGTACATAACCCTTGTACTCTTTACTACTAATATCTTTTATGTACAAATACTATGCAGCCTTCGGAGTTCCGAGTGTCCTGTAGACAGATCCCGGCCGCCGGTAGCTCAATTGAGATACCCGTGTATCTTAGTACTAGACTACTTATTGAACAGAAAAACAGATAAGAGAAGTAAAAAGATGTGGAAGGACCACGGATAGAAGCGGATTACCGCTGAACTGTCTTCCGGCACTGATATTTGCAGAATAGTGCAGAATCAGTTTTCACTATTGAATTGTGAACATGTTATTTCCCCTTGAAGATAAAATAAGTTAAATATAGTACACCTCCTTGACAGGGGTAAGTACGAGGTTCCCAGTTCAAGTTGTAACGGCTAATCTATATTTCCATTGTGGTTGGTTAATCGAAGCCTGAAAGCCTGGCTATATCATGGACATTGTAATGTCCAGATGTTATGGTTGAACACGTAACATAACATCTGGTGTATGAGATCTCTCTCGGAAAACATATGATCCCGACATTCACCGAGCTCGGACGTCGTGGCAAACAGACAGCTTGGTGTTCCCGCAGCTTGGTACACTTGTACTTATTAGTATTTGACAATCGGTGGACTTTTTTGCTTACGCCGAATGAATGTTGGCATGTGACCATGATGCCCATGCCGCGACCATCATTTCTTGACAAGAATGTTTATGTATGTCGATAACATCGGTATGCGGTAAGTAGAAGCCCGACAACTCCTGACAATTTTGCTGCTCTTCCCTTTGATTCTTACTTGTACGACTTGAATTATCTTATCACACTCTTTCGATCAATGGTTTGATGTGTTGATTACGACAACGACTACCAAGCCCTCCGGAGTGAGCTATTAGGTGATCAAGTACATTAAAACAACCTCAATTCTACTCCCTATGATATCTGAGCATGATTCTACAACGTTCACAACCACCGGGCCAGTAAACCGCCCTTTCTGAGTCCCAATAATGAAATGAAATACATTTTCGCAGACTGCGTTACATAAGCAACTCAGTCGGAGCCTATATGGTGTATATGTGAGGAATATAGTAAAAGCATATATGAATAGACCATCGTGGGTTTTCAATGTTCTGAAAGGGTGATGTTGGTCTTAAGTACGTTCATCAGATAAAAACTGAGTCGGCCAGCCAAAAGGAAGCGTAAGGGTCTGCCCTTGAGCTTGAACTATCACCGGTCGCACGATTTGACCGACTAAAGGTGAGTACAAACTATCATTATGGTCAAGTAACTACTTGTTCTTACTCATTAGAGATGCACCCATTAGGTTCGGGAAGAACACATGTCCCCGGGGCTGCTGCCTCCATGAACCCACATCCTTCCAACAAACGCCATCCATCCTCTACAGCTTCTTTTGTTCAAGGTGAAATTTTCTATTTTGTTCAATGCCACTTTCTTACCGTCATGTTGTTTAGGGCAAGCGGAAGGATCCTCTCGTCCGCCCCCCCTGTCCGATTGTTCAGTTCCCAGTGACCTCTGGTACTATTCCCCATCGGGAGGCCCAGTGGACGCGAACAAAACCCACCCACTCCCTGATATCTCTTCAACGTCCATGATCGGCCCTACGTCTACATTCTATAACCCCGAGGATACATCCCTTCAGCGGGACCATAACCATGACCAATACCAGCAATGGATTGAAGGCTACGGTCCTCAGCAGCAGCAAGCTCAACAGAGTCATCAACACTATCCGCAGCAACTGGAATATGACCCCAGCTACCATGGTGGTAATCTTCACGCCCCTATGAATCCCTCGTACGATTTCACGCAACATCAATACGAATCTTCCAGCTCCTTGAGCCAGTATGATGGGTCAACCACTGACACTGTAACTCAATCTAATGTTGGGCATAATTCATCCTCATACCAGGGGCAGTCAAACGACCTCTATTCTCAAGTCTACTCCGAAACTATTGCTATGAAACAGAATGCTGCATCCACTCCTAAACTGACGCCAGAATTGGTTAACCATTCATATTCCACTCTTTCCAACCAAGAATCTCAACAAAGTCTATCCCATCGGTCCCGTCAACAGCAAGTTCACCGGAAAGCCCCCCGGCCCCCTCAGCCCCCTCAGCCCCCTCAATTCCAGCAAAATCACGCGC
>Ga0193742_1001246_pt1 | contig 15578 bp, 33 predicted proteins | sample L2c1metaG_FD_165511 | JGI IMG/M metagenome (GOLD analysis project Ga0193742, IMG submission 165511) | Soil microbial communities from a riparian zone of the East river system, Colorado, United States - L2c1 | ecosystem: Environmental > Terrestrial > Soil > Riparian zone | place: USA: East River... | reverse complement strand
GCACGCGGGACATCATCGCTGAAGGTCTGCTTCGTCTCCCCCTCGACGTGTGGCCAATGCTCCGGGTGATCGTCCACGACGAGATCGTTCTCTCCGTCCCGACCGACTGCTTCGCGGAGATCTCAGAGATCGTCGTGAATGCGATGACGTTCGATCTCGCGGAGGTGACAGACGGCCGTCTCGCCTCCGTGCCGATCACTGCCGGAGCCTCGAAGCCGGGCTCGACGTGGGCTCAGGTCTACGAGAAGTAGTCACCGGACGTGACATGATGGCAAGCGGGTGCCGGTCGGAGGGTCCGAACATGGATCTTCCGGCCGGACCCCGCACCCCGTCTGACCTGGGAAAACTCCTACTGGAAGGTGGTTGGGGTGGTTGTACCGCACCGACCCCTAAACCCCGGAGAATCGCTCTCAGGGCCGTACAGAGGCAAACGGCCTTTTCTCACTCTCAGTAACCAAACAGGCAGGAGACATCAGATGATCAAGATGGTATCGGTCGTTACGGATCAAGGAACATGCTTCGTCAACGTCGAGCACATGCCGTCATTCCTTCGCGTCTCGTGCTCGCGCGAGCTGATCGAAGGCAGTGATCCGGAGGCTCTGGCCGACGTGATCGCACGAGCGATGATCGCGGCATTCGAGATCGGCGACGGCGAGATGAAGCCGATCAAGAACGCGCCGGTCGATGTCAAGCCGGTCGAGTCGATCAAGAGGGAGTACGATCGCGTGACGCTTAAGCGTCAGTCGAAGGCGACCATCGACGAGCCGGAGGCGGACGGATCATGATGTGCCAACCGTGCCGGGACGGAGGCGATCTCATGGCGACGTTCATCCACCATGATCAACCGGATCTTCCCGACTTCGCCGATCTCGTGATCGCGCGAGCGGTCGAGCTTCATGATCGGTGTCCGGGCGGAACACACTGCACATGCCAGCACCAGACAGGGGAGGTAAGGCGATCATGAGCTACCCGATCAAGAACAAGTACGCGAAGGGTGCCCGCTTCGAACACAAGGTGATGGAAGACCTCGAAGATCTCGGGTACTCCGTCGTTCGGTCGGCCGGAAGCAAGGGGGGCCACAAGCTCGATCTCGTGGCCTTCCATCCGGACATGCCGATGATGCTGATCCAGTGCAAGACGTCCGGCGCGATCTCGAAGGAGGAGTGGGATCGGGTCCTCGCGGTCGCCGGGTGGTATCCGGCGACGTGCGTCCCCGTGCTCGCGTCTAACGGGCCGAAGGGTCGGGGGGTCTCGTACCTCCGGCTGGAAGGCCAGCGGATCCCCTACGCGCGTGTGCAGCCCGCGAGCGTCTACTACCCGTCACCCGATCCGGTCATCCTGGCCGTGCCGGAGGCGATGGCCGATCTCGAAGCCGACATGCTCGATCTCCAGTCTCCGGACTACCACGGGTAAGCAAACTGTCCCTTGCCAGCATGGCAAGCTCATGGGACGATCAGTGTATGACGACAGACAGGCTGAAGCGGGGCGACGTGGTTCGCGCTACGTTCGCGATCTCTGGAGAGATCACGGACTTCACGCGGACCGGTCGCCTCGACTTCGTTGTGATCAGGTGCCCCGGAGAGCTGTACACCCGACGCGTCACCCTCGACGGCGTGACGAAGATCGCGCACTGTGAGAACGCGGCGATCGAGTACGACACGAACCGACCGATCGGCGTCGATTGCGGATTCGGTCAGCGCTACGAGATCAAAGCGCTCCGGCCGTGCCGGAACCTGCCGGAGGCTCGCACCGGTCGCGGAACGTGGCTCTGCCGGTCATGCGCTGACGGCAACGTGCCGAACACCGGGATCGAGGCGACCCCGTGACCCCCGACGAGCACCCGTGGTTCTGCCAGTGTCAGGGATGCGACAACGAAGGCGAGGGTGTGAGATGACGCTCTTCATCGCCGATACCGCGATCACTCAGCTCTTCGAGGTCGAGATCCAACTGACCGAAGACACGCCGGTCGAGCAGGGTCAGGGCCGCTTCGAGATCAAGCCGTCATCCATGACGGTCGTATGGGCGAAGCTCAACGGCGAGCCGTGGGTGTGTTCGAGCGTCAAGATCCGTGGGCTCCGACTCGACACCGACTCGACCGGCCTTCACATGTGGTACCCGATCAACGACGGAGGCGACCAGCTTCCCGCGTGGGTCAGAGAGATCGTTCAGGAGACGTCCCCCCGACAGGAGAAATGATCATCATGCTTCCCACCTCCCGCAAGATCGAGTTCACAGGATCCCCGACGCAGATGCGAGCGATGTACGAACACGGTTACGGCATGGTCGAGATCATGTCCATGACCGGCAAGGCGTACATCGAGGTCCGGACCGGCCTGCTCGAAGCAGGTACGACCCTGCTCACGGGCGGGCCGCACGAGACCGACTACTGTCGCCACGATCACACCCTTGCTCGGGCACACGCTCGCGGCGAGTGTCGGCACCCGGTAACCCCCGGACTCCGTCCCCGGACACGAAGGAACGAGGCTCTCTCCCATGCCTAGAAAAGATCGCGCGTTCGGCGAGTGGCACAGCTCGAAGCAGACGGGCGGCTCCGGTCGCCGGAAGGTTCGAGTGAAGACGGTCGGTAAGCGGATCCGGTCGAGCTACCGGCAGAAGCAGAACCGAGCATGACCCCGGAGGGATCCCCGGTATCAGGGGCATCGGGGATCCCTCCCCACTTCTGACACTTAAGCATCAAGAGACAGGATCAAGATCGTGACCAATCTCAAGCCTTCGGATCTCCCGAAGTTCCTCCGGCCGTCCGAGAAAGCCGAAGAGCGGCTAGGGCTCGCTCTCGTCAACCGAGAGAAGAAGATCCAACAGCTTCAGGCGGACCTCGACGAGCTGACTGACGCGATCCTGGAGAACGCGCCGGAATGCATGGACGGCGATCAGGCGGCCGTCTCGCTGGCGATCGAGTACGTGCGGAGCCTCGAAGGCGACGGAGGCGGCCTGAACGGGCACCGTGACGAATGCACGTGCTTCTCATGAGCGCGCCGGAGCAGTGCACACACAAGCGGTTCCGATCTTCGTGGTACACGAAGCTCATCGGGTGGGGCGCGACATCGTTCCTCTTCTTCTCGGCTCTGATGATCTTTCGGAGCGAGTGGATCACCGGGGCGATCTGCCTGATCGGAGCCTTCGGGCTCTCCTCCTTCGAGATGTCCGGGCTCGCGGCCGACTACGCGAAGTGGCGTCAGTCGATCGTCAAAGCTGCGGAGCGTGAAACGGACAAAATCGGGGATTGACACAGAGACAAGACACGACAGGAGAAACAGGACAATGATCCAACTATTCTCGACCATCCTCTTCAACTTCTGGACCGTGGGGATCCTGCTCGTCGGGACGATCGGGACGGCGCTCTACTTCTTCGTCAGGCTCGCGATCCGGGACCGTGCGGCGGCCGGGGTCAATCAGGCGACGAAGAGCGCTCGTGCCAGCGACCGACTGAAGGCCGTGCCGGGGGCACGGTGGCCGGAGCCCGACACCTCCGGCGACCGGCCGTCATTGATCATCGGGACCGACCCGAAGAGCGCACTCGACTTCTCCGGCAAGGTGATCTTCTACAGTCCGGCCGGGCCGGTCGATCTCTCCCGGTTCTTCCGAGAGGTGACGGTCTCCCCGGACGCTGCGGATACGCTCGAAGCCGTCAATGACTCGACGGCAAGGGGCGACCATGGGGAAGCACCGGACCGACCCGAACATGAAGGCGATACGAATCGGGCACCCGCCATACCTGAACGACTCGACGGAGACGAGCCGCTTCGAGCCGCTCGAACCCCCGGAGGATCCGGAGGCGACGAGCCTGCTCGCGCCGAACGAACAACCGACCGATCCGATCCATTCGACGGAGCTGATCCAGTCGTCTTCGGACGAGCCGGAGGCGGCGAAGTTCTGGGCTGATGATCCACAGTTCGACGACGACCGTCCACGGCGTGCGCTGTGGGCGGTCGTTCTATGCGTGACCCTCGCGATCGTGATCGTCGGGGGCATCGGCTGGATGTTCGGAGCCTCGAAGGCGGACGGCTCGACTCCGACGCCGGTCGTGACGATCACGGAGACGGAGACGGTCACCTCGACCCCGAAGCCGAAGGCGAACGCGGCCACCGTGCCAGCGGCGAAGACGATCACTAAGGTCGGGCCGACCATCTACCGGACCCGACCCCCGACCGTCGTCCGGGTGACGTCACCCCCGAAGGTGATCACGGTCACGAAGACGCCTCGACCACTCCCCCGCGTGACGCAGACGATCGAGATCGAGATCCCGGTTCCGGGACCGACCGTCACGGAGTTCGAGCCGTTCGACGGCTCTCAGATCGACTGAGACGGCCGGAGCTTGCCGGGGGGTCACGTTGTACCGGCCGGAAGGGTAGAGTCGCTCTCGATCGAGCTGACGCGACGATAGGGGGCCACCGTGACACGACGGCCTGACCAGTGGCATCCGGGATGTTGTCCCGATCTTCATTTCTACGGGCTCCGGATCTCGCACTGTGTCGCATGTCATCAGACGTTCGCCGGACCACACGGCTTCGATACCCACAAGCTGATCGACGGATGTAAGCCTCCGGCCGATTGTGGGATGATCCTCCGGGATACCGGAGTATGGCACTGGCCAGCGCGTGAGTCCTTCACTCGCTGGCTCGCGAAGATCTAGGAAGGCAGACATGCGGAAGATCATCTCCATCGCGCTCGCGGCCGTAGGCGCGTCAGGGTTACTCATCACGGGTGCTTCGGCTCAGGGTCAGCAGGCGGCGACGTCTCAGGTGACGCTGACCGGCGTCGGGTTCTCCTCTCTCGGACCCAACGTCATCGACCCTCCGGGGATCGAGACGGTTATCCTCGCGAACTACGGCGAGAACCCGAAGAGCCTCCGGGGATACCGGGTTACCGACAGCGCGAGCAACACCGTCTATCTCTGCGCCTACACCGTGACCCGATGCACATCGACCACGGCCGACCACGATCGAGCGGCCGACGAAGCGGCATGGGCCAGCGCTGGCAACACCGGCACGGCTCCGGTGATCCCGAACTCTGCGGACAACGACGCGTGGCTTGAACTGCCCGCGCTGAAGCAGACGGTCGTCAACGTCGAAGCGCTCTACGGCAAGGCGTGGATCAACAACGGAGGCGATACCGTCTACCTCCGAAACAGCGTCGGCCGGGTGCTGACGAAGTTCGCCTTCACCGTCAGCAACCCCGCTGTCTGACCTGCTCGACCCCCTGCTATTCTCATAGCACCGGGGGCACAACCCGGAACGAAGCTCCCGATACTCCTGTCTCGGGAGCTTCGTCATTCCCGGCTCTGTGTGCCACGCTGGCAAGCTCCGGAGCCTCTCGGCACCCCTCTATCCGGCCTCGACGAGATAGGCCGTCAGCGGCCATCTCAGAGCCTCGAATTTCGAGCGATCATGCAAAAATCCCCGGAAGCCTCTCGGCTCCGGGGATCTCTGTCTCTTAAGCGTCAGCGGTCGCGAGGGTCACGGATGTCGAGCTTGTTCACGATCTTGCCGAAGTGCTCTCTGATCGAATCCTCGAAGGTGTGGCTCCGGAGCACGATGGTCGGGCGCGTCGCGGTCGGAGTGGTCTTGAACACCGACGTGACTCCGGCCGTCCACGTGGCCGGAAGATCGTCCACGTAGGTCGCGACGATCTCGAACACCCGGTACGTCTTGATCGCTCCGGCGTACGGCGACGGCATCACAACGTCCACGCCTCCGGGGAACGTGATCGTGATCGCGCGCACGATCGACACTCCGCTGATCTCGTAGTACTCAGTTCCATCGATCATGATCAGTTCCTCCCCTGGAAGGTGAAGCCGAGACCACCGTTGGTCGGGCTGACGTGCTGGCATGACTTGCTCCGGCAGACGAAGGCGTGCAACACAGTGCCGGGACGGCCGGAGACTTGATCGGATGTTCCGCACACATCACACCGGGTGGTCGCGCTCAGAAGCTCCGGCGTCCTCGATGTGATGTCCGTCGTGGGCATCCATAGCTTCGTCTCGTCGATCGAGGGTCCTTCATGGCGCAGATTCTTGAATCCCATGATCTTTCTCCTGTCGATCTAGGGTCGGAGGGGACCGGCCGGAGCCGGTCCCCGGATGGATCAGAGCTTGATCTTCGGAGCCTTCTCGTAGGGGAGACCCCGGTTGCTCGCGCACTTGCGGCCGTAGCCGTTGTGAATCGAGTCTTCGTCGGTCAGCGTCTTCGCGCAGAAGCAGCAAGATCCGTAAAGAGCCCCGAAGTTCTTCATCTGCTCGATGGTCATCTTGTGCTCGGGACGGAGGCGGTAGATCACGCCGGGCGCGTAGTCGAAGTGGCATTCAGCGGGCTCGATCACCGTGCCGTCAGCGTCGCGAACCGGCTCGACGTCGATCACGAGCACCTTCGCGTAGAGCTTCCCGGAGCCGTGAACGGCTCGCTGCACCTTGTAGATCGACATCTCCGGGCCACCGTCGAGCGAGACGAGATACATACCTTCTTCGGCGACCGGCGTGCCGTTCGGGAGAGGCTTCCTCGCGGCCGGAACACCGGGCTCGACGGTCTTGACCGGAGCCGGGATCTTCGGGGTCCGAAGCAACATGTCGATCATCTCGGAAGCCTGACGCTTCGTGAGCTTCGACGCCTTCTCACCGTCGAGCGGAAGCCCGCGCTCAATGGTGAGCCGGAGCAGGAAATCAAGCTGCTTCTCCGTCGCCTTGTTCGGGTTCGCGACCGGCGACGGCGATCCGAAGGGGTCGCTCTCGCGAAGGGTACGGTCGCGGTCGGAGTAGGTCGGGCCGAAGGCGTCGCTACGGATGATCGTCATGGTGTCTCCCAGATTCTCGGGCGATTGAGTTGTTGTTCTTAAGACCATCAAAGCCGACCCTTGCCATGGTGTCAAGAGTCGGCTTCAAAGTGACGCTTAAGTGTCACCTAGGCGTCGGCAACGTCCGGAGACCTAGCGGACCGGCTCCGTAGAGCATGACGCGGACCATCGAGCCCATGCCGGAGTAGCGCGACGAGACGACCGTGGCGACCCCGAAGAACTCATGTGTCGGCTCGCACATGCGGACCGTGCAGAGATCCCCGTTCCGGGGGAGAGGCGTCCCGTTGGTCACGGTGACCTCGACGTTCCAACTCGTACGGCCGGGCGCGGTCTCCCGATGGGTCGCGATGCTCTCGATCATCTTCGGCTCGACGATCGCGCGGCAGATCCGGCACTCGAACCACACGCGGGTTTCCGTCCACTCGTCTCCGTCCTCGACCCGCTCGATCTCTCGGGTGCGACGCTGAAGGGTCGGGTACGGCTCGCTCTCCTGACCGTTGCTGAAGGCGTGGAAGTGACCGGCCGGATCCCGGAACGTCCACCTCCGGTCAGGCTCGACGATCATCGCGGGCGTGATGTCGATCTCTTCCGTCTCGACGGACATCGAGGCGTCGCGAGCGTCTGCCAGCTCGACCCCGTTGATCTCGATCTCGATCGTTCGGAACTTGATCACTGAATGACTCCTGTCAGGGCTCCGGCGTGATAGCCGATGATCGTTATGATTCCGGCGACGATCACGAAGAACGCGATCTTCTCGCCGAACTTGCCGGTCGAGAAGAGCCCGACCGTCCACTTCTTCGAGCTGAGCGGCCAGAGCACCGGGCACCCGTGATCGGTCAGGCAGTCTCCGGCGACGTGCGCGAGGCAACCGAGCATGAGAGCAGGCGGGACCATCCGAAGATCAATGTCGGTCAGGAACACGACGGCCGGAGAGACCGCGATCCCGGCAAGGTCATCAGCCCAACCCTTGATCTTGAACAGGCGCACGAGCGAGCCGACCGCCAGAGACATCAGGACAGAGAGCGCGATGCCTCCGGCGAGTTCGTGCCGGTACGTCAGGGCGATCTGAGCACCGATCCCGACCACCACGGCGAAGGCGATCGAGTGCGTTCCCTTCCGGTGACCACCGAAGATCACAACGATGATCAGGTTCGCGACCCACGAGAGCGGGCCGAGAGACTTCGTCATGGTCGCGTTCGGGTGATCGAGGTCCGGCATCATGCTCGCGCCGGTTGCGATCACGACGCCTATGATCAACTCCGGCACGCTGAAGGCATACGCGAGGGTGGCACCCCCGAAGGCGAGGGTGCCACTTACCGCGTGAGTACGACCCATCATGACGAGAGGTCTTCCCAGCGTTCCGCGATCTGCATCGGACCGACGAGCTTCCCGGCACCCTCGATCCACTCCCAGAGAGCCGACCACGAGATACCACGGCCGGGGGCTCCGTTCCCCGTGGCGTACCACTTCTGTTCGGTACGCATCGCTACGAAGGTGTAGACGCGGCCATAGCCGGAGTACTGGAACCGGAAGAGCACGACGATCGTCACGGCTTCGTCGGCGAACGGTTCGGCCGGTCGTGCTTCGAGCCTCGCGAGTTCGGCCTGAGCCTGCTCGATCAGCGCGCGGAGTTCTGCGGCGGTACCACTCATGATCTCGTCTCCTGTCTCGTCGGGCTCGATCCCGTACTTCTTACGGTGATCTTCGTTGAGCATCTGAACCCACAACTCGTCGTCTTCGTTGTAGTCCGGCGTCTCTTCGTCGTTCCACCTGCCCATGATCAGCTCTCCACGATCTTCTCGACGTCCTCGACGAATAGGTTCGCGTCGTGGTCCCACTTCGTACCGTCCGGATCGTCGTATCGTGCCAGCCGTTCGGCGATCGCGGCGAGCTTCTCGGCGTCGGTCACGGTCATCACACCTTGCAGCACTTCGAGCGGCACTTCGCCTTACCGGCGACGTGCAGACAGAGAGGGTTCATGCAGAACCGGCCTACGGCCTGAGTGGTTCGTGCCACCTTCGCGATTTTCTTGATCGTGCTCATGACTCGACTTCTCCTGTCTCCGGGCCATTCTGGACCGGGTTCGCGGTGATCTTCGTGGTGACCCACTTCAGCGAGGGAAGATCACTCCAGTACGTACCACGTCCCTCGATCGGCACGTGCCGGTAGATCTTCGAGAACAGCCGGTACGTCTTACCCTTCGTCGGCCGGGTGTGCCACGTAAGCCGGAAGTACCACAGCGGAACCTCGCGAGCCACGTCCACCGTGACGAAGGGATTCCCTCCGGTGTCCGCATCGTGCCGAACGATCACGTTCCAACCATTTTCGGTGGCGATCTTGACTAGCTCTTGTGCCGCTTTCGGCAGTTCTCGGGTTTCCATAGTGTCAATGGTTTCACGGGCTTGTCATGCCGTCAAGGTACGGTTTGACACTGTGGCACGGAGGCAATCACAATGAAGGCTCAACGTACCTTGACGGCACGACAAAGGGAGGTGATGATCATGGCAGGATCCGAGATCGAGCCTGTGGTTCAGGGCACGGTTCAGGCGTACGACGGTGGTGGGCACGACATCATGCCGTACGTGCCAGGGATCCAGCACTTCGACGTGCCGGATTACGTCGTGATCCGGCCACCTGAGACAGGCGGCGTGATCCAAGATCGGTGGTCGAAGATCATGACCCCGTTCCGTGCGGTGGCTCATGGCTTCCTCTGGATCACGCTCTACTGGTGGCGTACCGCGATCCTGCTCGCGACCCTCGCGGGGATCGTGGTCACGTTCAAGATGACCTGATAGGAATACCCGGCATTCGGGGACAAGGGACAGGAGACCCCCTCATGAAGATCAAGCTTCCGACGTTCAAGCGGCGCGTACCGAAGCCGGTACCGGCACACGGGAAGATCGAGTTCACGGCGATCGGAGACCAGCGGATCCGGCGTACCACGACCGGAGTGGTTCTCTCGATCGCGGCATTCGCTGGCTACATCTCGTACCGGCATGCCTACGAACTCGCGGTGAACCATGGCGAAGGTGCCGCTTCGGCATGGGCGCTCCCGCTGACGATCGACGGCCTGATCTTCAGTGCCTCGATGGTCATCCTCCGTGCCAACCGGCACGGCGCACACGTGCCGAAGATGGCATGGGTCGCAATGGCTCTGGGCATCCTCGCGACGCTGGGGGCCAACGTGGCACACGGCGTGCCGTACGGGATCGTCGGCATGCTGACCGCAGCGTGGCCAGCGATCGCGCTCGTCGTCTCCTTCGAGATGCTGATGCGGCTCTTCAAGCCCCTGAGAGCGATGGAGACGGCCGACGAGCCGGAGGCGGTCCGAACGGTCGAGCCGGTCGCGGTCGAGCCGGAGCTTGCCGTTCAGGCACGCGTGACGGCACCTCGACCGAAGGCGATCCCGGCACCTCGACCGGCGACGAGCGAGGCGGCCGACCGGCCGACCGATAGTGATCGGTACAAGATCGGGGTCGACGCCTACGTGAAGTCGCTCTTGGGTCCGGGCCGTCCGCTCTCACAGCGCGATCTCGCGGCGATCATGGGCATGAAGAATCGCGTGCTTGCCGCTCAGGTGATCAGCGACGTTCAGGCATCGGAAGCGATCAAGGGACAGGAGCAGGGGAGTGAGATCAACAACGCTGTATATTCGACCGCCTGAGAAGGTTCGGAAGTCAGCGAAGCCGAAGACCGCGCGCCAGGAAATCCGGCGCGCGGTGTTCCGCTATCGCATGGAACTCCTCCCGATCTTCCTGGCGTTCTGGCTCGCCATGGTCACATCGTGGATCGGGCCGCGCGTGCCGTGGGCCGTGCCGGTCGTGCTCGCGGTACTCGCTGGCGTGACGTACCAATTCGGCGACCGGTTCCCGAAGGTGGCTCTTAAGCGTCACGAGTGGCGGGTGTACGTCGCTCTCGTGTGCCTGCTCGCGGGGGCATGGTCGTACCTGTCGATCTTCTGGACCCTCGACGGCAAACCGTCGCTGAAGTGGCTCGTGATCCTGGCACTCGGCACGTTCCCGATCGCGTCCCCGTGGCTCTTGCACCGGAGGATCCGGGGGTCGGTCGCGGTCACCTTCGATGAAGGTCTTCGGTACCCGGCACGCAAGCGGTACGGCAAACTGGCTCGTCGAGTGGTCGCCGAGTGGGAGACCTATGTTCGTGCCAGCGCGGCCAGTGGCTCGAACCTGAAGTCGATCCACTTCGATCTGTGGTCCGTGACCCTGAAGGTACGTCTCGGGCACGCGAAGGTGGCCGAAGACTTCACGGAGCTTCGGCTTCGCCGGATCGAGTCCGCCTTCGAGGCGACGCGGGGATCAGCGAGGGTGAGCAGCGAGGCGGGCAAGTCGAGCCGTCTCGCCTCGATCACGTTCATGCTCTTCGACCCGCACGCTGACCCGATCATCCCAACCGATGAAGACCTGACGCCGGATGATGACCTGACCATCGACATCGGTCGGTTCGAGAACGGCATGCACGTGATCATCGACCTGATCCACACGCTGATCGGAGGCGCGTCCGGAGCAGGCAAGTCCGGGATCCTGAACGCGATCATGCGCGGGCTCGCGCGGAAGAAGAACGTCGCGGTCTGCGGTATCGACCTGAAGCCGGGCGGGCTCGAACTCGGCAAGTGGGCCGACGTCATGTATGCCGTCGCGACCAACGGAGCCGAAGCGAAGGCGCTGCTTCAGGCGATCATCGCGGGGATCAACCGGCGCGGCGAACTCATGAATCAGCGCAAGATCAGGAAGTGGAAGCCAACCGAGGAAGAGCCTTTTGTCGTCCTGATCATCGACGAAGTGCAGGAGCTGAAGCAGTTCAAGGGGCTGTTCCAACTCGTGACCGACGTCTCATGTCTCGGACGCGCGTACGGCTTCGCGATGATCCTCGCGACTCAGCACCCGAAAGACACTCAGGTGCCGACGACGGCGATCGCGAACTGTCTCCAGAAGATCGGCCTTCAGTGCGAGGCGAGTACGGCCGAACGGCTGATCTTCGGCGACATGGCGACGCGGGAAGGGTGGCGGCTCACGACCCTGCCGGGCGATCGAGAGGGTTCGTTCCTGATCCGTTCCAAGAGGTACCGTCACCCGCTCCGTGCCAGAGCACACTGGATCGATGACGACATGGTGGAACGGGACACGAGCCAGTGGGCACCGTTCCGTACCGCGATCGATGATGGTACGTGGCGCGGTACGTCGATCAAGGGTGGTACCACGATGGTCGCGATCGAGGACGGCGACGAAGACGACCGTACCGATGTGGTTGACGCGGTGATCGTCGAGAGTGGTCCGGATGATCTCGTGTTCATGTGCATCGCGTCCGGCATTGGTACGCCCGACGAGATCGCGAAGCGTACCGGCGTACCACGGTCGAGCGTCACCGTGATCATTAAGCGGCTCGAAAGAGAGGGTGCGATCATGCAGCCGGGCAAGCGCAAGCCGTGGATCATGGTCCAGTCGTCGGAGCGTGCCACGAAGCGTGACATGCCCTAAACGGCCCTGAGAGCCACGCTGACGGCTTCAGGGGTCGGTGCGGTACAACCACCCTACCGGGTAGCTGGTAGGAGTTTTCCCAGGTCAACGGGGGTGCGGGCTTGATCGGCTCGCACCCCTGCTTCATGTCCGGCTCGACCTCGACCGGCCGGGATGTCACGGAAAGTAGTCGAAACTGCCCCTTGACGTGTTGACAAGGTAGGGGATAATGAAGGCAAGACCGACGACAGGAGAACAGATCATGGAGAACGACACGCGGCGCGGCCTGAAGGCCACGATCGAGGACGTCAGCCCGCTCTTCCGGCCGGTGCTTCCCCGGACCACGAACGACACGATCCTTTGCGTCAACTGGGCGACCGTGGTCGCGGCCGTGACGGCGATCCTCTTCGCGGTCGCCGGACATCGAGGCGCGGGCGAGTGGGCGTGGATCGCGGCCGGGATCTTCGCCTTCATCTCCGGCGTGCTCTACGGCGTGTACTTCGAGGACGAGATCGAGGACACCGACGCGCAGCGATATGAGCACTCTCGCGATTGGGAGTGACCACGGCGTGACGTGGCTCCGGCTCCGGCCGGGGCTTCCGTCGTTCGGGGAATCGAGCGGCGATGATGATCCAAATAAAGCTAACGCTAAAGCTAAAACGGAATCCGGCCTACGCTACGCGCGCAGACACGCGAGAAGGGACGATAAGGCTCATGATCGGTCGATGGACGCGGACGGCTCAGCTCGAAGACCGGCTTCGGGCGATCGAGCGCTACATCATCCAGGCTCGTCGCCTCGACCTGACCGGAGAGCACGCGGGCATGCCGGAGGCGATCGACCACGGTCTTCGGAACTGGCAGATGACCCACGATCAGATCGTGCTCGACCCGCTCGACCGGGGCACGCGGTGGGGCGAAGATGATTCTTAAGCGTCAGAAGAAGAAGCCGGATCACCCGCATTACGTGATCACGTGCGGACACCCCCAATGCCAGATGATGTTCCCGGCATGCGGCGCGGGTGGTCTCCCCTGCTTCGTGATCTGTCCCTACTGCGGAGTGACCAACCAACTCGGAAGGGTCAGCAATGCGTGAGATACGGAAGCACATCCGGCCACCTGCTCGATACACCGGCCGGACGCAGCGAACGGCATGGTACGTCGGGATCTTGATTGGCATCGGTCTCGTGTTCCTCGCTGGCGCGGCCGTCGCCTTCGGGATCCTCGCGGCTCTGCTCTGGATCACGGCCTAGGCTCGAAGGTATGCCAATGCGGATCTGTGGCGTGTGCGGCCGTCTCACGACCGGCGAGACGGTACACAGCGCGTGCCGTAAGCCGGAGGCGTACCGGGATCCGTTCCATCGAGCCGTGGGCCGGTCGTACCGGCTCAACGGCGTACCGTGCCAGACGTGCGGCACGCGGCACACGCGAGCCAATCCGATCGAGGCGGCACACATCGTGCCAGTGTCCGAAGGTGGCACGAACACGATCGAGAACTACCGGCCGTTGTGCCGGTCATGCAATGCCAGCGATGGCACGAGACAGGGGACCGAATGAGCAGGCTCGAAGAACTCGAAGCGAAGGTTCAGGAACGGCTCGACGAGCAAGAGCGGCGTACCAACTCTGTCACGGGAAGTGCGGCGACGATCGCGACCTTCCCCGGCTTCAAAGCAGCGCTCCGGATCGAGGAAGAAGACGGCCGGGTGGTCGCGGCGATGGTGATCGCGGGCAACGCGGCGATCGTGGCGGAGACGATCAAATGGACGGCCGACGCCTTCAAAGAGGATCAAGAGCGATGAGCGAGCCGGGATTCAGCGAGACCATGATCTGTCCGTTCCACGATGCCGACGCGGTCTGTCTCTGGCCGGTCAGCGATGAAGATCAAGATGCGAGTTTCGGCGAGCTGTGGAACCACGTTCGACGGCACACCGGCTTCGACGAAGCCGAGACGCGGCGACTCATGGCTCTGGTGAAGATCGAGGGTGAGTAGTGAAGATCACCCTTCGCTTTCCAGATGAGCAGTCCGGGAACGACTTCATCGACTCCGTGCTTGAGAACTCCGGCGTGATCGTCGGGATCGAGTACGAGACACCCGTGGACGCGGTGCCGATCGTCAAGACGGCCGTGATCGAGTACATCGAGGGTCAGGGATGAACGCCTTCGACTTCTGGACCTGGTTCACGATCATCGCCTTCGGCGGCTTCGCGCTGTGGGAGAGCGCGGCCATCTGGTTCACCGGCCGTCGAGAGTGGACCTTCACCTACAAGATCAGAGAGTGGCTCGGGATCTACCCCGTCCGGCCGTGGAAGGTTCCGGCGTCGATCGCCTTCGCTCTCGCCTCCGTCGCCTTCGGCGTGTGGTTCGTCCCGCACATCGTGTTCGGGTGGTGGGGTGGGTCCTGATACCGTGATCTCGTAATCAGCGTTACCTTCGAAGACCCCGTTCCCACACACCGGGACCGGGGTCTTCGTCGTATCCTTTGGCCATGGCGAAGAAAGATCTCCCCCCTGACGTGCCAGCGGATACCGTCAGCGTGATCTATCACTGTCCGGTCTGCTCTGGGAAGCACACCTTCGGGACCGACTTCTTCACAGAAGTCGGCGAGCCGGACGCGTGTCCCAACTGCGGCACGAAGTTCGAGCAGGCGGACAAGATCCTCCGGAAGCCCGAAGACACCGACGACGATCTTGAGAACAAGCGGACCGATCTCCTCCGTAAGCGCGGTCAGAAGATCCCGGAGCGCGAGAAGCCGACCGACGCGAAAGAGATCAAGAGACAGCGGGTCAAGGAACTTCAGGATGAGATCGACCGGCTCGAAGGTAGAGATCCGAAGGAACCCAACGCGATCAAGCTCGGGCCGTAAGGGGCAGACATGACCATCAAGATCAGTACAGCGGCGCGCAACGCGGCGGCCGATGCCATCGTGGATCTCGTGGACGGAGGCGCATCCTTCGGCAAGATCCGGGTGTACGACGGCACGCAACCGGCCGGACCGGGAACGGCGGTCAGCACTCAAACCCTGCTTGCGGAGTTCACCCTTCCGGATCCGGCCTACGGTGCGGCCTCGACCGGCGTGACCGCACTCGACGCGACCCCCGTGATCACGGCGACCGGTGTCGGGGCTGGCACGGCGACATGGTTCCGGGCGCTCGACTCGAACAACGTCGCAGTCTTCGACGGATCGGCCGGGACGTCCGGCACCGACATGATCATGAATACGGCGACGGTCTCCGTGGGTCTGGCTCTGGAGATCTCGGCCGGAGAGCTAACGATGGGCGCGGGCTGATCATGGCGGCAATG
>Ga0193742_1001245_pt1 | contig 15589 bp, 17 predicted proteins | sample L2c1metaG_FD_165511 | JGI IMG/M metagenome (GOLD analysis project Ga0193742, IMG submission 165511) | Soil microbial communities from a riparian zone of the East river system, Colorado, United States - L2c1 | ecosystem: Environmental > Terrestrial > Soil > Riparian zone | place: USA: East River... | reverse complement strand
AGGCCGCTCGGTGTGGTCCGCCGAGACGCGAGCCGGAAGCCACCTGCGGCGAAGAGCTTCCGGAACTGGGCCTCAGTGCGCTCCAACCCAGTGACGTTGACAAGCATGTTCAGGTCCATCAATGTACCGAACTGGAGCGCGATGTCCCCGGCCGTGATGCGTTCGGGCAGTACACGATCGAAGACGATCAGGCTACCGTCGGGCGGGATTACCGCGCGGACGTTGCGGAGGATCTTGGTCGCGTCGTCGTCATTCCAGTCGTGGATGATCCACCTCATGATGTACGCGTTCCCGCCTGCGGGAACGGACTCGAAAAAGCTTCCGGTAATCAGTTCGCAGCGGTGCGCGACGCCGCGCTCTGTGACGACGGGACGCGCCGCTTCGATGACATGCGGCAGGTCGAACAGGATGCCGCGCGCCGCGGGGGTCGCAGTCAGGATCGCCGACAGCAGCCAACCCTGCCCGCCGCCGACGTCGACGATGGTGGCGAAGCGCGAGAAGCCATACGAGGCCACGATCTCGTCGGCGACCCCCGCCGAGCTTTCCGTCATGGCCCGGTTGAAGGTCGCCGCGAAATCCTGGTCTTGCTGCATATATTCGAACAGTTCGCAACCATGAACCTTCGCGAACGCAGTCTCGCCCGTGCGTATCGAGTGGAGCATTTGACCCCACGATGGCGAAATGACCTCTCCGCTGAGCATCAGCAGGAACGAGCGCAGACTTCCAACGACGCCCTCGCGGAGGAAGCCGGAGAGCTCGGTCTGCTCGAAGTGTCCATCAGCGCTTTCCGCGAAGACTCCGTGTGCGGCGAGCGCGCGCAGGAGCCGCCGCAGCGGATCGGGCCTTGTCTCAGTTGCCTGGGCGAGGTCCTCGGCCGAGCGAGGGCCGTCGGCTAGGAGGTCCGCAATGCCGAGGACCGCGACTGTGTGCAGCGACGCGGTCACCCAGCTTGCGGTCACCAGCGCCAAGAATCGTTGGACTGCCGGCGGTGTGCTCACGGCGCGAACCCTAGCCTTGCGCCGCGCGTTCAGGGATGGCGGGTTCAGGATGTCAGCGCCGCACAGCTGAGTGAACCGGTCGACGAAGCGCTGCTCGACGGGGTCCGCGTAGATCGAAACCCACTCATCGGGCGTTGCGCGCGCCCGCGCCACAGCCAGCACATCCGCATCGTCTCCCACCGGCACGTAGAGAGGCCCATCCTCGGTGGCCGCCCGGTAGATCGCTTCGGCCACGACGTCGGGCGACGTCCCGCCTTCCATCTGCGCCAAAAACAAGCGTAACGTCCGTGCCAGTCCCTGGCCGTAGTCGGACACCTCGGGTACGGCCGCCTCGCGCTTACCCCAGATCGGAGTGAGGATCACGCCAGGTTGGATGTTCGCGACACGGATGCCGAATGGCCTTACTTCCATGGCCAGCGTCTCGGTGATGGCTGCGACGGCGGACTTCGTGGCGGCGTAGTAGCCGTAGCACGGGATCGTGATGCGCCCCGCAATCGACGTGACGTTGACGATCGCCCCAGCACGACGTTCGCGCAGGGAAGGCAGCACGGCCTGCATCATGCGCACGGCGCCGAAGACGTTGGTCTCGAACAGGGCGCGGATCTCCTCCATGGGCATCAGCTCCACCGCAGCGGACGAGGCGATGCCCGCGTTGTTCACCAGCACGTCCACGGGCCCCACCTGCGCCACGGCCCGGCGGACGGACTCGTCGCGGTCCACATCGAGCGCGATCGGCGTGAGGGACAGTCCGTCGGCGACAGCGCGCTGCAGCCCCTCGGACGCAGCGGGGCTGCGCGCACCAGCGTAAACGCGGAATCCACGTCGTGCGAACAGGAGCGCGGTTTCGAGCCCGATGCCCGTGCTCGTACCGGTAATCAATGCAGAAAGCATGTCCTTCCTTCCATGTATGTTGCGGCATTGGATACTTCCGACCGATTGGTCAGATCGCGGCTTTCCTCATTGGCCTGTCATTTGGCGAGAAATGACCCCAGTCGACCAACGGCCTCGGGCGCCTCGAAGAACAGCAAATGCCCCGCCCCTTCGAATGTCTCGATCTCGCTGGTTGAAATAAGCGACGTCCAGACCTTTGCTTGTTCGACTGGTGTGATGCGATCCTTGGTCCCCCATAGGATCAGAGTCGGCACCCTAATCCACTTCAGCCACCGGCTAAGCTTCGGGTCGTACTCTTTGTCCCAAATGATACGTGCGAGCGATGTCAATTCGCGATATCGGCCGACTCTCATGTCAACGGTCAAATCGGTGCTGGGGATCCGCGCCAAAGCCCCTGGTGACGAGACAATGTACGACGGCATTTGCTCCGCCCGAATTGTAAACATATCCGCCGTTGGATGTTCGGCGACGCGAAGGCCCGCAGGACACGCCAGTGCGAGGCGCCGTACGCGGCGACCATTCAGCACTGTGAACAGACCTGCCATCCAACCGCCAAGAGAGTGTCCGACAAGATCAACGGGGCTGCTCAAGTCGAGCTGGTCAAAGAGCGTTATAATGCACCACATAATCCAGCACAGAATTTATTCCGGCGTCGTCGTCCGAAGCACCGAAGCCGGGGTGCATCGGTACGATTAGCCTTCTGAACCGAGACAGCGGAAGAAGATCTTGAAAGCCGCTGGTCGTGCCGGATCCATGTAAATAGATTAATGGCTCACCCCTCCCCGCCTCGAGGACTTCGACACGAATTCCATCGACCACGACAACGCGCTTGGTAAAAGCAGACATGTTCGATCCTCGCTATTCGGCTGCGACCTGGAGCGCAGAAGACGTGAGTTTCCTGACGCGGGGAATCACCTCTTCGGCGAATAGCGTGAGATTTTTCACCGCCTTCCAATGCGGCAAGTCGCCGACATGCAGGTGCAGAATGATCTTGCTGCTCTGCGCTTGCTCGCACCAGAATGCGATGCGTTCCGCAACTTGGTCTGGAGTGCCGAGCGCCGTTCGGTAGACAGATGTTAAGCCCTCCCAGGTCACTTCGGTCTCCTGACTGGCTCCGGATTGCAAGCGTTTCCGCAGCCGCTCGACCGGGAGATAACCGGGCGGCGAGTTCAGATGAGAGTCCGTTTTCAGGAGATTCTTGAAGTAGAATAGGATGTGGTCCTTGCCCTCTTCGATCGCCTTTTCTTCGGTCTCGCCGACAAAGGCCATCGCCGAAATGATGATGGATTCAGAGTCGGGCTGATGCCCGTTCCTGATGGCCGTCGCGCGGTAGTTTTCAAATGACTTCAATTGCCCGGCGATTGGCGTGAACACCTGGGAGTATCCGTAGCCCTTCTCGGCGGCGTAGTTGACTGTTTCCTCTGTTCCAGAACCGACGATATAAATCTTCGGATGCGGCTTTTGGTACGGAAGCGGAAATGGGTTGAGATATTTGTATTGATAAAATTCCCCGTCGTAGCGACTGAGGCCAGGCTGGGTCCACGCCTGCATCAGGCTATCCATGCCTTCGCGAAACCGCTCACGCGAAAAGCTCGGATTGATCGGATTGACCCAATATTCCATGCCGGTCCCGAGCGGAAACGCGCATTCAAGCCGACCGCCCGACATGACATCGAGCATCGCATATTCTTCCGCCAGCCGATGCGGATATGTGAGAGCTATAGGGGTGCCGAACACGCATATTTTCGCGCGCTCCGTAAGCATTGCAAGAGCGCCTGCAATCACTGAACACGAGGGCATCAGGCTGTAAACCGTCGCGTGGTGTTCGTTGACCACCAAGCCGTCGTAGCCGAGCCTATCGGCGAGCACGAGTTCGTCGATATATTCCTTGTAGAGCTTGTGGCCGATCTTCGGATCGAATCGTCGATTGGGGATATCGACCCACTGCCCCTGCGGTCGACCCGGAGCGACATTTGGATAGGGCATGAAATGCATAAAATAGAACTGCAGGGGTTGTAACGTCGACATCACATTCTCTCCCGTGCGGTAGGCGTTTCGATGGTGCCATAGACATAGCATGCTATTATTCGTGGCGTGGCTACGTCAAGCGGAATTGGACGAGACACGCCTATGTGAAACGCGTAGTTGCGTCAGTCACGGAAAGCCGATCGAAAATGCACGGAAACGAGAAGCTCTATTTTCGTCCGTAGCGATCAGTGTTCAGGTTCTGAATCATGATTCCCGCTAGACGGAAGAACTGATCGACTTCCGCTGCACTTAGCCCATCAGTCGCGAGCTTCTCAACCTCGTGTGCTGCAGTGCGCATAACCTGACTGAGTTTTCGACCCTTGGCCGAAAGTGTGACGTGACTACGCCGGCCATGATCAGGGTCGGGTTTGCGTTGAATGAGCCCATCGCGCTCCATACGCCGCAAGGTAATAGCCATTGTGGGCTGCTCGATCCCTACCAGACGCGAAAGCTCGGCCTGGGTCGATTCCGGCAATTGCATGAGCCAGGCGATGACAGGATAAACCCCGGGCAGGATTCCGTGCTGCGCCGTCCGTTTTGACAAGCTCCAAACTATGTTCCGTCCAAGCGTGTTGACGGCAAGACCGAGTATCTTCTGGTGGTCCACTCGGACTTTCGGCTCAACAGTTTGGAGGGGCTTGCTTTTTTTTGACATCTCTTTTTCCAGCAGCTGGTACCGCGCTGCCGGGGCCGGAGCAGCATAGAGCTATTTACCGCACATATGTGCAAGGGCAAGCAGGGTCGAGGCGGCAAAGCCACGCCGGAAAGGTCACTTAAACCCACGAAATGAGAAGAGTTACCTGCCTTGGGTATACCAGCTGGCCCGCGGCAGCTCTCGGCCGTCGGTCGTAGAATTGCTCTCTTTGCGACCGGAGAGTTACCCCATGGCCGCCGCCTTGGCGGGGGGAGCCACGAGGCGGGCCCCTCGCGACGGGGGACGAACGACGCGCGCGAAGACCATCCCCGGTAATCGCAGGTCATGCAGAAAGCGCGGGGCGCCGAACAACTTGTCTGCAAGGTCGAGCCGCAGCGAGGATTCGCCGGCGATACGGCGAGCACTTGGACTTTTCGGCACAGCGTCGGGCGAGGCGTCGCAATCCAGCAGAGCCGCATCCGCCTGGGCCCAATAGGAACCAATCTCACCTGCCGGCCCAAGGAACAGGCCGTCCTCTACACGAATCGCCTCGACAGGCATGCCGGTTCGCTGCGCCGTGACTTGAAGGTAGATCGCTCGCACGCAGGCACACGCGTGTCGCAGGGCCGAGCCGCTGTCTTGAACGGACCGACTACCGGAGGTGACGCCCTCGTCCGGGCTGATTGACGTGCTTGCAGGCTCGAGATCGACACGATGCAGCGCGACGTCGAGCTCGTCGGCGGCGATCTGAGCGAGCGCGGTCAAGATACCTTGGCCGATCTCGACCTTCCCGGTGCGAACAGTGACACGCCCCTCCGATCGAATGACGATCCATTGCGACAGCCGCGAGTTCGTGTGCAGGCTACCGGGCAACCGCCGTTGAACTCCTGAAGCGCTTCTGTTGCTCCCAGTCATCAGTGTTTCCCCACCGCCCGCTCCGCGGCTCGCATCTCCCTTGCAGCACGCAGCACCGCCCGGACGATCCGGTTGTGGCTGCCGCATCGGCAAAGATGCTTGTCGAGGGCGGATCGCACCGCGGCCTCGTCGGGCTCGGGGTTCGCCGCGAGTAGGGCGGCTGCACTGATTAGGATGCCCGAGAGACAATAGCCGCACTGGCCAGCCTGTTCGATCAGGAAGGCGGATTGAAGAGGGTGCGGGGCGCCTCGGCTCCCCAGACCTTCCACGGTCTGCACAAGCCGGCCCGCCACGGCGCCAACGCCCAACATGCACGAGGGCGTGGCGCGTCCGTCGACCAGCACCATGCAACTGCCGCACTGCTCCGCGCCGCACCCGAAGCGTGTTCTTAACAGCCCGAAGCCGTTGCGCAGCACGTCGATGAGCGGGACGCCATCCGGAAGTTCAGTCCACACCGAGTGGCCGTTCAAGGTGAAGTTTATCATGGCCAGTCAGTCGAACCCGTAGATTTCCCCAGGCTCAAGGGTTGTGTCGCGTTCGGGACTCTCTCCCGGAAGACGATGAAACTCGGAGAAGGGAATGCTTCGTACGCCACGCGGCCCTTCCACCAGGATGGTTGCATCCAGTGCCGAGAGAGCGACGCACATGTCTGAGGGATGAGTTGCAATGCACAGTGGGCTCGCTCCAAGAATGGCGTGGCCACGATTCAGTCCAGTCTTCGCGGGGCATCCGCTGCCAGGCTCGCGTTTGTTACATGGCACCTGCACGTCGTAGAAATAGGAACAACGGGTGCGCTGCAACAGGTTACCTCCCACGGTGCCATGTTTCGAAGCTGTCCCGAGGCACCGGCAAGGATTGCACTCGAAAGCAGTGGGTATCGCTCGGTAATTCGTGGGTCGTAGGCGACATCTGCATTGGAGACCAAAGCTCCCAATCGGAGACCACCATCGGGTTGTTCCGTTATGTCATGGAGTGGAAGCCCATTGATGTCGACGACGACTGTCGGCGTCGATACGTCATACTTCATTAGATCGACGAGGTTCGTCCCACCAGCCATCAATGCCGCGCCCGGTTCGGCCGCGAAGATTCTGATCGCTTCTCTCACGCTTACTGCTTTCATGTAACGGAAGCGCTTCATCGGTTCTCCTCACGGGAGGATTCCGACTCCATCACGTCTTCGATTGCCTCCACGATGCCGATGTAAGCTCCACACCGGCAGAGATTCCCGCTCATGCCTTCGCGAATCTCATCGTGCGACTTCGCATGACCTTCCAGCATCAGGCCGATTGCGGAACAGATCTGACCAGGTGTGCAGTAGCCGCATTGAAGGGCATCATGGCGGATGAAGGCAGACTGCAAGGGATGCAGGTTCGCGATCGAACCTAAACCTTCGATCGTCGTCACAGAAGAGCCTTCCCGACTGATCGCGAGGACAAGACAGCTGTTCACGCGCTTTCCATCGAGTAGAACCGTACAGGCGCCGCATTGCCCGTGATCGCAACCCTTCTTCGAACCCGTCAACTGCAAATGGTCACGTAGAAGGTCGAGCAGTGTTACGCATGGGTCGGTCTTAACCGCGTGCGGAGTTCCATTGACGTGGATGGTCACTTCGATTTGGGTCGAGTCTTGGGTCAGTATCATGATCACCTCGATTGCCTGACGGGAGTTTGATGGCGATCCACGGGATTTCCTGCATGCTTTCTTCGGTTGAATCCCGCCGTCCTCGGCCTCACCTGCTTGCGTCATGCGGGAAAGCGGTCGCCGAACATGGGCAATCCGCTCTTGGATTCGGCTTGCGTGGCCTCGTCCTGCAGCACGTCCCAATGCTCGGCCAGGACGCCGTTCGCGATCCTCACGACGTCGGCGGCCACCCATGCCGCGGGCCCTCCGTGACCCGAAAAGCGGCCGTGGACGATGACGTAATCGCCCTCCGCCAGAATGAGTCCGTGCTCGTAGCGCAGGCTGGCGGGAAGGCTACGGATAAGCCCGAACAGCCCTTCGCGACCGGGCTCGATGTGGGCGCTGTGCTGGATGTATTTGGCGGACCAGAAGCGGGATGCCGCGTCGTAGTCACGCTTGTTGAAGAGGGTGTCGAATGCTTCGAGCACGAGAGCCTTGTTTTGCTCAGGTGTGGTCCTATTCATGTGTCGTCCTCCGTTTTCGATGGAATAGCGATCTGAAGTGACGCTGAGCGCGTCATCGCGACCAAAGCGACAGTGATCGCGCTCAGCAGAGCGATCACGCCCGCGCCGAGATTGACGGCAAAACCGAGTCCGTACGCGGTCGCCACCGCGCCGAGAAGGAGCGAGACGGCACCAAGCGACACATAGGCCAGCAGATAGATTGCCGAGAGCACGCCGCCGCGGTGTTCGGCCGGCGCCGCGCTGTTGATCGTCGCCAGGCCGCCGAAAAACAGCAGGCTGTATCCGGCGCCGGAGATGGCCGTGGCGGCGAGAAAGACTGGCAACTGATGGCGGGCGACCGCCGCTGCCAGCAGTGCCATGCCCGCGGCGGAGGCGGCGGCGCCACCGGTCATCGCGGTGCGAGGTTGCAGTTTCCTGGCGCCAATCCCGACCACGGCCGAGGCGATCGCAAATAGCGAGAGAGCGGCGCCGTTCACGAGCGTGTTGGGCGATCCGACGAGATCGCGGGCAACCTCGCCTCCGAGCGACAGGATCAGGACGCCATGCGTGTACGCAGAGGTCACTGCCGCGGCCGCGACCGCGAAGGTCGCGTGCAAATGGCTCGGTATGACGGGGAATTTGGGACGCCAGCGGCCATGGGCTTCGTTGCCGGTATGGCGTGGCAGGAACCACGCCGCGGCAAACAGCGCGGCTAGGACTACGAACAGTACCCAAAAGTTCAGCCGCGTCGGCAGCGGAGCATATTGAATGAGGGCGCCGCCGAGCAGCAAAGCCGCAGCGAAGCCGACGGCTTGGGCGGCGGTCGTGATCGTGGCGGCGCGCCTGGCCGCTCCCTGGCCGCTGAATTCCAGCATCGCGGCGGTCGACGGCCCCGCGGTGAGGCCGACGCCGATGCCCATGAAAGCGCGCCCCGCAAACAGCCAGAGCACATCGGGCGCGACGGCGAACAGCAGCGTGCCAACGAGCGAAGCGCCGACACCCCACAACATCGCGGCGCGGCGTCCGACATAATCGGACACATCGCCGAAGCCGACCAGAATGGCGGCCACGACAATGGGATAGATCGCGAAGATCCCGGTGGTAACGGTGTGGGTGAGATGCCACTCCTCGGCGAACAGCGGATAGGTCATTGCTGGCGCAGCGCTGCTCCAAAAAATGTGCGCGACCACTCCCGCCGAAACCCAGAAGCTCGTGCGTTGCCCAAGCTCGTACGGCGCCGAGTTCCGCCGGGTGCAGCAGCCAGGGCGGTGGGGCTCGCAAGCGGTTGGACACAGAACAGGACCTTCGATCATCGCTTTGCTCCCGGCGCTCCCGCCGTTTCCGATTTCAGAGCTTCGAGCCGCCATCGACGCGGATGGTATCGCCAGTGATCGCGTCCACTCGTTCCGGGTAGAAGGCCAGGTGGTTCCGGATGGCCGCCACCGCGTCGTAGGGAGCCTCGTAGGTCCAGACGGCATTGACGGCGCGCTCCCCGCCCGCCGGGACACTGAAGTATGCGCAGTCACCCTTGTAGGGGCAGTAGGTCGCATGAGCGCTCCGCTCGAGCTGCGTCATATCAACATCCTTGCGCGGGATGTATTGGACTGCCGGGTAGCCCGCTTCGCGGAGGATCAGCGCATCGCGGCTGTCGGCAAGCACCTTGCCGCCGATCGAGACCACGATCCTTTTGGGGTTATGCTCGATCGTGATGGGATGATCAGGTCCTGGGATCTTGATTGTCTTCGTCGTTGTATTTGTCTGTTCGGACATACTTCACCTCCTATAGTTGTCGCCAGCACCCACTCACACCCCTTGGCCCTGTTCCTCCAGGAACATCGAGACATGACGGACAAAAAGCTCGGGATATTGGTATTGCGAGCCGTGGTTTGCGTCGGGATAGAGGATGAGTTGAGCGTTCGGCAGGTGCTGCTGCAGGATGAACGAGTTCACGGAGTAGACGATCACGTCGTTGCCGCCGTTCACGATCAGCGTCGGCTGCCGGATCGAATTCAGATAGTCGTACGACCCTTTGAACTGAATGCCCCATTTGCCCAGCGCTTCGAGCTGTGCGGGTGCCACCTTTTCGTTGACCTCGGGGTCTCGATTCTCTTTGCGCAGGCGGAATCGCTTGAGGAAGTCGCGGCCGGCCACCTGGCTTGCTTCCGACCTGGTGAAATGCACGGCGAGCCAGAGATGGTCGGGTTCATCGTAGCTTGCGCCGAAAATCTGCTGCGCTTCGGGCGTCAGACTGGCCATACCCTCGCCCCCGCGTGGTCCGGTCCCGACAAGGGCCAATTTGCGAACGAGGCCCGGCGCCTGGCCGGCGATCTCCTGAGCGACGAAGCCACCGATCGAGAAACCCAGCACGTCGACCTTTGAAAGACCCAGCGCTCCGATGAAGGCAATGGCGTTGGCGGCCATGCCTTCGATGGAAGTCGGCACTTCCCCTGAACTGCTGGAGACGCCGGCGTTGTTGAACAGGATCACTTCGCGGTCCTTGGCGAAACCGTCGGTCACCGCCGGATCCCAATGGTCCATGGTGCCGGTGAAGTGCTGGTTGAAGACGAGCGGCACGCCGGCTGCATTGCCAAAGCGGCGATAGGCGAAGCGGATGCCGTTGGCCTGCACCAATTGCGTCGGCGCGGTCTGGTGGCTGTGCTGGGTCATTGCGCCCGCGTAGTCCTTCGTCGGATTCCAAATCATTTGCGGGCCACCAGGTTGGTGTAGTCGAGAATGAAAGATGTACGCCCTGACAGGACGGGACCCTCCGGCGTGCGCCTCACAACGCGCCGCAAAGTCGGAAAGACGAGTCCGTCTATCGTTACCTGGTCATAACAGTAGTGCGCTGCAACGCCGCCGAGCACGTCGGTGACGTAGTCGAGCCGTCTCAGCATGAAGTCGTCATCGAAATAGAGCTTTTGCACCTTCGTATGCGCAGGCACGTCGTCCGGGTAGGTCACCTCGAGGACGCGCCAGGTTTCGCGACCTTCGCCATGCGCCTCAAGCTCTCGCGTGGCGAAGCCCGTCCGAGCAAAGAGGAAGGGCGTTGTCAGATAATTCCAGACAGCGTAGCCGAGAAAATACGTCAGGTGCAGGCGATCCCAAGGCGTTTCGCGTACATGCCCCGCAAAAGCCGCGCGCGGATCGGAGCGCTCTTCGACGATCGTACCGTCACGGCGCTCGATCCAAACTCGGTTTGCGGTGAAGATCCAGCGATCATCGGACTCATCGCCTAGCCTCTGAAAGACCGTTCGAGGTGTCGCAGCGTCCACTGATGCCGAAGGCCGGCGATGCCCCGGATATCCCTTAAGATCCAGCAGCCCGCCGGAGAAGTTGAACGTCACATCGATCGCGCCAACTGTGTGCCAGCGGTCGATGCCGCCATGTGCTGCGATAACGGAACTAAGGAGATCGATCATGATTCGCTACGCCTTCAATCTCGCGTCCGGTGTACCGGTGAAGTCCAACGTCATGGAAAGTCCTGCGTCCAGGAACATCTCGGCGTGCGCCACGAAGAGCTCCGGAACCTGGAATAACGCGCCATGGCCCGCATCTGGATAAATGATCAATTGGGCGTCTGGGATGTTCTGAGATAGCGTGAAGGAGTTGATGGTCGGGACCATGATGTCGTTGTCGCCGTTCACGACAAGGGTCGGCTGTTTGATGGCCTTGAGTTCGGCAAAACGTTCGCCACGAGGTTGACGCCACTCGGTGAGAGCCGCCCGCTGCGCCGCCATTGTTTGCGCCGATGTGGGCGGGTCGACGTCTTCCTTTCGCACATGCCGTCGCGCCCAGAAGGCCCTTGCGGCCGCCTGGCTCGTTTCAGACGGGCGAAAGAACAGATAAAGAAACGCCTCGATCGGGACTGCGCCGGTCTCCGGATCGGTCAAGGCGCCGTACTCGCCGTATTTCGAATCCTGTGACGGCTCACCCGCGCGCGGGCCGGTGCCGGCGAGTATGAGACGGCGGATCAGCTGGGGACGGCGGAGCGCAAGGGTCTGCGCGATGTATCCCCCGATTGAGAAGCCCAGCAGATCGATTTGTGCAAGTCCGAGGGCGCCGATGAAATCGGCGGCGTGGTCGGCCATCGCATCGATCGTGTCCGGGGTCTCTCCGGTCGACGCGGCGACCCCCGCATTGTCGAACAAGATGATGGGCCGATGTTCCGCAAATCCGTCGGTAACCGTGGGATCCCAGTGATCCATTCCGCCACGAAAATGCTGCATGAAGACGAGCGGCACGCCGCCGGCCTTGCCGAATCGGCGATAAGCTAAGCGGATGCCGTTCGCTTCGACGAACTGCGTCGGCGCGGTCTGGTGGGTGTGAACCATCTGGTCGGGCCTTTTCACTCAGTGGGTACCGCATCCGGTAGGAGCGCTAGGGCTGCTCTCGCGCAATCGATGTCGTTCTGCACCATGGGCGCTCCGCTCACCCCGATCGCCCCGACAACCTCGCCGTTCACCTTGATGGGAAACCCGCCACCCCACGCCGCTACACGCGCAAGCGTGGGGATGCCGGCCAAAAGCGACGGGTCGCCCTGGATAAAGTTGAAAAAGTCCTGAGTGGAGACGCCGAATAGAGCGGTGTACGCCTTCTTCTGCGCAATCTCGATGGTAGGCATCGAGGCCCCATCCATCCGGCTAAAGGCCTTGAGATTGCCGCCGTCATCGAGGATCGCCACGTTCTCGCTAACGCCAAGTTCTCTGGCTTTTGCCACTGCTGCATCCACCATTTTCTGTGCCAGCTCAGAAGAGATGCTGTGTTTCTTCACAACGTTAGCCATTGGGCTCACTCCTCACTTGATATGCACTGCATATGCACTGCGCGTTGATCGGGTGTAGGTCGCAATGAATCGACTCTCTTGCGTATCCCTGGTGGTTGTCGGTGGTCATGATCGGGCTCCGAAGATCTGAAGATGAAAATCCCGGCAGCATCAGCTTGCCGCGAGCGATCACATGGCGGTTTTGCCGCCGTTGATCCTGATTATCTGGCCGGTGACGAAGGACGCTTTGTCTGAAGCGAGGAACACGACAGCGTCGGCTATCTCTTCCGGCTTCGCACCGCGCTTAAGCGGTATGGCAGCATAGAACGCCGCTTTTTTGTCGGGCGTCCCGGTCAGACGATCGAGCATCGCAGTCTCGGTCGGACCAGGCGCGACTGCATTGACGCGGATGCCCAAAGGAGCGGCTTCGAGGGCGGCGGATTTCGTGAGACCTTCCACCGCGTGCTTGCTTGCGGTGTAGAGCGCTAAATTCGCCGCACCGCGCTCGCCCATGGTCGAAGAAATATTGATGATGCTGCCTGAGCCTTGCGGCTGCATGACCCGCAGTTCGTGCTTCAAGCTCAGGAGCGTGCCAAGCACATTGGTGTCGAACATCCCTGCATAGCTCTCGGACGTCTGCTCGGCCAGCGGGCCAGGTTTTCCTTCGGTGCCGGCATTGTTGACCGCGACATCCAGACGGCCGAAGCGCGCGACAGTCTGTTCGACAAGGTTGCGCACCTCGTCTTCGTGGCGCACGTCCGCCAGAAAGAAAGCGGCTTCAGCGCCGAGGCTACGAAGCTCGGCTTCGAGTGCCTTGCCTTCGGCCTGGCGGCGGCCGGACGCAACGACCGTTGCGCCTTCTTTGGCAAAGGCAAATGCCGTGGCACGACCGATGCCGGTCAGAGCACCGGTAATGAGGATAACAGGAGCGCCCATAGCGGTCGTCCTCTGAATCTTGTTGTTGACCTAAAACGTATTCGAAGCCGTGGCTTTCGGGCGCGGAGCAAGCTTCAGCGCCCGGACATGGTCAGTTGGCGCTGTGTCCGCCGTCGACGTTGAGGACGTGGCCGGTGATGAACCTGCCTTCGTCCGAACCGAGGAACACGATGCCGTCGGCGACCTCCTCGGAGAGGACGAGCCGACCGAGCGGAACCTGGGTCACCAGGGCCGCCTTGTTCTCCGCCGTGCCAGTAAAGCGGGTCAGCATGCCGGTGTCCGTGGGGCCAGGCCCGACGGCGTTCACGCGAATCCCCGATTTGGCGAGTTCGAGCGCCACCGACTTGGTAATGCCTTCGACGGCATGCTTGGCGCCGACGTAGATCGAGGCATAGGGCGCGCCCCTGTGCCCATAGGTCGAGGAGATATTGATGATGCTGCCGCTCCCCTGGGCCTGCATGGCGCGCACTTCGTGCTTCATGCTCAGGACCACGCCGAGAACGTTGGTCTCGAACGTCGCGGCAAAGCTTTCCGCGGTCTGGTCCGTGATCGGGCCGACCGCACCTTCGGTGGCGGCATTGTTCACCGCGACATCGAGACGGCCAAACCGCGCGACGGTCTTGTCGACCATAGCGCGGACGTCATCCTCCTTGCGGACGTCGGCGTTAATGAACTCGGCCTCGGAACCGAACGCGCGCAGCTCCTTGACGAGCGCCTGGCCGGCCTCATCACGCCGGCCGGCAACGACCACCATCGCGCCCTTCTTGGCGAAGGCGACGGCGGCGGCGCGACCGATGCCGGTCAAGGCTCCCGTGATCAAGACAACTTGATTGCTCATATTAGAATCCTTATCTTGGGCCGCCGAACCGGCAGCGTGGCCGGCCGACGCGGCGGTAGTTCAGAGCCTTTCGCCAGCAAGAGTTACGGGCGCCCTGAGCCTGCGGGCTTATCGGGCCGGACGCGAGTGAAGAGTTGTAAAAGCGGTGTAAATTTGCAGCGAGAAGCAGCTCAGCCGCTCGGCTGCCAACCGGCAGTGTCATGCGAGTTCGTCGATGACGCTTTTCGCCGTCCTCAAATCCGCGGTCGCGAACCCTTCGCTGAAGCGACCGTACACGGGCGCCAACAGATCACGCGCCTGTGCAATGCGGCGTCTCTCTCTCCACAATCGCGCGAGACTCGTGGCAGTACGCAGTTCCCAGGAATGGGCCCCCTGCTGCCGCGCGATGTCGAGCGATCGCAGCAGCGGGACCTCCGCTGCTTCGGCGGCGTTCGGGCCGCCATCTTTCAGAATTTGCATCCCCTTGACGCGCAGGATCTCTGCAGCGCACCAGCCCGCTTCACCTGCCTCGGCGCGGGCGATTGTTTCCGGTCCAGTCAGTTCCTCGCGCAACGTGCTGAGCAAATCTGAATAAATTGAGCCGATTGCGGATGCGCGCAGAGAATCCAGGCGCTGCTTGAATTCGAACGTACCATCGTCGTCCCCGAGAGCCGCCACCTGTTCGTAGCAATATCTCCAGGACTGCCAATAGCCGAAGGAAAGATTCGCCGACTGCTTGAGTAACAGCTGCACATTACTTGTCGCCATCGCCATATCGCCGTTCCAGAATGCGATCGGACAGGCCGCATATGCCAGCACGTAGCAAAGCGGCGGCGGGTATTCGAGCGAGAGGCCGTGTGCGACACCCTCTTGGGCTATCGCAGCCGCCTGATCCGGGAAGCCCTGGACCCAAAGTATGCGCGCGAGATGGGAGCGTGCCGCGACCCGGTTGTCATATTCGTGGAAGCTCTTGTGCGCCGTTCGGATTACCGCGGCCGGATGGTTGAGCGTGCGGTCGGCATACAGACGCGCCTCCGCCTGTCTGCCCACGAGATGGAGCGCGAGCGCCATCATTCGATCATGTACGAGATCGGCCGCTTGGTCGCCCGATGTCTTAGCCACCTGGCCGAACCTCTCACAGAAGCTGAGGGCCGCACGATAGTCGCCTTGGACATAGCGTTCTCTCGCGAGTCCCCACAGTGCGCGCAGCGCGTACGTTGACGCGCCGAGGTGCTCGGCGATTTCGAGTGCCCTCGCATAGGCCGTGGCTATCTCCGGAACGATGCCCTGAGTATTGAAGATCGCCGCCCCAAGGGCAACGTTGATCTTCATCTCCAGTTCTGGCTTCGCAATCGAGGCAGTGGGGATAGCTTCCAGCGCCCGCTGCGCACGCTCCCGGTACTCTCTAACGAACGACAGCGCGAACCAGACAGGTGTTGAAGCGGCGGTCAGGGCAATTCCTAAAGACGCATCGCCAGCAGACGA
>Ga0193742_1001244_pt1 | contig 15595 bp, 20 predicted proteins | sample L2c1metaG_FD_165511 | JGI IMG/M metagenome (GOLD analysis project Ga0193742, IMG submission 165511) | Soil microbial communities from a riparian zone of the East river system, Colorado, United States - L2c1 | ecosystem: Environmental > Terrestrial > Soil > Riparian zone | place: USA: East River... | reverse complement strand
CGTGATTTAATTTCGTCAAGTTGAACAAGTCAGCTATTACACTTAGCTATTTAGAGATGTGTTTGGGGAGCTACTGTACAATGACTATATACAAATTGGTATTGAAAGTTACTTATTTCAGATCAAAGATTGATATTGTATGCGGAATCCTATCCTTGGCCAAGCTGTGTTATGCCTTCAGAGCGCTCAGGATCACTTCAGGCGAAGTCGCGATGACTTTGTGATGGACGAATCTACGAATTTGTTTTAAAGATTTGGGTAAGAAAGTATCGTTCGCGAAGTCACTATAGTCACATAACGAGACCGTCAGCAAATGGGACATTTGCTGATGTTCCCAGTAACCATTGGTGATATTGTTGGCGCAGCGAAAGACGAGAACGTTTTTGACAATCTCCTCGCCTAAACAATGACTAATCCGGAGGGACTCGTCTTCTGACCAGAATTCGCCAGTTGCTTGGACCAATTCGCGTGCCGACCTCAGATTCCTGCCAATAGGTTTACCGATAACGATACGGTTAATGCCGGCGGTGCTGTAAACGTGTCTCCTGAGATTTTCAACAACGACGGCAAAGAGAGTGGTGGGGAGGGCTAGGTAGAAGACGCGGTTGCGTTCGGGGAATTGGTAGCTGGACTCGATGGTCTCAAGGTACCTATTGAAGTGGTCGAATGTGACGCTGTCGTTATAACTACCAGCGAAGTAGGAAAGTTTTGCCTTATAGCCGTCTAAATTTCGGTCGAAGTCGGGGTCATTATGTGGATTTTGTATATTGGCAGTAGCCGTAGTGAGGAATTCGTCATGTGTAAATTTTGACCGGGCATATCCAACGATTGCGATATGCTGGGGAAGCAAGTTTCTCGAGAAAAGTTTGAAGAGTGCAGGATACAGCTGTTGAAAAAAAAAGAAGTTGGTAAGTACTGCACAAAGAACAGTGGAAGGCGACCTACGAATCTTTTTGCCAAGTCACCTGAAGCACCCAGAACTGAAGAGAAAATAATCAGTCCATAACTGTTATGTGTCCCAAAAGCGATCGTGATTCGTCACTCAGACTCACTGATGATGATGGTGTTGTCAGTGAGCTGTGGCAACTCTGTCGATCTGCTTATAGTAGTATAAACTGCTGAAGGAGACATTGGGGGTTGATAGAATTGAGAATAAGCAAAGGGGTAGAGTATTTACATGGTTCTACTATTCAACCGCTACGTTCCGCCACACGTAACAATCGGATCCGAGAGGTAAGCGATTTCAGAAGATTATTGACCACAAGCATTATTGATTTCTTACCGATAGAGTAATATTGATTATCAACCAGGTAACATCACGTGACAAAGTGACCCACTTATTGAGGCTGAAATTCCTTTGCTGGCGGATATTGGCTATATTTCGGATTAAACTATTCAGAAACCCTCCTTTCTCCGTAAGAACACAAGGTTTCTAAAGAGGTTGGACAGAAACCCGGGGTACCACGGGGAGTTGCTGATCAAAATATTTGGAGTCCGACCCGAAGCAGAAGTATGGTCCAGGCTTAGTGCGATGCGCGCACTACTATAATTATAAGAATGATATAATAAATATACTACAAGGCTAGGATAAAATTTACAGGCAGAATGGGGTTGATAGGCCGCTGTCAGTCCTCAAAATCCGCAAGAAAGTGGACAGAATTTCAAATTTTGGGCCCTCAAATCTGAAAAATCATTGACATAAACCATAGGGAGCTTCCGGCGGTCTGACGAACCTCCATTTTTTTTTTCACTGCCAACTACATTTTGCTCGCAAAACCTTTCTAAAATACGTTAATGTAGGGTGCTAGATGTCATTTAGAAAGTTTGGTGTCATATTTGAAATTGAAAAAAGGTGGGTTGTGGGTCTCTAATAGTATACTTCCTGTCTTCATGGCTCCCATGATACCTGCCTCCAAGTCACTTCATAATTCCACACTCACTGAACAGTGAAAAAGCATGATAAAGGTCATTTATATTGATTACATGCACTCGGAAACGTAGTAATGCTAGGTTACGGGTGAGGGATTAGGCAGGAGGAACATAATCAGTCAACGTCGGCTGGTCGGCTGCTTCCCGGCACTTCTGTTTTCATCTCCGGCATTGAGATTATACAAGCTTGCACAAACAACCTTTTTCAGCTGATGGAGGGGTGATTTCCAGCCGACAAAGAGAAAAACCTGGGTTTCTGGTTAGAATCATCCCGACAAAGGGGAGAAGGTAACACCTGCCTATGTCGTCCCATCACATTGTAAAAAGACACAGATTGTATTAGTCGAACTACGTAACACTTGCCACGGTTTTGATCCGAGAGTTTGATCAAGTTCAATTTGGACTCCATGGCTTCCGCGATATTCAAGGAAGAGGAGCGGTTAGAGATGATTCATAGGACGGTTCGTTCTTCTAGGTCTATTGCTCTGTTGGACGGCCCTATCTGTTTTACCGAACACGAAGGCCGTGTAAAAGGATTGCGCGCCTGCGTCCCTTTCTCTGATCAAGCGTCTCGATCCAGCGATGAAGGTTATGGAAGGTGAGGAATCTGCAGTGGACGAATTTTTCTGCCGAGCTTCTGGGAGCTTGGGATATGGAACGGGAGAGATTCACGCGGGAAATCATTCGACTACAAGCACTGTATACATGTGCGGAAGAAAGAGTCTTTGCCGAGACAGACATCTTCTAAATCTTACTCCTCGTCCAGGATAATGATCACATATCCCCTGCTGATCCGGAGGCACAGTAGATAGCAGAGGGGATTGCGGCTTTCCAGGAAAAAAGAGAACGACCTTTTCCTGGAACCGTCGGAGATGCAGGTTATTCCTGGAATAACGATGGTTGGTATATTCCCCAGCTTCTACGAGATCAAATTTACCCCCAAATTGGATGGTGCTGTCCTGTTTGGACAGGGCCAGTATCCCGCTACTGAGACCATCGTTTATCACCGCACCCCACATTTATTTACCCAAATATTAGTATACCTCAGGTTCTTCCTATTCCGACAATAATTTTCACTCACGCTCTCGACAAGATCAACTTGAAATCTAACGCAGGCCCTATCTTTCCATGGTTTCCGTCAATATTTTATGAAAATATAATAAAACAGTTGTGAGGCCTTAGTGTTTTATGCTGATGAATGGCAAACTTAGACCCAAGGAAAAGTTGCCAAAAAGCCTTTTTAGCCTGCGCAAACTTTTGACGAAAGTAGACTCGATTGGGTATACCATTAAGTGGTTCGTCCATGTTCCAAATGATGATGATCGTTCGGCGGTGGCGACTACTTCCAGCCTAATCCTCTGGTAGAATTCAACCTTCAAAAGGTCCACTGTGAAAATTTGATTTGGAGGGTTTAAATTTCACTGACGCTGTTCTTTGAAGTTGCATTCAAAGCCATAAATGATTTGTCTTCCAGCGTCTAGGTTACTAACCAGTAAGTGGTACTCGTGTCATTCATTTTATCAGTGGTATACCCCACCCTTCGACAGATTTCTTTCATCAACAGTGTTCCGTATCCCTTTCGTTGCTCTGTCTTCAATGTCGCCATCACGACTATGAACCAGCTAGCTGTGATCTTGACAGGGGTTATTTTCACACTATAAAATCGCATATTGCCGAACTCACCCTATCTTGCCCAATGGAATCATTGACAAACTTCCTCGAGGCCACCTTATGCTACCCGGACTTCATTGTTAAATAAGCAGGGTGAGTCAATTCTGCCATTTGACCTACGTCTTTCTCCCACCATTCCTTTGTCTCGCCTGACAGACTCTCAAAGAACTGTTCCGCTCCTAGTTCAAATTGTGCTTGACTAATATTTTAACTGAGAATCAAGCAACGCGTCAGAATCAAACCATTGCTATTCACCTTCCGAGGAAGTTAGTTCCTGGGCCGAAACAAACACCCACAGAAATAAATTTCTGGGACGCTGGGTCTTGGACGACAAAAATGACTCCTTCAAGAGCAGCGGCTCGAAGAGTCAATCGAAATAGGTCAGCTCTCAACTGCGAGTTTCCCCCAGTCATAGAATTTGTCACAGTATCTGAGTCCATATTGATGTCAGCGCAACTGGGGGGCGAATACTTAGATGGTGCTCACGCGCCTTGCTCAAAAGCGTCAGTTATCAACACCACCATCTCGTCGATTTGCGCAGCTAGCCCATGAAAACTGTATTAGGTCTTCATAAGCGACTTGCAAATAATTACATATAACATACTACTTGGAGACTTGAGAACGTCGACTTGCATGATGATGAGGGGTAATTCTGCGTGAGATGGCAATCGGAAGGATCCGGTACGACGGTTGTAATCTTCTTTCTTATAATATAATGCCATCAGCCACAGCATGCTCGAAAAGCCGCATAACCTTAATCATCCCAAAAATAGCGATAGGTTGCAAAGAACCGGCCAAACTATATTTAGATTTTTCTGACTGATGTAATGATCAAGAATGTGATCACTATCGACCTTTTTGTAGACAGCGTCGTTCTCAACAACCACTCGCTCTCCATCCCTCAAAAATTTCCATGGTGTGTATCCTTCCGCGTTATACCTGAATATCTAGTTTTGTCTTTTGGAAATTAAAAAAAGATGAAACCGGAGCCTTCCCGGTGCTCAAAAGTTGGAATGATCAGGTCCTAAATCAAGTCACGAGAGGTCACATCAAAAAGTAGTAGTACGGGCCGGGGCAAGGACCCGAAGAAAACAGAAGAGGCAGTCTGAGGCAGAGGCCCCATATATGAAGGGCAAAAAAAAAAAAAAAAACACAAAAAGAAAAAAAAAAAGAAAAGAAAAAAAAAAAAAAAAAAAAAAGGAGCCCCAAAGGATCATGAAAACGGAAAGGTAAAAGAAAATAGGTGGATGAGGAAGTAGAGCGATTGATTGAACACAATAATGAATAAAAATAAAAATAAAGAATTATTGTATGAAGTAAAAATGAAAGAAGGTAACAAGCCAAGAAAATCGGGTGGGCGAATGATTAAAGCAAAAAAAGCACCCCCATGGGAAATGTTCAAGAACTAAGTAAGTGATTGAATAGAACAAATTTTGGGTGGAGGAGATGGAAGAAAAGAAGGTAGACAAAAAGACAGTCCAGTGAATGGTCAGGATGACAAAGTGTGCAAAGACAAAAACCGGTTGGGGAAGCTGATTCCGTGCATGGATTAATTTGGGTTGAGGAGGATTGGAAACCGGGGCGGGAATCTCGAACTTGCGGACAAAATACCCACTGGCATCTTCACGTTTCAATAGAATATACTTTGGTAAATTGGGCTCGGCAAGACGATCCTTATGTGGGAAAAAAGCATCCTAGGAGTTTGGAGTCTGCAATCATGACTGGATGGCCACTTGAGATTACAGTGGGACGGGATAGGAAGTGGTCTGCTGCATGGCGAAATATCAATCCAACACAGCGCTACCTCCGAGTCCATGACTTCAAATTGATATAAGCTCAGTGGCTCAATGTGGCTCTACTCATTACAAAATTCAAGTCTGCAAGTTTACCGTTCGATACTGTGTTTTTCCCTCTCTGTGTGTATTTTTGCATATGTCATTCGGGATTGAATCATACCGTTCGGAAGAAGACTATCATGCGCTGTACAGCGATTAATATCACACTCACGCTGATCTCGACAAGTGCTCGGGCATGATGCTGCATCGTTGGCTTATATTCAATAGTGTATTACAGAGTCGTCACCATCCTTGGGAGTCTAGAGAAGGCCTCGGTCGATCGCTAAACTTTCCAACTGCTTCGCGATGCCCCAAATCCTCCAACGATTCCACATGCTCAGGCTTTTGCTGCATTCCCTACGGTAAAGGAACCAAGGTATTTTGACATCCAATTCTTCTTTAGCTATACCACCTTTAGCCCATTCCGCATTCCACCAATCAATTTCTTCTCTTCCGTGCTTCTTGTCTTGCAGATCGAATGGCCCCGCTGGCAGAAGATGAGGTTCAGATGTGGTGATCTGCTGGTAGGCTATCATATTAGCATAAGGTAGAATTTGACTTCGAAGACCTCTATTGGTGCATAGAACCATGTGGGTAGATTTGACTGGTAGCCAGTGACAGATGTGGATAAGTATATCAAGAGGGAGAGTGTCGAATGTCGAGGATGTATGGGAATCCATCCCGACGTTGTTGTATCCCGATACCAACAACGGATCCGCCGCCAGTGTCTCTGCAATAGGGAACCTGTAACAGGAGCGTCGGTTCAACGCGCTTGTGATGTCACGAGTACGAACCTGTCCGGTCTGACGAAAACCCACATGTTTCCACGTCCTCGCCATGCATCATGCAAAATCTCCTCGTCAGTTTTTCCTTCCTGTGTCAACATGCGCTGCCAATCATCTACTTGTTCGCCATAATCTCTGACACCAGATATTCCCAACCAGCGGGTGTATTGCTCCTGAGTGCCTACTACTGGTCCATAATCAATACCGTCAATGACACCATAAGTGTAGGATGGTTTGGGATAAAATACGAGGTGGCAAATCATGTGGGGCTTCAGCCTTGGAGAAGCCTGCTTCACAATGAGATACGTAGTGTACATGATTATAACTGTTGAGCCATAGCACAGAGAGAAATCGTAGTCTTCGTTTCGAAAGTCTCCGAGGTCTGGGTCGCTTCCAGGACTGACGTTAAAAACTTCCATAATGTTGGGTTCCGTGATTTCCTCAGCGGCTGGTAGTTTCAGCAAAGGATAAGTTGTAGACTCAATAGGAGGTAATGTGGTCGAGACGCACGAGGACAGTCGAGGGTATCCAGGAAGTCAATTGTCCCATCCTCACGGCGCATGTAAGGGCAAAGGAGGACAAAGTTCGAAGATGAATCAACGTCCTCTTGCGAATAAAGCAGACCATTCCATATGACGTTGGACAAGTGTACATCATCATCATCTGTCCGTTCATCATTTGTTACCTGCCATTTAGCATCCATATGCGTCAGGACTTCAGCACGCTTCACCTTCGACATCGCCTTTATTGCCATTGCAACTCCCATGGTCACCCAAAGTTGGATTTACATCTGGAACATCCTCCGAGTTCAAGTCGTCATCATCAGGGGCGATAGCCCAACCCCCAGTAACGGCATCACGAAACTACATTCAAATTGAATGTTTTCAGTTTCGTTGAAAGTTCAAAGAAAAAAAGAGAAAAACCTCTTGTCGTTCATCGAAGTATCTGGCACCGGATACCTATGATTTTTGTTAAGTTAACAATAGTTTGAAGTGAGCCAATATTTTATACCGAGCAGAAAAAGTCAGCTCCCCCCATCAAGCTCAAGGTCTAAATGTGCGTTGGAGATTGGATATTGATTGAGAATTGATAGCCTCAGTGACGATGCTCCCATGTCACTAAGCTTAGCGTGACATTTCCTGACAAACGACCATTTCTTCAATGGCTCTTGAAATCAACTTATCGAGCCGCGCCAAGCCCTTACAGAATCAATACACTGGCGCGACCCTTTTTTTAGAAATTCTGAGGGACACGAAGCGCTATCCCCTATAACCGTTCCGTGTTACACCATTTGGGATGAGCGTTTTCTTTCCACGGACACGAAGGGGGAATACATGGTTATGTATCTATAAAATATGTATATGTATACAGTCGAACCCCTCTTAACCCATACCCGTCGGTGGACACAGTGTATGGGTTATGGGAGGTTATGGGTTATGAGGGGTCAATTTTTGGTGTAAATTTCAGGTTGGTGTCGGCCGAAATCTATGGATTATGGGGGGTTATGGCATACTAGGAGTATGGGTTAAAAGGGGTTCGAATGTAAAAAAAAAAGGTGTGATTATCCGGGAAAAAAAACTCACCTACCCACTCCCCTTATCTCTCCACAATTCCAATGCGCTAATAGCAGGTTTCTCCAAATATTCTTACTGAATTAGGTGAAAGAGTTTAGAAAGGCAGTTTTGATTTTTGTGTCCGATTTCGTGTCCGAGCCGGTTAACAAGTTTATGGGATCGAGGAAAGAGTTGCACGATGACTTCGTGATCAGGTGCCAATCGATTGTTATCCTAACAGACCTCTTCGCTTTCTTTCCTCGCTCTCTCTTCCTTGCTTGTAGCAACTTAAGGCTTTCATCATTCATTCATTTCTTATGTCAGGCATCACAGCGAGTCAAGGAGACAGAGCCAATGCCCTTCAGGATGACGACCAGCAGTACCGACAGTGGACAGGGGTCAACACCTCTTTCGGAGGTTTTCATGGCGGTCACAGCAAGGGTTGGTTCGAGGAAAGGAACGAGTCAGCGTGTTTTGGCCCCAGGGTTCTTCGCAGATGAATGCTAGACGATCACCACGCGTAGCGTCGTCCAGAGCGAGATCTATGTTGCCAGCTAGGTTATTGTGGAGGCTCCTACAGCAGAGAGGACGCTCCAAACCGACTGACGCACGGTCTCCAGCCAGTGGTCCTGACGTTCCTGAGGGCCTGTCTAGGAATGTCGATGACCTTCGGGACATCGCTACACTCCAGCAGAGTCCGATGGTGGCCGCGACGACGTTGGCAGGTCCCAAATCAGCAACGAGTTGCTGCCCCTGGATCTATCCGCAGGGGCACTAACCCATCTCACCCTATCTCACCTGGCTTCAGCAACGGACTTTTCACCTACTCATTTCGTCGAACCTGTTAGCGACGGACTTCTCCCATTGGCAGGCACCTCCCTTAGCTTTGAGCAAGGATCTCCACCGAGCACGTTGTCCAGGCATCTCCAGTCGCATATTTAATATATGTATCATTATTGTTGCATACATAGTTATGATTACATGACTTAGCCAGTCGTCACATGATCAGGGAAATTACCTTACTTGAGCTGTCCTACCCGACCTAGTTCCAAAAAAAAATGGAGAGTACTTTGGGAAAGCGAAAGGAAAGAGAAGAAGACAGTGCACCAAACATTACTCATGGGTAAAGTGAAATACATTTTCATGCATCGGAATAAAATCGATCTAATTCATCCTACAGATCGACGATTTTTATTTCAAATTTGCCATATACAACCACCTCTGTCGATTTACAAACATTGTTCTCCGATATCGCTCCCGTAAGGTCGGCCTTTGTAGTAACAGAACAAGGAACGGGTCTTTCCAAAGGTGTCGGATACGTCGCTTTCGCTCTCAAGGAGGATGCCGAAAGCGCATTCGAAAACATCTCAAAGGACGGAATAAACCTTGTAGGGAGGAAGTTGCGCGTGCAGTGGGCTGAGAACAAGGTTTGTTTGTGATGATCATTTTCGGTGGTCATAATAACGATTTGACCTCCACCAGCCAAAAGACAAAGGAGAGAAGGGAGAATCGTTGAAGAAGGAATCCAAACCTCGACCTCCACCAAGATTCCAACCACGACTCCCCCATGACCCGTTGGCAATACGAACTATTGTCATCTCGGGACTTCCACAATTAATAGACTCAAAAGTCCTATGGAAAAAAATTCGGAAGTACGAGGGTGCAGAAAATGTCGACTGGCCAATAAAAAATCAGAGCGGAGACGAAGATGCTCATACAGGTTCGCTTTGACTATTCATATCGAAACATATTGACACTATTTTAGCTCATGTCCTATTCACAACACCTTCGTCAGCTCTTGACGCAGTCAACAAACTCCATGCACATGTCTACAAAGGTTGCCTGCTTTCAGTCACATTGAAAAAGCGAATCGATACCCTTGCGAAACCTATTACACTTCCCGAAAAAGGTTCGACCGACGGGCCCACACCTTCAAAGGCCAAATCGGCACCTGCACCGAGCCACGCTAGTCGACTCATAATTCGTAACATGCCGTTCAATGCAACAGAACAGGATCTCCGTGCTATTTTCCTGCCTTACGGCCCGATACACTCAATACAAATACCCACCGATGACAAAACGACCAAAAAAGGCGACGACGACGTATCGGCTACTGCTACAGCCAACAAGAAAGTTCGCACGAAAGGCTTCGCTTTTGTTTGGATGCTGAGTAAAAAAGATGCGGAACGGGCTATCGAAGGATGTAATGGCATGACTGTGCGTGCTGGGACCGCGGAGACGTTGGTTTCCGATAAGCAAAAGAAAAAAAAATTGAAGAGAATCGAGAAAAAGCTCAAGGAGAGCGCTAGTGCTGGACGAAAGGCTGCTGACGAAGAAGAGGCAGATCCTGCCGATGAAGATGAAGAAATGGAAAAGGAGGAGCCGACAGATGATAAGAGGGCCACCGAGAGGGTGATAGCTGTAGATTGGGCGCTTAGTAAAGAAAAGTGGAAAGCGGAGAAGGCGAAAATCGAGGAGGACGTAGTTATGCATGAAGTCTCCGAGTCGGAAGATGATGCCGAGGATGACGGAAGTAGCAGTGATAGTGATGAAGACAGTGAAGACAGCGATGAAGGCGGTTTAGGCTTGCATAGCGGAGAGGACGAGGATAACAGCGACACCAGCTCGGAACACGATGAGGAGGAAAATGATGAGGAACGTGTTAAACCACAATTGCCTCATCCAGAAGCAGGCACGACGCTGTTCATCAGAAACATTCCATTTAATGCTACGGAGGATGAGCTACGGACGCTGTAAGCCTATTTTTTTCGCCACTTTTCTGAGAGGTTAAATCGTTTTGAATTTTATCAAGATTTCGTGCTTTTGGTCCTCTGCGATATGCCCGAATTACATTGGACCCTGCTACCGGCCGGTCGAGGGGTACTGGATTTGCCTGTTTCTGGAATTTGGAAGATGCTGATAAGGTCGTACAACAAAGCGAGATTCTTCGCGCTGAGACGACAGGCCAATCGACTGTAGTAAGCCTGCATTTCTCTCTCTTTTCCATCTTTTTGAATTAATCAGACTTTTATAACAGCCTAAGAAAAACCCCTTTTCCTTGCCATCCATCCTAACCCCGGATCCATCTTCTAGTTTGGCTCAAAGCCTTGTGCTACATGGACGTACACTTGACGTTGTAAGGGCAGTTACCAGAGACGTGGCTGGTAAACTAAAAGAAGACAATGAGAGGATGCGAGAAAAGGCAGACAAACGGAACTTGTATTTGCTAAGAGAAGGAGGTAATGACTGTTTTTTTTTTTTCCTTCTCAAAAATAACCATTTTCTGATGATTTTATCTCCAGTCATCATGCCCAACACACCCTCAGCTGAACTCTTGACATCTGCCGACGTCGAACGTCGGACAAGTTCATTCAATTCCCGCCGAGCCCTCCTCAAATCAAATCCATCTTTATTCATTTCCAAAACTCGTCTCAGTGTCCGACAAATACCTATCTTCGTCACTGAGAGAATGCTCAAACGCCTGGCGTCTCATGCTGTGAAAGCATTTGAATCTGAAGTCAAACAGGGTTCGAGGCAACCTCTTAGTGCGGATGAGCTCGCCCGTGTCCTAGCGCCTGAGGAACTGTCGGGTATGGTGGATGGAGATGTCGTAGAGATGGATAAGCAAAAGGACAAGAAGAAGAAGGGCAAGTTCAAAGGCCGTGACACGGGTGTGAAACAGGCCAAGATCGTACGACAGGCCGAAAGGGTGGACACGCTTACGGGGAAAGGGAGGAGTAAAGGGTATGGATTTGTCGAGATGCACCAACATGCCGATTCCCTGCGTCTGCTGCGATGGGCTAACAATAACCCCGATATTGGAACATTATTTGATGTGTGGTGGAAAGATGAGCTCGAGAATCTATTCAAGTTGGAAAAAGCAAAGCCAGAAGCGGAGAAGGATGATGCGAGGGTGAAGAGACTCAAGGAGGAAATAGATAGGTCTGCAGCAGGAGGCAACGGCAAGAAAAAGAGCAAAGGTTCATTGATTGTGGAATTTTCTATTGAAAATATCCAAGTCATGCAGCGGAGGAACGCAAGTCAGAAAGACCAAACTGTGAGTATACATTTTCTCTTTGGTTTGTTTTATGTGGGTGTCAGTCAAACTTCTGACTTATCTTTCTTCTTGGGTCGCCCCTTCAATAGCACACCGATTCCAAAACAACACCGGAACATAAACGCCGCAAAGACGATGCGGATATCAAAAAGTCAGAGGAGCCACTTGCTAAGAAACGGCGAACTACCACGGACAAGCAAATAGCCAAAGCCAAGTCTGAACCAGTAGGAGAGGCAGATCCCAAAGCCAAAGTTGCCAATCCGCTTGGTGCTCTCATTGGTAGAAAGCGTAAAGAGCGGAAGAGCGGGAAGAAGGGAGGGAAATGATAGTTATATTGGAGATCCCTCAATAAATAAATAAAACCCCGTGCTGGCTCAATCGGACTCGCACATCCATTCAATTTTGCATTTCTAACAATTGAAACTATTGAGTTGAACTGTCCTAGTCCGTGGCAGTAAGGAAAATCTGACGGTAAATGGGATGACAATAAATAAATAATGTTATAGAGGACTTCGGGGAGTTGAAGGTAATCAGCCATTGTCTTTGAGGACAGTCCCATTCGAACGGGTAGCTTGCGTCGTCAGTCTCGATAGCTTTATAAATGCATCCAAGAGCCCAGGAACGACGAAAGGCGCTTTGCATTCCCTCCGAATGTCCTTGATCACATCTTCAGTTTCAAGCCGCATCCTTCTCTCATTGTCCAGATCTTGCTCCAGCTTCTTTATCCGCCTTGCCAGGACTAAAATTGTTTCATCAGATGGTGATGTATAAAAAAGAAGTTTTGATGCTTACCGGTGTCGACATTTCCTACTCTCAAAGGATGAGGGATGTATGCTGCGTTGAGCTGCTTCAGTTCCGAGATGATGTCAGCATCTCGTACGGTATCAGCTGTGATTTGCCTGCGTATGTCGCAAGACTCTCTAGTCAATCGCTGAATCTTTGGTACGTCCGATACCTTTGGCCGCGAATTAGTGACAGCGGTAACCTCGAGCGGCCTTTGCGAAGATGGAATCGGAGTCGTGTTCGTCGTTTTCACTTCAGGAACCTGAACAGGGAACTGGCGTTGCGTCGGTTCTGGCAAGGATTGTGGAGCGGCGGAAAGAAGAGGTTGCAGCTATATTCAAAACATATGTATTAGGTTCAGAATCTAGCTTATTTGAAACATAGTTGAACCTGACCTCGCGTAACATCTCCTTTATTGGAGCAGGCCGATCTGGTAATGAAGTTGGCTATCTCGACTTGTCAGTTATTAGGGTTTTTTTGGATGCGAATGGGGAGGGGGGACCGAACCATTATTGTTTTCCCCGAGTCAGATGTTGGTGTTGTAGCTGGTGAAGACCATGAAGGAAGTGGCGAAACATAGGAAGGCCGATCTGGTAACGAGGTTGACTATCTCCACTTATCAGTTATTGGATTGTTGGATACGAATGGGGGGAGGGGGACGGAACCATTATTGTTTTCCCCAAGTCAGACCTTGGTGTCCTAGGCGGTGGATGCTTTGGAGGGAGTACCGAAACATGGTTAATATGGGAAGGTGGGACATGGCCCACCGCTTGGGGTGGTTGTTGACTCCGAAACGGACTTGAGCTTGAGGCTGATTCTGGTGGATTCGTTGCCTTTGATGCGGAAGATACATGGGATGAATGGGACGAAGTTGAACGAGGTAGCTTTTTAGACATGTTAAAGATGGCTTGTGATTCACACAAGACGAGGGATGGGGGACGAACCGTTCGTGTGGGAGGTGGTGGATCTGGAGGCAATGGAACATCCACAGGCTCGGTCTTTGGGATCTTGTGCGGCCGAAACGACTCCCTCACATCTTGCAAGAAAGCTTCTGCCTCGGCGTCTTTCGGTACAGTAGAGTCATGTCGTGTTTCAGTGATGGGCGGCGGCTTCGTGGACACTCGCACTCGATAACCATTATCCACAGACCTAGGCAATATTGTGGAAGAACCTTCCGACACTTCGGAGTTAGTGAAAGGGTTCGGTCGCTTCAAGTTCTTCCTTCCTTTGCCAACATCGGGATAACTAAAAGAAATGTGTCAAACATAGGCACTAATAACATACGAAACGAACAAAATCTTCTGACATCTCTTTGGCAACAATATTTGAACTAGGTGTTTCACTTGTATCAGAACACTGCACACGTTCATAGCCCGAGAAAATATGAAATACATCGAGAGGTTCGCCAGAAGAATTCCTAAAGCTTTCTGTTCATGAGGATTATTTGGCTTTATCTTGGTTATGATTTGCTTGTGAAGAATCTGAAAAAAATAAATGATGAGGTTACCGCCAGCTTCGAATATTAGTTCGAAACCGTAGCCACGTACACCATTCTTGGGAACAACTGGCCAGACACATGCGACACAGCCATAGGAGATAAACGTCGTATTTTCTCGTTTTGCATGTGGTAACTTGAGGGCGAGAAGGTCCTCTCTCAAGACAGCGTCAGAGGCTGATGTATATTTTGAAAAATACTGGGTTGCTTTGAGGCCTTCGTAACGGACGATGATCTTGAGTTCCAAGTTTCCACCACTTTTCCCCTGATACGACGACACTCCTCCCGACATGAGATTCTCTTTTTAGAGCTTGCAAAGCAAAGCGACGATGGCATGTATTAGGTGAAATGATGACATAAGTAATATTAATAAGTAATTAAAGTTTATCTGGATGGATATCTCCGGGTCCGTTTTATCTCTTTCTTCCATACAACATCCATCTTTCGCTTTTTTTTAAAAAAAAACATGTCTTGGCAAGGTGAGTTTCATCTCGATTGTTGGGTTTAGACCAATGTACTAAAAATTTGTCAGCTTACGTCGATACTAACTTGGTCGGAAGTGGCAGAGTATCCAAAGCGGCGATTTTGGGTCTTCAAGGAGGCGTCTGGGCGACATCACCTGGGTTTACGGTGAACATTTGAAGCCTTCCATTTATTTGCTTGTTATCTTCGGGGGATCTCACTCGAAATAATCTCTCAGCTCTCTACAGAAGAACAGGCCGCCATTGTGGACGCATTCACTCCCACTGGCGCTGCCAAGATTCAGGCAAGCGGAATCCGACTCGCGGGTCAAAAGTACTTCACACTTTCGGTGGGCGATCGCACGATGCAGGGAAAGAAAGGGGTCTGTAACCTTTTCCTTGGAATTTTCCATCCATTTAACCGAAAACAAAAAATTCACGCGATCGATATGTTTAGGTGGATGGCGTAGTGATTGTGAAGACCACGAAAGCTGTTCTTGTCGCCGAATATGTCTCCCCAATACAAGCGCCTGAAGCTACTATCATCGTTGAACCTCTCGCGGATTACCTCATCTCTTTGGGATACTAGAGGGGAAACAAAGTTCTTTTTTAAAGTCGTGAACAAAATATTCATATGTACCAACCCTTTATCCCATTGCTTTGCCAATCCATTTGCTATCTCAGAATCAAGGCTGACCTACTTTCACGGATCAATCAGACCTATTATTATTGAACACATATGACTACTTTACCTGACGATCCTTGTTGGGGATACCCTGTTTAACCAACCACACAGATATGAAGATACGACATTTTCTGCAACAGAAAAATGGGGTCCCATATGGAGTTCAGAGAATACTGACAAAACCGTTATTACAAAATAGACATCGATGTACTGCTTCCAAAAGTTCTTCAACCACCCATGCCTGAGCAATTGTCGGAAGTTCCTTGTGAGCCGAGGGTGGCAGGAAAGCCTTTCGGCTACACCCGACGCATGTACGGACCCATGGCGTCGATAAAATAAAC
>Ga0193742_1001242_pt1 | contig 15615 bp, 13 predicted proteins | sample L2c1metaG_FD_165511 | JGI IMG/M metagenome (GOLD analysis project Ga0193742, IMG submission 165511) | Soil microbial communities from a riparian zone of the East river system, Colorado, United States - L2c1 | ecosystem: Environmental > Terrestrial > Soil > Riparian zone | place: USA: East River... | reverse complement strand
CGGCAACCTCGGCAAGGCCAAGATCATCGATTTCGGCATCGCCAAGGATCTGGATCCCGGATCGGCGACGATCGTGGGCGACGGGTTCGCTGGCAAGCTCAACTATGTCGCGCCCGAGCAGCTTGGCGATTTCGGCCGCGAGGTCGGCGCGTGGAGCGACGTCTATAGTCTGGCGCTGGTGATCCTGGCGGTTGCGGGCAAGCGCAACGTGCAGATGGGCGGATCGCTGGTGGATGCGGTCGACAAGCGCCGTGCGGGGCCGGATCTGTCCGCCGCCCCCGACGCGCTCAGGCCCGTGCTGGACCAGATGACCAAGGCCAATCCGGCTGAACGGCTGCGTTCGATGGACGAGGTGCTGGCCGAACTCGACAAGACCGGCCTGACCGGCCGGGGCCCCACGGCGGCGCCAGCGGCGGTTTCGGCGGCGGGCGGGGCGAACAGGATCATGGTGATCGGCGGCGCGGTCGCGGCGCTATTGGTGATTGCGGTACTCGGCTGGCTGGTGCTGGGCCGCGGTGGCGAGACGCCGCAGGTCGCCGGCGGCAAGGCCCCGACAGCGGCGCCGAGCGACCCGGTCGAGGTGGCGCGCGGCGCGGTCAATTCGGTGCTGCCGTCGGTCGCCTGCACCTGGCTCGACATCGTTGATATCAGCCGCGAAGGCGATGCGATGACAGTCGCGCTCACCGGGGTGGCTGGCAATCCGTCCGCCGCGCAGAGCGAGATTTCGCGCGCGCTGGCCGGCGCCGGGATCAACGGCGCGAACATCAATTTCGAGGAAGTGTCGACCATCACCCAATCGGGCTGCGGCGCGCTCGACACCTATCGCCAGGTCCGCGCACCCGACGGTCAGCGGCTGGCCGTTCCGCAGCGCAAGTTCGAAAAGCGGATGCAGGAAGCGGGCGAATATGCCGGCAAGCAGGCGGCCAACGCGATGATCAATGTCAGCGTCGGCGATCCCAAGCTGGATTTCGCGCTGATCGGTATCGAGCCTTCGGGCGTGATCACGCCGATGCTGGTGAGCCGCGAACAGTTCAATGGCTATCGCGCTACCAACCCGATGGTCACCGATCTGGGCGGCGATCGTTACCGGCTGCAGATCGATGCCGATCATGATGGCTGGTCGGGCATCATGCTACTGACCGGCAAGGGCCCGTTTCCCGCCGAACTGATCGCCCCCGGCCTCGTTTCGCGCGGGCCGGACTGGACCAACAGCTTCGTCTCCGCCGCGGCGGCGGGCGGCTGGCAGTCCAACATGGTGTGGTTCAAGAATGTCGATGAGGTGCGTGACTGATTGTCCGCGGCTGGATGGCGAAGGGGTAGTGTTATGTCCGCAGTGAACCAGACTTTCTTCGACCGGCCGTGGTGCAAGATGCGCGCGCTGGGCTTCGGTTACGAAAAGGAATCGGTGCCCAGGCCGGGTAAGCCCGGCGAAAAGATGATGGTCACCGCCGACGATCCCAATCTGAGTATCAATGGCGGCATCCGCTCGCCGGTACCCCATACCATCCCCATCGATACGATGATCTACCGTTTCGGCAGCAACGGCGTGCCGGCAATCGTCGCGATGGGCGAATGGTGGTTTGACGAGGACAGTTTCGGCAAGATCAGGGACATCGCCGTGCTCTACCGGATTTCGTTCGGCGAGGCGGTGCGGGCGACATGCTATGTGCCGCCCGAATGGAGCAATCTTTCGACACTGGTCTGCGCGAAGACCCGCGATGTACTGGCCAGTTATCGTGGACGCGCGGCGCCGGTGCGGATCAAGGCGGGCGATGGCACGCTCACGGGGACGATGACGGCCAGCAATTTCCCCGATCGGGTGGACCAGTTGTACATTCCCGGTTTCGCCAGCGTCGATATCCAGCGTCAGGCTCTGGGCATGATCCAGCCGGTATTCCTGCCGCCGACGCCCTGACGCCTAACGGCGCTTGCGCGCCTGTTCGTCATAGGCGCGGCGGAATTCCTTGGCGAACACGTCCATGAACGCCTCGTCCGATCCCTGCGCGACGCCGCCGAACTCGCGTTCATAAGCGGCCCATAGCGCTGCGTCGCGCGCGCCGGGCATGATCTTCGCCAGCACGCCCTTGTGTTCTGCCCGCGCCTTGATCGCCGTGGGAGAGAAACGATCGAGCGTCGATTTGAGCGCGCCCTGCATCGCCTTCAGCGTCGCCATCTGGTGCGATTGCAGATCGTAGAATGAATCCTCCACCGCGCGCCCGGCTTCCATGAAGCCGCGTTCGGGCGGGTTGAGCAACTGGGCGATCGCCTGTTCGGGGGTGCGCGCGAACTTGATCGGGTTATTCCCGTCGAACTCCAGGCTGGTCGCCTCCGCGCCCATCTGCGATTTGGCGCGCGCCCGCGCTTCGACCATCACCACTAGCCCGGCGATGAGCTTGCGAAACAGGCCGCCCGCGCGCGCCAGGGTTTCGGGCGACATGTCCTTCAGCTGATCACTGGTAATCCCGGCGGCACTGACGAACGTCTCCAGCGCCTGGGCGGACGATGCTGCCGGGGCGGGGGCGGGCGCCGGGGCTGGAGGCGGCGCCGCGCGAGGGGCGGCAGTCGCCGCCCTGGTGCGCTCAGGTGGCTTGGCGCCCCAATCGGCATTGGGTGACGGCGTGGCGGACGCAGCGGGCGACGCACCCCAGCCATCGTCGATCTTGCTCATCTGCGGCGGCGCGACGGGCAGCGACTCGCGCGCCTGCGGCTTGTTCAGACCGAGCGGATCGGCCGGCGCATCGATCGGCTGACCAAATCCGCCGCGCGCCCAATCGACGACATTACCTTCCGAAATCTTGCCCCAGATATCGTCCGCGCTGGGCGCGGGCGCGCGATCTGGCGCGGCGCTCGACCAGTCGGATGCCGGGGGAGGGGGCGCAATCTGTGCTTCCCAGGCCGATTGCACCGGGGCTTCGGGCGCTGCCCGCGCCGGCGACCAGCCGCTACCGGGCGCAGCGGGCGGCGGCGCGGCAGGCGCACGGTGCGCGGCGGGACGGGCAAGCGAGGGGCCAGTCTGCGGCGCCCAGCCCGGGCCGGCGCCGGGTGCTGATGCGGGCGGCGCGCCCCAGCCGGCGCCACCGCTGGACGCTGCCGGCGCCGAACCCCAGCCGCTGTCCGCAGGCGGCGGCGCGGCGGCCGGCGGCGCGGCGCCGCCATGGCTGTCCCATCCGGTCCAGTCGCTTTTCTGCGCCATCTGGGCGGCGTCCTGGTCGCGCTCGATCGCGACGACCGCGTCGCCAGAGAGTTCGGCAACCACCTCATATTGACCGATCAGGAACATATCGCCGGGGGCGACGCGGCGCGGTTCGGCCATGCGATCGGGCGCGCCGTTCAGGAAAGTGCCGTTGGTGCTGATGTCGGTGACCAGATAATGGCCATCGGCATAGGCGACCTCGCAATGTCGCGAGGACAAATAGTTGCGCGGATCGGGCAGGCTCCAGTCGCACGTCGGCGAGCGCCCGATCATCGCGCCGCGACGATTCAGGACGAATTCGGTCGGCATCCCGTTGTCGAGACGATCGAAGTTCCGGATACGAAAGGTAAGCGTCATTTCGCCGCGAGTGCGTCCATCCCGTTGGAGGCAACGGCTTCGCCCAGATCGAGCGCGCGATCAAGCACCTCGTCCGGATTGTCGGTTCGGAACGCCGCCGCCAGCACCGCCGCACCGGTAAAGGTGCCGCTCGATTCGGGTGGCGGCAGCACCGGCGGCAGATCGGGCATCGAGATCGATCCGCCGGAAAAGAACACGGCGAGCGCCAGCATGCGTTCGGGCGCTCGGTCGCCCGCCGCCTCCGCCGCCTCGAATGCGGCGCGGCGGCGCGCATCGTCGGGATCGCCCAGCCAGCGCAGCGCGAAATCAAGCGCCTGGCGATCGCGCGAAGGCAGGCGGCGGTCACGCGCCTCATCCTCCAATATCCGGCCGGCCCACGCCAGGCTTTCCAGCCGGGGCAGCGCGAGCGCGAGGAAGCGGACCGCATCGGCGCGGTCGGCGGCGGCGCGGATCGACGCGAAATGCGTCGCTGGGGCGATCGACGGTTCGGGCCAGTCGCCCTCGTCAATACGCATCAACTGCGCCACCTGGCGAGCCTCGGTGAATTTGCACTGTGTCCATTGGGTCATTGTTGGGCCTAGTTGATCATCGTGATGGCGCCTTTGACGGTCATCATCGCGCTGGCTTCTGTTGTCGTCAGGGTACCCTTGAGCGTGTTGATCGCCTGGGCTTCGCTCTTGATCATAATGCCCTTGATCGTCACCCCGGTCTGGTCGATCAGCACGGTGCTCGATCCCACCTTCAGCTCGATCGATTGCATCGCTTCCATCTCGATCTTGCCCATGGCGGCTTTGACCGTGATGTTGCCCATTTTCACGTTGAGCGTGTCGTTGCCCATGTCCAGCGTGGCTTCACGATTGCCCTGTTTGAGGGTGGTGGTGCGGTTGCCCTGCTGGATGATCTCGGTCTCGTTGCCCATCAGCGTGTAATCGCGCTTGCCCTTGATCTCGACCTTTTCGTCCTTCTCGACCGTCTCTGTGCGGTTCTGGCCGATGAAGATCGTCTGGTCCTGCCCGACCTTGTGGGTCTCATCCATCCGAACGCGCGTGTTGAGCAGGCGGTTAGCGTGGAAATAAACCTCTTCCTCGCCGGATTTGTCTTCGAAGCGCAGCTCGTTGGCTTCGGGATTCTGCCAGTCCTTCGGCCCGCCCTCGGGCGGAACGGGGCCGTGGATCACCTTCGCCTGGCCGATGGCCGCGGCCGCTCCCACTGTCTTGCTGCGCCAGCTTGAAATCGTGCGATTATAGGGCAGCGGATAGATCGGCATGTGTTCCGCATTGAACACCCGCCCGACCACTACCGGACGATCGGGATCGCCGCCCAGAAAATCGACCAGCACTTCGTGGCCGATACGCGGCAGGATGACGTTGCCCAGCCCGCCGGTCTGCGACACGCGGATCCAGCAGCTGGTGTTGGCGTCCTTCTTGCCCAACCGATCCCAATGGAACTGGACCTTCACCCGGCCGAATTCATCGGTGTGGAGCACTTCGCCCGGCGGCCCGGTGACGATGGCCGATTCCAGGCCGCGCACCACCGGTTTTGGCGTGCGCACTTGTGATTTGTACGGCGTGGTCGCGGGTATCGCTTCGAAGGCGACGTCCAGATCATGGCTGTCGTCCAGCTCGGAACTGCTGCGATAGCGTTCCGAGACGATGATGTGCTGCGTGCTGGTGATCAGATATTCGTCGTTGAACCGCGCGGTGTCATGGCCGGCGATCTTCACCTTGTTACCGGCGCTCAACTCCAGCGACTGGCTCATCCCGGTATAGACGGCGCGGTCGGCGCGAGCGGCGAGCAACGTCGCATCGGCCAGCGTCGCGCCCGCAGCCGGAACGTGGCGGGCGTCGTCGAGCACGAACTTGCCGGCACCCAGATAGACCTCCGCTTCGTCGCGCGCATGCTGCACGCGCGTGCTGATCGAATGGGCCAGCGGCTGTTGCGGCACGCGGAAATCCCAGTCGCGCACGGCGACCTTGGATCGGCCGGAGGTGCGCACCCGCTCCATCAGGTTGGTCACGAACGGAGTTTCCTGCTCATCGAACAGATTGCCGGTCAGCGTTCGGGTATTATAGTTGTATTCCAGGGTTTCCGGCTTGGCGAGCGAGTGGCTGTTGGCGCCATCGCACAGGACCATGATGTGCCGATCGGCTTTATGCTGGAAGAAATAATAGATCCCTTCCTCTTCCATCAGCCGGCAAGCGAAATCGAAATCGCTCTCGCCATATTGCACGCAATAGGTGCGCTTTGTCTGCGCGCCTTCAAGTTTGTATTCCACATCGGAAATGCCGGCTGACTTGAAGGTCGCCTTCAAAATCTCCGTCGCGGTCATGTCCTGATAGATGCGATACTCGATGTTGGCGTCCATGAAGTGCGTCCAGGGTCGCACCGTCAGCCGGTAGCGCCAGCCCGCCTTCGCTTCCTCGACAAACATCCCTTCGACGACATGGCCGTGGACCAGGCGGCGAACCTCCTCGCCCTGTTCGACCTTGATCTTGATCTCATTGCCCAGATGCGGGCGCAGATCGAGATCGCCATGTTCCGACAAGATATCGACAGTGATTTCGAAGGGCTCGCTCAACGCTTCGCGAATCATGACACGTTCGAGCACGATCTGTTCGCCGCCGAGATCGACCGACATGCTTGTCTGCCGCGTCGATACCTGCTCTCCCCCTGATGGTTCGGGCATTTTCCGCTTCCCCCAAAACAACCGCGCTTGAACAAGGCGCCCAGAACGCTGGTGATCATATAGCAGCATCTATGGCGCGCAATAAAGGACTGCAGTTAACCCTGCTCTGGCCTTGCAGCTAAAGGTCAAAAAGCTTATGACTTTGGTAATCTTATAAATGTCGATTTTGCGCCAGGGGGTTTGAAATGCGTGGTTTCGTCTATTTTGCGGCACTTGCGACCGCAGCGACTCTGCCGGGGGCGGCAGCGGTTGCGCAGGAGCGCAGCGGCGTCGATAACTATCTTTGCACTTTTGCGGGCAAATGCGGTGACGCGGCGCCAGCAGAGGAAGTGAGGGCGGCGCCGGCGACCAAGGGCTTTTCATTGGCACGCTCCAAGCCGCAGCAGACCGCACCGGCGCCCGACACCAAGGGCTTCTCGCTCGCGCGGCCCAAGCCGCAGGCGACCCCTGCGCCCGAAACCCGCGGTTTCGCGCTCAGCCGCCCGGCCCCGGCCAAGCCCAAGGCACGCGTTGCCACACCAGCGCCCACCCGGGCGCGTCCTGCCCGCGCCACGGCTGCTGCGGCGTCCGGCGTCGGCAAGGCAATCGCCACCGGCACCCGCGCGGATCTGATGCTGAGCTTCGAGCTCAATTCGGCCGAGATGACCGGCCCTGCGAAAGAGCGCGCCAAGGTTTTTGCACAGGCGCTCAATACGCCCGAACTGAAGGGCCATCGCTTCGTCATCGAAGGACATACCGATTCGGTCGGCGGACGCACGGCCAACCGCGATCTTTCACAGCGGCGGGCGCAATCGGTTGCCGATTTCCTCATCGCGCAGGGCGTGGGACGCGATCGTCTGGAGGTTCAGGGGCTTGGCTATGATCGGCCGCTGCCTGGCAAATCGGCCCGGGCAGAGGAAAATCGCAGGGTCGAGGCCGCGTTGATTTCCTGAAGCGTCGTCGTTCCAGTCCGGGGGGATTAAAGTGGACCTGTCCATTCGTTCGAACGTGGTCCGCTGATGGACCTCGAAACGCTGCTCGCGCCGGTATCCGAGGATTCGCCTGCGGGTGAAGACCTGTCATATGATGGCGAGCGGCAGATCATCGAACAGTCGTTCGACGTCCCGGCGGACGCTGCCGAGCAGCCCGACTGGCGCGAAACGGTCAAGCTGATTGCCGCGCAGTCGGAACGCACCAAGGATGTTTGGCTGGCGATCTATCTGGCCCGCGCAGGCGCGCGGCAGGGGCGACTGGAAACGATCGAGGCGGGCTGCCAGATGCTTGCCGGCCTGTTCGAGCAATATTGGGACAGCGTCCACCCGACGCTGGACGAACTCGGCTTTCAGGGGCGCAAGGGCCCGTGCGAGTCGTTGACCAAGATCTCCGAATTTCTCGGCCCTCTCAAGCGTACCGTGCTGATCGAGCATGCGCGGCTGGGCAGTTACTCGGGGGCGGATCTCGAGCGATTCGCCGCGGAGGGCGAGAGTGCAGACGGATACGGCATGTTCCGCGCGGCTATCGCCGAGGCGGATATCGCAGAACTCCAGACGGCGATCGACCGGCTCGATTCGATTCGCGACGGCATCCGCCGCGCCGACGCGGTGCTGACCGCCAATGCCGACGGCGATACGGGCACCAATTTCCAGACGACATACGAAACGATCGAAGCGATCCGCAGCGCGCTGGCGCCCTATGCCGGCATCACCGCCGAGGGTGCCGGCGACTCGGACGATGACGGCGAAGGTTTCGCCGGTTCGGGACAGTCGGGCGGCGGCGGTCCGCGTATCGCCGGCCGGGTCGACTCGCGCGACGATGTCGTCACCGCTCTGGAGGCGATCGGCGATTATTATCGGCGTCGTGAACCGAGCAGTCCCATACTGGCGCTGATTCAGCGCGCGCGGGCTTGGGTCAGCATGGATTTCATGGCGGTACTTGAAGATATTGCGCCCGATAGTACGGCGGATGCCAAGCGCGTGTTGATGACAAAAGCGGAACGCGACGCCGAATCGGGATATTGATATAAATCGCAGGTCGTCTATCGTGGCCAAGACAGGATCAAGTCCGGCGGCGCTATATAGAGCGCGTCGCGGACAATAGGGGGAAGCGGTGATGGTTGCCAAGAGCGGGCAGAAGTTCATCAAGCAGAACCGGGCGCCGCGCGTCCATATCGAATATGAGGTGGAGACCTATGGCTCGCGCCAGAAGGTGGAACTTCCGTTCGTAATGGGCGTGTTGTCCGACTTGTCCGGCAAGAGCCTGGTCGAGAAGAAGTCGCCCGATAAGCGTGATTTCGTCGAATTCGACATGGACAATTTCGATCAGCGCATGGAAGCGATTGCGCCGCGCGCCGCATTCAACGTGGATAATACGTTGTCCGGCGAAGGCAAGATGGGGGTCGATCTGACCTTCAACAACATGCAGTCCTTTTCACCCGGCGAAGTGGCGAAGAACGTGCCGGCGCTGGCGCAGCTGCTCGAGGCGCGTCAACAGCTCAACGATCTGCTGACATATATGGATGGCAAGAACGGTGCGCAGGACCTGATCGAGCAGGCGCTCAAGGATCCGGCTCTGCTGCAGGCCCTGTCGTCGGCGCGTCAGCAGGGCGAGGCGACGACGCCTGCTGCCGATGACGGCGCCGAAGCGAACTGACACTGATTCCTATCGGGGGTAGACAAGACCATGGCTCAGGAAGCGCTTCAGGGGCAGGACGCCCCCCAGGCCGAGGCGATCGCGCTCGACGATTTTTCGTCGCTGCTGCAGAAGGAATTCAAGCCCGGCGATGATTCGCGCAAGTCGCGGATCGAAGAGGCCGTGCAGACGCTGGCGCAGCAGGCGCTGACCAACGCCCAAACGGTATCGGGCGACGTCTATCAGACGATCGATGCGATGGTCTCCGCGCTCGATCGCAAGCTGAGCGAACAGGTCAACGCGATCATCCACCATGCCGATTTCAAGCAGCTTGAATCGGCATGGCGTGGGCTGAACTACCTCGTCATGAACACCTCGACGGGCAAGGATCTGAAGATCCGCGTCATGAACATGTCGAAGGAGGAATGCCGCAAGATGTTCCGCCAGTATCGCGACGCGGCGTGGGATCAGAGCCCGCTGTTCAAGAAAATCTACGAAAGCGAATTCGGCCAGCTGGGCGGGCAGCCTTACGGCGCGTTCACCTGCGATTATCAGTTCGATCATTCAGCTCCCGATCTGGAGGTCATGAAGGGTTTGTCGAAGATCGGCGCGGCCAGCCATGCACCGCTGATCGCCGGCGCGGCGCCGACCCTGTTCGGCATGCAGAGCTGGACCGAGCTCAGCAATCCGCGCGATTTGGGCAAACTGTTCGACGCTACCGACTATATGGCATGGCGCACCTTCCGCGCATCCGAAGACTCGCGCTACATGGCGCTGACCATGCCGCGCTTCCTCGGCCGCCCGGTGTATGGCGCGAAGACCGAGCCGGTCGACGAGTTCGATTTCGAAGAGGATGTCGGCGGCAATCACGACAATTATGCCTGGATCAACGCATCCTACGCGATGGCGGTTCGGGTTACCGAGGCGTTCGCCACCTATGGCTGGTGTACGCGCATCCGCGGCGTGGAATCGGGCGGCACGGTCGAAGGCCTGCCGACCGCTACCTTCCCGACCGACGATGGCGGCCTGGATCTGAAATGCCCGACCGAGATCGCGATCTCGGATCGTCGCGAGGCCGAACTTTCCAACGCCGGGCTGATCTCGCTGATCCACCGCAAGAACACCGATCAGGCGACCTTCATCGGCGCACAGACGCTGCACAAGCCCAAGGCTTATGAAAGCGCCGATGCGACCGCCAACGCCAATCTTTCGGCGCGGCTGCCCTATCTGTTCGCCAGCTGCCGCTTCGCCCATTATTTGAAGTGCATGGTGCGCGACTGGGTGGGCGGCAACCGCGAGGCGCCGCAACTGTCGCGTGATCTGTCCGACTGGATCATGCAATATGTCGATGGTGCGCCCGAGATGTCGAGCGAAGAAACCAAGGCGAAGCTTCCGTTGAAGGACGCCAAGGTCGAGATCATCGCCGACGAAGAGAACCCCGGATACTACAAGGGCAAGTTCATGTTCGTGCCGCACTACCAGCTAGAAGGTATGGATGTGTCGCTCAGCATGGTCTCTCGTCTGCCGAAATCCGCCTGATAAGCGGGCAGTGGTCGCGTAAAATTGTGAAACCAGCCTTGTTTGGCCCAGGAGGTAGCTATGTCTGTTGATATTTATCTGAAAATTGAAGGCATTCCCGGCGATTGCGAAAAAGACGGTCATAAGGACGAAATCGAACTTCAGTCCTTCTCGTTCGGCGTCACCAACCAGGGTTCGTTCCACAAGGGCGGCATGGGCGGCGGTTCCGGCAAGGCGTCGATCAGCGACATCACCGTGACCAAGGAAGTCGACAAGGCTTCGCCGATGCTGTTCCAGGCTTGCGCCACGGGCATGCACATCAAGGAAGCGACGATCTATTCGCAAAAGGCGGGCGGCAAGAACGCACCGGTCACCTATTACACGATCAAGATGACCGATCTTCTGGTGTCTTCGCACCAGAACAGCGGTTCGGGCGGCAGTGACGCGATCTTCGAGAACGTGACGATGAACTTCGCGCGTCTCGACTTCGAATATACCGGCCAGACCGAAACCGGCGGCAAGGGTGCCCCGGTCAAGGCGTTCTTCGACGTACGGAAAGCCAACGCCGGCTGATTCGTATCGACCGGGGAGCCGACGTAATGGAAGAAGCAGACCGTCGGCTCAAGGACGGCGACCTCGATGGTGCGCGCGCAGCGCTCATCGAGGTCGTCCGTGCCCAACCGGGCAACCCGCAGGCGCGGATGTTCCTGTTTCAGCTGCTGGCGCTCAGCGGCGAATGGGACAAGGCGCGCACCCATCTCAACATGCTCGCGCAGATCTCGCCAGAGGCGCAGATGCTGAGCGTTGCCTATGGCCAGGCGATCGAGGCCGAACGCCAGCGCGCCGATGTGTTCGCGGGCAAGGCGCCGATGCTGCAGCTCGCCGCGTCCGATTGGGCGCAGGGCATCGCCGACGCCATCACCCATTTCGCCGCCGGGCGCATTGCCGAGGGTGAAGCCGCGCGCGACGCGGCATTCGACGCCGCGCCCGATATGCGCGGCAATTTCAACGATACCCCATTCGACTGGATCGCCGATGCGGACAGCCGGTTCGGGCCAACCTTCGAAGCGATCATCGGTGGCCGCTATGGGCTGGTGCCGTTCGATCAGGTCGAACGGATCGAAAGCGAGGGGCCAAAGGATCTCCGCGATATCATGTGGTATCCGGTGCAGATCGCGCTCGTCAGCGGCCAGTCGGTCGCCGGTATGCTGCCCGCGCGCTATCCCGGCAGCGAATCCGCCGCCGATGGCATCGAGCGGCTGGGACGCACCACGGTCTGGCGGTCCGAAGCATGGGGCGACGCCGGCAGCGGCCAGCGGCTGTGGACCACGTCCGACGGCGAAGATCGCCCGCTGCTCGCTCTACGCACGCTCACTATCGACCAGGGCTGATCCTGTGGCGGTCAAGCAGCGCCTGACGCCGACATTGTTCGACAAGCTGGTTGCCGATACCAAGATGTCCGGCCTGCGCAAAAGCGAGGCCAAGATCGCCGAGGCGGAAACCGCCGACGTCTCTTCGGAAGTGTTCAAATATTATTCGGTGCCGCAGCTCGAACGCTTCAACGAGGCGGCGCTGCGCATGACCATCCGGCGCGAGATCGCCTGGCTGCTCAACACGGTCAATTACGATGCCGGTGGCGCGCTGGAAGCCTATCCGCAGGTGCAGACATCGGTGATCAACTACGGCGTGCCCGACCTCGCCGGGCAGATCCACGATCGCCGAACCGTGCTGCAGCGCGCGCGTGATATCCGCAAGGCGATCCGCGCGTTCGAACCGCGGATCGAGCCGCAGACGCTCGCGGTGGAGGCGGTCGAGACGCGCGAGCGGGTCAACACCGTCACCTATCTGATCAAGGGCGATATCACCGCGTCGGCAGGCGCGATGCCGGTCAAGTTTCGCACCGACATCGATGCCGATGACGCCAGCGTCCAGGTGAGCGAATAGCGCCATGGATCCCCGCCTGCTCCGTTTCTACAATGATGAACTCGGCTATCTCCGTGAAACCGCGCGCGAATTCGGCGAGGAGCATGAAACGGTTGCATCGCGGCTAGGGCTGAAGACGCCGACCGATCCCGATCCTTATGTCGAACGGCTGCTGGAGGGCGTCGCGTTCCTTGGCGCGCGGGTGCAGCTGAAGCTCGCTGATCAATATCCCGAATTCACCCAGCATTTGCTGCACGCCATCCAGCCGCACTATCTGGCGCCGACCCCGTCGATCTGCATTGCCGCGTTCGAGCCCAAGGACGGTGATCAGCAACTGATCGACGGGCAGCTCGTGCCGCGATCGACAGAGCTGGTGGCGACTGCGTCAGAGCATGATAGCGCACCTGTAACCTTCCGCACCGGGCATGACGTCACGCTGTTGCCGTTGGCGATCACCGAGGTCGAGTATCTCTCCAGCCGCGCCGCGATCGCTTCGTTCGCCGCCGTCACCGGTGTGCGCGCCGAAGCGGGGCTCCGCCTGCGGTTCGAGGCGACCGGCGGGGTGCAGCTGGCGCAGCTCAAGCCCAAGTCGCTGCCGATCTATCTGGCCGGATCGGAAGCCGTTCCGGGTGAGCTATACCGCCAGCTGATCGGCGAGACCGTGGCGGTGATCGCGCGCGGCGCAGAATCCGCGGCTGGCACGGCTGGATGGGTGAAGCTGCCGCCGCCAAAGCAGATCGGTTTCGAAGACGATTGCGCACTGCTGCCGCCCGAACGGCGATCGTTCCGCGGCTACCGGCTGCTGACTGAGTATTTCGCCTGTCCCGAACGCTTCCTGTTCGCCGATCTGCAGGGGCTCGACCGGGCGATGCCTGACGCCGGCAAGGCGCTGGACGTGGTGCTGCTGTTCTCGCGCAGTTCCCCGGTGCTGCCGGGAGCGATCGACAAGTCCAATTTCCGGCTGTTCGCGACGCCCGCGATCAACCTGTTCGAAAAGCAGCTGGGACGTGTCCAAGTATCGCCCAACGAACATGAATTCCACATCGTGCCGGACCGCACCAAGCCGCTGGATTTCGAGGTGTTTCGCGTGGAGGAGGTGAAGGCCTATGCCCGCGATGCCACTCCGGCGCGCGATGTCGCCCCGCTCTATGCCTTTGGCGCGCTGCTGTATGATTGGCGGGAGGCGATCTTCTATTCCACCCAGCTGCGCCCGCGCCGCCTGTCCACTCGCGAGCAGCGCCTGCGGCGAAGGACCGATTATGTCGGCACCGAAACCTGGATCAGCCTGACCGCGCCGGGCGGGGCCGAGCGGCTGGACGACGTCGCCGAGCTTTCGGTCCGCGCGCTGGTCACCAATCGCGAGCTGCCCGAACTGCTCACCTTTCGCGGAGCGCAGCATTTCGCCTTTTCGGGCGTGTCGGCGCGCAGCGCTTCGGTGCTTCGCGCGCCGACCAAGCCGCGTCCGCCAATGGGCATCGAGGGCGATTCGGCCTGGCGGGTGATCGCGCATCTCACACCCAATTACGCGACGCTGGCGCCGGAGGATCATGACAGTCCGGCGATCCTGCGCGATCATCTGACGCTGTATGGGCGGCAGGATGACGCCACGTCGCGCCGCCAGATCGACGGCATATTGGCGATCCGCGCGTCCAAGGTTGCCCGCCGCGTGCCGGGACTGGACCGCATGGCGATCGCCCGCGGCCACCGCATCCGCATCACCCTGGACGACGGGGCCTTCGACAAATCGCGCATGTTCCTGTTCAGCGCGGTGCTCGAACGCTTCCTGTCCGAATTTTCCAGCATCAATTCGTTCACCGAGACGGTGTTCGAAAGCGCGCTGGAAGGAGAGTTGGTCAAATGGCCCCCCCGGATCGGCCGCCAGCACGTCATCTGACCTTTCTCCAGGCAGCCGCCGACCGCTTGAAGCAGTCGGGGCTGTACCCCGTCGTGCGTGGGGCGGAGGCGCGCGCGCCCGATCTGCCGCGCGTCGGCAAGGCCAAGCTGCCCGCGCAGAACATTGTCGAGATGGCACAGGTGCCGTCGCTCCGTTTCCCGGCGCCGACGATCGAGTCGGTCCATCAGCGCAACGGGCGCATGGTGCTGGAGGGTTATTGGCTGGGGCTGACCGGGCCGATGGGACCGCTGCCCAGCCACCTGACCGAATATGCCGATTATGAGCGGCGCTATGGCGAGCAGCGTCCGTTCGGCCGCTGGCTGGATTTGCTCGCCGATCGCATGCTGCAATTCTATTATCGCGCCTGGGCCAATTCACAGCCCGCTGCGAGCATGGACCGCCCGAAGGACGACCGCTTTGGTGATTATCTCGCCGCGCTGTCAGGCGCCGAGGAAGGCGTGCCCGATGACGCCTTGTTCCCGGCGCGCGCGCGGCTGCATTACGCCAATCTGTACGCATCGCGCCGCAGCGCGGGCGGAATCGAGGACGCGCTGGGCCATCTGCTGCGCCAGCCGGTGCGGGTGCTGGAATTCCAGCCGCGCTGGCGCGATGTCTCCGAAGAGGACCAGAGCCGCCTTGGCCGCCAGTTCGCGACGCTGGGCGGGGATATGATGGTGGGCGCGCGGGTGCGAACCGCATCGGACAGCTTCCGCGTTGTGGTGCGCGCCAACTCCATCCGTGAATATGAGCAGATGCTCCCATCCGGCCCGCGCTTCGCGATTGCGCAGGAGGCGCTGGATTCATTTGCACCCAGCCACCTGGAATGGGATATCATGATAGAAATGGAGGAGCGCCACGCCAGGCCGGCGCGTCTCGACGGTCGCGCAAGGCTTGGCTGGACCGGCTGGCTGTCTCCGAAGAAGGAAAGCGGCCGGATACGCGCGGATGCGCATCTGACACGGCGGGCGGTTCGCCCGCGCCATGCGACGGGGGATAGTTTATGACCGAGATCAGCCGCAGTGCCCTGTTCGGGCGTTTGAATCCGACCGCCTTGAAGGCCGTCGAAACCGCCACCGGTTTCTGCAAGATGCGCGGCAACCCGTATGTGGAACTGGCCCACTGGGTGCATATCCTGCTGCAGGATGCGCAGAACGACATCGCGTCAATCCGCACTGCGTTCGGCCTGAACGACGCGCAGATCGCCAAGGATGTCGTCGCGGTGCTCGACGGGCTGCCGCGCGGGGCGACGTCGATCAGCGATTTCAGCCCGCAGATCGAGGAAGCGATCGAAAAGGGCTGGCTCTATGCCTCGCTGCAGTTCGGCGCGGGCCGCGTACGCACCGGGCATCTGCTGTACGGCATGCTCAAGACCCCGACGCTGCGCAACGCGCTGTTCGCGCTGTCGGGCGAGTTTCGGAAGGTGCAGGTCGAAAAGCT
>Ga0193742_1001240_pt1 | contig 15617 bp, 11 predicted proteins | sample L2c1metaG_FD_165511 | JGI IMG/M metagenome (GOLD analysis project Ga0193742, IMG submission 165511) | Soil microbial communities from a riparian zone of the East river system, Colorado, United States - L2c1 | ecosystem: Environmental > Terrestrial > Soil > Riparian zone | place: USA: East River... | reverse complement strand
CCGGCACCTTCTCTCTGCAACTCGTTATCGGTTACTGCTCAATCAATCCTTTCACCTTTGGAACAACACCGCCCTCGCGGCACTCGTTGCATAGCCCCCGTGTTAGCGCATACCTGCCTTTCCTCAACCTCGGGTCATTAAGTTGACCATGCCGCCATACTCCTTGCGCCAACGGAAGTACGTTTGTTCCACGATCTCCGCTTCCTTGCACGCTTGCGCTGTCTTCTTCCCGTTCGCCACAGCTACTTCGATCTGGCGCAGCAGGTTCACTACCTGCTCCGGTTGAGACCTCTTGCCTCATGACATACCCTTCACTTGTTCCAGTGTCTCTCTTAGTCACTGGCACAAATCAAGCCGGGCACTCCTGCTGTGCTCCCAAATACCCTATCGAGGGTAGAGCTGAAGGCGATATTACCGTGTCACTACGACCATGGATCAACTGCTTTCAACCCACGTCAGCGGCAAGGGGCACCGAATTCCGTTGATTGCGTGCCGAATGCTCCTGGCTCGACTGGCCAACATTTACATGAGTCCCTGTCCCGTCTTACTCATTTACAACGAAGTGCGCGGTCTAGCCAGGAAACTTGGTTTCCAGAGGTGGGATTACAAGCGAACAGCCATGTCCGCCGATCGAAAAATGTCGTGAACGATCACCGGGTCAGAACCTAAATATACGTAGCGTCTGCTGCCCCCAAAGTCCGGGTAGGTGCCAAATGCGAGTTGATCGGAGTAAACCAATGAATGCACAATCGGCAACATCGATGCCCAGATTTCGTGTTAAACGCAGGAACTATAGGACGATGGCATTCTGGGCTGTCATCGGGGCGGTAGCGGCCCTATTCCTCCTTCTGGTCTTCGTGTGTTGGGATGTCGTTGTGGCGCACTATATTCTCGTTTAGGATTTGTCTGGAAGGACAGATTTCCTCCCTATAAAACTCGGGTTGGCTCGAGTTCAGCGACAATGCTCGGCCTTGAATCTGTCTTAGTCCGCCGTCGTAGTGAGTCTGAATGTCCGCGTGAAAGCGCCTAAACCCTCCTGGGTTAGCCTTCCCCTTCTTAACCCTCAACCTCTCACGCTCTGCCAATTTTCGATCGACAATCTTTTTGTGACCGGGAGCGAAGCCTCGTGATTGAAACCTGGCGCCCAAATACCCTCTCGGCGGTAGAGTCACCTCCGGAGATTGAAGTGTCTCTATAGGTGTACCGAGCGAAAAACCCGGGATGCTTTAGGAGATGAGGCACATTATGAAAAGCTAATGCTTCTTGGTCTGGCTGCCCTAACTTTTTTCGTACCTTTTGCTGCCTTTTGCGCAAGTCGTTCGCATCAATTGGCTTGGCCTAAGGGAACACCATCAAAAGTCGAGCCCTTTTAACGCTCATGCTTCGCTGAAACGAGTTCTTGAACAGACTCGGCAAAAAGGAGATACAACGATGAACCGCTTCTCAGTAATTGCCCTTTCGACCTTTCTCATGGCTCTACCAGCCTGCACCATGCGTGCGGCTACTCTAACTATCGACCAACCCTCCGCGAAAAGTGCGCAAGCAACACTTCAGCAGATCAATAGTCAGATAGAAAATATCTACGAAACTGCATCCTCGGTGAGCATGCAAAGTCGAGAGCCCGACAGGGTTTCAGGGCAAGGGGAGGATCTCAATGATTTGAGTGCGGAGATCAATCTAGTTGGACAGGAGCTGAAAGCATTAAATTCCGAGCGCGAACTGCTTCCCGCCTGGCAGATAGAAGCGATCAGTGCGATCTTGCCGTCGATGCATGAAATTGCAGAGATATCAACGGACGCGATCATGCTCTTTAATAAGAGCCAGGTCCAACTGTTTGCGAGCAAATTTCCCGCAGAGACAGATCAGATCGCCGCTGAGGCAAAGAAGACAGCGACTTTCCTAAGTGATGATCTGAGGCTGGAGAAGACGCAAGCTAAAGAAGGGCATCTCGCTGACCTGACTGGCCGCGAAGTTCCCGAGATGCTGGGGCAATAGGTAGCGGAAAGATCGGAAGACATGCAACTGCCGTTCGCTGGCCTCCGATCCAAGGGCCAGCGTTTCTTTGTGCATTATTCTATTGCTAAAGGACCATCTCGTTTACGTTGATTCGACCACCTCTTTGGCGTCTGCCGCAACACTGTGGGGGAAGCGTCTTCCACAGTGCGGGGTTTCTCTCAATGTAACGAGGAAACACGAGTTGGAGCATAAAAGGGGAGACCATTATGAAAAGCTTCATCCGATCTGCAGTCGTTACATTTCGTTCTCGCACTGACCCTAACCACGATGCGCCGCCCCCATTGCCCGGGCCGGGATGCGCTTCGCGGAATGTGACCACTTTCTTCCTGACATAGAGTCGATCTAACGGAACGACTAGGAAAGGACGAGAACCAGGTATATCGCACACGATGTCTTGCTTCGCACGAAGATGAAAGTCGGAAGGGTCAATAGACGCTTCCGACTTTGAATGTTTTCAAGTCATCTCGAATACTGGCATCCTGCCAAGACCTGTTAAGAGATAACGCCTTTGCGTACGGCATACAAAATCAACTCAGGAATGCTGTGAAGGTTGAGCTTCTGTAGCACGTTACCGCGATGCGTTTCTACTGTGTAAACGCTCAGATTCAGTAAATTTGCAATGCCTTTGTTGGCCTTTCCCTCTGCCACGAGTTGAAGTATTTCCTTCTCTCGCGGTGACAGCAAATCGTAGCTATCCTCAATGCTTTTATCCTGCATCTGGCGTATATGGTCTTCAACGAGCAATGCCCTTACGGAAGGACTAAAGAAGGCTTTACCGGAATTGACTGTGCGAATAGCGGTTATCAGATCCGCTTCTGCGGATTCTTTCACCAAATAACCTCGCGCTCCAGCTTTCAAGGCCCGTAGTACATAGGCCTCATCAGAGTGCATGCTGAGCATGATGACCCGGACGCTCGGAAACTTGGAGGTAATTTGCTGCGTCGCGTCCGTGCCATTTAGATTAGGCATGCTGATATCCGTAACGACAATATCTGGCTTCTGCTCCTCTACGATTTTGAGTAGGTTGCGTCCGTCGCTTGCTTCTCCGACAGCCTGGAACTCGCGCTGACGCTCAAGCAGAGCCTTTAGGCCGGTTCTCAGCACAGTGTGATCATCTGCAAGAACAATCCGAATCATAGCGTTTCTCCAGGTTTAACCTAGGAAGGTGTACGGTCACCGCCGTTCCTTGCCCCGCCTTCGTTGTAACGTTTATTTCACCGTCAAGGCGCACAATGCGCTCTTCTATGCCAAGCAAGCCGAGACCTTTCTCGGTCTTAGGATCAAACCCAATTCCATCGTCCTCGATTCTTAGATCCATGCCTGATGTGGCCTGCCGAAAGGAAATTCGTATTGACTTAGCCTTTGCGTGTTTCACTGCGTTATGCAAGGCTTCTTGCACAACGCGATAAATACAGGTCTTGTAGCTGTCCGGCAGTTCATCGTTCGACTCTTCCGCGTCGACTCGGATATGTAAACCAGTGCGTCGTGCAGTCTCGCGTCCCTGCCACTTAAGCGCTGGTACCAAACCGAGGTCATCCAGCATCGAAGGGCGGAGAAGAAGCGCAATATCTCGTACGGAACGAACGCTCTGTTCCGCTTGCGCGCGTAGCGCTGAAAGCCTCAAACGCGCCGCATCATCCCCCCACAGCGCAGATTCCAACCGGCCAAGTTCGACCAGCATTGCTGCCATAGACTGGCCCACTTCATCGTGGAGTTCCCGTGAGAGACTTCTCCGTTCTTCCTCTCGGGCGCTCTCCAGGCGAGTTGTAAGATCCCGAAGTTCGGATCTGCCCTGGAGCACCTTGCTATATTGACCTTCCACGGCTTCTTCTAGTCCTCGAATACGTGATATGACTGCCAGCATCAAAATGATAGTAATCAGGAAGTCTACGATCGAAGACACGAGCAGTCGTAGTCGAAACTTCTGCTGCTCGCTCTCAACGAGGCCTTCTCCCGCGTCTAGTTGTTGATCATTGAGTGCTGTGATTTCCCATGAAAGCCGGAACACTTCGCTGCGAAGGGGGCCGATCGCCTTTTGTCGATAGGCATTGCCTTCTCTCCTGCGCGTCGCTGAGTCCCATCTAAGCGTTGGAGCAAAGGAGTTCCAATAGGCCTCGACTCCGTTCCGAAGACCTAGAAACGTCTTTCTCTCTTCCGCGGTACTTATTCCGCTTCCCTCATTGGAGTAACCAGCAAGCAACTGTTCCATTTGCTCTCTTGCAGCCTGAAGGTCAAGTCGATCGCGTTCCGCCCGTGAATCGTAATTCTCTGAGAGATAGTCTCGAAGCATTGTGCCGGAACGAATCATTGTGTTTCTTAGCTCGTCGAGTACGTGGTCACGTTCCCGAACCGACTTCATTAGCTGATCGCTTTTGGAAGATGTCTTCCTCAGGGAGCGAGCTATATCGATGCTGCTGTAGACCATGACTAGGAGGATGGCTCCGAAGCCCAGCCAAAGAATACGCCGACCTGCCGTTAGAGGACTTTCGATTGTTGCCGAGGAGTCGACCATCATATCTGCACTACAAGTGTAGACCACGTAGGTGGTCAGGTTCCTGATTCTACCTGCCTTAATAGACGGACTTAACGGCGCAACGAATCGCCTTACTTTAACAAATTTGGGCTACGACAAAGTTTAGTTCAGACCGGGGCGCTATGAGACCACCCTCTGTCGCTTTGCGACGAATGCAACTTGTTGTGGAGTTGCCCGTCTATTTAGTTCAGAGTCTCTGCTGGGATTGCTTCGAGGCTCCTCGAGGAGGTTGCTGTCCATTGCGAAATCGATCTTTTTTTAGTTTGCATATGGCGATATGCACATACCCGATGGTGCTGCAGAGGTGTTTCCTCGCAACGGACACTATAGAAAATAAGGCGGCTTGTCACGTGCTGCCTGTCTGTGTGGTTTGCTCCTGCTATCTGTAATGGCTGACGAAACCCATTGGCGGCGATTCGCGGGGTCACTGAAGAGCTGTCCTGGCGATACTACGGAGCGGTATGCGTCGAACGATTCGGGTGAGCGATAACGCCATGCAGTCAATCGAAATCGCGATCCTGGCGCCCTTGCCAGCCAGGCTTAACCTTACGTCGCGGGTAATAGAGTCTTTCAACACTCTCTATTGCGTTGCATGAGGAAGTAATGACGCAGAGCAACAAGGTTTCAAGGGCCCCGTATCTACGTATCCGATCAGAACTTCAAGCTATACTGCTTACCGGATGCCTTGCTTTCACCGCTTCACCTTTCCTATCAGCACAGAGCACCACAGGCGACATAACTGGAACAGTTACAGACACGACCGGCGCAAGCGTACCTAGCGCTACTGTGACACTTACCAACTTAGGCACCAAGGAAGTAAGAACCATTCAGTCAGGCGGATCGGGCGATTACACCTTTACACAGCTTGGTCCGGGCAACTATTCAGTGCAGATCAAGGAAGCGGGCTTTCAATCCTTTACGATCCCGTCGATCGCCTTGAACGCTGGAGACCGCGCCCGCGAGGACGCCAAGTTGGTGATCGGCTCCGAATCCGAAACGATTACGGTAACCGGACAAACACCGGCTCTACAGACAGACACCTCCAGCATCTCGCATACGGTCACCGACCAGTCAGTACAGGACCTTCCACTGAGCGGACGCAATTACATCAACCTCGTGCAGATCACGCCTGGCGCGAATGAGGGTCCGGGTAACGGTTTAACCAGCGGCGCTCGTCCGGATGACCGTCGGCAAACCTCTGCGGTAGTAGCAAATGGTCAATCCGAGATCCTGAATGACGAACTGGTCGACGGTCTCGATAACAACGAACGCATCATCGGCGGTATCGGTATCCGGCCTTCAATTGAGGCCATCAAAGAAATTAACGTCCAGACGAATAACTACTCGGCCGAGGTAGGGCGCACGGGCGGTGCGGTGATCAATATCATCACCAAATCCGGTACCAATGCTTTTCACGGCTCGGCGTATGAGTTCTTTCAGAATGATGCGCTGAATGCCACGCCATACGAGTTCGGCGGGACGCAGCCGAATGGCAAACCTCTCGCCAAGCCGGAGCAACGCCAAAACCAGTTTGGTGGCTCCTTCGGTGGGCCGATCGTGAAGGACAAGCTCTTTTTCTTCGGCGACTATGAAGGCTTGCGGCAAGTGCTGGGTGCGAATCCGCAGACATTCCAAACCTTGCTTCCATCGCAGTATGCCGTTCTCCATAGTGGGAACATGGCAGCAATCAGCGCGCAGCTTGCCCACGGCGGCCCGATAGATCCCGTCGGCTTGAACTACGCGCTGCTCTATCCGCTGGCAAATACCCCTGTAAACCCGAGCAATCCAAGCACACAAGGCTTTACAGCGTCTCCGGTAACCACGCGTAATTCTGATACATACGACGGGCGTGTCGACTGGCAGATCGATCAAAAGGATTTGGTCTACGGTCGGTATACCTACAACAAAGTTCCTTCAAACTTCCCCGGCCTTTTCCCTACCGTCAACGAAGCCGGGTTGAACATCGCTCCAGGCGGATCGATCTTCAACTACTATGGCGCCGCAATCGACACAGCACAAAACGCGCAAATTAACTTTGTGCGCACCATTAATTCAAATCTTCTGCTCCAACTCGGGTTTGGGTTTACGCGTGTCAACAATCAATCGTTGCCTCTCAACTACGGTCTAAACGTGGACGATGCATTGGGCCTGCCGGGAATCAACCTCGGCGACGCCACTACGTCAGGCCTTACGCCAGCGTCTATATCCGGCTACGGCGATATCGGTGACGGTGCCTTTATCCCGATCAAAGACATCGACAGTACCTTCCAGGAGAACGGCTCGCTCACGATCAATCATGGCAGACACAGCATCAAGGTTGGTGCCGCATTGATCCGCCGCCAAGCCTTGAACCTGCAAAACAATTACGGCATCGGAGACTACACGTTCAATGCTCTCAACCAGGATGCCACGGGTCTAGCGGCACTGCTTCAAGGCAACTTCACCAACGTGCAACGCTCCAACGACCTTGTCCCGCCGCATTATAGGGATTGGGAGCCAGACATCTTCATTCAAGACGATTTTCATGCCGCGTCGAACCTCACGCTAAATTTAGGCCTGCGTTATGAGGTGCTGACTCCCTTTACCGAAGTGAAGAACGCACTGACCAACTTCGATCCCGTAAGAGGGATCCTGCTGGTCGCTGATCAGAACGGGGTTAATAAGTATGCCGGACTCAACCCAACCTACAGCAACCTTGGGCCCCGTCTCGGCTTCGCGTACACGCCGAGACCAAACTTGGTGCTTCGCGGCGGCTTTGGGATGTCTTACTTTCAGGGCAACTATACATCGAACGGATCGGAAAAGTCCCAACCTTTCGTCTCTGACTACCAATGCACTAACGGTAGCTGCTTAGTGAACCCGGCAACCGGCGTTGCGCCAACCCGGTTCTCGCAAGGTCTGCCCGCACCCACAGAATCGAGCGCTACCAATCCGTCGGGTAGCGTCAACGGAGTTCTCAATGCCGGCTTCCGCACCTCGTACCTCGAACAATTCAACCTGGGCATAGAACGGAGCTTCGGCGCCAGTGTGCTGGAGATTACGTATGTTGGAGAGATAGGCCGGCATCTGGCGCAGATCACCAACGACCAGAACTCGCCTGCTTTGATCTCGAATACTGCGCTGGCAACGTCGGCTACACAGCAGGGAACTACACCTGCAGCCGCCTTCAACTCCTTACGTCCGTACCACAACACTCTACCCAACGCGACGCAGATCGCTCAGTTCACAAGTACGGGCTCCTCCAGCTATCACGCACTTCAGATCTCATTGACACGACGAGCTACGGCAGGCCTGACAATGGGCGCAAATTATACGCTAGCGCACAGTCTTGATAATGTTCTGGCATACAGTAATGAGGTCAACGACGGCTACGGGGCTGTTCCTACCCAGCTTAGCCGGATTGAGTATGGCAATAGCGATCTTGATCTGCGGAATCGTCTGAACTTTACTGCAAATTACGTGCTGCCGTTCGGCAAGAACCTAAAAGGCATTGCGGCATTGGCTGGCAAAGGTTGGCAGGCCAACACGCTGCTGCGCTGGTCGAGCGGTCTCCCCTTCACAGTGCTTCAAAGTAACGGTATTGTGAGCACAGTCAATGGCTCCACAGGCAATTCGCGTCCCAACCAAATTCATAGCGCTAATCGAAGTGGCTTCAACCTTAACGAATTCTTTGACACGTCTGCTTTCCAACCTCAACTGTCGGGAACTTTAGGCTCTGAAAGCAAAAATTCACTGTACGGACCGCACTTCCGTCAGGTTGACCTTTCAGTCTTCAAAAGCTTCCCTATGTACAGAGAGTCCACGCTAGAGTTCCGTGTAGAAGCATTCAACGTCGTGAACACAACGAACTTCGCCAATCCCAACAACACCTTTAACGCTGTACCAAGCATCACGAATCCGGACCAGTACACCTATACTGCGAACAACGTCGGCCAGATCACAAGCGCCTCGGCCAACTATGTTCCTCGGCAGCTCCAGTTCGCACTCAAATATCAGTTCTAGCCCGCTCCTCAACCCAGAACGCCCGGCAAGTAGTCGCCGGGCGTTCTGTTTTTGTCTCAAGCTTACAAGTGTGGTTTGTGACATTAATCGGGTCACTATGTATTGTCCGTCCGCCGATTACAAGCAAGATCTTCTGATGGAAGAAGCGGTCTGTTCTATGTATACGGCTTCTGAGTGACGCGACGGATCTGCTTCGAGCTATGATGGAACCCTAACCATCCTGACTTCCGCAAGATCACACTTGGCCACGCGGAGCCATTCCTTTACGATCCTCGACTACTCCGGCTCTAGTCGGAAATAAAACAATGAGTTGTATTGGCAATAAATCGCCGAGTCGCCTAATGAGAACTGGCTACTTCGACGGTACTGTGACTAGCCGTCAACGTGTTTGTTTATAAGCTGCTTCACTGGCGCGAGAGCGATCAAGGCTGCGCCGATGACTACGAAAGTAATCACGCCTATCAGTTCTCCACGTGAAAATCATGCTGCGCAATTCTTGAGTACCTACAACAGCGGCGTGAGCGAAGCTGGACCACGCTGTGATGCGTTACGCTGCGACTCGCGAACGGGTTGCGGGTTGCCAGAAGCAAGAAAACGTCTAGAGCATTTCGGGACGCGTTACGAGCGAAAATGTCCGGCAAAAATCGTTCCAGTGCACTCGCCGAATCCAATTCTTGGCAAGCCCGCCTTGTGAGTGTACGCGCGGAAGGTCACTTGATCGCCATCTTCGAGAAATGTTCGAACTTCACCGCTGGGCAGGCGGATGAATTCTGGGTTTTGTGTCTTCTCGAGAAGGCAGCCTTCCGAGCCCTCGGTGGGACCTGAGATGGTTCCTGTGGCGAGCAGGTCGCCGGGACGCAGATTGCAACCGTTACTGGCGTGGTGGGTGAGCAGTTGAGCGATGGTCCAATACAGGTCGCGCAGATTGCCGTTACTCAACGGCATTGGCGCGACGCCGGACTGGCGCATTTGTCTACTCTGGAGGAAAACCTCCAGTGTCAGGTCAATTCCCTCTAATCTGGGACCATTCAACTGCGAGGGAGAGCATAGATACGGCAACGGTGCCGGGTCGCTGTCGGGGCGCGTGGTGGCAGGAACACGATAAGGCGTCAATGCATCCAAGGGCACGATCCACGGAGAGATGGTGGTAGCGAAATCCTTTGCCAGGAATGGACCAAGAGGTTGATATTCCCAAGACTGAATGTCGCGTGCAGACCAGTCGTTGACCAGGCATAGACCGAAGATGTGCTGTTCGGCTTCGGCAATCGGAATGCTCTCTCCTTGGCGATTGCCGGTACCGATAAAGATACCGACTTCCAGCTCGTAGTCGAGCGCGCGCGTTGGTCCGAAGACGGGTGCTGCGGCTGTTGAGGTCTTCGTCTGACCGCTGGGTCGGATAATTCCTTGTCCACTTACCCCGATCGACGAAGTCCGGCCATGATAGCCGATCGGAACGTATTTGTAGTTTGGCAAAAGTGGGTTATCAGGACGAAATAGCTTGCCGACCCTTGTGGCGTGGTGAATCGAGGCATAGAAGTCGGTGTAATCTCCGATCCGCGCGGGAAGCTGCAGCTCTGCTTCATGCATGGGAACCAGGAATTCCGATACCGCGTCTTGCGTTTCTCTGTCAGCCTGATCCGCATCGAGAATAATAGTGATCCGTCGACGCAGTGCGGACCACGATGTGGACCCCAGCGACATCAACGAATTGAGCGAATCGACCCGGCAGGCACCAATGATCTCGTTGTCTAGCCCAGCGAGCAGACCAGAGTCTGCGCAGGCATGCAGGTCGAGAATCTTGTCGCCGATGGCGATGCCAATGTATGTCCGCTGTCGATGGCGAATAACGCCGTAGGGAAGATTCTGTATTGGGAAATCTGAGGCAGGATCGTTGGCGGATGCAATCCAGCTCTTTTGATTTACAGCCATCCCAATGCCTCCAGATCGTGAATAGGTTCTTCAAATGAGCAGGAGCCAAAACTGATTGTGAACTCTTCACGAAGCGTGCGCAGTTGATCGGAGCTCCAACGATAAGTGTGCCAGCCGATAGCTTCAGAGGTCACTTGCCACGCGCTTGGGTTCTGCTCCTCAAGCAGAAGATTCGCTTCACGTACATCGCCGCCGAAATGGATCAGAGCTGCGGCCAGAAAAAGATTAAGGAAACCATGCATAATTCCGGCAGGGCTGTCAGGCTCGTCGGTGTAGTGGTGATGAGAGCGAATTGGATGATGTAGTCCGGCTGTTGCTTTGAAGGCTATCCGATTGTGCGCAAGAGCGTTCAGCATATTGGCGACGGCCGAAGTTGAGGGGAATGTTTCCGCTACCACGCCGCCCATACGCAGTTTGACACGCGAATCAGAATCAGAGATGGCCGCAAGCGTCTCGGATGTGCAGGCGTGCACTGGTATTTCAAAGTATGTCGTCATGCCAGAGGGTATGCGTTTGCAGATGTGTTTAATCTGGGATGGCAGGTCTGTTTTAATCTCGATCACGTCGATTGAAGAACCTTCGTTCAGGAGTTGTGACAGGTTGTCCCATTCGGTGTTCGGTGAAGCGACGATGCTCAGCCTCAACTCCCGTATGGCATCACCGGCAACCTCGCGAAGCTCCAGGAGTCGATTGAGGTCGACGACAAAGCGGCCGAGCGCCGCTGCGCGTTTGCCGTTGCTGTAGCTCAAGTAGTTTTGCAAGGCGGAGCGCATATTGAGCGCCGCGGGCGGGTATAGTCCCGCGTAATCGATCAAGTTCGCGAGCAAACTGTCGATGGCTCTCATGCCTTCTTCGATTTTGCGCGCGTTCCAGGGTTGAAACGCTTTTTCAGCCCTTGCCAGCATTCGTAGTATTCGTGTTGCAGGATTCGAGTGTTCATCGCGAACTCAGTGGGACGCACAACGAGCTGGGTCTCGAACATGAAGGCAAGTGTGTTGCCGAGATACTGCGGTTTCAGTTCGGCATTGGTTGCGCGGTCGAAGGTCTCGGCATCTGGTCCGTGACCGGCCATACAGTTATGTAGGCTGGCTCCGCCGGGAGAAAATCCTTCGGCCTTGGCATCGTAAGCGCCAAAGACCAGGCCCATGAATTCATTCATTAGGTTGCGGTGAAACCAAGGCGGGCGAAACGTGTGCTCGGCTACCATCCAACGGGGAGGAAAGATGGCGAAGTCGCAGTTTGCCGTGCCGGGAATTGCCGATGGCGAACTCAAGACCGTGTAGATCGATGGATCGGGATGATCGAAGGATACTGTGTTGATGCAGTTGAAGAGCGCCAGGTCGTACTTATACGGTGCGTAGTTGCCGTGCCAGGCCACGACGTCAAGGGGCGAGTGGTCGATAACCGCGGACCATAGGCGGCCCAGGAATTTGGCCGTAATGTGGAACTCGCCTTCGCGATCTTCATACGCTGCCGTGGGAGATTTGAAGTCCCGTGGATTCGCCAATCCATTGGCGCCGACGGGGCCGAGCTCGGGCAGGCGAAAGGGCAAGCCGTAGTTTTCGCAGATATAACCACGCGCCTGTTTTTCCTTCAGCACAACCCGGAACTTTACGCCACGAGGAATTATGCAAATCTCGCCGGGCAATACCTCGAGCACGCCAAGTTCGGTGTGAAAGCGCAGTGCGCCGAGTTGCGGAAGAATGAGGAACTCCCCATCGGCGCTATAAAAAAATCTGTCCTGCATGGAGATGTTGGCGGCATACAGATGAATGGCAACGCCGGCTTGCATCGCTGGATCGCCATTGCCGCCCAGGGTAACTATGCCGTCGACAAAGTCGGTTTTCTTCTCTGGCAAGGGCAAAGGGTCCCACCGGAGTTGATTCGGAGTCGTAGGTGTCTCCAGGAATGGTCCGCTGCGCATCATTCCCATGGAAATCTCCTCATAGGGACGGTGAGTGACCGAGGGACGAATGCGATAGGTCCACGTACGACGATTCGTGGCGCGCGGCGCGGTAAATGCCGTGCCGCTGAACTGCTCGGTATACAAGCCGAGTGGATGCTTTTGAGGAGCGTTCTGGCCGACCGGGAGAGCCCCCGCGACAGCCTCCGTGGCGAACTCATTGCCAAAGCCAGATTGATACGGGATTTCAACGTCCATGCATTGCTCCTCTCGCAACCAACCGTATATTACAAGCAGCCCTGCATAGCTCTTTGTTCCGCTTCATGCATCGCCTCGTAGATCTGATCAAAGCAGTTCACGGCAAAGAGCAGCGTGTGCAGTTCATCCACCTTGACAGGAGTGGCCAGCACTTCATCAAGCGAAAACTCACGGATGGCGCAGTGGCCGTCTACGACATTGCGGCATTCGCGATGCGAGCTGATAAGTCCGCTGCCGTAAACCTTGATGGCACCCTGTTGCCGGATCACTCCGAACTCGACCGTATACCAAAAGAGACGGCCAAACCTTTCCAGAACTGCTGAAGACGATGTTGACGCACACACGCGACCATAGTGTTCAAGGAAGTTGGCGAAGACCGGATGCGAATGCATGGGGACGTGGCCAAAGACATCATGAAAAATATCCGGCTCGGGCGTGTACTCCAGCGAGTCCCGGCTACGCAGCCAGGTTGTCGTCGGGAAGCAGCGCGCAGCCAGCATCTCAAAGAATGCGGGGGCAGGAAGGAAGCCGCTTACGGGTGTGGAGCTCCAGCCTGTTCGGGGGGCGAGGCGGGCGCTGATGGATTTGAGATTGGGCAGGGAATCTCTTTGCAGGCCGATGATCTCGAAACCATCCAGATACTCTTGTGCCGCATGCTTTTCCAGCTCAGGAAGCACGCGCGCCACCAGTTCAGCCCAGACGCGGTGTTGCTCCTCGGTATAGGCCGAGTAATTCTGGTGAATGATGTAGGACTCGGTAGTTGAAAGCATCTGAGTTTTCATCTCCGTCACCGGCTACAGATTGCCTCGTTCCTGCTGCTCCCGTTCAATGGCCTCGAAAAGCGCTTTGAAGTTTCCTTTGCCAAAGCTGCGGCTGCCCTTGCGCTGGATAATTTCATAGAACAGCGTGGGTCGGTCTTCGACAGGACGGGTGAAGATTTGCAGCATGTAGCCCTCGTCATCGCGGTCAACGAGAATGCCGAGCTCTTCCAACTCATCGACGGGTTCATCGATCGTTCCTATGCGAGCCTGCAGTTCGGTGTAGTAGCTGTGAGGAACGTGTAGGAAATCAATTCCCTGCTCATGCAGCTTGTTGACGGTGTGCAGAATGTCGTCGGTAGCGAGGGCGATATGCTGCACTCCCGGGCCACCATAAAACTTCAGATACTCTTCGATCTGCGATCTTCGCTTGCCTTCAGCAGGTTCGTTGATAGGGAACTTGACGAATCCATTGCCGCTGGCCATGACCTTAGACATAAGGGCCGAATACTCGGTAGAGATGTCTTTGTCGTCGAAGTGCTGATAGAGCGAGAACCCCATCACCTTGGAATAGAAATCTACCCATTCATTCATTTGGTGCCAACCAACATTACCGACCATGTGATCGATGTGCAGCAGTCCGACCGGTCGGGCAACGGGATCCTTGTCGATTGCACGGAATCCCGGAAGGAACGGTCCTGAGTAGACGCCGCGCTCGACAAAGGTGTGAATCGTGTCGCCATAGGTGTGAATGCTCGACAAGACGACCGTGCCATGCGCGTCCGACAGAACGTGCGGCTCGGCAACACTGATGGCGCCGCGGCGGGTGGTTTCGTGCCAGGCACTGCGCGCATCTTCTACCCAGAGAGCCACCACGCGAACCCCATCTCCATGCTGATGAACGTGCTCGGCAATCGCATCGCTGCTATGCAGAGAAGTGGTGAGCACAAAGCGGATCTTGCCTTGCTGAAGCACATAAGAAGTTCGATCCCGTTGGCCGGTCTCCGGTCCGGCGTAGGCTACCAGGGACATTCCAAAGGCAGTCCGGTAAAAGTACGCAGCCTGACGGGCGTTGCCAACGTAGAACTCGACGTGATCGGTTCCCTTCAGGGGTAGAAAATCGGGGATGGCCGGGATTGCATCGGCGACAGGAGGGGGTTGGGTCTCGGGGAAAGCTGCACGCGGGAAAGCGTTCATACGAATTCCTCCTCAGGGAGAATGGGTAGCGGAGACTGCGATCAGCATTCTCGCAACACACATCCTACGACCCACAAAGCATACGCCTACCAAACGGAACGTAAAACGGAGATTGGAAGAAATATTGGCGTTCATACCTAATAAAATTAGGAATAATATAATTCCAGCTTAACTATTAATTGGATATGGCAAAGAAAACAGTCTCCCATACCGTTGAACTCGATGCGATTGCCTGGAAGATTCTGGAAGGCCTACAACATAATGCGCGCCTGTCCTTTGCGGAACTTGGCAGAATGGCAGGCCTCTCGACGCCGGCTGTAGCAGAACGCGTTCGCCGTCTTGAAGAGATGGGGGTTATTACCGGTTACCACGCCGTGTTGAACACTGCGAAGCTCGGCATTCCGATTTGCGTTACCGTGCGTTTGACGATACCCGGCGGGGAGTTGCAGATTAGTCGAACAGTTGCAGCGCTCAAGGAACTCCCAGAGATCAACCGCTGCCATCGCATCACTGGTGCAGAGTCCTTCCTGATTGAAGCCAATGTCGTCTCTATTCGGCACTTGGAAGCCCTGATCGACAGGCTGTCTGCACTTGGAGCAACCTCGACCTCGACGGTTCTGTCTTCTCCCGTTGAGAGGCGGGAATATCACGCGAAGCACCTCGAGGCCTTTGGCAGCTATGAATGAGTTAATTTACACGGCATGAATGCCCAGCTAGGCCATTTTCGACTTGTTACCCTCAGGCAAATCTCGATGACAGATACCGCTGAGTCGGACATCGGGGGAGCAATCGCAATTGCAGTGTGGACGAAACTAATAGTCGTGGTGGTATTCTTCGCTCTCGGCTGTGACCCATCGCCTTAGCTTCTCACACCCTTAAGTTGACGATGCTTTAGGGAGCCTCTGCACAGGGCGTGGATTTTGAGCAATGAGGCGCAGAGGGGTAGAGGCGGATGGGCGGGCATTGCTTCGCAAAGTTCGATAGAAAAGGCGTGTTTTGCTGCGCTGTTGCTTGTCTATGG
>Ga0193742_1001239_pt1 | contig 15631 bp, 15 predicted proteins | sample L2c1metaG_FD_165511 | JGI IMG/M metagenome (GOLD analysis project Ga0193742, IMG submission 165511) | Soil microbial communities from a riparian zone of the East river system, Colorado, United States - L2c1 | ecosystem: Environmental > Terrestrial > Soil > Riparian zone | place: USA: East River... | reverse complement strand
CTGGATCTCCTCAGAGCCAGCAGACGACCGCTGCGGGACTGCAGATCGGCCTTGGAACCCGGTCGGCTGCGACCGAGGTCGTTATGACCCAGGGAGACTACAACCAGACCTCGAATACCTACGATGTTGCGATCCAGGGGAACGGATTCTTCCAGATCACCCGTCCCGACGGCACGATCGCCTATACCCGCGCGGGAAACTTTCACCCCACCAACCAGGGCGTGATCGTAACCTCCGATGGAGACCCCATCGTCCCCTCCATTACAGTTCCGGCGAACGCTCAGAATGTCATGATCCGCCGTACGGAGTGGTCTCGGGAACTATTCCCGGGCAGTCGACCGCGGCGCAGTTCGGAACCATTCAACTTGCGAACTTCGCCAATCCAGGCGGTCTGCTGTCGCTGGGAGGAAATCTCTTCGCGCAGACGGACGCTTCCGGAGTTCCGATCACGGACACGCCCGGCGGAAATACCGGAATGGGAACCCTGCAGCAGGGGTATCTCGAAGGCTCGAACGTGGATGTTGTCACCGAGTTTGTGCAGATGATTCTGGCCCAGCGTGCTTACGAGAGCAACTCGAAGGTCGTGCATGTGGCCGACGACATGTACTCCCAGATTAACGGCCTGGTGCGCTGAACCCGATGACCCCATCCTTTCGAATCCGAATATGCCTTCCAGTCGCCGTTGGTCTCGCATGCACGGGAGCCTCAAGAAACTCGCGGGCAGAGTTCGCCTGCGCACAAACTCCCGAACTGGCACTCCACATCACCCAATCCTCAACTGCGACGACCACGCCATTATCACGAGACGGCTACAGGATTACGGCTGTCCGATGGGATCCGCTGCTGAACCAGCGCTGGGCGATGGTCGCCAGCTGTGCTCACCCGGAGCAGCCTTTGCTTGCGATGCGTCTTCCTGACTCACGTATCCCGTCCACGTTCTCCAGTACGGGCAGCCATTCGACTCAGACTCCCTTCCCTGTCGTGCATGCCGGCGATCTGGTGCAGATGTGGAGTCAGGAAGAAAACCTTCGCATCGAAGCCTCCGGCAGAGCGCAGGAGACCGGAACAACCGGCAGTGTGGTTCATGTACGGCTGCTCCACTCAGGCTTTGACCCAGGACAGGAACAGACGCTGATCGGAATCGTTCGCGGTCCCGGCGATGTGGAGATCAGGCGATGAATGCATCCGATCGATCTGACGAAAACAGGAGACCAAGAATGAGACTCTCTCTCTCCGCAGGGAATGTTGTGATCTCTTTAATGATGGCCTTATCGTTCACGGCTCCGCTCTATGCTCTCCCCGGGGACGGCAAGATCCTGCCGCATCCCAAGCCCAACGTCGCCGAGGCCTCCCTGCAGTCGTATCTGGAGCGGGTGCGCGCCGAAAACTCGGCCTCGCAGCCAGCCGCTGGGTCGATCTGGGTCGATAGTGGCCGCTTGACCCGCATGATGGCCGACGTGCGCGCCATGCGTCCCCATGATCTGATCTCTGTGGTCGTCTCCGAGAACCTCGCGGCCTCAACGGATGGCACGGTGAAAAACACCCGCGCCTCGAACGCAAGTTCGCAGGTCTCCGCCCTCTTCGGAACTCTTCACCCCGGCAATGCCTTGCAGAATCTCATCAATCAGAACTCTTCCGCAGGATTAAATGCGCAGGGCACCAGCGCAACGAATTCCAGTCTAAGCACAATCCTCGGCGGCCATGTGATTGAAGTCCTTCCTAACGGGATGCTCGTGATCGAGGCCGCTCGCCAGGTGGAGTTCAGCGAGCAGACCCAGACGATCGTGCTTCATGGGGTCGTCCGTCCTGAGGATATCTCGCAGCAGAACCAGATCCTCTCGACCGCCATTTCCAGCCTCGAGCTTGAGGTCCGCGGCAAGGGCATCATCACTGACTACACCCATCGGCCTAACGTCATCGTCAGGCTGCTACAACGCGTACTGATCTTCTAGGCCCGGAGAGCGATGATCACTGTGAGATCTTTAAAAACATTTGCGGCAGGAAAGAAGCTCGTGCATAGAAGCGGGCTTTGGGCTCCATGCGCGGCGCTTCTTCTAAGCACGCATCTTTCGGCTCTCAATCCGGCTGCCACGCAGAAGCTCGCGCGGGTCAAAGACATCGCCTCCATTGAGGGCATACGCGATAACCAGCTAGTCGGCTATGGAATCGTAGTTGGGCTGCAGGGCACTGGAGACAGCCAGCAGACGACCTTTCCCACCCAGACCCTGGCGTCCACGCTTCTCCGCATGGGGGTGAGCGTTCCCGCTGCGGCGATTCGTGTGCAGAATCTCGCGGCGGTGTTTGTCGCGGCGACGCTGCCTCCCTTCTCTCGCTCTGGCACCAAACTCGACATTACGGTTTCCTCAGCCGGCGACGCTCACAGCCTCGAAGGCGGACTTCTGCTGATGACGCCACTCTACGGAGCCGACGGCAAGATTTATGCCCAGGCGCAGGGTCCGCTTATCGTTGGAGGATATTCGATCAGTGTCAACGGCAATACCAGGCAGATGAATCATCCGAACACGGCGAGAGTTCCCTTCGGCGCGATTGTCGAGCGAGCGGTTCCGCTCGACCTCGGAGATAAAAACCAGTTCTCCCTTCTGTTAAATGACGCTGACTTTCGCAGCGCGGAAGCGATCGCCGATGCGATCAATCAAAAGCTGAATCGGGCTGCAGCACACCCTGTCGACAGCAGAAGAATCATTCTGACGGCGAAGCCGGGCGAAGAGATACCCGCCTTCCTGGCGGAGGTCGAATCGATTGATGTCCCGATCTATCCGCGAGCGAAGGTGATCGTTAACGAACGCACGGGAACCGTCGTGATCGGCGGGACTGTCGTCCTACAACCGGTGTCGATCCTGCACGGCGGACTTGCCGTTAACGTTGTGAGCGAGTTCCAGGTTTCGCAGCCCGGACCGTACTCAAATGGAACAACGAAGGTCGTACAACAGACTACGGTCGATGCGCAGGACAAGCCGGTGAACCGAATCGAGTTGAAACAGGGCGCTACGGTAGACGACCTTGTACGTAGCCTACAGACCATTGGGGCTTCGGCGCGGGATGTGATCTCGATCCTGCAAGCGATGAAGTCCGCCGGTGCGCTCGAAGCGGAGATCGAAGTTCTATGATGAGCATTTCAGGTATCCATACACAAAGTTCTTCTGCCGCTACCCAAACTACATCGAGTGACGATTTGCGTAACCGCGCGAAGCTCACCGATGCGGCCCAGCAGTTCGAGGGCATGCTTCTTCAGGAGATGTTGAAGCCATTGGCCTCCAAGAACGACGACTGGAGCGGGGACAAAAGTTCTGACGATGAACCCAGCGGAGGCTCGGACACCATCAGCAGCTTCGGAGTCGAGGCCGTAGCTAAGTCGATCTCGAAGAGCGGTGGCCTCGGAATCGCACGGCAGATTGTCCGGCAGGTTACGGACGAGCACGACAAGATGCAGGCTGGCAAAGTAAGCGGCGGTGCCTCACGCAGCCCATCCATGCACAAAAGCTGACTCTGCCTATTCCACGTCATTCTTAGCCGAAGGCGAAAGAATCCTGTATTTGCTTGCACCTTCGCACGACTTTGAAGAAAGAGACAGAAGCGCGTCAGTTGAGGTCTGCTCCAACAAGAAAACGGCCGTAGGCAATATTGCCTTACAGCCGTTTCTTTCTTTCGAGAAGTGCTACTCGCCGTAGTAGTCGAGTCCGAGGTGCGTGATCAGATCCTCGCCCATGATGTGGCGAAGCGTGTTCTTGAGCTTCATATTCTGGATGAAGAGATCATGCTCGGGATAGACGCCAGGCGCGGTATCCGGGTCTTTGAAATAGAAGCTCAACCACTCCTGGATTCCCAATCCGCGCAGCGAAGGCGTGCGCGCGGCGAGGTCCATGAAGAGGATGAGGTCGAGCGCCAGCGGAGCCGCAAGGATCGAGTCGCGGCAGAGGAAGTCGACCTTGAGCTGCATCGGATAGCCGAGCCAGCCGAAGATGTCGATGTTGTCCCAGCCCTCCTTGTTGTCTCCGCGCGGCGGATAGTAGTTGATTCGGACCTTGTGGTAGAGATCCTTATAAAGTTCAGGATGAAGCTCGGGCTGGAAGATGTACTCAAGCACACCGAGCTTCGAGACCTCTTTGGTCTTGAAAGACTCGGGATCGTCGAGGACTTCTCCGTCGCGGTTGCCGAGGATGTTCGTTGAATACCAGCCGGCGACTCCAAGATTGCGCACCTTGAACGCGGGCGCAAGTACAGTTTTGATGAAGGTCTGGCCGGTCTTGAAGTCCTTCCCGCAGATCGGAGCGTTCATCTTCTTCGAGAGCTCCTGCAGCGCCGGGATGTCGACGGTCAGGTTCGGCGCTCCGTTGGCGAAGGGAATTCCCTCTTTGAGCGCTGCCCAGGCGTAGAGCATCGAGGGCGAGAGATTGGGATCGTCTTCAACGAGGCCCTTCTCAAACGCAGCGAGAGTCTGATGAACCTCAGTCTCCTCAAGATAGATCTCGGTCGAGCCGCACCAGATCATGACCTGGCGATCCGTCTTCGTCTTGAACTCGGCGATGTCGTTACGAATCTGATTGGCAAGATCGCACTTGTTTTTTCCGGTCTTCACCTTCTTTCCCTCGAGGCGTTTCACGTAGTGCTGATTGAAGGCCGCAGGCATTGGCTCGATCGATTCGAGGAAGGGGCGGATCTGCTGCAGCTGGTCGTTGTCAAGGACCTGCGCGGTCTTGGCCGCGTCATAGAGGTTGCCGCCGAAGATGTCCCAACCCGTGAAGACGAGATCGTCAAGAGAGGCGAGCCGAGCGAAGTCCTTGATCAGCGGACTGCGGGAGTCGGTGCGCTTGCCAAGACGGATGGTTCCCATCTGCGAGCTCGAGCCGATAGGAAGAGCGAGGCCGCGACGAACTGCCTCGACACCGGCGATCAGAGTCGTAGCAACGGCTCCCATGCCGGGGATCATGACACCTAATTTTCCTTTAGCTGGCTTGATGCTGGATGCCGCTTCTTTTGTCGCGGCCTGAGGTGTAGACATTGCTTGGCGATATCCTTCTTCCATTTGCGATTTTTCCGTAAAGCCGGAAGCGTTAGTATCGCTCACCCAAGAGAGGGGTGCAAATAAACTCCAGTGTTTATAAGGCTTTATCGCTAACTTTCCACTTTGGAATTTCAGATTAATCCGACAGAACGATGTTGAAGCATTCTCTGCCTTCTGGCGGCTGGAAGTACTTCGCAATCGCAGCGAACTCTTCTTCCGTCGTGGTTGCGAAGTAGAGACCCTCTGGCTTCTTCTCGTTCCTTGTTCTCAGCCGTGCCAGACAGATCTCTTCGGATGCGGTTAGAAGATAAAGGACGTGCCGAGAGCTGGCAGCCTCGAACAGGGAGCGAACCCAGCTCCGTTCCGCCACGGTATTTCCCGCAAAGTCGAGAACGACCGACGTTCCTGTTTTGAGGATGCTGATAATGAGAGGTCCCATGACCGCACGGCATCGCCGCGGCCACTTCAGATAATCGTCAAAACTGGTGATTCCGTCGCTCAGCTGGCTCAACCAGATATCTTCACAGAAAAAGACGGCATTGTCCCGTTCAGCAATCTCACGAGCTAACGTGGTTTTGCCTGAAGCAAGTCTTCCGCAGATGAAATTGAGCGTTCCACTCATAAAGGCTGATTCCGACTGCAGAGATAGGTCGTCATGGACCGTCTTCAGCCTTTTGAAAGTCTTCCTATTCTCAGGCCTCTTCAGTCCGAATGCGGTTGCGCCAGTGCGTCCAGACAAACCACGCGATGCCGACCACCAATACGATCTCAACCGAGAGATGAAAGCGATGGAAGATCTCCTTGAAGCGCGGATCGCTCTCCCAGCGATCGCCTAACTTCATCCCCACATATGCGAGGACATAGCACCAGGGCCAGGAGCCGATGAAGGTATAGGCATGAAAGCGGAGTTGCGGCATACGTGCGATGCCTGCCGGCAACGCAATGAAGGTGCGAACGACTGGAAGCAGTCGCGCGACCAGAACGGTAATTCCACCAAAACGATGGAAAAAGTGTTCCGTACGATCAAGGTCGTGACGGCTCAGCAGGACATAGCGTCCAAAACGCTCGACCGCAGGCCGGCCACCGATCGCGCCCAGCCAATAAGCTGGGATAGAGCCGAGATTGCATCCGATGGCTCCGGCTGTAGCGACCCAGAAGAGTTTGAGCTGGCCGGTATGCACCAGATATCCGGCGAACGGCATGATGATCTCCGACGGCAGAGGAATGCAGGCGGACTCGATCCCCATCAGCAGAGCGACGCCGGCATAGCCCCCGGCCGAGATGACCGAGATGATGAAGCCGGCTAGAAAGGTGATGATCTTCTCAGACATGCAGCTTAGAGTATAGCGGCCATGCAAGGCAGGGGCGGAATGCGCTAGCATGAATTGTTCAGGAGAAAATATGTCACAGACGACCGTCGCGCAGGCCCCCGAGAAGAGTGCAGCACCCACGGCAACGACCGGACGCCCGGCGTCGAGCTACGGAGCGCAGCCGCACGATCCATCCAAACCCGCGGTCAAGCGGCAGATCGTCTGTTTCAGCTTCTACAAGATCATGCCGGAGTGGCGCAGGCTTCCCGCAGAGGAACGCGCTGCGCATAAAGCCGCGTTCGCCGCAATCCTGGCCAGGTGGAATAAGCCGGGTGAGTTCCTTTCGATGACCTATTCGACCATCGGCACGCGGGGCGACGTCGATATGTGTGTCTGGTCGATCGGCTATGCGGTCGATGAGCTGAACCGGATGCGCAGCGAGCTGCTGTCCTCTCCCCTGGGTGGCTACCTCACCACGCCGCACAACTTTCTCGCGATGACCAAGCGGTCGCAGTACCAGATTGATCGCCCCGATGAGAGCGAAGGCGAAGGTCGGGGAGCGATCCGTCCCGGAGGGCAGAAGTACATCTTCATCTATCCCTTCTGGAAGACGCGTCCCTGGTATCTTCTTCCGGCCGACGAACGCAAGCGGCTGATGGATGAGCATATTCGCATTGGCATGAGTTATCCACGGGTGAAGCTGAATACGACGTACTCGTTCGGAATTGACGATCAGGAGTTTGTGGTGGCCTTCGAGACCAACTTCCCTGAAGACTTCCTGGATCTGGTGCAGCAGCTTCGTGAGACAGAGATCAGCATGTACACACTGCAGGACACGCCCATCTTCAGCTGCGTGCGCGTCTCTCCCGAGGAGATGCTGAACCGCCTGGGATAATGATGGCCACAAAGAAGGCGGTCGGCACAAAGCGTACGGTAAAGAGATCTGCCAGGTCCCGCAATCCGCTCGATCCGGCACGGGTCGCGGCGATCCTGGATATCCTTGCGAAGACCTATCCCGGTGTCGTCTGTGCACTGAACCATCGCGACGCATGGGAGCTTACGGTGGCGACGATCCTCTCGGCACAGTGCACCGACGTGCGCGTCAATCTCGTCACTCCCGCACTGTTCAAAGCCTTTCGTACTCCGAAGGCGATGGCTGCCGCTTCCCTGCCCGAGATTGAAGAGCTGATCCGCACGACCGGGTTCTTCCGCAACAAGGCAAAGTCGATCCAGGGTGCCGGTCGCATCGTCGTCGAGGAGTTCGGCGGCAAGATACCGCAGACGATGGAGGAGATCCTCCGTCTGCCTGGAGTCGCCCGCAAGACCGGAAACGTCGTACTGGGCTCCTGGTATGGACTCGCCGAGGGAGTCGTAGTCGATACCCACGTGATGCGGTTGTCGCGCCGTCTTGAACTGACCGTCCAGACGACGCCGGAGAAGATCGAGCGCGATTTGATGAAGATCATCCCACAGGATCGTTGGATCAACTTCTCGCATGAGCTGATCCACCATGGGAGACAGGTATGTGTTGCCCGTAAGCCTCGCTGCGTGGACTGCACGCTGGAGAAGCTTTGCCACTCGTCAGATAAAACCTGGAGCTCGCACCCAGAGGCGTAACTCCGGATCGGCACAAGCTGCAGTAAACTCGGCCCAGTCTAGGGGATTCGTGAGCTGACCGCGAAATACTCCGCGATGACCAGCGCTAGTGCCGGTATGGTCGCTTCTGCGGCTTCGACCGTCGGTTCCATGTCTAAGTCTCGCATGGCCTGCGAGGTGATCGGGCCGATGGAGGCCAGGACGATCTTAGGCGGTAGAGTGAGACCGGCCGTCTCCAGCATCGCAGCCAGATTGCGAGCTGTAGAGGCACTCGTAAAGGTAATGGCATCCGGGTAGCTTTCCGGTGAGGTGAAGAGGTCGACGAGACGCGGAATCGACTCCGACGGAGTCCGATTGCGATAGGCTTCTGCGATGGTCAGGTGTGCCCCTGCCCGCAGCAGAGCGGACGGAAGAACGTCGCGGGCCTCGGCGGCTCGAATCAGCAACACCTTTGCCCCTGAGACCCGCGGTGCCAGAGCCTTGGCCAGCGATTCGGCGACGTAGAGCGGTGGAAGCAACGAGACCTGCAGTCCCTGCTGCTCGATTGCGCGGGCAGTCGCGGGCCCGATGGCAGCCATATTCCCAGGTGCGATCTCCGGTTTGCGGCGTTGGCCGAAGACTTCGACCGCGTGTGCGCTGGTAAAGACGATCCATTCAAAGCCGTCGAGATGGGCAAGGGCATCATCAAGGGCAGCATAGGATTCAGGCGGGACAATCTCGATGGTGGGGATCGAGATCACGGAGGCGCCCTCAGATTCGAGTTCGGAAGCAAGGAACGACGCGCGACCGGAGGTGCGGGTGATAAGGATGCGCCGGCCCGTCAGTCTGGGATTGGAGACCACCGGAATATTGTATGATGCGGGACGTGATCTCAGGAGAGCTGGGCAACAGTAGGATCGTCCAGTTCTGGAGCAACGACCTGACCGTCGAAGCTGCGCAGATCGCTGATCGCGGCGGGTTCCTCATGCGAGGGGATGAAGATGCGGAAGACTGTGCCTCCGCATAGCTCCGATGAGCTGAGGCGCGAACGGACGCGAATGCTCCCCTGGTGCTTACTTATGATCTCGCGCGAGATCCACAGTCCCAACCCGGTTCCTGTGATTCCTTTGGTAGAAAAGAAGGGCTCGAAGATGCGGCCGCGGGTTTGGGTGTCCATTCCGATGCCGTTATCGGCGATCGTAAGAGTGACCCCGTGACGGCCGAGACTCCAGTCCTGCGCTGGACGGCTGCGAATAACGATCTGGCTGCCCTGGGAAGCGGCATCGATCGCGTTGCCAATGAGATTGGCGATAACCTGGCGCAGTTCGCCGTCGTGTGCGAGCAGGGTTGGTTGGGCCCGCAGGTCGCGGATGATCTGAATATCAAGCTGACGAAGACGGGAATCGAGCAGTGTTAGAACTGTTTCGATGAGTTCGTGCAGATCGACGTGTGAGGGCCGGGTCGAGGAGCGATAGAAACGCAGCGTCTGCACTGTGATCTGACTGACGCGATTTAATTCTTTCTGGGCCAGCTCAAGGTAGTAGCGGGCTTCGCTCGAAAGCTCCGACTGAGCGACGAGATAAAGGCAGTTGGTAATTGCCTCAAGGGGATTGTTGATCTCGTGTGAGATGGAGGCCGCGAACCGGCCCGCGACGGCAAGCTTTTCGGTGCGGCGAATCACCTCTTCGCTCTTCTTCTGCAGCGAGAGATCGGCGACAAAGATGACGATCTGGCGATCGCCGTTGGTCGTCTCAGTGTCGAGAAAGGACATCCCGATAAGGGTCTCGACGGAGGTTCCGTCAGCGCGGTCGCAGGAGAGCTCGAAAGGTTCGAATGCAACTCCGGTGGCGATGAGACTCTGGAGATGCCCGGAGAACGAAGAGGAAACTCCCGAGAGGAAGAACGAACCTGACAGCAGGTCAGCGCCGGTGTAGCCGAGAAGGCGTTCAACGGCGCGGTTGGAGTAGAGAATGCGTCCCGAGGTATCGCTGATGAAAAGGCCGAGTGGGAGCGCCTCGGCGAGAGAGCGGAAACGGGCTTCGCTGGCTGTAAGGGCTCGTTCCGCGGTCAGACGATTCTTGCGGATCACGGCTTCGGTCCGCTCGCGCTCGATCGCCGGAATCAGGCGGGCGAGGTTCTGTTTGGAGACGTAGTCGTGCGCGCCGGATCGCATGGCGTCGACCGCGGTCTCTTCCGAGACAGCGCCGGAGAACATGATGAAAGGTATATCCAGGCCAGTAGAACGGAGAAGCTGCAGCGCCGCCGGACCGCTGAAGTTCGGCAGGTTGTAGTCGGCGAGGATAACGTCTGGGAGATCGGGGAGTTCGAGCTGGCGCAACATCTCCGAGGCCGTCTCCACCCGGATCATCGCAGGCGCAAAACCGTGCCGGCGAAGATGCCGGTCGAGAAGAAAGGCGTCATCCGGATTGTCTTCAACCAGCAGAATACGAAGCTGGTTCGAATTTAGGCTTGCGGCGCACATTCGTTAAGTACCAACCAGTACATGCCAAGCTGCCGTGTGGCCTCCGCGAAATCAGCAAAATTAACCGGCTTGCGGATGTAGCTGTTGACACCAAGCTGATAGCTGCGAACGACGTCGCTCTCCTCGTCGGAGGAGGTGAGAACGACCACTGGAAGCAGGCGCGTCGCCGCGGACTCCCGGATCCGGCGAAGGACCTCGAGACCATCGAGCTTCGGAAGTTTGAGATCGAGAAGAATAACCTGAGGAGAGATGGCATTTTCGCCAAAAAGAAGATGGAGCGCCTCCTCACCGTCGCGAGCGATCCGAATATCGTTTGCGATATTGGACTTTTTAAGGGCCCGGATGGTGAGAAGTTCGTGATCGGGATCATCTTCTACAAGAAGAATCAACTTTGTAGCGTCCGTCATCCCGTTATCCTAACGTAAACCAGAAGGTGGCGCCATGATCGATAATGCTGTCTGCCCAGATGGTGCCGTGGTGGCGGTGGATGATGCGGGCGACAGTCGCAAGTCCGATTCCCGAGCCGCGAAAATCCTTGTCTCCATGCAGACGATGAAAGGCGTTGAAGAGCTTTCCGGCATAGAACATGTCGAAGCCGGCGCCATTGTCTCGGACAAACCAGGCGTTCTTTTCCTTGTCCCAGCCCAGATCGATCGTTGTCTCTGGCTGTTTTGAGCTGAATTTCACGGCATTGCCCAGCAGGTTTTCAAGCGCAATACGGACAAGACGGGTGTCCCCTTCCGCGTGCAGATCCGGCTCGATGTTAAAGGTAATCTTGCGACCGCAATTTTCGTCAAGCTGAGCCGCCACCACGGATTCGGCGAGTTGGGTCATGCTGAAGGGTTCACGGGTGATCTCGGCGCGGGTAATGCGGGAGAGCTGAAGCAGCGCGTCGATTAGCTGTCCCATACGCTGCACGCCACTCCGGACACGCCGAATGTAATCCCGGCCGGTCTCGTCTACGATCCCCTGGTAGTCCTCCTCGAGCGCGAGGGAGAAGCCGTCGATAGTACGGAGAGGAGCCCGGAGGTCGTGGGAGACGGAATAACTGAAGGCCTCAAGCTCGTGATTGATCGATTCCAGCTCGGCGGTGCGGAGCTGGACCCTCTCCTCAAGGCTTGTGTTCAGGGCGCGGATCTCTTCCGCCTGGGCTTCGGTCTCGGCGTTGGCACGGGCAAGCCGTTCGGAATAAAGCTCCGCTGCGAAGCGCATCCGGCGCTCCATCATGAAATAGCGGAAGAGAAAGACGATAAAAAGCAGATCGAGAGCGGTGGCCAAGCCAATGATGTAGTGAGCGCGCGTGTTGTCACGCTCAACCGTGGCCGTGCGGATGGCCAGCAGACCGCGCTCTTCGGCTTCCATATCATCTGCCACGCGACGCAGGTGATCCATCTCCACTTTTCCGGTCCCGCTCACCACGATGGCGCGGATGGTATCGTGATTATCCTCGCGACGCAGGTCGATTCCCTGCTGCAGCAGGTTGAGCCTCTGCTCCAGGATGGCGCGCATCTCCGTCAGGCGCGCTTTGTGCGATCCATTGTCGGAGGTAAGGTCTGCAAAGTGGTCCAGCTTCCCCGGCAGCTCCCGGCGTGCGATGACATAAGGTTCAAGGTAGCTGTCGTCGCCGGTAATCAGGTAGCCGCGGTTGCCGGTCTCCGCGTCCTTTGCGGAACTCATGATGCTCTCTACCTGATTGATGACCTGCCAGCTATGGGCGACCCGGTATTCGCTGTCGTGAAGCGACTCGATCGCGCGAAAACCAAACCATGCGTTAAGCGTGACCACAACGGCTGTGAGGACAAGAAGAGATGGAATAAGAAGACGGCTGGACCTGGATTTCATCGGGTGGTCTTTACGATGTCGGATTAAGCAGACGGGTTGGTCTGAACCCGGAAAGGGACCATCGTTTGAGTCTACTCTGAGTTATGGCGCGGCTGGGAGCGGCGGCTCTTCTTGATCGGCGGCGCTGCGCTGGGAGGGTGAACCTTGCCGCTGCCGTTCCCATTGCCCATATGTTTCTGACCGGGAGTTTCGATCACGGCCCGCATCCAGTAGTTGCCCTGCTCATCCACCTCGATGCCATGGACCTCGCGTTCGAACCCAGGAAACCGCTTGCCGAACTCCTCGGTCGCGAGGATAAGTCGAATGACCGGACTCTCAGGGCCGCCCAGTCTCTCTCCTGGCATGCACATGGGGATTCCCGGGGGATAAGGAACCAGCATGACGGCGCCGATGCGGCCGTGCATCTGGGTGAAACGGATCTTCTCCGTCTCGTTGCGGAGCAGCTTCTGGTAGGTCTGCGCCGGCGTAAGCACCGGGTCGAAGTCCTCGTCACAGGCCTCCCCAACTAGCGTAGGCAGATTGAGCTCGACCATCGCGGCATGCATCTGGTCGGAGAGCTCCTTGAGGGTAGCGTTGCGATAGCGCTGCGGATACTTGGCGACGAGTTCGGGAAGTGCCTCTTCGAGCGGCGCCTCCGTGTCGTAGAGGCGCTTGAACTCGAAAAGATTCTCGAGCAGCGATCCCCACTTGCCCTTGGAGGTTCCAACGGAGAAGAGGACGAGCACCGTATAGTCGCCGGTGCGGGCGATCTCGACACGCCGGGAGTCAAGGAACTCCGTAAGAATGGCCGCAGGAATCCCCCACTCGGCTACCTTGCCCTGCGAGTTCACGCCGGGCATGAGGATGGTGACCTTGGTAGGGTCGAGCATACAGTAGCCGTCTTCAATGTCCTCGTCGTTGAATCCGTGCCAGTCCTCGCCCGGCTTGAGCGTCCAGCAGTTGGGCTTCGTGCCGAGAAGCTCATCCGGGGCCTCTTCGAAGACGTAACTCTCGCCCGTAGAGGAATCAGTGACCTGATCGGGCTGGAAGAGACGGAAGAACCAGCCGTCGCCATTTTCAACAGCGCGCAGGCGGTGCGCGACCGAACTCATGGCCTTGCGGAAGCTGATGGCATCCTGGATAGTCTCGTACATCAGCGTGGGACCAGCAGGCTCGTCCATCATGGCAGCCGCGACATCAAGTGAGGCGATCAGCGGATAGAACGGAGAGGTCGTGCCGTGCATCATGAACGACTCGTTGAACTGATCGAAGTCCAGCGGAGCCCGCGGGCTGAGCTTGATGTGCACCATGGAACCCATCGAGAAAGCAGCCAGCATCTTGTGCGTGGATTGGACGGAGAAGATGGTGGGCCGGTCCGGCATGTCATCCGGGACGTCCATGGCGAAGCGGCCGCGATAGATCTTGTGGAACTTCGCGTAGGCATACCAGGCCTCGTCGAAGTGAACGCGGGGCACCGACTTCGACAACTCCTCGACCACGCGATTGACGTCATAGCAGAGGCCATCGTAGGTGGAGTTGGTGACGACCGCGTAGGTCGGATTCGGATTTTCAACGCCCTTGGTCAGCGGGCTGCGATCGATGAGGCCACGGATGAACTCCGGACTGAAGCGCTTCAGCGGGACCAGCCCGATCATGCCGTATCCGTTGCGCGTCGGCTTCATGTAGACAGGCCGTGCCCCCGTAACGGTCAGCGAATGACAGATGGACTTGTGGCAGTTGGCGTCGGCGAGAACGATGTCGTCCTGCGCAATGACGCCGTGGCCGACGATCTGATTCGAGGTGGAGGAGCCGCCGAGGACGTAGAAGGTCCAGTCCGCGCCAAAGATGCGTGCCGCATTGCGCTCGGATTCGCCGGGAGGCCCAAGATGGTCGAGCCAGGAGCCAAGCTGCGCAGTCGAGATCCCAAGATCGGAGCGGAGCAGGTTCTCGCCAAAGAAGCGCTGAAACTCCATACCCACCGGATGCTTGAGATACGCGACGCCGCCCATGTGGCCGGGAGCGTCCCAGGAGTAGGCCCCCTGGTCGGTGTACTTCTTGAGCTCGCGGAAGTATGGCGGCAGAAGCTGCTCATGGTAGCGCTCGACTGCGAAGTCTACGCGGTTGGCGATGAAGGCGGGCGTGTCGCCGAAGAGGTGGATGTACTCGTGAACCTGCCTCACCACCTCGAGAGGAAGCTCGCTGACCAGAGTACGATCTGCGATGAGGAAGATCGGGATCTTCTTGTTGCGATGACGAACGCCGCGAAGAATCTTGAGAGCGGCGCGCTCGTCGAACTGGCTCTCTCCTTCGAGATCCCAGTCCAGCAGGATCGCCGAATAGGAAGGATCGGAGGTCACAAGCGAGAGGCCGTCCTCGGGGGTAGAGGTCCGGATCACAAGGTAGCCTTCTTCACGAATCGCCTCAACCAGGCGTTCCATCGCCCGATCCGAGACCGAATCCGTTCCACCCACCTCGCTCGCAATTAGTAGTACCCAACGACCTTCGTTCATTCCACCTCACAACATCGACAATTAAGCAGTTTATAGCGATTTGACGCGCAACAATGTGAACGCCCGAAGGATTTGAGAGCCTTCAGACGCAGTTGGTTGGCTAAAGACCTGAGGGAGCAAGAAGCTCAGGCGCTCCTCGCGATTGGAGTTCGTCTGCGATCCACTGGCCGAGAGCTTCGGCGCCGATCGAGAGGGGAGCTGAAGTATCGAGCGCGACCATGGAATCTCCATCCGGTGCGACCACTTGTGCAAACACGCGCCAGCGGTCGGACTCTGGAACGCAGTGAATGCCGATAGGGACGGAGCAGCCTCCGCCCAAAGCATCGAGGGCAATCCGCTCAGCCTCGACGCAGAAACGGGTCTCAGAATGATCGAGCCCGGCGACGACCTGGCGGACGAAGAGGTCCCTCGCCTCATCGAGTGGATGCGAGCAGCTGCGGGTCTCGATGGCAAGCGCTCCCTGCCCCGGCGCGGGACAGAGCTCCTCGGGCGAAAAGCGCTGGTGGACCCACTCGGCGCGGTCGAGACGATCGAGACCTGCGGCGGCCAACACCAGGGCGTCGCACTCCCCCGCGGCCAGCTTTTTGAGGCGGGTATCGATGTTGCCCCGAACGTCGACAAACTCCACGTCGGGCCGAAGCGAGAGCAGCTGCGCTTTGCGGCGAGGGCTGGTGGTTCCAATGCGTCCACCCAACGGCAATGTGTGCAACGCCCAGTATGCCTCGCACACCCATACATCGCGGGCATCGGCGCGCCGGGGAATCGCGGCAAGAGTAAAGCGCGGAGAGATCTGTGTGGGAAGATCTTTGAGCGAGTGCACGGCGAGGTCGATGCGGCCCTCCGCAAGCGCCTCTTCGATCTCCTTGATGAAGATGCCCTTGCTGTCGACGCCGGGGGGAGCGACAAAACC
>Ga0193742_1001238_pt1 | contig 15632 bp, 14 predicted proteins | sample L2c1metaG_FD_165511 | JGI IMG/M metagenome (GOLD analysis project Ga0193742, IMG submission 165511) | Soil microbial communities from a riparian zone of the East river system, Colorado, United States - L2c1 | ecosystem: Environmental > Terrestrial > Soil > Riparian zone | place: USA: East River... | reverse complement strand
ACGCCCGACGACATCGCCGACGTCGTCGTGTTCCTCGCCTCCGACGCCGCCCGCTTCGTCACCGGCGAGACCATCAGCGCCGACGGCGGCATGGCCCGCACCCTCGACCTCTACGGCGGCCCCGTCTAGGAGGATCCCGACAACTCGGGGTTGTCGATCGACATTACGACAACCTAAGGTTGTCGACATGGCACCCACGACACCGGCCCCGCCGCCGATCCGCCTCGACGACATGATCGACGCCATCAAGAAGGTCCACTCCGACCCGCTCGACCAGCTCACCGACGCCATGATCGCCGCCGATCACCTGGGCGAGGTGGCCGACCACCTCATCGGCCACTTCGTGGACCAGGCCCGGCGGACGGGCGCGTCGTGGACCGACATCGGCACCAGCATGGGGGTGACCAAGCAGGCGGCCCGCAAGCGCTTCCTGCCCAAGGACCCCGGCTCGCCGTCCGACCTCGACCCCGCCGAGGGCTTCGGGCGCTTCACCCCCCGGGCCAAGAACGTGGTGATGGCCGCCCACGAGGAGGCCCGGGCCGCGGGCAACGACGAGGTGGGCCCGGTCCACCTCGTCCTCGGCCTCCTCGCCGAGCCCGGGGCCATCGCCGGCCGCGCCGTCGTCGAGCAGGGCATCTCGCTCGACGACGTCCGGGCACAGGCGGCGGCCGCCCTCCCGCCTCGCTCCGACGACCCGCCCGGCCTGGTCCCCTACGACCTCGAGGCCAAGAAGGCCCTCGAGCTCACCTACCGCGAGGCGCTCCGGCTGGGCCACAACTACATCGGCACCGAGCACATCCTCCTCGCCCTCCTCGAGCAGGAGGACGGCGCCGGCACCCTCACCGACCTCGGCCTCGACAAGCCCGCCACGGAGGCCAAGATCATCGCCGCCCTCTCCGCCCTCGTCGGCAAGGGGCCCTGACCCTGCCCCGCCCGGTCAGCGGGCGAAGAACCTGCTCGACCTCCGCACCCGGATGCCCGGCGTCGTGCACGGCGGGGGTCGAAGACCCGGCAGGATGGCGGGATGAGCGATCCGAGCCCGGAGCCGACCCCGGCCGACACCGCGACCGACAGCGACGACCCGTACCTCTGGCTGGAGGACGTCACCGGTGACGTCGCGCTCGACTGGGTGCGGGCCCGCAACGCCGACGCCTTCGCGGAGCTGACCGGCAACGAGCGCTACGACGAGCTCAAGGCCCAGATCCTCGAGGCCCTCGACGCCGACGACCGCATCCCCTACGTCGCCCGCCGGAGCGAGCACCTCTACAACTTCTGGCGAGATGCCGCCCACCCCCGGGGCCTGTGGCGCCGCACCACGCTCGAGTCTTACCGCAACGACGAACCCGAGTGGGACGTGCTGCTCGACCTCGACGCCCTCGCCGCCGACGAGGACGAGAACTGGGTGTGGCAGGGCGCCACCGTCCTGCGGCCGGAGTACCGGCGGGGGCTGATCGAGCTGTCGCGGGGCGGCGCCGACGCCAATGTCGTGCGCGAGTTCGACCTCGACGAGCGGAGCTTCGTCCCCGCCCCCGAGGGGTTCACGCTCCCGGAGGCGAAGACCAGCGTCGGCTGGATCGACGTCGACCACCTCTACGTGGGCACCGACTTCGGTCCCGGCTCGCTCACGTCCTCCGGCTACCCCCGCATCGCCAAGCGCTGGACCCGGGGCACGTCGCTCGACGAGGCCGTCGTCGTGTTCGAGGGCAAGCCCGACGACGTGGCCGTCTACGCCTCCCACGACCCGACCGAGGGGTTCGAGCGCGACTTCGTCGGCCGCTCCCCCGACTTCTTCACCAGCGAGGAGTTCGTGCTCCGGCCCGACGGCAGCCTGGTGAAGGTCGACGTGCCCGACGACGCCACCACCGGCGTCCACCGGGAGTGGCTCACGATCAGCCTGCGCACGGCGTGGGCGGTCGGCGGCAGCGAGTATCCGGCCGGCTCCCTGCTGGCGGTCCGCTTCGACGACTTCCTCGCCGGCGACCGCAACCTCACGGTGCTGTTTGAGCCCGACGAGCACACGTCGCTCAGCTACGACGTCTGGACGCGGCACCACCTCGTGGTCGGGACGATGTCCGACGTGAAGTCGCAGCTCCACGTGCTCACGCCGCCCCCGTCGGGCGACGGCGACAGCGACGGCGACAGCGACGCCGGCAGCACCGCTGGCACCGAGTGGGCGAAGGCGCCCGTGCCCGGGGTCCCGGAGCTGGTGGAGGCCCAGGTCGTCGGCACGAACTCCTACGAGGACGACGAGTTCTTCCTCGACTCGCAGTCGTTCACCGAGCCGTCGACGCTGCGGCGGGGCGTGGTCGGGCAGCCCGAGGCGGTCGAGGTGCTCAAGCGGGCGCCGAGCCGCTGGGACGCCACGGGCGTCGTGGCCCGGCAGCACTTCGCCACCTCCGAGGACGGCACGCAGATCCCCTACTTCGTCGTCGGCCCCGAGGACCCCAGCCCGGCCACCGGCCCCACGCTGATGACCGGCTACGGCGGCTTCGAGATCCCCCTCACCCCCTCCTACAGCGCGGTGATGGGGCGGGGCTGGTTGGCACGGGGCGGCACCTACGTGGTCGCCAACATCCGGGGCGGCGGCGAGTACGGCCCGACGTGGCACATCGCGGCCCTGCGGGAGAACCGCCACCGGGCCTACGAGGACTTCGCCGCCGTCGCCCGCGACCTGGTCGACCGGGGCATCACCACCCCCGAGCGCCTCGGCATCCAGGGCGGCAGCAACGGCGGACTGCTCATGGGCGTGATGCTCACCAACTACCCCGAGCTGTTCGGAGCGATCGCCATCCAGGTGCCGCTGCTCGACATGCGGCGCTACCACCTGCTGCTGGCGGGGGCGTCGTGGATGGCCGAGTACGGCGACCCCGACGACCCGAACGACTGGGCGTTCCTGCAGACGTTCTCGCCCTACCACCTGCTGGAGGCGGGTCGGACGTACCCGCCGGTCCTGTTCGTGACCTCCACCCGCGACGACCGGGTGCACCCCGGGCACGCCCGCAAGACGATGGCCCGGGCGTCGGAGCTCGGCCTCGACGTGCGCTACTACGAGAACATCGAGGGTGGCCACGGCGCCGCGGCCGACAACGAGCAGGCCGCGGTCATGTGGGCGCTGGTGCTCGAGTTCCTCTGGCAGAAGTTGGGGAGCGGCAGCGACTGACACCTAGGTTGGCGGCGACCGAAGGGGGAGCGACATGACGGACGGTGACGCGCCGCCGGTGCTGCTGTTGCACGGGTTCGGGACATCGGCGGCCCGCACGTGGGGCGAGAACGGGTGGATCGACATCGTCGGCGACATGGGCCGCACGGTCATCGCGCCCGACCTGCTGGGCCACGGCTCGTCCGCCAAGCCCCACGACCCCGAGGCGTACCGGGAGCTGGGCCCGCTCGTCGCGGCCGAGCTGCCGGCCGAGCCGGTCGACGCCGTGGCGTTCTCGCTGGGCGCCCGCATCCTGCTGGGCCTCGCCATCGAGGACCCGTCGCGGTTCCGGCGCCTGGTCGTCGCCGGCGCGGGGGCGAACCTGCTGCGGGAGGGCAGCGGCGACAACCTGATCCAGCAGGCGCTGCGGGGCGAGGTCGACCGGACCAACCCCGTGGCCCGCTACTTCGCCGCCCTGGCCGACGACCCCGAGTCGGACCCGCTGGCCCTCGCCGCCCTGCTCGACCACCACCAGGGCCCGCTCGATCCCGACGACCTCGCCAAGGTGACGTGCCCGACGCTGGTGGTGATCGGCGAGAACGACTTCGCCGGCCCCGGCGACCCCCTCGTCGACGCGCTCCCGGACGCCCGACTGGTGGTCCTCCCCCGCACCGACCACTTCGCCACACCCAAGGACTTCCGCTTCATGGACGCCACGATCGACTTCCTCGGCATGTCCTAGGGGCCGAGGCCGAGGGCCTCAGGGCACCAGGACGACCTTCCCGACCGTCCCGCGGCTCTCCAGCGCCCGGTGGGCGGCGGCAGCCTCGGCGAGCGGGAAGCGGTCGCTGACCAACGGCTTCCAGTCCCCCGACCCTGCCTTGGCGAGCGCCGCGGTCTCGAGGCCGCGCATGCCGCCGGGGCGCTGCAGCACCCGCGGTCCGATGGCCCCGGTGACGGTGATCCCGGCCGCCACGATGTCGCCGGCGCTCAGCTCGGTCGGCTTCCCCGACGACCAGCCGTAGATCACGAACCGCCCGCCCGGCGCCAGCAGGTCCATGGCGGCCCGACCGACCTCCCCGCCGACGCTGTCGAACGACACCGTGACGTCCCGCCCGCCGAGCGCCTCGCGCACGGCGGACGGCCACTCCGGCGTCCGGTAGTCGACGGCGGCGTCGGCGCGGAGGCGTTCCACCAGCTCGATCTTCTGCGGCCCGCCGGCCACGCCGACGACGAACGCGCCCACGTTGTGCGCCTCCTGCACCAGCAGGTTGCCGATGCCGCCGGCCGCGGCGGTGACGAGGACCACGTCGTCGGCGGTGAGCTGGGCCACCTCCAGGATGGCCAGCGTGGTGCGCCCGGTGCCGATCATGGCCACGGCGGCGTCGAAGGCGAGCCCGTCGGGCAGCTCGTGCAGCGACTCGACCGGCGCCACCGCCAGCTCGGCGTAGCCGCTGCTGGCCATCCCCAGGTGGGCGACGACGCGGCGGTCGAGCCAACGGTCGTCGACCCCGGCGCCGATGGCATCGACCTCCCCCGCCACCTCCCTCCCGGGGATGGCCGGCAGGTCGGGCAGCGGGAACGGCCCGCCCTGGCCGCCGCTGCGGATCATCGTGTCGAGCAGGTGGACGCCGGCCGCCCGCACGGCGATCCGCACCTGACCGGGAGCGGGCTCGGGGTCACCCACCTCCTCGTACACGAGGTTCTCGGCCGGGCCGAAGGCGTGGAGGCGGATGGCGTGCATGGCCAGGACGCTACGACCGCCGGCACCGGCCGCCATCGGCCCGCAGACCGATTTCGACCTAGGCCCCAAGACCTACCGCGACACCCCGAAATCTCGACAGAGATGGCGCCATGGCGACCATTCCTGTCGAAGTTTCGATGGGTCTACCCGCTCGCTACATGCGGGAGGGGACCTTGATGCCGACCAGGCTCAGGCCGAGCGCCAGCGTGCGGGCCGTCAGCGCGCACAGCGCCAGGCGACTGGCGCGCACCGACTCGTCCTCGGCGCGGAGGACCGGGCAGTGCTCGTAGAACGACGTGAACGCCGTCGCCACGCCGTACAGGTAGGTGCAGAGGCGGTGGAGCTCCAGGTCGCGCTCGACGTCGGCCAGCAGGTCGGCCAGCGACAGCAGCTCGATCGCCAGCTCCCGCTCGGCCGGCTCGGCGACGACGATCGGCCCCGTGCACGCCTCCGGGGCGACCTCCGCCCGCCGGAAGATCGACTGGATCCGGGTGTGGGCGTACTGCAGGTAGGGGGCGGTGTTGCCGTCGAAGGACAGCATCCGGTCGTAGTCGAAGACGTAGTCCTTGTTGCGGTCGGTCGACAGGTCGGCGTACTTCACGGCCCCGATGCCGACGGCCTCGGCCACTGCGGCGGCCTCGTCGGCCGGCAGGTCCGGGTTCCGGGTCGCCACCTCGGCGGCGGCGCGGGCGACGGCCTCGTCGAGCAGCTCGATCAGTCTGATCGACGCCCCGGCCCGCGTCCGCAGCATCTTCCCGTCGGTGCCCAGGACCGACCCGAACGACACGTGCTCGGCTCGCACCGAGTCGTTGAGCCAGCCGGCCTCCCGGCCGATCTCGAACAGCATGGCGAAGTGCGTCTGCTGGGGCGCGCCGACGACGTACAGCAGCCGGGTGGCCTTCAGGTCGTGCGTGCGGTAGCGCAAGGCGGCCAGGTCGGTGGTGTCGTAGCCGAAGCCGCCGTCGCTCTTGATGACGATCATCGGCAGCGGGTCGCCGTCGCGGTTGCGGAAACCCTCGGGGAACACGCACTGGGCGCCGTCGTCCTCCCGGAGGAGGCCGCGCTCGGCGAGCTCCTCGGCTGTCGCCGCCAGCTGGTCGTTGTACATGCTCTCGCCGGCGAAGTCGCCCTCGTCGAGGCGGACGTCGAGCCGCTCGTAGACCGACAGGAAGTACGTCTTCGACTGCTCCACCAGCAGCTCCCACAGGCGCAGCGTGTCCTCGTCGCCGCTCTGCAGCAGCACGACCCGCGCCCGCGACCGCTCCTGGAACGCCTCGTCGGCGTCGAACTTCCGGCGGGCCGCCTTGTAGAAGGCGTTGAGGTCGCCCATCGTTCGTTCCTGGGCCGCCTCGGCTTCGCCCACGTCGAGCAGGTGCTCGATCAGCATGCCGAACGGCGTGCCCCACTCGCCGATGTGGTTCTGCCGGATCACCGTGTGGCCCCGCCACTCGAGCAGCCGCACGATGGCGTCGCCGATGATCGTGGAGCGCAGGTGGCCGACGTGCATCTCCTTGGCGGCGTTGGGTGCCGAGTAGTCGACCACCACCACGTCGGGCTCGTCGGACGGAGCGACGCCCAGCCGCTCGTCGCCGACCAGCGACGCGGCCAGCTCGCCCAGCGCGGCGTCGGACAGCGTCAGGTTGAGGAAGCCGGGCCCGGCGATCTCGACGTCGGCCACCAGCTCCCGGAGCCCGCCCGCCTCCGCCGCGGCGACGATCTCGCCCGCGACCTCGCGGGGGTTGCGGCCCAGCCGCTTCGCCAGGGCGAGCGCCCCGTTGGCCTGGAAGTCGGCTCGCTGCGAGCGGCGCACCGTGGGGTCCACCGGCTCGCCGGCAACGGCGGCGAACGCGGCGCTCAGGCGCTCGGTCAGCAGGCTTTCGAGTCCAGGCACCTACCCACGCTACCGACACTCGGAGTGCCGGCCGGAACGAGATCGCGTCCCGGCCGGCCTCCGGCGTAGGTGACGGTCGACGTCAGTAGTTGTTGCCGTCGACCGGTTCGAGAGGTGGCGCCAGCTCGTTCTGGCGACGCTGGTAGAGCGCCGCCGCCCCGAGCCCGTACGCCACGCCGACCACCAGGAACGCGAACCCCAGCGGCATCAGCTCGGCCAGGCCGATCGCCACGGCGATCGACACGAACAACAGGCTGAAGGCCGCCGCGGCTGCGGTGCCGCCGAGCAGCACGCTCGCGCGACCGGTGGTCGGCGCGTCGGCGCGCAGCTCGTCCTTCGCGGATTGCAACTCGCTGTGCACGAGCCGGTTGAGCTCGTGGCTGAGCTCGCCGAACACGTCGCCGAACGAGCGTGTCGGCTGAGGCTCGGACTGCTCCCGGATGTCGATGGTCCTGTCCTTCATGGCTTGTCGCCTCCTTCAGACCCCGGCTGCCCGGTGTGTACCCACGTGGGGCCATCGGGTAGTCGTCGGGCATGACCATCGACGATCCACCCGACCGCACAGCCCCTCCGGGGGCGTAAGCGGTCGGGAGGGCGTCAGTCGCAGTCGACGCCGGGGGGAGGGTCGCCGACGGTGAACTCTTCGAGCGCCAGGCCGGGGGTCTGGGCCGGGCGGGTCGTGGTGGTGGTCGCGTCGGACCCACCGGACGCCGACTCGCCCTCGCCGTCTGCGGGCGGAGCGGTCGTCGTCGACTCGAGCGGCGCAGCCTCGTCGGTGACCGACGTGAAGTCGTCGCCGATCGCCACGACCACCTCGCCGGGCTGGATGTCGAGGTCGTCACGGGCGCTCACGTCGGCCCCGCCGTTGATGTAGCGGGCCACCTCCCGCCCCACGTTGGCCTCCTCCGGCCGGTGGTAGACGGTGGTGCGGGCGTGCGCCTCGAGGTTGTCGGGCGTGCTGATCCGGAAGCCGGCCCCCTCGAAGCTGGCGGCCACCTCGGCAGCCCGACCGGGCACCGCCGTCCCGTTGAGCACCCGCACGGTGATCGTGGCCGGCGAGATCTCCTCCGGGTCGCGACCCCGGAACACGTTGAGGATGGGCTCGGCTGACCGCTGGTCCATCACCACCGTGGCGTGGTCGCCGCTGTCCTGCACGGGCAGCGAGTAGGTGGTGAGGTTCTCGGTGTCGAAGTCCTTGAACTGGCGGGCCAGCGCCAGCGGGTCGGTGTCGTTGTCGATCCCGACGCTCCCCACGCCGATCGACACGAGGTCCTTGAACGTGAGCGGGTTCGACTTGGCGGCGTGGAGCGACTTGGTGAGCGCCCGCCGGATGAACACCTGCTGGCGCTGGATGCGGCCCAGGTCGGCGTAGGGGTCCTGGCGGCTCCACCCGCTGGGCGTCATGTACTGCATGTGGCGGGACCGGGCGAACGCCAGCGCCTGTTCGCCGTCGAGCGTGACGCAGCCACGCTGGGTCACGTAGAGCCCCGACGACTTGTCGCGGATGGCGTCGTCGAGCCAGATCGACACGCCGTCGATCGCGTCGACGAGCTGCTTGAAGCCCTGGAAGTCGACCTCGACGTAGTGGTTGATGTCGATGCCGAAGTTCTCCCGCAGCGTGTCGAGCAGCACCTCGCGGCCCTGGGAGTAGGCCGAGTTGATGCGGGCCTCCTCGCCGGTGCCGGCGATCGGCACCCGCAGGTCACGGGGGATCGACAGCATGTCGGCGTGGTCGGTGGCCGGGTCGAGCCGGACGACCATGATCGTGTCGCTGCGCTGGCCCTGCACCACGTCCGACGAGCCGTCGGCGCTCGCGGCCCGGCTGTCGCTTCCGACGACCAGGTAGTTGCGGGGCTCGCCGGCCGCGGCCGCGTCGACGGTGACGTCGTCGTAGCGGTCGATCTCGCCCAGCGACCGCACCAGCCAGGCGGCGACGGCGGTCGCACCGAGGGCCAGGACCACGATGAGGACCCCGAGCCCGAGGACCGACCGCTCGACCCAGCTGCGTCGACCCCGGCTCTCCCGCCGCTCGGCCCGGTTCGGACGCCGCGGCGCGGGCGCGTCGATGCGCACGTGTCGCCGATCGCGCGGGTCGCTGTGCTCACCACGGCGGGCGTGTGCGGCTCGGTACGGGGGGCGGTCCCGGTCACGAGGCATGAAGGGACGAAGCGTACCGCGCACTGTGCGCAGCGTTTGCGCGCCCCGGGTAGCGATGTCGTTCCCGAGTCGGCCCACAGGAGACACCCGGGATAGCCCACCAACCACCCCGCCGCCGCCCCAATGGGCCATGGCTTCGCATGACCGTTACATTCGCCCCATGGCTGTGACCGAGACGGCAGCGCCCACTGCGAAGCCCGCCCGCTGGACGGCGCAGTGGAAGGAGCTGTACTCCGAGGTCGTCGAGAGCGGGCTCTGCACCGGCTGCGCGGGCTGCGTGATCGCCTGCCCGCACGACGTCATCGGCTACACCCACGAGCCCGGCGCCTACAAGCCGTTCCACCTCGAGGAGGAGCTGGGCCTCGACAACTGCATCCACGGCGAGAAGGGCTGCACGTCGTGCACCCGGGCCTGCCCCCGGTTCCGGGCCTGGGAGCCGCAGGCCGACGAGCACCTCTTCGGCGAGGTCCGGGAGCCCGGGCAGGTGTCCGGCATCTACCAGGACATCCTGCTGGTGCGGGCCAGCGACGACATGGTCCACAGCATGGGCCAGGACGGCGGCCTCGTCTCCGCGCTGCTGATCTGGGCCCGGGAGAACGACTACATCGACGGCGCCCTCGTGTCGTACCTGGAAGGCGACGGCAAGAGCTGGAAGGCCAAGCCGGGCGTGGCCGTGTCGAAGGACGACATCCTCAACGGCGCCGGCAGCCGCTACACCTACTCGGCCAACACGCTGGCGATCGACGAGGCGCTGGAGCGGGGGCTGTCCCGGCTGGCGCTGGTGGGGATGTCGTGCCAGTCGTCGGTGCCACCGATGCTGTGGAGCCGCAAGGCCGGCAAGATCGGCAAGCCGTTCCTGTTCAACATCGGGCTGCTGTGCTCGAAGACGTTCGACGACTCGATCTTCGACGAGCTGTTCCTCACGAAGTACGACCTCGACCGGGCCGACATCGTGAAGATGAACATCAAGGGCGTCTTCCAGATCTGGATGCGGGACGGGGCCTACCACGAGATCCCGTTGAAGGAGTGCCACGCCTGGACCCGTGAGGGCTGCACCCACTGCCCCGACTTCGCCGCCGAGCACGCCGACATCTCCACGGGCGGCATCGGCAAGGACAACGACTGGACGCTCACGATCGTCCGCACGGACCTCGGCCGCGAGATCATCAGCCGCATGATCGCCGACGGCTCCATCATCGCCCGCCCCGGCGACGAGGACCCCGGCGCGATCGCCCTCCTCCACAAGCTCGCCGCCAAGTCCCGCGAGCGCTGGCCGTCCTTCGCTGTCGACGACCCCCGGGTCCCTGCGAAGGCAAAGGCCTAGCCGCAACGCCGTTCGGTTTGCGGACCGCGGCCAGGACCGCCCGACATCACGGTGCCACACGGTCGTTGCGGCGCCGACGAACCGCAACGGTCGCTCGGCACCGCAACGATCGCGACAGCCCGACAACACCACGGGGGACCCGACCGAGCCGATGGCCGCGCTCCGGGAGGCTGGGGCCTCGCAACCCCGTCAGTCGGTCAGTCGGTGGCGGGGGTCGTGGCGCAGGTGGCGGCGAGATCGGCGATGTCGGTGGGGATGTCGCCGGAGCCGGAGCGGATCGACTCGTCGAGCTCCTCGTAGCGCTCGAAGGGGATCTCCTCCTCCAGCCCGTCGTAGAGGCACTCGCACTGGTCCTGTGGGGTGCCCTGGGCAACGCAGTCGACGACGAAGCGCGCCCGCAGATCCGCGCTGTAGCCGTCGACGCCGTCGCCGCCGCCGCACGCGCACAACGACAGGGCCACGGTCCCAGCGACCAGGCTCCTCGCGATCATGACGAGACGGATGCGTCTCCTGTGGTGCAGTCGGTGACGACACGGGTGAGCCACTCGGGCTGGGCAGCGGTGGGGTCTTCGCGGAGCTGGTCGGCGTACACCTTGAAGTCGTCGAACGGTACCGTCTGCTCGACGTTCGTCATCGCGCACCGGCAGGCCTCCTCGGTCGCACCGGGCCGGTCCGAGCAGGCGCCGACGAAGTCGCTGCGGATCTCGGCGGTGTAGCTCTGGGCGCCGTCGTCGCTCTGCCGGGAGATCAGCGCCGCCAGGATGATGAACAGGGCCACGGCCACGACGGCGATGGCGATCAGCAGCGTCGTGCGGTCGGAGCTCCCGGCCGAGGCGGGCTGCTGGGCCTGGTAGCCGCCCGACGACCCGCTCCCCGGCGCCTGGTAGCCGCCTGACGACGAGTAGCCCTGGTTGTACCCGGCGGCCGGACCGTTCGCCGTCGCCTGACCCGGCAACCGGTACCCCGCGGCTTGCCCCGGCTGCCCGTAGCCCGCCTGACCCGGCTGCCCGGCCCGGGCCTGAGCCCCGTAGCCGGGCTGTGCGGCCTGACCCGGCGTCCCCGGAGCACCGCCCTGGGCCGGCTGACCGGGCCGAGCCTGAGCCCCGTAGCCGGGCTGTGCGGCCTGACCCGGCGTCCCCGGAGCGCCACCCTGGGCCGGCTGACCGGGCCGAGCCTGAGTCCCGTAGCTGCCTTGCGCGGCCTGCGACCCGTAGCCGGGCTGACCGGGCTGGCCCTGCGACCCCGGGGCACCGCCCTGGGTCGGCTGACCCGCCTGGCCCGGCGTCGCCGGGGCGCCGGCCTGGGTCGGCTGACCGGTGCGGGCCGGGGTCCCGTAGGCGCCCTGGCCGGCCTGGGCCGCCGCCGGAGCGGGGGTCGTCGCGGCGGGGCGGACCGGTGGGGCGGGACGGGGGTCGGGATTGACCTGACCCGGAGGGGCCGGGCGAGCCGCAGCCCCGGCGGCACCAGCCGCCGCGGCGGCCGGCGGGCGCGCCCCCACCGGAGGCGACGGGCGGACGACACCCGGGGTCGGGGGTGCCGGACGGGCGGTGCCGGTGGCCATCGTCGGCGGCGGCGGGCGCTGGTCGGGCAGGACCGTCGTCACCGTCTCCGGCGTCGCCTGCCCCCGCTGCGCCGCCACGGCGATCGCGGCCCCGAACGAGATGGCGTCCTTGGGGTGGGCGTCGATGGCGATCGGGCGACCCAGCTCGGCCGCCACCATCTGCGCCACCAGCGGGATGCGCGACGACCCGCCCACCAGCAGCACCGCGCTGATGTCCTCGTCCGTCACGCCCGACGAGCGGATCGACCGCCGCAGCGCCACGATCGTCTCGTTGATCGCCGGCCGGATCATGTCCTCGAACTCCGACCGGGTGAGCCGCACCTCGGTCTGCAACGACGGCAGCAGCACCGGGATCGACACGTCGGTGTCGCTCGACAGCGCCTCCTTGGCGTCGATGCACTCCTGCCGCAGCCGGGACATCGCGGAGAGCGACGCCGGCTCCTCGACGTCCAGCCGCTCCAGGGCATCACCCAGCGCACCACGGACGTGGGCGAACACGGCCTCGTCGAAGTCGATACCGCCCAGCCGCTCGATGCCCTCGGGCGAGCCGATCAGGTCGAACCCGTCGGCCGACGCCCGGCGGCGCACCATGGCGGCGTCGAAGGTGCCGCCGCCCAGGTCGTACACGGCGACGACGGCGCCCGGGTCGAGACGCCGCTGCGAGGCGTAGAAGGTGGCGGCGGCGACGGGCTCGGGCAGCACCATGGCGACGTCGACGTCGACCTGTCGCACCGCCTGCCCCAGCAGGTCGAGTTTGTAGCGCCCCCAGTTGGCCGGGTGGGTGAGCGCCAGCGCCTGGGGTGCCCCGCCCTGCTGCTCCTGCACCCGGTCGAGCGACCAGCGCAGCACCCGGGCCATCAGCATCTCGGCGGCGTAGGGCGTGCCCCCGAGGATGATCGGCGTGGGGTCGCCAACCCGTCGCTTGAACTCCCGGCCGACCCGCCCCGGCTCCGACATGGCCCGCCGGGTGGCGGCCTCGCCCACCAGGATCTCGCCGTCGTCACGCAGGAACACCACGGAGGGTACGGACGCGGTGCGGTTGCCCAGCGTCAGCGCCTCGACCAAGCCGTCGCGCTCGATCGCTGCCGCGGTGTAGGTGGTGCCGAGGTCGATCCCGAGGTAGTAGGCCATTCCCGCTCCCTAGAGCCCGCGCGAAGGTAGCCGCGTGGGGTCGCGCCAGAGGGGCGACCGTACTACGACTCCACCGGGGGTAAGGCAGCCAGGGATCGGGCCCGCAGCAGCACCTCGTCGAGCATCGGCTCGGTCAGCCGACCGGTGAACGTGTTCTGCTGGCTGACGTGGAAGCTGGCGACGATGTGGCGCCCGTCGGCCAGCGGAACCACCACCCCGTGGCCGAACCGGGGACGGAGTCGGACGCCCAGCAGGTCGCACAGCACCTGGAAGCCGAACTGCCCCAGCGGAACGAAGACCCGCAGCGATGGCAGCAGCGCCAGCTCCCGGTCGAGGAACGGCCGGCACTGATCGCGCTCCGCCGGCGTCGGTTTGTTCGCCGGCGGCGCGCACCGCACCGGGGCGGTGATCCAGGCCCCCGTCAGCGCCAGCCCGTCGTCCCGCGCCACCGACGTCGGCTGGTTGGCGAACCCCGTGCGCCACAGGGCGGCGTAGAGGAACTCGCCGGAACGGTCGCCGGTGAACATCCGCCCGGTGCGGTTGGCCCCGTGCGCGGCCGGCGCCAGCCCGACGAGCGCCACCCGGGCCGCGGGGTCGCCGAAGCCCGGCACCGGCCGCGCCCAGTAGTCGTCGTCACGGAACGCCGCCCGCTTCTCCCGACCCACCTGCTCCCGCCACGCCACCAACCGGGGACAGGCGCGGCACCCGACCACGTCATCTGCGAGTTCGGCGAGTGAGTCCACAGGCGCTGACGATAGGTTGGCCGACCGATGGCACTGTCCCGGACTGGGGCGCGACGACGCGCCACGCCACCGACGTTGGTCGTGCTCGTCCGCCACGGGACGACCGCCACGACGGGCAAGGAGCTGCCGGGTCGGGCGTCGGGCCTCCACCTCTCCGACGCGGGCCAGCAGCAGGCCAAGGCTGCGGCCGCCCGCATCGCCGCGCTGCAGGACGACAAGCGCAAGGTCACGGCCGTCTACGCCTCGCCGCTGGAGCGCACCCGGGAGACGGCCGCGCCGATCGCCGACGGGCTCGACGTCGAGGTGAAGATCGAGCAGGGCCTCCTGGAGGTCGACATGGGCGAGTGGACCGGGCTGACCCTCGCCGCCGCCCGCAAGAAGCCCGAGTGGCGGACCATCCAGCGCTACCCGAGCTCCTTCCGCTTCCCCGGCGGCGAGTCGTTCCTGGAGATGCAGGCCCGCATGGTCGCCACGCTCGAGAAGCTGCGGGCCGACCACCCGGGCGAGGTCGTGGTGGCGGTGTCGCACGCCGACCCGATCCGCGTCGCCGTGGCCCATGCCCTGGGCACCCACCTCGACCTCTTCCAGCGCATCGTCGTGTCACCATGCTCGTTGACCGCCGTGGCGCTGGGCGACGACGGCCCTACCGTGCTCACGGTCAACTCCACCGACGACTCCCGCGCTCTGATCCCGCAGTAGCCGACGACACCGACGAACCGACCGAGACCCACATGAGCGACGATTCCTTCGAGTTCCCCGAAGCCGAGGTGTTCTGGCCGGGAGCCGAGGGCGACCCCGGCCAGCGGGTCTTCTTCCTGGTGGGCGGTTCGGGCGGTGAGCTGGCCTTCCTGAAGTGCGAGAAGCAGCAGGTCGCAGCGCTGGGCGAGTACCTGCGGGCGCTGCTCGACGACCTCACCCCCGACGTGAAGCCGGCCGACGGCCACGGCGACCTGGCGGCACTCCCCTTCAAGTGGACGATCGGCGCCATCGGCGTCGCCTACGACGAGCCCGAGGACCGCATCGTGGTCGTCCTCGAGGAGCTGACCGACGAGGACAAGCCCGCCACGGCCCGCTTCTCGTTCAGCTGCGCCCAGGCCGCGGCGTTCGCCGACTACGCGCTCGAGCTCGTCGGCAGGGGACGCCCCGACTGCCAGTTCTGCGGCCGCCCCGCGGGCGACGAGGGACACGTGTGCCCACGGATGAACTGAATCTCCTCCGCCGGGGGCAGGTCGAGGTGCTGGGGCGGATGCCGTGGGGATCGAACGCGACGCTGCTCGCTCAGGTGTGCGGTGGGGGCGACAGCGAGAGCGCCGAGCGCGAGGGCGGCGGCGGCGAGGGCGGGTCGATCCAGGCGGTCTACAAGCCCCGCCGGGGCGAGCGGCCGCTGTGGGACTTCCCCGCCGGCCTCGACAAGCGCGAGGTCGCGGCCTACCAGCTGTCGGAGGCGCTGGGCTGGGGCATCGTCCCGGAGACCGTGCTGCGCGACGACCTGCCCTACGGCGTCGGCTCGCTGCAGCGCTTCGTGCCCTTCCAGACCGAGGAGCACTACTTCAGCCTCTACGAGGACGACGCCCACCACCCGCAGCTGCGCACGATCTGCTGCTTCGACCTGCTCGCCAACCAGACCGACCGCAAGAGCGGCCACTGCCTGCTGGCCCTGGAGGGCGGGCGTATCTGGGCGGTCGACAACGCCCTGTCGTTCCACGTCGAGCCGAAGCTACGCACGGTGATCTGGGAGTTCGGCGGCGAGGCGATCCCCGACCACCTCCGGGCCGACGCCGCCCGGCTGGTCGACCAGGGCCTCCCCGACGACCTGTGCGCCCTCCTCGACCCCGACGAGCGGGATGCCCTCCTGCGCCGTGCCCGCCACGTGGCCGACGACCGCAGCCGCTTCCCGATCGACGGCAGCGGCCGCGCCTACCCCTGGCCCCTCGTCTGACCC